>Ga0207657_10000610_pt1 | contig 37898 bp, 45 predicted proteins | sample KBSC33metaG_FD_184316 | JGI IMG/M metagenome (GOLD analysis project Ga0207657, IMG submission 184316) | Corn rhizosphere microbial communities from Kellogg Biological Station, Michigan, USA - KBS C3-3 metaG (SPAdes) (version 2) | ecosystem: Host-associated > Plants > Roots > Rhizosphere > Soil ... | reverse complement strand
GAGAGCGGCCGCCGTACTGGTCACGCCTGCCCTGGGGCCAGGGCCGTTCGCGGTAACCGTCCGGCGCAGTCGTACGTCGTCAGGGTGTACTGCGGAGCGCTCGCGCAGCCGACAATCTCGATTCGCGTTCCGCAATCGCGCGTAATCCGAGTCGGCCGGACCGACGGCTCGGTTAGAAATGACTCCGGTGTTTGAACGATCACCTTCACACGACCGGAGCTCATGCAGGACCTGTTCGGTAAGTCGCAATCACGACACCGGAACTGGTCGCCTTCGCATCTACCAAGTTCAGCTGTGCGTAGGTGTCGCCGGAAAAGAGTCGGCGGCCAGATCCAAGAACGACAGGAAAGGTCATCAACAAGAACTCGTCTACAAGTCGATGGGCCATCAGCGTCTCGATGAGTTGTCCGCTCCCCATGATGTGAAGCTCTCGTCCCGGCCTTGACCGCAGCTCAGCGACAGCGTCGGCCGCATTGCCGGCCAGAAGCGTGGAGTTAGGCCACGGCAAAGGATCGGTCAGCGTCTGCGACACGACGTACTTCTGCGCTGCATTCAGCGCATCCTTGAACATCCCGCCACGGCTGTTCCAGGTCGTCAACAGATCCTCGTACGTCCGTCTCCCGAACAGCAGCCCATCGCTCTGCGCCATGCGCACGCCCATCGCAGCTCCGATGTCAGGGTCCGGTTGAGAGATGGTCTGCGACGCCCAACCGCCATGGGCAAAGCCGCCGCGCGTGTCCTCGTCCGCTCGACCGGGCGCCTGCATGACGCCGTCCAGGGTGACGTTGTTCATAACGACGATCTTCATTTCGGCCTCTCCTTGAGTACTAGACAGTTCAGTACTCTACAGAAGAGAGAACGGAACTGTCTAGTACCATCAGTCTGATGCCTTCGCTCTCGACTGATAATCCGGACGGGCGCCCTCGCGCAGACCGAAAGAGCGCTGCGATCCTCGAGGCAGCCCAGCACGTGTTCTTCGCCAACGGCTACGTCGGGGCGAGCATGGACCAGGTGGCAGCTAACGCCAGGGTCTCCAAACAGACCGTGTACAAGCACTTCCGTGACAAGGAGACGTTGTTCCGCGAGGTCGTCGCGAACGTCGTCCGCGCCCGAGATGCCGGCATACCTGCCGAGCTCCTTGTGGCAGACAACGGGGCGATCGAAGACCGGCTTCGGTCCTTTGCGCGTCACTTCTTGCAGGGCGTGATGCAGCGAGATGTCCTCAAGCTGCGGCGCCTGGTGATCGGCGAGGCAGGGCGATTCCCGGAGCTCGGGCAGTCGTTCCACGAGCTAGGACCCCGCAGGGCAGCCGAGGAATTGTCAGTTGCCCTCCGCGAAGCGGCTACGCAGCAGGGCCTGTCTTTGAGCGATCCGGTGCTTGCCGCTGAGCACCTGCTGTCGCTCATCCTCTCGATCCCGCTCAATCAAGCGATGCTTCTCGGAGACGAGGTCTCCTTCACCGAAGCTGCGCTTCATAGATATGCGGATGAAGGTGCTGCCGCATTCCTGCGGGCCTACGGATTCACTTCTTGACGGCCACACGAAAAACGAGGGACAGGCATCGCACCGCCGTTCTCGCGTCGTCGTCCAGGCGTCATTCGTGAACACGAGCCCCGCCTTGACATAGGAGCAACACTCGCGCAGCCGGGGTGCGCGGTCTAGGGCTGCCGAATCGCCCAGACCGTCACGGCCACGAGGACGATCGCGACGACGGTGAGGATGGCCGACGTCGCCGCGTGGCGGCAGCGATAAGCCGCAACCTGCGCGGCTTCTCGGGCGTCATTGCGGAGCTCCCGGCGCAGCCGACTCTTGGCGATCCACACCGTGCATCTGGCGTCCACTTCCGAGGCGTTACAAACGCGTTGCTTCCGGAGAGAACGCCCGCGTGGCGGACATCCCGGACACGCTCGTCCTGAAGCGGCACCGCGACCTCGAGGGCATGCGAAACACGCTCTGGTGGCGGCGCGGCGTCCTCTCCCTGCTCACCGTGTTCCTCCTGCTCGGGCTCGCGAACGTATTCGGACAACGGCCCTCGACCGCGGTCGCCTCGACCCGCGTCGCCGACCTGAAGCTCTACGCGCCGACGCACCTGCGCGGCGGCCTTCTCTTCAGCGCGCGGTTCCACATCCACGCGCACCGCGAGCTGAAGAAGGCGACGCTCGTGCTCGACCCCGGATGGCTCGAGGGGATGGCCGTGAACACGATCGAGCCGAGCCCGCTCGGCGAGGCGAGCGCGAACGGCCGCCTGTCCTTCGACCTCGGTCACGTCCCCGCGGGGCAGTCGTTCATCCTCTTCATGCAGTTCCAGGTCAACCCGACGAACATCGCCTGGCACCGGTCGCAGGACGTCGAGCTCGACGACGGCGCGACGAAGATCCTCACCATCCGGCGCAGCGTGATCGTCTTCCCGTGAGCTGAGCGTGGACATCGTCCTTCGCACCGTCCTCGTGTTCTGCTTCCTGCTCGTGCTGACGCGGGTGATCGGGCGGCGCGAGCTCTCGTCGCTGCAGCCGTTCGACCTGATCCTCCTGATCGTCCTCGGCGACGCGGTGCAGCAGGGGCTCACGCAGGACGACTACTCGCTCACCGGGGCGTTCCTCGTGATCGGGACGTTCGCGGTGCTGCAGGTCTTCGTCTCGTGGATCGGCTACCGGTTCCCACGGGCGCGGCCCGTGCTCGAAGGCGAGCCGATCATCATCATCGACGACGGGCAGCTGATCGAGCGCAACCTGAAGCGCGAGCGGCTGACCAAGCAGGAGATCGCCGAGCAGGCGCGCATCCAGCAGATCGCGCACATCTCCGACGTCCGCTGGGGCGTGCTCGAGACGAACGGCCAGATCAGCTTCATCAAGAAGTCCTCGTAGACTCGCCGCGTGCTCTACGTCACCGAGGCGCAGGTCGGCGAGCTGCTGACCCCCGCGGAGGCCTTCGCGGCGGTGGAGGATTCGTTCCGCCGGCTCGCACGCGGCGCCGTCGACAACCCGGCGCGTGTCCGCACGGAGCTACCGGACGGCGTCTTCGCCGTGATGCCCTGCGTCGACCGCGAGCTCGGCTTTGCGGGGCTCAAGACCTACGCGTGGCTGCCGGGCGGGACGCCGTTCCTCGTCGTCCTGTTCTCGATCGCCGAAGCGAGGCTCGCGGCAGTCGTCGAAGCCGAGCTGCTCGGCCGGCTCCGCACCGCCGCCGCGTCCGCGGTCGCGGCCACGCGGCTCGCGCGCCCCGGGGCGCGCACGCTCGGCGTCTTCGGCACCGGGCGCCAGGCGACGGCGCACGTCGACGCGCTGCGCGCAGCCTTGCCGTCGCTCGCGGAGGTGCGCGTCGCCGGTCGCGACGCCGGCCTCGCCGAGCGTCGCGCCGCCGCAGCATGCGATGCCGTCGTCACCGCAACGACCGCACGGGAGCCCGTGCTCCACGGCGAGTGGCTGTCCGAGGGCGCGTTCGTCTGCGCGGTGGGCGCGAACGACCCGGCCCGGCGGGAGCTCGACGACGCGGTCTTCGAGCGCGCGTCGTTCGTGTGCTGCGACTCGCGCGAGCAGTCACGACTCGAGTCGGGCGACCTGATCGCGGCTCCGGTCGACTGGGCGGCCGTGCACGAGCTGCAGGACGTCGTCGCCGGCACGCTTCCCGGCCGTACTGATGACGCGGCGATCGCCGTCTTCAAGTCGAACGGGCTCGCCGCCTGGGACCTCGCCGCCGCGGCGCGCGTCGTCGAGCTGGCCGGCGCGCGCTAGAGCTTGGCCTTCGTCTCGGCGATCAGGTCGCCGCCGAGCGTGTGCAGCACGTCCGGCCGGTCGAGCAAGCGCCTGATCTGCTCCGGCGTGCAGCGGTTCGTCACGTAGTGATCCTGGAGGATCTCCGACATCGGCCGGCCGCGGTGATGCTCGCGAATCACGTACTGCGCAATCCGCTCTTCGTTCTGCGAGCGCGACGAGAGGAACGAGAACGCGCCCTTGATCGCATTCAGCAGGCTCATGCCGACGCGATTGTATAGTCGCGGCGTGAAGGGACCCCTGGGATCAGGGCGCTTCGCCGAACGGGTCGTCGACGGCCGCGACGACGGCGGCGGCGACGAACGGGTCGTGATCTGGATCGAGCGGCGCCCGGGCGCGGTCTGGGCGGTCGGCCGCCAGGTCAATCCGCAGCACCGAGAGACCGAGGAGCCGCGTGCCGACGACTACGTGTGGGACGGGCACGAGCTCGACGACTGCCTCGAGGTCGCGAACGCCGTGCTCGAGGACGACGCCGTTGTCTCCGAGGCCGACGGTGGCGACGCGAAGATCAGGCCGTTCCGCCGCGAGGAGCTTCTGGCGCCGCTCGAGAAGTTCTTCTTCGGCCGCGGCTAGGCGAACCGCCGCTCGGCCACTTCAGATCGGGGCCGGGGATCGGGTCGCCGTGCGGGTCGTGCGTCGGGAAGCCGAGCGCCTTGTCGATCCGCGCCTCGAGCTCCTCGGAGATCACGTGCTCGAGCCGGTCCGCCTCGTCGTGCACATCGTCGACGTGCAGGCCGAGCGTCTCCGCCAGGAAGAGCTCGAGCAGCCGGTGGTGGCGGATCACCTCGAGCGCGACCTTCTCGCCCGCGGTCGTCAGGCGGGCGCCGCGATACGGCTCGTGCTCGAGCAGATCGAGTGCGGCCAGCTTCTTCACCATCGCCGAGGCCGACGCGGGCGAGACGCCGAGATCGAGCGCAACCGCGCCGATCGTCACGCGGCCGTGAGCGGCCTGCAGCTTGTAGACGCTCTTCAGGTAGTCCTGGATCGATTCGGAGAGCGGCGGCCTGCTCATCGGGGCAGGGTAACGTCCCGCGGGTGCCGATCCGGGTTGGACACAGCGCGGACCCCGACGACGCGTTCATGGTCTGGGCGCTCGAGGCTGGACGCGTCGACCGGCGCGGCCTCGAGCTGCAGCCGGTCGTCTCGGACATCCAGTCGCTGAACGAGTGGGCGCTCGAGGGGCGGCTCGAGGTGACGGCGCTCTCGGCCGGCGCATATCCGGCCGTCGCCGACACCTATGTGCTGCTGCCGCACGGCTCGTCGTTCGGCGAGGGCTACGGCCCGATCGTCGTCGCGCGCACGCAGCTCGACCTGCGCGAGGTCGAGATCGTGACGCCCGGCCCGCTGACGACGGCAACACGCGTGCTCAGGCTCGCGCTCGGCGACGGAGTGCGCACCCGTGACCTGCCGTTCGACGAGGTGCTCGACGAGGTCCTCTCGGGGCGTGCGGAAGCGGGCCTCCTGATCCATGAAGGGCAGCTGACCTACGGCGACGCCGGACTGCACAAGCTGCTCGATCTCGGCGTGTGGTGGCAGCAGGAGACGGGGCTGCCGCTCCCGCTCGGGCTCGTCGGCGCACGCCGCGACCTCGAGCGGATCGACGACGTGTCCGCCGTCCTGCGCGAGGCGATCGACGCCGGGCTCGCGAATCGCGACGAGGCGATGCGCTACGCGATGAGCTTCGGCCGCGGCATCGACGCGGCGACCGCCGACGAGTTCGTCGCGATGTACGTCAACGAGCTGACGATCGACATGGGCGAGCGTGGGCGCCGGGCCCTCGAGTTGCTGCTCGGCAGCATGCCGGACGTCCTGTGAGGGCGGTCGTCCTCTCGGCGGTGCGCACGCCGGTCGGGCGGTACGGGGGCGGCCTCGCCGGCACGCGCCCGGACGACCTGGCCGCGCACGCCGTCCGCGCGGCCGTCGACCGGGCAGGCGTCCCGGCCGAGCAGATCGAGGACGTCTGGCTGGGCTGCGCGAACCAGGCGGGCGAGGACAACCGCAACGTCGCCCGCATGGCGGTCCTGCTCGCCGGGCTGCCGGAGACCGTCGCGGGTGTGACCGTCAACCGCCTCTGCGCGTCCGGGCTGGCCGCGATCGTCGGCGCCTGCCATGCGGTGATCGCCGGCGACGGCGACCTCTTCGTGGCCGGCGGCGTCGAGTCCATGTCGCGCGCCCCGTTCGTGACCGCGAAGCCCGACCGTGCCTTCCCGCGCGGCGACCGCACGCTCTACGACTCCACGCTCGGCTGGCGGTTTCCCAACCCGCGTCTCGCCGAGCGGTTTCCGCTCGAGTCGATGGGCGAGACCGGCGAGAACGTCGCCGAGCGCTACGCCGTGTCGCGTGAGGAGCAGGACGCGTTCGCGCTCCGCTCGCAGCGACGCTGGGCCGCCGCCGCGCAGGCGGGGCGCTTCGACGACGAGCTCGTCCCGGTCGGCGATCTGACGCGCGACGAGCATCCGCGCCCCGACACCTCGGCGGAGAAGCTCGCGGCGCTGCGACCCGCCTTCCGCGAGCCCGGCACCGTGACCGCCGGCAACTCCTCGGGGCTGAACGACGGGGCGGCGGCGCTCGTGATCGCGTCCGAGGAGAAGGCGCGCGAGCTCGGCGTCGAGCCGCTCGGCACCTTCGTGGGCTCGGCCGTCGCAGGCGTCGACCCGCGCGTGATGGGGATCGGGCCGGTCCCCGCGGTCCGCAAGCTGCTCGCGCGCACGGGCATCTCGATCGACGACGTCGACCTGATCGAGCTGAACGAGGCGTTCGCCTCGCAGTCGGTCGCCGTCGTGCGCGAGCTCGGACTCATGGAGGAGAAGGTGAACGTGAACGGCGGCGCGATCGCGATCGGGCACCCGCTCGGGATGAGCGGCGCGCGGCTCGCGGTGACGCTCCTGCACGAGCTGCGGCGGCGCGGCGGGCGATACGGTGTCGCCACGATGTGCGTCGGCGTCGGCCAGGGCCAGGCAGCGTTGTTCGAGAGATGAACGTTGCGGAGCGCTACCTCGAGCTCGGTCTGCGGCTCGGCAGGCACGTCGACGGGCTCGTCGACGCCTACTACGGCCCGCCGGAGCTGAAGGCGCAGGTCGACGCGGAGCAGCCGGTCGAGCCCGCCCAGCTCGCAGCCGACGCGGACGCGCTGCGGGACGAGCTGCCGGACGGCTGGCTGCGCGACCAGGTTCACGGCTGCGCGACCTACGCGCACGTCCTCGCAGGCGACGAGATCTCCTACGCCGACGAGGTCGAGGGCTGCTACGGCGTGCGGCCCTCGCGCGTCCCGGAGTCGGTGTACGAGGAGGTGCACGCCGAGCTCGACGAGCTGCTGCCCGGCGAGGGCACGCTCTACGAGCGCCGGCAGGCCTGGCGCGACCGACACCTCGTCTCGGGCGACAAGGTCGTCGCCGTCACGCAGGACCTGCTGCCCGTGCTGCGCACGCGGACGAACGCGCTGCTCGAGCTGCCGGCCGGGGAAGAGCTGACCCTGGAGCCCGTGTCCGACGAGCCGTGGTGGGCCTTCAACTACTACCTCGGGAACCTGGCGAGCCGGGTCGTCCTGAACGTCGACGTGCCGACGACCGGGCTCGACCTCGTGCACCTCGTCGGGCACGAGGTCTATCCGGGCCACCACACCGAGCACGCCGTCAAGGAGCAGGTGCTCATCCGCGACCGCGGGAAGATCGAGGAGGCGATCCAGCTCGTCCCGACGCCGCAGGCCGTGCTGAGCGAAGGGATCGCCGAGGCCGGCATCGACGTCGTGCTGGACGACGCGGGCCGGGAAGAGGCCTACGCCGTCCTGCGCTCGCACGGCCTGGAGCTCGCCGACCCCGCGCTCTCGGAGCGGATCGCGAAGGCGGCCGAGCGCCTCCGCACGGTCGGGCTCGACACCGCGCTCCTGATCCACGAGGAGGGAGCGTCGGAGGCGGAGGCGCAGGCCTACGTCGAGCGCTGGAGCCTCATGTCGCCCGAGCAGGCGCAGCACAGTGTCAGCTTCGTCACCGACCCGACCTGGCGCGCCTACGTGATCACCTACTCCGCCGGGCGCGACCTCTGCCGCGCCTACATCGACGGCGACCCCGCGCGCCTCGCGACGCTCCTCACCGAGCATGTGCGCATCGGCGACCTGCTGGCCGCCGCCCGGTAGATTCCAGCCATGGCGGTCGTCACCTCGGACCACGGCCTGCAGATCGGCGGCGAGAGCGTCGAGCCCACCTCCGGCGAGCTCCGCGAGATCCGCGAGCCGGCGACCGGCGAGCTGCTCGCTCGGGCGGCGATGGCGGGCGAGGCCGACGTCGACCGCGCAGTCGACGCCGCCCGCGGCGCGCTCGACGGCGCGTGGGGGAAGACACCGGGCACCGAGCGGTCGCGTCTGCTCCACGCGCTCGCGGACGCAATCGTCTCGAACCGCAAGGAGCTCGCCGAGCTCGAGTCGCGCAACGTCGGCAAGGCGATCTCGTCGGTCAAGGCGGAGATCGCAGGCGCCACCGAGAACTTCCGCTACTACGCCTCCGCGATCGCGTCGATCGCCGGCCGCTCGAATCCGATCGGCGGCTCGCTGCTCTTCTACTCGCAGAAGGAGCCCGTCGGCGTCGCCGGGCAGATCGTGCCGTGGAACTACCCCCTGATGATGGCGACGTGGAAGCTCGCGCCGGCGCTCGCCGCCGGGTGCGCGGTCGTCCTCAAGCCCGACCCGCAGACGCCGCTCTCCGTCCTGCGCGTCGCCGAGCTGGCGACCGAGGTCGGGTTTCCGCCGGGCACGATCAACATCGTCCCCGGCGACGGCCCCACGACCGGCGCCTACCTCGTCCGGCACCCCGGCATCGACAAGGTCGCCTTCACGGGCTCGACCCGAACGGGCGGCGAGATCATGCGGCTGTGCTCCGACCCGATCAAGCGCCTGACGCTCGAGCTCGGCGGCAAGAGCCCGAACCTCCTGTTCGCCGATGCGAATCTCGCGGACGCGATCCCGGCGAGCGTGTGGGCGATCTTCGCGTCGGCCGGCCAGTCGTGCGAGGCCCGCTCGCGCCTGCTCGTCGAGCAGTCGATGTACGACGACGTCGTCGCCCAGGTGACCGAGCTCTCGCAGCGCGTGAAGGTCGGCGATCCGCTCGACCCGGAGACCCAGATGGGCTCGCTGATCTCCGCGCCGCACCGCGACAAGGTGCACGGCTTCGTGGAAGGGGCGCGCGAGGAGGGCGCAGAGATCACGACCGGCGGCGCGATCGCCGAGGGGGCCGGCGCGTTCTATCCGCCGACCGTGATCGCGAACGCGGGCAACCGGATGCTCGCGGCGCAGGAGGAGATCTTCGGCCCTGTCGTCACCGTGATCCCGTTCGAGGACGAGGCGGACGCCGTGCGCATCGCGAACGACGTCAAGTACGGGCTGATGGCGACCGTCTGGACGGGCGACCCGGCGAAGGGCCACCGCATCGCGTCGAAGATCAAGTCGGGGACCGTCGGGATCAACATGCCCTACACCGCGTTTCCCGGCATCCCGTTCGGCGGCTACAAGCAGTCCGGCTTCGGTCGTGAGCTCGCGCTCGAGACGCTCGACCTCTACCTCGAGACGAAGTCGGTCGTCACCTACACCGGGACGCGGCCGACGAATCCCTTCGGGCTCTGACCGCCGTGAACCTGGTTTCGAGGAGCGAACCAGGTTCGGGGTGGTCCTGAACCTGGTTCGGCGTGTGAACCAGGTTCACGTCGTTCGAACCGTCGCGGCTCTCCGAGGAAGACGCGAACCTGGTTCAAAAGGCGGAACCAGGTTCGGGGTGGTTCACGTCGTTCGAGCTCGGCCGCGATGAGCTACCGCTGGGCGGTCCTCGCAGCCGGGACGTTCGCGCAGGCGACCTACTCGGCGATCTGGTTCGGCGTCGCCGTGATGGCGCCGGAGCTGCGCTCGCAGTACCACCTCTCGCTCGGAGAGACCGGGCTCCTGATCTCGGGGTCGCTTGTCGGCTCGGTGCTGAGCCTGATCCCGTGGGGCATCGCCACCGACCGTTTCGGCGAGCGGCTCGTGCTCCTCGCCGGCCTCGTCGGCTGTGGCGGCGCCCTCGTCGCGGCGTCGCAGGCGCACGCGTTCTGGCCGCTCGCCGCCCTGCTCTTCGTCGCGGGCGGCGTGGGGGCGAGCGTCCAGTCGGCGAGCGGCCGCGCGGTCATGCACTGGTTCCCGCCCTCGCAGCGCGGCATCGCGCTCGGGCTCCGGCAGACCGCGATCCCGCTCAGCGGGTTCGCCGCGTCGCTCGCGCTGCCGCAGATCCTCGGCTCGGGCGGCGTTGCGTGGGGCTTCGGCGCGATGGGGATCGCGTGCTTCGTCGGGGCCGCGGCGGGCGCGCTCGTCCTGCGCGAGGGGCCGCAACCGGACCGGCCCGCCGTTGCATCCGGCTCGAGCCCGCTGCGCGACCGGCGAATCTGGACGCTCTCGCTCGGGAGCGCGCTCGTGCTGGCGCCGCAGCTCTGCCTCGGCGGCTTCACCGTCATCTTCCTGCACGAGCGCCGCGGCCTCTCGACGGGCGCCGCGGCCGCGGTTCTCGCCGCCACGCAGCTCCTTGCCGTCGCCGGCCGCGTCGGCGCTGGGCGCTGGTCGGACCTCCGTGAGAGCAGGGTCGGGCCGCTGCGGACGATCGCGCTCGGCGCGGCCGCGCTCGTGGGCGTGACCGCGGCGCTCCTCACCGCGCCCCTGCTCGTCCTCGTCCCGGTGCTCGTCGCCGCCGGCGTCCTCTCGATGAGCTGGAACAGCCTGTCGTTCGCCGCCGCGGTCGAGCTCGCGGGCCACGGCCGCAGCGGCCTCGCCATCGGGATGCAGCAGACGCTCCTGAACGTGCCGGGCGCGGCCTACCCCGCGCTCTTCGGCGCCTTCGTCGCCGCCACCTCGTGGCGTGCCGCGTTCGCCGCCGTCGCGCTCTTCCCGCTCGCAGGCCGGCACGTGCTGCGAGCATTGCCGGGATGAGCATCCTCGAGCGGCTCGACGCGATCTACGCGATCGCCCAGCACCGGGCGGGTTACTCGCCGGAGGAGGACGCCGCGCACGACCTCGCCGCCGGGTGGATGCGGGAGGCCGGCCTCGAGGTGTCCGCCGACGAGGCCGGGAACCTCTTCGGCAGGCGCGGCGCCGCGCGGGTGTGGGCAGGGTCTCATCTCGACAGCGTCCCGACCGGCGGCCGGTTCGACGGCGCCCTCGGCGTCGTCGCGGCGATCGAAGCTGCGGCCCGCCTGCCGGATGCGCCGCTCGCGGTGGTCGCCTTCCGCGCCGAGGAGACGGGGCCGATGGGCAGCAAGCGATTGACGGTGTTGCCGGATGCCTACCTCGAGGTGCACATCGAGCAGGGCCCGGTGCTCGCGGGCCTCGGCGAGCCGCTCGGCGTCGTCACGGCGATCGCCGGCCAGGCCCGCGGCTTTCGCGTCTTCGAGGGACGCGCCGACCACGCGGGCACGACGCCGATGGACGCGCGCGCGGACGCGCTCGTCGCGGCCTCGAAGTTCGTGTTGCATGTGCGCGAATGCGCGCGCGAGGGGACGGTCGCGACCGTCGGCGCGATCCACGCCGAGCCGAACGCGACGAACGTCGTGCCGGCGAAGGTCACGGTGTCGGTGGACGCCCGCTCGCCGGACGCTGCCGTGCTCGACCGCCTGATCGAGGAGATCGACTTCGAGGTCCAGTGGCGCTCCGACCCCGTGCCGATGGGCGATGCGTTCGCGAGCGTGCTGCCGGACGCGCCGCGGCTCGTCTCCGGCGCCGGGCACGACGCGATGTTCATACCCGGGAGCTCGATGCTCTTCGTCCGTTCGCTGAACGGCGGGGTCAGCCACCATCCCGACGAGCTCTCGAGCGCCGAGGACATCGCGCTCGCCGTCGATGCGCTCACCGCTGCGCTCGCTAGGCTCAGCTCGTGAGTGAACGCGAGGTCATGTCCTGGGATGACCTCGGCCTCGGCGGCCGCGAGCTCGCGCAGGCGGTCTACGACGACGGGTACCGGCCGGACATGGTGCTCGGCATCGCGCGCGGCGGCCTGCTCGTCGCAGGGGCGATCGGCTACGCGCTCGGCGTGAAGAACACGTTCACGATGAACGTCGAGTTCTACACCGGCATCGACGAGCGCCTCGAGGTCCCGATGATCCTGCCCCCGGTCCCCGATCTCGTCGACTTCGCCGACTTCAAGGTGCTCGTCGCCGACGACGTCGCCGACACCGGGGCGACCCTGAAGCTCGTGCAGGAGTTCTGCGCCGGCAAGGTGGCCGAGGTCCGCTGCGCCGTCCTCTACGAGAAGCCCCGCTCGATCGTCAAGTGCGAGTACGTCTGGCGCCGGACCGACCGCTGGATCACGTTTCCCTGGAGCGCGGAAGACCCCATCTTGCAGGGCGTTTCCGGCGCGGCCTAGAACGTCGCCGACGCGTCCGTTAGATTCGAGCGGCACCCCCCGCTCAACCGGCGTAAGGAGAGGAACACATTGTCCAAGAGGAAGCTCGCGCTCGCCGCGATCCTGCTCGTGATCTCGGCAGTCGCCGTCGTCCTTGCCTACGGCTCGTCGCCCGGCGCGGCGAAGTCATCGAGCGCATTCAAGGCCGCGTGGATCTACGTCGGCCCGCACAACGACGGTGGCTGGTCCCAGGCACACGACCAGGGCCGCCTCTACGTGCAGAAGCACCTCGGCTCGAAGGTGCAGACGACCTACAAGGAGAACGTCCCCGAAGGACCGCAGGTCGCCCAGGTGATCGACCAGCTCGTTCGCGACGGGAACAAGATCATCTTCGCGACGTCGTTCGGCTTCCAGCCGGCAATGGATGCTGCATCCAAGAAGTACCCGGACGTGAAGTTCGAGATGGCGACCGGAACGATCATCCACAAGAACATGGCCGAGTACTACGGCCGTGGAGAGGATGCGATCTACCTGTCCGGCATCGCCGCAGGTGCGGCGACGAAGACCGGCACCGTCGGCTACGTCGTCCCGTTCGCGATCCCCGAGGTGATCCGGCACACGAACGCGTTCGCGCTCGGCGTCCAGAAGGCGCATCCCGGCGCGAAGGTGAAGATCATCTGGACGAACTCGTGGTTCGCGCCCGACAAGGAGAAGAAGGCGGCCGAGAACCTGCGGTCTGCGGGCGCCGACGTGATCGGCCAGAACGTCGACAGCCCGGCGGCCGGGCAGTTCGCCGAGTCGGCGAAGGTGCCGTGGGTCGGCTACGACTCGGACGCGCAGAAGTTCGCCCGCCACTCGTGGTTGACCGCGGCCGTCTACAACTGGGGCCCGTACTACCTGAAGCGGACGACCGCCGCGATGAACGGGACCTGGAAGACCGGCAACTACTACGGCAGCCTGAAGGACGGGTTCACCAAGCTCGCTCCCTATGGCCCGGGCGTGTCCGCCGCGACGAAGAAGCTCATCGCCCAGCAGAAGGCGCTGATCGTGAGCGGCAAGTGGAACGAGTTCGCAGGCCCGATCTACGACCAGAGCGGGAAGCTGCGGATCAAGAAGGGCCACCGGCCCACGTTCAACGAGCTCTACTCGATGAACTACCTCGTCAAGGGCGTCGTCGGGAGCCCGAAGGGCTGACGCTGCCAGGGCGGGCGAGACTGACCGTCTCGCCCGCCCGCTCTTTTTTTATGCCTGCTGCCGTCGAGCTCCGAGGGATCACGAAGCGGTTCCCTGGCGTCCTCGCGAACGACGCCGTCGACTTCGAGGCGGTCGAGGGCGAGGTGCACGCGCTCCTCGGGGAGAACGGGGCCGGCAAGTCGACGCTCTCGAACATCCTGACCGGCCTCTACCGGCCGGACGAGGGGGAGATCGTGCTCGGAGGGAGCCCCGTCACGTTCGGCGCGCCGCGCGACGCACTCGATGCCGGGATCTGCATGGTGCACCAGCACTTCCGCCTCGTGCCCCCGTTCACGGTGGCGGAGAACGTGATCCTCGGCTTCAACCAGGGCGAGGGAAAGAAGTTCATGGTGCACCCGCGCCGGATCGAGCGCCACGTCGCCGAGCTCGGCCGGCGCTATCGCATCGCCGTCGATCCCGGCGCGCGGGTGTGGCAGCTCTCCCTCGGCGAGCAGCAGCGCGTCGAGATCCTGAAGGCGCTCTACCGACAGGCGCGAATCCTGATCCTCGACGAGCCGACCGCCGTGCTGACGCCGCAGGAGTCGGCCTCGCTCTTCGAGACGCTGCGCGTGATGGCCGACGAGGGCCGCACGATCATCTTCATCTCGCACAAGCTGCACGAGGTGAAGGCCGTGTCGGATCGCGTCACCGTTCTGCGGGCCGGCAAGAACGTCGACACGGTCGAGACGAAGGATGCAACGCCTCGCTCGCTCGCCGCGCTGATGGTCGGCCGCGAAGTGGCGCTCGCCGAACGTGTCGAACGGGACGTCGAAGTCGGAGCGCCGGTGCTCGAGGTGCGCGATCTCTGGAGTGCGGGCGACCGCGGCGGCGATGCATTGCGCGGCGTGACGCTGACCGTGCGCGCCGGCGAGATCGTCGCGATCGCGGGCGTCGCCGGGAACGGCCAGCGGGAGCTGGCGGAGACGGTGACCGGCATGCGGCCCTCGTCGCGGGGCGAGGTCGTCGTCGACGGCGGCAAGCTGCACGCCGGTGACGCGCGTGCGGCGATCCGTGCCGGCGTCGCGCACGTCCCCGAGGACCGGTTGCACACCGGCGTCGCGCCGTCGCTCTCGATCGCCTCGAACGTCGTCCTCAAGTCGTACCGGGGAAGCACGGTCACCACGGGGCCGCTGCTGCGGCTGCGGGCGATCCGCGAGCACGCGGCGGCGCTGATCAAGCGCTACGACGTTCGCGGCGGCCGGCCGGAGCTGCCCGCGCGCCAGCTCTCGGGCGGCAACCTGCAGAAGGTCGTCCTGGCGCGCGAGTTCCACGGCGAGCCGCGCGTGCTCGTGGTCGCGTCGCCGACCCGGGGCCTCGACGTCGCGGCGATCGAGACCGTGCACGCCTACGTGCGCGAGGCGGCGAGCCGAGGCGTCGGCGTGCTCCTGATCTCGGAGGACCTGGACGAGATCCGCGCGCTCGCCGACCGCATCCTCGTGATGTACGAGGGCGGCATCGCCGGCGAGCTCGACGGGCGCACGGCGTCGGTCGGCGAGCTCGGCCTCCTGATGGCAGGCGGACGGCCCGAGTGATCAGGATCGAGCGGCGGCTCGCCCAGCCGCGGTGGCTCTCGCTGGCGGTGCCGGTTGGCTCGGTGGTCGTCGCCTTCGGCGTGATGACGCTCGTGCTGCTGCTGACGCACCATTCGCCCGGCCAGACGTTCCGGCGCATCTTCGACACGGGCTTCTCCGGGAGCCAGTCGCTGAACGGCACGTTCGTCTCGGCGACGCCGCTCCTCTTCACCGGGCTCTGTGCCGCGGTTGCGTTCCGCATGCAGCTCTTCAACATCGGCGGCGAGGGACAGCTGTACATGGGCGCGATCTTCGGCGCCGCCGCGGGCATCGCGATCGGCGACCACTCGGGCTGGGTCTCGATCCCCGCGATGATCGCCGCGGGCGGCCTCGGCGGCGCGGCGTTCGCACTCGTGCCTGCGATCCTGCGCGCGTTTCTCTCCACGAACGAGATCATCACCTCGCTGATGCTCAACTACGCCGGCGCTCTCGTCATCAACTACCTGATCTTCGACTCGCAGTCGTACTGGCGCGACACCTCGAGCCCGACGGCGAAGGTGTTCCCGCAGGGCAAGAACCTGCCGGACGCCGCGGCGTGGCCCGTGTCGCACGTCGGCTCGCTCGCACTGCCGTTCGGGCTCCTCGTCGGCGTGGCGATCGCAGTGATCGTCTGGGTGCTCTACACCCGCACGCGGTTCGGGTTCGAGGTACAGGTGATCGGCGACTCGCCGCGTGCCGCCTCGTACGCCGGCATGCGCACCCGCCGGAAGATTCTCGCGGTGATGGCGATCTCCGGTGCGATCGCGGGCGTCGGCGGGGCGAGCCAGGACGGTGACTTTCGCCACACGCTCGACCCGCGCGGCCTGACGTCCGCCGGCTACGGCTACGCGGGGATCGTGATCGCGGCGCTCGCACGCTACAACCCGTTCGCCGTCGTGCTCGTCGCGTTCCTCCTCGGCGGCATCCAGAACGCCGGCTACGCGCTGCAGGGCGCGGACTTCCCGTCCGGGCTCGTCGGGGTCCTCCAGGGGCTGATCCTCTTCTGCGCGCTCGGCGGCGAGCTCTTGATTCGCTACCGCCTGCGTCTTGCTCGCACCCGCCGCACGGCGGAGGCGACGGCGTGATCAACAACTCGGTCGTCGTCGTCGTCCTCGCGTCGGCGGTGATCTACGGGACGCCGCTCCTCTACGCGGCGCTCGGCGAGCTGCTCGCGGAGCGCTCGGGCGTGCTGAACCTCGGCGTCGAGGGGATGATGCTCGTCGGCGCGGTGATGGGCTTCTGGGCCGTCCAGCGGACGGGATCGCTCTCGCTCGGCATCGTCGTGGCGGCGACCGCGGGCGCCGCAATGGCGCTCATCCACGCCTTCCTCGTGATCACGCTGCGCGCGAACCAGATCGTCTCGGGTCTCGCGCTGACGATCTTCGCCGGCGCCGCCGGCCTCTCGTCGTACCTCGGCAACGACCTGAATCTCGCGGATCAGCCCGCGCGGCACTCGTTCGAGGCGTTCCTGCCGCATTCGTGGCGAACCGTGGCGATCGCCGGGCCGATCCTCTTCGACCAGCCGGCCGTGGTCTACGCGTCGTGGGCCTGCGTCGCGCTCGTCGCGGTGTACCTCAACCGGACCCGCCTCGGCCTGAACGTGCGCTCGGTCGGCGAGGCGCCGGAGGCTGCGGATGCGATGGGCATCAACGTGACGCGCTACCGCTACGTCCACACGGTTGTCGGCGGCGCGTTCGCGGGAGTCGGCGGCGCCTGCTTCTCGCTCGCGATCACGCCGCAGTGGGTCGACGGCCTCACCTCGGGTGCCGGGTGGATCGCGATCGCGCTCGTGATCTTCGCGTTCTGGCGTCCGACGCTCTGCCTGATCGGCGCGTACTTCTTCGGCGCGTTCTCGGGCATCCCGTTCACGTTTCAGGCGCGCGGCATCCTGAGCGGCGTGCCGCCCGAGCTCTTCCAGGCGCTGCCGTACCTGATGACGATCCTCGTTCTCGTCCTCGTCTCGAGCGCCGGCGCCCGCCGCCGGCTCGGCGCGCCCGCCGCGCTCGGCACCCCGTACGTGCGCGAAGAACGCTAGCCCTCGCCCAGCACGCGTTCCTGCTCCTGCACCATTGGTGTTGCATATATGCTCCACGCATGGTGCAGGCCGTCGACCCGGAGTTGCGCGCCGCGACGATCGCCGTCCTGCGGGAGCACGGCTGGCAGGGGCTGACCCTCGAGCGTGTGGCTGCCAGGGCCGGGCGGGCCCGCTCGACCCTCTGGCGGCAGGGCCTGACCCGTGAGGTGCTGGTGGACGCGCTCGTCGGGACGCTCGCCGACGACTTCCAGGCGTCGATGTTCCCGATCCTCACCGCCGAGGGCACGGGCCGGGAGCGGCTCCGGCTCGCGCTCGACGCGCTCTGCGTCGTCGTCGACCGCCACCTGCACCTGATGCTCGCAAACGACGAGGCGTTCCACCAGGAGCCTCATCCGGGCACGCGGCCCGACTACCTGAGCCCGTTCATCACGTTCCTCCGGCAGGGCGCGGACGACGGGACGCTCCGGCCCGGGGACGATGTGGTGGAGGCCGCGGACGCCGTCTTCAACGCCACTGCCTGGCCGTACGTGCACTTTCGCGGACGGCACCTGTGGCCCGCCGACCGGGCGCGGCGGGTCGTCGTCGATCTCGTCCTGAACGGGATCTCCACGGAACGAGAGGAGAGATCATGAGCCTTCCCTACGACGAGCCGCTCGTCCCGCGTGCGCCGGGTGCGCGGCAGATCCCCGAGCCCCCGCGCCGAGGCGAGCCCGGCGGGCCCCCGTGCGCGATCTGCGCCGGCACGACGACCGGTGCGCTCTGGTCGGACGAGCACTGGACGCTGCATGCGCCGGTCGGCGGCAGCCTGCCCGGGGCGGTCTGGATCGCGAGCCGCGAGCACTTCGACTCGTTCGCCGACATGCCGGAGCACGTCGCCGCGTCGTTCGCCGGCGTCGTCGCCCGTGCAGAGCGGGCGATTCTCTCGCTCGGCGAGGTGGGCCGGGTGCACCTCTACCGGTGGGGGGACGGCGGAGCGCACTTCCACGTATGGCTGCTCCCGCGCCCGCTCGGGATGGTCGAGGCGAACGGGATGATGCTGCCGCTCTGGGAGGACGCGCTGCCGAACGTCTCCGACGAGGAGCTGGCCGCGGCGGCGGGGCGCGTCGCAGCGGCGATGTAGCTCGTGAGCGGCGGCACGCTCGCGCGCAGGCTCGGGACGAGGGACGCCGTCGTCGTCGGGCTCGGCTCGATGATCGGCGCCGGTGTCTTCTCGGCGTTCGGGCCGGCCGCGGCGGCGGCGGGCGGCGGGCTCCTCGTCGGGCTCGCCATCGCCGCGGGCGTCGCGTACTGCAACGCCGCCGCCTCGGCTCAGCTCGCGGCGCAGTACCCCGCCTCAGGCGGCACCTACGTCTACGGGCGCGAGCGGCTCGGCGAGTGGTGGGGCTTCGCCGCCGGCTTCGGGTTCGTGATCGGCAAGACGGCGTCGTGCGCCGCGATGGCGCTGACCTTCGCCTCGTATGCGGCCGGCGGCTCGCTCTGGACGCAGCGGGCCGTCGGCGTCGGCGCGGTGGCCGTGCTCACCTCGGTGAACTACCACGGGATCACGCGCACCGCGGGTCTTGCACGGGTGCTCGTCGCGCTGTCGATCCTCGCGCTCGCCGTCGTCGTCGCCGCGATCGCAGCCGGCGGCGGGCGCGGCGGGCCCGTCCAGCACCTGCCGTTCGGAGACGGCGGCGCCTACGGCATCGCCCAGTCGGCCGGGCTGCTCTTCTTCGCGTTCGCCGGCTATGCGCGCATCGCGACGCTCGGCGAGGAGGTGCGCGATCCGGAGCGCACGATTCCGCGCGCGATCCCGCTCGCGCTCGGGATCGTGGTCGTGATCTACGCGGCCGTCGGCGCTGCGGTGCTGTTCGGTGCGGGCTCGGCGGCGCTCGCGTCGAGCACGGCGCCCGTCGTCACCGCCCTGGACGGCGCGGGCGCGGCGTGGGCCTCCCCGGTCGCGCGGGCAGGTGCGGCGGTCGCGAGCCTCGGCTCGCTGCTCGCCCTGATCGCGGGCGTCGGCCGCACCGCGCTCGCGATGGGCCGGAACGGCGACCTGCCCCGGTGGCTCGCGTCGGTACACGAGCGCTACCGCGTTCCCGACCACGCCGAGCTCGCGCTCGGCGCCGCCGTCTGCGTCCTCGTGCTGACGACCGACCTGCGGGGTGCGATCGGCTTCTCGTCGTTCGGTGTGCTCGCCTACTACGCGGTCGCGAATGCGTCGGCCTTCACGCAGACGAGCGAGCATCGCCGCTGGCCGCGGGCGATGAACGTCGCAGGCCTGCTCGCGTGCGTCGCGCTGATGGCAACGCTCCCGTGGCGCTCGGCCCTCGCGGGCGCTGGGGTTCTGGCCGCCGGCCTCGCCGGCCGCGGGCTCGCGCAGCGTCTGCTGCCCCGCCGCCCGGCCTGACGGTTCCCCGCGTGGGACGAAACGTCGCCGTCCTGCAACCGTCGTTTGGCGACGGGACATGGCTCGCGGCGGCCTGTCGGCGGGGCGGCGAAGCGCCGGTAGGACGCCGGGGAGGGCGGCCTGTGGAAGAAATGTTCCACTTTTGTCACGCTCGTTTGGCGACGGGACATGGCTCGGAAGGGCAGTGACCGACGATTGCGGCCGCGCAGTGACCCGGGAGCGCCGTGGCCGGGAGAGCTGTGGCCGGGAGCGCCGTGAGCGGGAGCGCCGTGGCCGGGAGCGTTGTGGCCGGGAGCGCCGTGAACCGGGGGTGCGCCGCTTACAGGTCGCGGAAGGAGATCTGCTGGGCGCCCTGCCAGAGGGTCAGCCGCCCGAGCTCCTTCAGCTGCTCCTGTCCCTCGACGACCGTGGCGAAGTGGTTTGCCCAGAGGTGGCCCGCCTTCGAGGCGAACGAGCAGTATCCGTAGGGGAAGAGGAGCTCCGTCTCGCTCTGCCCGCCGGGATAGAGCGCGAGCTCGCCCGGATGCGGGTACGACGTCGCGTTCTCGGGCCCGACCCCGAAGTCGCGGTCGCCCCACGGGATCCAGTTCGACTCGCCGCTCCAGCGGCAGTGGATGATGCGCTCCTCCATCGGCAGGCTCGCCCTGAACGCCGCCACGGTCTGAGGCGCGGCTTCCTCCTCCCAGCGCGCGACGAAGCGCATGCCGGCTGCGACGATCTCGAGCACGCGCGTGACCCTACCTGTGCTCGGTCGCGAGGCGAAGGCCGAAGGCGACGAGCACGACGCCCGTCACGACGTCGATCGCGCGCCGCACCGCGGGCCTCCGTAGCGCCGCGCCCGCGCGAACCACGAGCGCGAGCCAGCCGAGCGTCATGGTCGAGAAGAGGAGGCTGTGGGCCGCAAGCGTCGCGAACGACGATCCGAACTGTGGCAGCAGGCTCGTGAAGAACACCGCCATCTTGGGATTGCCGACGTTGCTCAGGAGCCCCTGGCGGTACGGGGAGCCACGGCGCACGTGTGCCCGGTGCGCCTGACCGCGCCGGGCGGCGAGAAGCGCCTGCGCCCCGAGCCAGACGAGATAGGCCGCGCCCAGGAGGCGGAGCGCGACGAACGCGGGCCGCGACGCGACGAGCAACGCTGCGAGCCCGGCGGCCGCGGCGATCCCCCACACGAGCTGGCCGGAAACGACCCCGAGCCCGGTGGCGAGCCCCGCCCGGCGCCCGCGCGCCACCGTGCTCTGCACCGTGAGCGCGAAGTCCGGGCCGGGTGAGACGATCACGACGATCGCGACGACGAGGAACGCGATCATCGGATCGAGAGTGCCACCGCGATCACCGCGGCGGCGGCGAGGCCGAGAATCGGCCACACGTTCATTCCGCGGTGCCGCAGGTTGAAGTAGTGACGCACGAGCGCGCCGATCGCCATCATCGCGACGAGCACGATCCAGCCGTTCGCGTGCCCGTACGTGAACGTGAAGTGGTTCGAGAGCATCGCGAACACGACCGGCAGCGTCAGGTAGTTGTTGTGCACGGAGCGTGTCTTGCCGCGGACGTTCCAGCGCGGGTCGGGCTCGCGGCCGGCCTGCTTGGCCCGGATCAGCTCCCAGTGCGCGGGGATGATCACGAAGAAGACGTTGCCGACCATCATCGTCCCGATCATCGCTCCGACCTGCAGGTACGCGGCGCGCGGGGCGAAGAGCTCCCAGGACCCCCACGCCGACGCGCAGACGAAGGCGAACACGAGGACGGCGAGAACGCCTTCGTCCCGCTCGAACGCGCGACAGAGGCCGTCGTACACGAGCCAGGCGAGCACGATCCCCCCGACCGAGAGTGCGATCGCCTCCCACGCGGTGAGATCCGCGACCGACCGGTCGATCAGGTACGAGGATGCATGTGAGTAGTAGACGACGATGAAGAGCCCGAACCCCGAGAGCCAGGTCGTGTACGCCTCCCACTTGAACCAGTGGAGAGGCTCGGGCAACCGCTGCGGCGCGACCCGGAACTTCTCGACGCGGTAGAAGCCGCCGCCGTGCACCTCCCATGCCTCGCCGCCGATACCCCGCGCAGCGTCGTTCGGGTCCTTCGGCGGCTCGAGGTGGTTGTCGAGCGCGATGAAGTAGAACGACGCTCCGATCCAGGCCATCGCGGCGATCACGTGCAGCCAGCGGAAGAGCAGGTTGCCCCACCCCCACCAGTAGTCCGAGAGCGCTACGACGCTCGTCACCGCGCTCCGCCTCCTGCCTGCTCGCTGTAGCGAGCGAGCGCGATCTGCACGAGCTCGTCGACAGCGGTTGCGAGCTCCTCCTCGCGGGTCCGCTGCAGGCGCCTGCACAGCACGGGAACGATCTCGCGCCGCGGCCGCCGGTTCACGAAGACGACGAAGCGGAAGCCGAACTTCGCTTCGTAGGCGGCGTTCAGCTCGGCGAGCTCGGCGAGCACCTCCGGGTCGTCATCCGATCCCTGCTCGCGCGCGGACCTCGCCGAGGTGGCGCGACCGCCGATCGCCGGGTGCGCGTCCAGCATCTCCTTCTTCTCGTCGTCGGAGAGCTCGAGCGCGACCTCGCGCGCCCGGCCGAGTGGGTCCTCGAGCGCCGCGAGCCTCTCCACGAAACGGGTGCGCCCCTCGAACAGCTCGGCGAGCTGCTCGGCGTTCAGCTGCCGCGGTAGCTCGCGCACCCGTACGACGAGTAGAGCAGCGGAACGTGGACGTGGCCGTCACCGAGCTCGAGCTCGAGCTCGACCCGCTTGAAGAACGGCGACGGCGGATGGAAGACGAGGCGATACGTCCCCGGCTCGCCCTCGGCGAGCTCGGCGATGCGACCGTCGCCGTCGGTGACTCCGTCGCCTGCGAGCGACCCGTCCGTCGAGTAGAGCTCCACGCGGACGCCGGCGGCCGGCCGGCCGCGCTCGGTGTCGAGCACGTGCGTGGAGATGGTCATCCCTGCCACAGCCTCGCCGCCTCCTTCCGGTGCTCACGCGCGATCTCCTGCTCGCTCGCGCGGACGAGTGCGCCGCCGCGCACCACGTCCTCGCCCGCGACGACGAGCCGGTCGACCCGATGCGGCCCCGAGAGCACCAGGTTCGCGACCAGGTCGTCGGCGCCGCCGAACTCGAGCCCGTCCGTGCGCCAGACCGCGAAGTCCGCCCGCTTGCCGGGCTCGAGCGAGCCGAGATCGTCCCGGCGCAGCACCTCGGCGCCGCCCCGTGTCGCGAGGCGCAGCGCCTCGCGCGCCGTCAGCGCCGCGCCCCCGCCCCGCCCGCGGGCGGCGAGCAGCGCGTTCTTCACGTCGACGAAGAGGTCGCTGCGCTCGTTCGACGCGCTGCCGTCGACCCCGAGCCCGACCCGCACGCCCGCGTCGAGCAGGTCGCGGACCGGTGCGACGCCGGCGCCGAGCCGCAGGTTCGACGTGGGACAGTGCGCGACGCCGACGCCTGCTTGCCCGAACGACACGACGTCCTCTGCGGAGAGGTGCACGCAATGCGCGCACCAGACGTCAGCCGCGATCCAGCCGACGCGCTCGAGGTACTCGACGGGCGTGCAGCCGAAGAGCTCGCGGCAGTACGCGTTCTCCTCGACCGTCTCCGCGAGGTGCGTGTGCAGCTGCAGCCCGAGCCTCCGCGCGAGGGTCGCCGACTCCTCCATCAGCCGCGTCGTCACCGAGAACGGCGAGCACGGGGCAACGGCGACCTGCACCATCGCGCCGTCGGCGAGCCCGTGCAGCCGCTCCGTGTCGGCGAGGATCGTGTCGATGTCCTCGACGAGGGCGTCGGGCGGCAGTCCACCGTCGGACTCCCCGAGGTCCATCGACCCGCGTGAGGCGACGATCCGCACGCCGAGCTCCTGCGCCGCGCGCACCTCTGCCTCGACGAGCCCCGAGACGCCGCGCGGAAAGACGTAATGGTGGTCGAAGACCGTGGTGGCGCCGGAGAGCGCGAGCTCCGCCAGGCCGCAGCGCGCGGCGGCGTACTCCATCTGGTCGTCGATACGTGCCCACACCGGGTAGAGCGTCTTCAGCCAGCTGAAGAGGTCGGCCTCCTGCGCACGTGCGCGCGTCAGGGTCTGGTAGAGGTGATGGTGCGTGTTGACGAACCCCGGCGTGACGACGGCCCCGCCGAGGTCCTCGGCGCCCGCGGGCGCGTCGCCCGCGCCGCAGGCGGCGACGAGCCCGTTCTCCACCTGCAGCCACCCGCGCTCGTGCTCGGTGCCGGCGTCGTCCATCGTGACGATCCACGCGTTGCCGTAGATCACGCAAGCTCCAGCGGCACGAGCTCGAACCGGTCGACGTCGACGAGGCCGCGGTCGGTCAGCTTCAGCGACGGGATCACCGACAGCGCGAGGAACGCGAGGTGCTGGATCGGCGCCTCGAGCGTGCAGCCGAGCGTGCGGGCGGCCGCGACGACGGCACGCGACGCGGCGACCACCTCGTCGACCGGCGCGTCGGAGAGGAGGCCTGCGACCGGGAGCGGCAGCTCCGCGATCACGTCGGCGCCGTCGACGACGACGATTCCCCCGCCGCGGTTCGCGAGCCGGCGGACGGCAGCCGCCATCGACGCGTCGTTCATCCCGACGACGACGACGTTGTGCGCGTCGTGCGCCACCGTCGAGGCGAGCGCGCCGCGTTGCAAGCCGAAGCCGCGCACGAAGCCGAGCCCCACCCGGCCGGTCCCGAGGTGGCGCTCGACGACGGCGATCTTCGCGAGGTCGCGGGTCGGATCGGCGACGGCCTCCCCCGTGCGATGCGTCGGGGCATCGACGAGCGCATCGGTGACGATCTGCCCCGGGACGATCCCGATCACCCGCGCGTCGCCGCCTGTCCACGGGACGCGGAACATCTCAGGCCCGAATGCGCCGATGCGCACGGTGTGCCGCACCCAGTCGGGGACGGCCGCGCGCGGCACGTCGGTGACCGGGCGGCCGCGCTTCAACACCTGGCCCGGCAGGAACGACTCGAGGTCGGGGAGCACGAGCAGGTCGGCGTGATACCCGGGTGCGACCGCGCCGAGATGGGCGAGGCCGTGCCAGAGCGAGGGGCTCAGCGTCGCGCAGACGAGCGCATCCTCGGCCGGGATCCCGGCCGCGACCGCGTCGCGCACCATCGAGTTGATATGGCCGTCGTCCGCGATGTGCTCGGGCTCGCGGTCGTCGGTGCAGAACGCGATCCGCCCGGGCCCGTACTCGGCGAGGAGCGGGAGCAGCGCCTGCAGGTTGCGCGCGGCCGAGCCCTCGCGAATCAGGAGCCACATGCCCGCGCGAAGGCGCTCCCGGCCCTCGTCGGCGGTGTACGCCTCGTGGTCGGAGCGGATCCCCGCGGCGGCGTACGCGTTCAGCGACCGGCCGAGCACGCCCGGCGCGTGCCCGTCGACGTGCTCCGCGAGCGCGAGCTTCGCGAGCTCCGACGCGGCACCGTTGACGACGCCGGGGAAGTTCATCATCTCCGCGAGCCCGATCACGCGGCGGCGGCGGAGCAAGGCGTCGAGGTCGCCGGGCCCGAGTGCACGCCGCGGCGATTCGAACTGCGATGCCGGCACGCACGACGACGCCATGAAGTAGACGTCGAGCGGCAGCTCCGCGGTCGCGTCGAGCAGCCAGTGGACGCCGTCGGTGCCGAGCACATTCGCGATCTCGTGTGGGTCGGCGACGACGGCGGTCGTGCCGAACGGGAGGACGAGACGGGCGAACTCGTCGACGAGGAGCTTCGACGACTCGAGATGCATGTGCGCGTCGATGAACCCGGGGACGACGTACCGGCCGGCCGCGTCGAGCGTCTCGCGGCCGTCGTAGCTCCCGAGGCCGGCGATCCAGCCGTCGACGATCGCAACGTCCGTCTCGAGCCATTCGCGCGTGAACACGGAGAGCACCCGGCCGCCGCGGACCACGAGGTCGGCCGGCTCGTCCCCGCGCGCAACGGCCAGGCGCTTCGACAGGGGTGCGTCCATCGCCGAAGAACCGTACCCTTCGGCTCCGTGGAAGTCCTGACGCCCCGCACCCTCGACGACGCCCTGCGCCTCAAGGCAGAGCATCCCGCCGCCTGGCCGATCCAGGGCGGCACCGACGTGATGGTCGCGCTCAACTTCGACCGGGGCCGCCCCGCGGCGCTGCTGAACCTGAACGAGGTCGGCGAGCTGCGCGGCTTCACGCGGGAGGACGGCTCGGTGCGCCTCGGCTCGGGGCTCACATACGCGGAGATCGAGCACGGCCCGGTCGGCGACGAGCTGCCGGCGCTGCGGGAGGCCGCGCGGACCGTCGGGTCGCCGCAGATCCGGAACCGCGGCACGCTCGGCGGCAACCTGGGCACCTCGTCGCCCGCGGGAGACGCGCTGCCGCCGCTTCTCGTCGAGGACGCCGAGGTCGAGTGCGCGTCCGTCCGCGGCAGGCGTCGCGTTCCGCTGGGCGCGTTCGTCACCGGCGTGAAGCGGAACGTCCTCGCGGCCGACGAGCTGATCACGGCTGTCTGGCTGACGCCGTCACACGCGCCGCAGACGTTCATGAAGATCGGTCCGAGGAACGCGATGGTGATCGCCGTCTGCTCGCTCGCCGTGTCGGCGGGAGACGAGCTGCGCGCGTCGTTCGGCTCGGCCTCGCCGAAGCCGGTGCTCGTGACGGCCCCGCGTGCGGACGCCGACTCCTTTGCGGAGCGGGTCGCAGCGGCCGCCTCGCCGATCGACGACGTGCGGGGCAGCGAGGCCTACCGGCGTCACGCGCTGCGCGTCCTCACGGAACGCGCGCTGAAGCGGGTGCTGGCATGAGGATCAGCGTCCGGATCAACGGCGAGGAGCACGAGGCCGACTGCTGGGAGGGGGAGTCGCTCCTCTACGCGCTGCGCGAGAAGCTCGGCTTTCCCGGCGCGAAGAACGCATGCGAGCAGGGTGAGTGCGGATCGTGCTCGGTGCTTCTCGACGGCACGCTCGTCTGCGCGTGCCTCGTCCTCGCCGCCCAGGCGGACGGGCACGAGGTGACCACCGTCGAGGGGCTCGCCGAGGGCGACGACCTGCACGTCGTGCAGCAGGCCTTCGTCGATGCGGGCGCCGTGCAGTGCGGCTTCTGCACTCCGGGCCTCGTCGTCGCAACCGCGGATCTGCTGCGGCGCAACGCGAGCCCGTCGGACGACGAGATCCGCGAGGCGCTCTCGGGCAACCTCTGCCGGTGTACCGGCTACGCGAAGATCTTCGACGCCGTGCGGCTGGCGGCGCACGCATGACGCAAGCCGTTCGGCAGCTGCAGAAGGGACGGATCGGCGAGCTCGTCCCGCGCGTCGACGCACCGCCCAAGGCGACGGGGGCGTTCGCCTACGCGAGCGACCTGATCGTGCCGGGCATGCTGTGGGGGCACACGTTGCGCAGCCCGCATGCGCACGCGCGCATCGCGTCGATCGACATCACCGAAGCCGTGACGATGCCGGGCGTGCATGCGGTGCTGACGCACGAGGACGTGCCCGGCCAGAAGCGCTACGGGCTCGAGTTCGCCGACCAGCCCGTGCTCGCGATCGACCGCGTCCTCTACTACGGCGAGCCCGTCGCCCTCGTCGCGGCCGAGCATCCCGAGCAGGCGCGTCGCGCCGCAGAGCGCATCGTCGTCGCCTACGAGCCGCTCGAGCCGGTTGCGGACATGGAGCGCGCGACGGAGCTGCCGGAGCTGCACCCGGAGAAGCCGACCCGGGGCCACGGGTACTTCGACGATCCGCGTCCGAATGTCGTGCGTCACATCGCGATCAGGCACGGCGACGTCGATGCCGAGGGCGACGTGTCGGTCAGCGGCGTCTACGAGGTCGGCATCCAGGACCAGGCGTTCCTCGGCCCGGAGTCCGGCCTCGCCGTCCCGGACGGCGAGGGGGGCGTCGACATCTACGTCGCGACGCAGTGGCTCCACGTCGACCGCGCACAGGTGGCGCCGTGCCTCGGCCTTCCGCTCGAGCAGGTGCGGATCCACCTGGCCGGCGTCGGCGGCGCCTTCGGCGGCCGCGAGGACCTGTCGATGCAGCTCCACGGCGCGTTGCTCGCGCTGCACACGAACCGCCCGGTGAAGATCGTCTACAACCGCGAGGAGTCGTTCACCGGGCACGTGCACCGGCATCCGGCGCGGATCTGGTGCGAGCACCGCGCGACACGCGACGGCAGGCTCGTCAACGTCCGCCTGAGGATCCTGCTCGACGGCGGCGCCTACGCGTCGAGCTCGACCGCCGTCGCCTCGAACGCCGCCTCGTTCGCGATCGGGCCATACGAGTCGCCGAACGCGCTGATCACCTCGACGGTCGTCTACTCGAACAACCCGCCGTGCGGTGCGATGCGCGGCTTCGGCGCGGTGCAGACCTGCTTCGCCTCCGAGGCGCAGATGGACAAGCTGGCGGCCGCGCTCGGCATCGACCCGGTCGAGCTGCGGCTGCTGAATGCGCTCGCGCCGGGCGACGTCCTTCCGACCGGGCAGACGATCGCGGGCTCGATGCCGATCGCGGAGACGATCCGCGCCGCCGCCGCGCTCGAGCCGCCGGCCGAAGAGGCGCTTCCCCGCGACGTGCTGCGCCTCCCGGGCGGCGCCGGCAACACGACGAACGGCGAAGGCGTGCGCCGCGGCGTCGGCTTCGCCGTCGGCTTCAAGAACATCGCGTACTCGGAGGGCTTCGACGACTACTGCTCGGCGCGCGTGCGCCTGTCGCCGGGCGGCTCGGCGGAGGTGCACTGCGCCGCCGCCGAGGTCGGCCAGGGCGTGACCGGCGTGATCCTGCAGGTGGCGCGGACCGAGCTCGGGATCGACGACGTGCGGCTTGCGCCGGGACAGACCGGGACCGTCGGCTCTGCGGGCTCGGCGTCCGCGTCGCGGATGACGTGGATGGCGGCGGGCGCGGTCCGCGACGCGTGTCGCGCCGCACTGGAAGAGCAGGGGCGCCGGCCCGGCGAGGAGATCGACGTCGAGCGGATCTACCGCCACCCGCGGACGACGCCGCTCGACCCGGAGACGGGCCAGATCACGGGTGAGCGCGCGCACGTCGCGTTCGCCGCGTGCGCGATGAAGGTCGTCGCCGAGGTCGACGTCGACCTCGGGCTGACGCGCGTCGTCTGGATCGGCGCCGCCCAGGACGTCGGCAAGGCGATCAACCCGCAGCAGGTCGAGGGGCAGATCGAGGGCGGCACCGCGCAGGGTCTGGGGCTCGCGCTGATGGAGGAGATCCAGACGCGCGACGGGCTGATCACGAACGCGAGCTTCACGGACTACCTGATCCCGACGGCGCTCGACATGCCGCCCGTCGAGTCGGTGCTGATCGAGGATCCCGAGCCGGACGCGCCCTACGGCGTGAAGGGCGTCGGCGAGCCGCCGACCGTCGTCTCGACCGCGGCGATCGTGGCGGCGCTGCGCGACGCGACGGGCCGCGACCTGACGCGCGTCCCGGTCAAGCCCGACGACATCTGCCTGCCGCCCGAGACCTCCGCGTAGCCCTCGCTCAGGCCTCGACCACGACCGGCGGCTCGCGCCGCACGACGGTCGCGACGGCGACGACGACGATCGCCGCGCCGATCAGGAGCCGCCACGTCAGGTGCTCGCCACGGAAGAGCACGCCGAGCGTGATCGCGATCACCGGGTTCACGTAGGCGTAGGTCGAGACCAGGCTGAGCGGCGCGTTCGCGAGCAGCCAGACGTACGCCGTGTAGCCCACGATCGAGCCGAACACGACGAGGTAGATCCAGCCGACGATCGAATGGGCCGACGGCGAGAAGCCGTGCAGCGTGAGCAGCGACGGCACGAACATCAGGATCCCGCCCGCCAGCATCTCGTACGTCGTCGCGGCGAACGGGTCCGCCGGCATCGGGAGCCGCGCGGAGAGAAACGATCCGGTCGACCACATGAGCGCGGACAGGACGCAGAGCGCGATGCCCGACGTCTTCGCCCCGCCGGACGGCTGCGCGAGCACGGCGACGCCGGCGAAGCCGACGCCGATGCCGGCGAGCACCTGCCACGGCATTCGCTCCCGTCCCCCGAGGCGCAGCAGGGCCACCCAGAGCGGCACCGAGGCGATGATCAGCGACGCGAGCCCCGTCGGCACGTTGCGCTCCGCGAAGAAGAGCACCGAGTTCGCCCCGGGCAGGAGGATCCCCACCACGACGCACGAGCCGAATGCCCGGCGCGACATCCGCAGCGAGCCGCCGCGACTCCGGACGACCACCGCCATCAGCGTGCCGGCGGTGATGAACCGGGTCGAGGCCGCGAAGAGCGGTGGGATCGTCTCGCCGGCGACGGCGATGCCGAGATAGGTCGAGCCCCAGATCACGTAGACCGTGACCAGCGCGGTCCAGACCTTTGCGTTGTGCGTCACGGGCTATCGAACGAGCGACAGCGCCGCGCCGATTCCCAGCAGCACGATGCCGACCGCGCGGGGCACCGAGATGTCGATCCGGTCGACGCCGAAGAGCCCGAACCGGTCGATCGCGGCGCCCATCACGAGCTGGCCCGCGATCAGGATCCCGATCGTCGCGGTCGCCCCGATCCGCGGCTGGGCGAACGTGATCGAGAGGACGACGAGGAGGCCCATCAGCCCGCCCAGCCACATCCAGGCCGGCGTGCGGATCGCGCCGCCGAGGCCGCCGATGCCGGCGCGCGCGGCGACCAGGATCCCGAGCGAGAGCACGAGCTGGATCGCCGTCGCGAACGTCAGCGCTTCGAGCACCCCGATCCGGTCGCCGAAGCGGCCCATCACCGCAACCTGCACCGAGCCCGCGAGCCCTGCGACGACGCAGAGCGCGACCGCCGCCGACGTCAAGCGGCGTTCGGGTCCGGCTGCCAGAGGCTGAAAGCGTTCCCCTCCGTGTCGGTGCAGGATGCGAACCAGCCGTGCGTCGGTACCGGTTGCTTGTCCTCCGCCGAGCCGCCGAGCTCGCGCACCTTCGCCGCCGACGCGTCGATGTCGTCGGTGGAGAAGTAGACCACGAGGCCCGAGCCGGGCTTGTCCGACTGCATGACGGCGCCACCCTGGCCGTTGCCCGCGTCGAACATGCGGTAGTCGAAGCCTTCCATCATGCTGTCGCCGATCTGCCAGCCGAAGAGGCCGCGCCAGAACCCGCTCGCGCGGTCGGCGTCCTCCGACGGAAGCTCGAAGTGAACGATGTTCCCTGCCATAGCTAGGCTCCTCCCATGATCAAAGTCCTCGTACTGTACGACGAAGCGCCGGCCCCGGAGCGCTACGCCGAGCACGTCGTGCTCTGCGAGCAGGTGCCGGGTGCGACGTTCCGCCACGGCAAGGTGTTCGGCGCGCCGGCGGGCGAGCCGAAGCACCGCTACTACGCCGAGTTCGAGTTCGCGGACCTGGACGCGTTCAAGACGGCGGCCGGCTCGCCGGAGTTCGCCGCGACCGGCGCGGATGCCGCCCGGATGGGCGTCCCGTTCAGCGTCGAGTTCGCGAGCCTCTAGCTCTCGAACCGCGGCGGGCGCTTCTCGCGGATCGCGGCGACGCCCTCGTGGACGTCCGGCCCCGCCAGGTCGAGGAACTCGAGCGCGAGTGACGTGTCGAAGGCCGGCCCGGCGGCGAGCAGCCACTCGTTCAGGGCCGCCTTCGTGTGGCGGATCGCAGCCTGCGAGCCCTCGGCCAACCGCACCGCGAGCGCGAGCGCGCGCTCCTCGAGCTCCTCCTCCGGCACGCAGAGCGAGACGAGCCCGATCCGCTCCGCCTCGACGCCGTCGAGCGGCTCGCAGAGGAGGAGGTGGTACTTCGCCTTCGCCATGCCGCAGAGGAGCGGCCAGACGATCGCGGCGTGGTCGCCGGCTGCGACGCCGAGCTTGGTGTGCCCGTCGACGATCCTCGTGTGCGGCGTCGCGATCGAGATGTCGGCGAGCAGCCCGATCGCGAGACCAGCGCCGACCGCCGGCCCGGTCATCGCCGAGACGACCGGGGTCGGGCAGTTGACGAGGTTGTAGACGAGGTCGCGCGCCTCCTGGTAGACGCGGGCGCGCGCCTCGGCGTCGTTCGCGATCTCGAGCACGAGGTCGAGGTCCCCGCCTGCGCTGAACGCGCCGTCGGAGCCGCGCACGACGACGGCGCGCGTCTCGACGTCGTCGCCGATCGTCTTCCAGACCGCGGCGAGCTCAGCGTGCATGGCGCCGCTGACCGCGTTCAGCCGCCCGGCCGCACGCAGCGTGATCCTGAGCACGTTCGGAACGGGGCGGTCGAGCTCGAGGCTCGGGTACGCGGCGTAGAGGTCCACCCGGGGGATTATGGTCACCTCATGGCCGACGTCGACGTCACGCGGGAGGGAAGCGTCCTCACGATCACACTCAACCGACCCGACGTCCTGAACGCCCTGAACCGCTCGATGCACCAGGGCATCTTCGACGGGCTCGAGCGTGCGAAGGATCCGTCGGTCCGGGCGGTCGTGATCACGGGTGCCGGACGCGGGTTCTGCGTCGGGCAGGACCTGCAGGAGTTCTCGAGCGGCGCCGGGGACGTCGCGCAGAACCTGCGCGAGAACTACCACCGCAACGTGCTCGCGATCCGCGCGCTCGAGAAGCCCGTGATCGCGGCGCTGAACGGCGCCGCGGCCGGTGCGGGCATGTCGCTGGCGCTCGCGTGCGACATCCGCATCGCGGCCGAGCCGGCGAGCTTCGTGCCCGCCTTCATCAAGATCGGCCTCGTGCCCGACTCCGGGGGCACCTGGCTCGTGCGCCGGCTCCTCGGCGCAGCCCGCGCGTTCGAGTGGCTGACGACCGGGCGCCGGCTCGACGCCGGCGAAGCGCGGGCGATGGGGCTCGTCTCCGAGGTCGTTCCCGCCGACGAGCTCCCCCAGCGGGCGCGCGAGGTCGCCGAGCTCTACGCCGCGATGCCCACGCGCGCCGTGTGGCAGACGAAGCGCCTCCTCGACCTGGCGGAGGGCTCCAGCTTCGGCGAGCAGCTCGAGCTCGAAGCGCGGACGCAGGCCGAGCTGACCCAGACGTCTGACTTCCGCGAAGGCGTCGCAGCGTTCCTCGAGAAGCGCGACGCTGCGTTCACCGGCACCGAGTCGCGGTGGAAGCACCCGGTGCGGCTCGTCGTGCACGACGACCTGCGCCGGTGGCGGCTCACGGTCGCGTTCCGCTGGCTGCTCGCGCTGCCGCACCTCGCCGTGCTCTCGCTCTGGACGTACGTCGCGCTGCCCGTCGCGCTCGTCAACTGGTTCATCACGCTCGTGCGCGGCACGCCTTCCGTGGGCGTGCACGCGTGGACGGCCCGGCTCGTGCGCTACCAGACGCACGTCTACGCGTACCTCTATCTCGTCGCCGACCCGTACCCGTCGTTCCGAGGCTGGCCGGGGAGCTATCCCGTCGACCTTGCGATCGCGCCGCCTGCCGAGCAGGTGCGCTGGAAGACCGCGTTTCGCATCCTCCTCGCGATCCCCGCGTACGTGCTTGCGACCGTGCTCGTCTACGTCCTCTACATCGTCGCGTTCCTGGGGGCGTTCTACGCGCTCGCGACCGGCCGGTCTCCGCGTGGCTTCCGCGACCTGAGCGCCTACTGCCTCCGCTACCAGGCGCAGACCTACGCGTACCTCCTGCTGTTGACCGACAGCTACCCGACGCTCGCCGCGTAGAGCGCGAGCAGCGCGGCGCCGAGCGACGCCGGCACGACCGCGAGCCCGAGCAGCGAGTAGGCGCGGATGGAGGGCCGGGCGCCCAGCGAGCGCGCGACGCGCAGCCAGAGCACGGCGGAGAGCGAGCCGGTGACGGCGAGGTTCGGTCCGAGGTTGAGCCCCAGGAGGAGCGCCCGTGCGTGCGGAGGGGGGCTCGGCGTCAGGAGCACCGACGCCGGCAGGTTGTTGAGCCCGACCGCTGCGGCCGCACCGACGAGCGAGGTCTGCCAGCGCCCCAGCGACCCGAGGAGGCTCGCCGGGCCGTTCCACCACTGGCCGACGGCGCCGAGCGCGACGGCGAGCGCGAAGAGACCTCCGAGCGCGCGTGGATCGACGACCGCCAGGATCCGCGCCCGGGAAGTCCGTGCTGCGACTGTCGCCGCGACACCGCACGCGAGCACGGGCAGCGCAGGCGCCGACAGCACGAGCACGAGCACCGTCGAGACGACGACCGCCGCCGTCCCGATCCCGAGTCTCACGTCGACGGTCTCACGCCCGGGATCCGAGGGTGCGGCGAGTGCCCGGCGATACACGACGAGCAGCACGAGCGCGGTCGCCGCGACGGACGCGAGCGCGGCCGGCCAGGTACGCGCGAGGAAGGTCGCGCCCGACACGCGCTCGTGGTGGAGCACGATCAGGTTGGTCAGGTTCGACCCCGGCAGGAAGAGCGACGCGGCGTTCGACATGAAGACGGTTCCGTAGAGGAACGGCGTCTCGTCGAGGCCGCGGTGCCGTGCGAGGTGCAGCAGCACCGGCGTGAGGAAGAAGACGGACGTGTCGAGGTTGAGGATCGCGGTGACGAGCGCGACGAGACCGAGCGCGACCGCGAGCAACGGTCGTGGCCCGATCGGGAGTCGCGAGAGCCGCGCGCCGGCGAGTGCGAACAGTCCGTCCCGCTCGGCGGCGACGCCCACGAGCAGGAGCCCGGTGACGAGTGCGAACGCAGGCCAGACCTGCGCGATGGCGGAGCTCAGGCCGGCCAGTTCGTCAGCGGTTGCTGACAGAACGTCAGTCCGGCCTGCTTGGCGGCCGCGTGTACCTGGTCCTGGAGGTGGCCCGCCGCGAACTGCGCGGCAGCAGCCGTGTCGAGGTCGTGCTTGACGAGCGAGAGCTGCGCCTCCTGGATCGTCAGCGCGAGGGCGTTCGCGAACCTGAGCATCCGCCTGAACGCCGCGCGGCGCTCGGCGGGCGGCGTCACCGCGCGCATCTCGCGGACGGCCGTGCGCGCGGCGGCCGCGGTCCTGGCCCAGCCCTTCGGGTCGCGGCTCAGCCGCCCGATCTTGAAGATGCGCCTGTCCGAGGCGATGCACACCTTGTTGCCTGCGGTGACGTAGTCCGACGGCGTCGCCGCGGCGGTCGTTGTGGCAGAGCCCGCGTCAGAGCCTCCCCCGCAGGCGGCGACGAGGAGCGGCAGCGATGCAACGAGGATCAGGCGGCGCACGAGCGCGAGGGTAGCGCCCGTGAGGTTGAGCCTGTGTTAGGGCAGGCTCTGGAGGATCTCGGCGAGCTCGGGGAACCGGCCCTCGCGCTGCTTCGAGAACACGAGCTCGTCGTCGGCGATCACGTCGAACTGGCTCGTCTCGCCGGCCGCCATCTCGGCGCTGTGGCCCGTTCCGTTCAACTCGGCCACGAGACTCGCGGCCCGTCGGTCGTAACCGCTTCAGACCGGGCAGTACAGGATGCGCACGTGCGCCACGGGTGCAATCTATCCGTCGGGCGCGGTCAGGCCGAAGCCGGCGAGCGCCGGCGGAAACGTCGGGGCGTTCGCGACGATCATCGGCAGGCGCACGACCGCACGACGGCCGTGGTCGCCGCGCGCGTAGACGAGGAGCGAGTGCAGGCCTTCACGCTCGGACGTCGTGTCCCACTGGAGGCGAAACGGCGCCGAGCGGTCGCGACTCACCGGCCGGCCGTCGACGTACAGCGCGACGCGGTCGAGCTGCTCGCCGGCGCGCACGCCGATCGCGAGCAGACCGCTCGCGGCGCCGCCCGACACAGCGCCGCTCAGCGCGAGGGCGATCGGCGGATTCACGACCCGCACCGGGACCTGCTTGCGCGCCCGGTAGCCGCGCGTGCCGTACGCCCGGACGGTGAGCAGGTGGGAGCCGTTTGCCACCGTGCGCGTGTCCCAGCCGACGGTGCGGTGGAACGAGAAGGGCCAGGTGTGATCGGTGTAGAGCGTCTTGCCGTCGACGATGAAGTCGACCTTCCAGATGTGTCGGCGGAACCGGCGGCGGGCGTCGATGCCCGACCACCAGAGCACGTTGCCGTGGAGGCGCCCGTGCGGCACGACCGCCGGCCGAGAGCTGCGGTGGCTGCGGACGATCGCCGCCGCCGGCGGCTCGGGAGACGGGAGCAGCTTCATGCGCTTGACGAAGCGCGGGAGGACCCGGAGGCGGGCGTAGTGGCGAACGAGGCGCATGTAGTGGCGCCAGTTCCAGTACGGCCCGGGGTCGGTGTGGCCGGAGACGCCGCCGAACGAGCCGGGGTGGTTCGGGTTCGGCACCTCGGCGTGCCCGATGATGTGCCCGCGGTCGAGCGGGATGCCCCAGCGGTGCGCGAGGTAGGCGACGAGCTTCGCGGACGCGCGGTACTCGGCCTCCGTGTAGGCGTGGCGGCCCGCCCAGCCCTCGTGCTCGATCCCGATCGAGTGCAGGTTCCACCAGCCGTTGCCCGAGTGCCAGGCGACGTCGGACACCGGGACGAGCTGCACGATCTGGCCGCGACGCGAGACGACGAAGTGCGCGGAGCCGTCGACGCGGGGATTCTGCAGCGTCCGGATCGAGCCGAGGAAGCGTCCCTCGGTGTCGTGGATGACGATGGCGCTGATCGTCTTCCTCGTGCGGTTCGAGCTCGTCTTGTTCGGCGTATGCCGGATCAGCACGCGCAGCGAGGTCGCGGACCACGCCGCAGAGGCGCCGGCTGCCGCCAGCACCAAGACCGCGGCGAGCGCCGCGTGAACCCTCCATGACCCTGACCCCATACCGCGCCACCTGGTGTAGCGCACGGTTCGGACAGGATTGTCCCTCTTTTGGGGGAGAATTCAGAAGGATCAGCAGGTGGTCGAGGCTCCGTCGAGCCGGCGAATCCATCAGCCGATGCGCACGCTCATCAGATCGTCTTGAACTGCTCGAACGGCTGGCGGCAGCTCTCGCACCAGCGGATCGAGCGGCACGGGGTCGGGCCGAAGATGTTCTCCAGTCGCGTCTCGGTCGAGCCGCAGTACGGGCAGCGGAACGCCTTCGACTGCAGCTGCACGAGCGTCGTCGGGCCGGCGGCGCGGGGCGCCGGGGGCGCGAAGCCGGCTTCGCGGAGCTTCTCGCGGCCCGTGGGGGTGATGCGGTCGGTCGACCACGAGTCGTCCGAGACGACCTCGACGTCGGGCTCGCCGCCGAGCTCGCTCACCGTCTGCTCGAGCGCGCGCTTCATCGCCTCGAGCGCGGGGCAGCCGAGGAAGGTCGGCGTGAACGACACGTGGACGCGCGTGCCGTCGACCCTCACGTCGCGAATCACGCCGAGGTCGACGAGCGAGATGACGGGGATCTCCGGGTCGGGGATCTCCTCGAGCGCGTGCCAGACCTGCTCGGCGGTCACCATTCCGCCCCCGGCTCCGACCGCCGTACCTCGGTCATCTCGTGCCAGAGCTCCGCGAGCGCAGGCGTGTGCTCGCCGCGCTCGATCGCTTGTGTTGAATCAACACGAAGCCCGATCCGGCGCGCGAGCTCCGGACGGAGCTCCGGCTCGAGCAGGCCGAGGGCGTACGGCCACAGCTCCTCGACCGCGGCGCGGAACCGCGGCTCGTCGCGGAGGCGGTCCGCCCACAGCTCCGCGTGCAGACGGTGGTAGGTCTCCTCGCGGTCGATCTTCGCGGCGAGGCCGGCGAGCTCGGTGTCCGCCGAGCGCATGAGTGCGTCGATGCGCAGGCGGTCGGCCTCCTCGTACAGGTAGCGCCGTGCGATCGTGTGCGCCCACTCGAGGAGGTGCAGCTCGACGAGCGGCGCGCAGCGGTACTCGTGCGGGCTGCGGTCGAAGGCGAGCGCGTCGGCGTTCGTGCCGAGCTCGGCCGCCGCGAGCTCGTACAGCGCGCGCGCATGGCCGATCTCGTTCTGCGCGATCGACGAGAACGCGACGTCCTCTTCGAGGGTGGGGGCGATCCCGGTCCACTCCGAGTCGCGCCAGCCGACGATCAGCTCGTCGTCAGCTGTCGACAGCAGCAGCTGAACCCGCTCGTTCACGTGCCTCCTTCAGCCTCGACTTGATCGAGTATCCGTCGACCCGGCGGTACTTCAGGTCGAACTCGTCCGCCCAGTCCGTGACCGCGTGGATCGACTCGCGCGGCACGAGCCACAACGCCTCGCTCTCGCCGCGGCGGCCGTACTGCTCGCGGGCCCACGCGTCCGCGAAGGCCGCGTCGGGCGCCTCGATCGACCCGGCATGCGCGAACGGCTGGCCCTTGCGCTCCTGGCGGAAGACCTCGAAGACCGGCATCCCGCTACGCCGCCCGTCCATTCATGCGGCGAGCACGGCGTCGCGGACCCACTGCTCCTGCTCGAGGAACCGGGCGCGGAACGCGAGGCGCTCCTGCGAGCGAGGCCCGTGGCCGGTGACGACCGACTTCAGCTCGGCCCAGTCGGGCTCCGTATAGGTCCACACGCCGTCGTCCGAGCGGCGGAGGTTCGGATCGGGCACGGACAGGCCGAGCTCCCGGATCTGCGGCACGTAGCCCTCGAGGAACTGCTGGCGTGCCTCCTCGTTCCCCTGTGACTTGATCCGCCAGAGCCACATCGGATCCTCGTCGCGCGCGATCGGGTTGCCGTGGAACTGCATCAGCGGCCCCCACCACCGGTCGAGCGCCTCCTGCACGAGCTCGCGCTGCGTGTCGGTGCCGGTCATCATCGCGAGGATCACGTCGCGCCCGTGGAGGATGTGGAACGACTCCTCCCAGCAGATCTTCTTCATGATCCGCGCGTACGGCGCGTACGAGCACTTGAG
>Ga0207657_10000606_pt1 | contig 38130 bp, 34 predicted proteins | sample KBSC33metaG_FD_184316 | JGI IMG/M metagenome (GOLD analysis project Ga0207657, IMG submission 184316) | Corn rhizosphere microbial communities from Kellogg Biological Station, Michigan, USA - KBS C3-3 metaG (SPAdes) (version 2) | ecosystem: Host-associated > Plants > Roots > Rhizosphere > Soil ... | reverse complement strand
GGTTTCGGACTTCGGCATCCAGCTGAAGGCGAAGCAGAAGCTCAAGGGCTATTACGGCGACGTCACCGAGAAGCAGTTCAAGAAGGCCTATACCGAGGCTGCGCGCATGAAGGGCGACACCGGTCAGAACCTGATCGGCCTGCTCGAGCGCCGCCTCGATGCGGTCGTCTACCGCGCCAAGTTCGCGCCGACCATCTGGTCCGCGCGCCAGCTGGTCAATCACGGCCACATCCGCGTCAACGGCGTGAAGTGCAACATCGCGTCGCGCCTCGTGAAGCCGGGTGACGAGCTCACGCTCGGGCCGAAGGCCGCCGAAATGGCGCTGGTCATGGAAGCGCAGGGCCTGAGCGAGCGCGAGATCCCCGATTACATCGCCGCCGATGGCGCATCGAAGGTCAGCTACGTTCGCGTGCCCACGCTGGACGAGGTGCCCTATCCGGTGAAGATGGAACCGAACCTGGTCGTCGAATTCTATTCGCGCTGATCGTTTCGATCCATTCGAACAAACAGAAGAGGCGGCCGGAAACGGCCGCCTCTTTTCGTTCAGTCACATGTGCAGTGCGGTGTGAAGAAAATCGTCCGTCTTCGCCAGCAGTTCGGCACGCGCATCGGCGTCGTCCAGCTGGTGGCCCAGTCCCGGGAAGACCACCAGGCCGCTCTTCACGCCGGCTTTCCGCAAGGCCTGGTCCATCAGTCTCGAATGCGCGACCGAGACGTTGAGATCGTGATCGCCGTGGAACATGAGAACCGGCGCGACGATGCGATCCGCATGACGCGCCGGGGAGCCCAGGCCGACATTTTCCCCTGAGCCGATCTCACGGTCCAACAATATGCTGTTGGTATAACCAGACGCGTCGCTCTTGAGTCTGCCGAGGTCGGTTACGGGCGCAATAGCGACGATCGCCTTGAACAGCTTGGGTTCGGCGACATTCGCCTGCAGCGCCGCATAGCCGCCATAGGACCAGCCGACGATCGCAAGCTTATCGGGATCCGCGATGCCCTCTTTCACGAGCCAGCGACCGGCTTCGCAAATGTCGCCCATCGCCGTCTGCCAGCCATGAAAGCCGTTATGCGCGTAGAAGGCGTCGCCATAGCCGCTCGATCCGCGATATTCGGGCTGGAGCACGGCGTAACCGCGCTGGGCAAAGAATTGCACCAGCCAGTCGAAACCCCAGCTGTCCCGATAATCGGGCCCGCCATGCGGCATGATGATCGCCGGTAGCTTCTTGCCCGCTCTCGCCACCGGCAATGTCAGATAGGCCGGAATAACGGTCCCGTCCGTCGCCTTGAAGCTGACGAGCTTCATCGGGGCCATTGTCAGATCGGCAAGGTTCGGCCGCACCTCGGACAGCTCGTCCAGATGGTGGGTCGCCTTGTCGTAAACATAATAATGCCCTGGATCGGTGTCGCTGCCGGCATAGATGAGCAGCTTTTTCTCATCAGCACTGGCATCGAGAAAATGGATGAGCGGCGTGCCCGGCATCGCCTTTGCGAGCATCGCATTGATCTGTTTATATTCTGGGTCGAAATAGTCGGTTTGGCGCCGGTCGGTGATGTAGGAAACGCCGATCACCCGCCCGTGGCGGCCGAGCGTGATAATGTCGTCAACGTCCACCTGCGGGTTGCTCGACACGAGTTCCGCCTTGAAACTTCCATCCAGCGCGACGCTGTATACGGCATTCCGTCCGTTGAGCGTCTTCACCGCATAAGCCACGTTGCGCGTGCCATCGACCGCGATTGGCGCGAATTCGTTCGTATCGGCCCTGGTTTTTGAAAAGACCTGCCAGTGCTTGTCGCCGGCTTGGCGGTAGAAATAGGTCGTCCCGCCGGTCAGCCTTCCCTCGTCGTCGGTCGACTTGGTGGCGCGAATTCGGACATTGCCGGCCCCGTCGGAAAAATAGCTCGTCGTGCTTAGATCGGGCCGTTCGACCGGCTCGCCGCGCCCCGTCATCGTATCGACGCGATCGACGGCGAGGCCATTCGCGCCGCTCGCGCCATAATCGGCATGCTCGCCGCGCGTATCCTGCGGCACGTGATCGCGCATCATCAGGACGCTGCCGTCACCCTGCAACCAGTCGATCACCTTCCCGTCAAACTGGCTAAGCCGGATCGCATCCACGTCCACGCGCCGCCCGATATAGGCCGGATTCTTCCCGTCGAGGTCGAATGCCACCGTGCGCGTGTAGGGAAAGGGTGGGTCATTATCGAAGACGACCCCGTGGAGTTGACATACGAGCCTGGTGTTCGATGCCCATCCACAGGATAGGATACGCGTGGGCTTTCCATCCTGCCGCGCCGCGAGATGTGGCTCACGCGTTTGCGTATCGATCACAATGGCGTAGGTCGCCTGCCCCGGCCCCGGCGACACCGCCACCGCATGCTTGCCGTCGGGCGACAGGCTCATGCTCCAGACCTGTTCCAGGCTGCCGAACAATTTGGCCTGCGTCGCCGCCTCGCTGGAAGCAAGCGGGGCATCCATCGCCCAAGCCGGCGCCGATGCCATTCCGATGGCGCCGATTGCGGTGCCCAGAAAAAGACGACCTCCCATCATTCTCCCCTCCAATTGCCGTAAATGTTCCCGGAGCGACCGGACACGCAACCCCGCTCGTTTCAGCGATCGAAATAACAAAGGGTGGCTCCATTGGGGCTGCCCTTTTTCGTTGTGGCGATGGTATGTTCGGTCGCATCGCCCGATGTCAGGAGAGGCGATACCGAGCCTCTAGTTATGGATTGCCGCACGCAGGAAGGCATCGCTTTCCTCCAGCAGCTTTTTGCGGGCATCACTGTCCTCGAGATAGTGGTCGAGGCCCGGAAACGTGATCAGCTGAACCTTCGCACCGGCGCCGCGCAATTTCGATTCCATCAGCGTGGATTGGTGGTAATCGACGTTGGCATCCAGCGTGCCGTGGACAAGCAGCACGGGCACTTTGATCCTGGAGACGTTCTGCGCGGGAGAGCCCTCGTGCACCTCGGGGCCGCTCCCGATGAGTTTGTCCATGAATATCTCGTCGCCCCAGCCGGTGCTTTCGCCTTTCAGCCTGGCCAGATCGGTCACGGGCGCAACGGCCACCACCGCCTTGAACAGATCCGGCGCAAGCACCGCCGATTGTAGCGCCGCATAGCCGCCATAAGACCAGCCGAGGATGACGAGCTTCGAGGGATCCGCTATCTTTTGCGCAACGAGCCAGCGTCCCGCGTCGGTCACATCGCCGATCGCCGTCCGCCACGATCGAAAGCCGTTCTTTTGATACCAGGCATCGCCGTAGCCGGTCGAACCGCGGAATTCGGGTTGGATAACGGCATATCCCTGAGAGGCGAAAAACTGGGGAAGCCAGTCGAAACCCCATTCGTCGCGAGCCCCGGGCCCGCCGTGCGGCATCACCATTGCCGGCAGCCCTTTCGCCGTCTCCATTCCCGGCGGGAGCGTCAGATAGGCGGGGATCATCGTACCGTCCGCTGCCGGATATTGGATCGGCTTCATCTGCGCTAACGGGCGACCTTCCAATTGCGGGCGAGCCGCAAGGAACGCATGCAGATCGTGCGTGTCGCGATTGAGCAGGTAATACGTGCCGGGATCGTTATCCGCGCCGGCGAATATCAACAGCTTGCGCTCATCCAGACTGGAATCGATCACGCGGATATCGGGCGCCTTGGGCGTGGCGCGCGAAAGCACCGCGGCGAGCTTTCTGATATCGGGATCGAAATAGGCGACTTGCGGTGTATCGGTCTGATACAAAGCACCGATGACGCGACTGCGCCGGCCGATCCGCGCGACCCCCCCGACATCGACGTCAGGACGGTCGAAGATCAGGGTTTCCTTGAGCGAGCCATCGAGCGCGATCGAATAGAGGGCATCGCGGCCATCCTTGGCCTTCAGGCCATAGGCAATGTTCAGATCGCGATCGACCGCGATCGCGTTGAAGCCTTCATCTGTCAGCTGATTATAATCCGACAGCTTTTCCCAGGATCGCGACCCTGCGCGCCGATAGAAGAAATGCTCGATGCCCGAAGCATAGCCGCCGCTCACCTTGCCGGTCAGGCCCATGATGCGGATCGTACCGCGTCCATCGCCAATATATTCTTCCGCCTCAGGTCGTGCCGGCTCGATCGAACGGACGGCGAGCGTGCGCGTGTCCAGGCGATCGACACCCAGACCTTGCTCGGTCGATCCAATCCTCGATCCGGTATGATCGTCGGGCACATAGACCCGCCCCATCAGCACCGCGCCGTCTTCTTCCGGCAGCCAATCAACGACATTCCCGCCGAACAATTGCACGCCATGGCTATCGTCATTCTGTCGGGTGCTGAGCTGCTTGGCGTTCTTGCCATCGGCATCGATCGCGAATACGCGGCTGATATTGAGCTTGCGCCCATCCAGTTCAGTCACACCGTGGATGCTGCAAACCAGCCGGCTATTCGACACCCAGCCGCAACGGCCAAGCCGGTTGGGCTTGCCATCCGCCATCATGATCGCAACCTGCTTGGCGTCGGCAACATTTCGCACGACGAGAATCGAGCCCTGGCCGGCGACAGGGGTGGAATAGGCTACCTTGGTGCCGTCAGGGGACAGGCTGATCTGTTCGACACCTTCCCGCGCGCCGAAGGCGGCGGCGGCAGCGGCCGCATTTCCCGGCGAGATTGGTTCGGCCGCCTCGACTATGCCGGTCCAAACATTTGCGAGCAACACCGGCACGACCAGCCGCCGAACGACCGACACCAACCTCTGCATTCTTCCCCCTTCATGCTCTTGATCCGCGATGCCCTTAACTCCCCAGGGCGTTCGCGATGAGTGATCCAGCCTGCTCCAGGGAGCAAGTGCGATTGCCACCATTTCCGCAAACTGCCATGGCGCGCGCCGTCAACGCCGGAGTATCACCGACCATGCGCCAACCCGCCGAATGGATGCCGCACGATGCGGTCTGGATCGGCTTTCCGAGCCATCCCGAGCTGTGGGAAGACGATCTCACCCCGGCCCGCGACGAGGTGATCGCCTTTGCGCGCGCGGTGCATGCGGGCGGACGCGGCGAGCGCGTGATCCTGGTCGCGGCGGACGAAACATCCGTTTTGGAGGCGCGTCGGCTGGCCGGCGACGCGGCCGAGGTGCAGGTGCAACCCTTCGGCGACATCTGGCTGCGCGATACCGGCGCGATCATCACCACGGGATCGCAAGGCCGGCGGGCGGCGCGTTTCGGCTTCAATTGGTGGGGCGGCAAATATCATCTGCCGGGCGACGAAGGCGTGGGCGGCCGGCTGGCCGAGGCCGCTGGCTTCGCGGTCGACTCGCATGATTGGATATTGGAGGGCGGCGCGATCGACGTCGACGGCACGGGCCTCGCGGTCACGACCGAGCAATGTTTGCTCAATCCCAATCGCAATCCCGGCTTGCTGCGCGAGGACATCGAACGCGGGTTGAAGGCGGGGCTCGGCATCGAGCGGCTATTGTGGCTGGGCGAAGGGCTCGCCAACGACCACACCGATGGTCATGTCGACAATCTCGCGCGCTTCGTGGCTCCGGGCCGGCTGGCCCTGCCGGAGCCCGAGGGCGAGGACGATCCCAATGCGTATGTCTACCGCGACGCGGCCGAGCGCGCGCGGGCCTTCGGCGTGGAGGTCGTGCCCCTCCCCTCCCCCGGCCTGGTCGAGGTCGAGGGGGAAGCCATTCCGGCTTCCTACATGAACTTCTATATCGGCAACGCCGCTGTCGTCGTGCCGCAATATGGCGCGCCCAATGATGCACCCGCCGTCGCCGCGATCGGTGCGCTCTTTCCGGGGCGCGTTGCGATCGGGCTCCGGGCCGACCATATCCTGACCGGTGGGGGCAGCTTCCACTGCATCAGCCAGCAGGTACCAAGCGCATGACCGAGATCATAGTCGCCGCGATCCAGCTCGCCTTTGGCGACGAGATCGACGCCAATATCGCGAAGGTGGCAGCGCGCGTGCGCGAGGCCGCCGCCAAGGGCGCGCAGGTGATTCTGCCGCCCGAATTGTTCGAAGGCCCCTATTTCTGCCGGGTCGAGGATGAGGGGCTCTTCGCCAATGCCAAGCCGACCGCCGAGCACAAGGCGGTGCGGGCGATGCAAGCGCTCGCCGCCGAGCTGAAGGTGTCGATCCCGACCAGCTTCTTCGAGGCCGATGGCCCGCATCACTATAATTCGCTGGCGATGATCGGCCCCGACGGCAAGATCCAGGGCGTCTATCGCAAGAGCCATATCCCCGACGGCCCCGGTTATGAGGAGAAATTCTATTTCCGCCCCGGCAATACCGGCTTCAAGGTGTGGAATGGCGCGGGCACGACGCTTGGCGTCGGCATCTGCTGGGATCAATGGTATCCGGAGACCGCGCGCGCGATGATGTTGATGGGCGCGGAAATCCTGTTCTACCCGACCGCGATCGGCAGCGAGCCGCATGACGAAGGCCTCGACACGGCACGCCTGTGGCGGCGCGCGATGGTGGGCCACGCCGTGTCCAACGTCGTGCCCGTGGTCGCCGCCAACCGCGTCGGCACCGAACATGGCCAGACTTTCTACGGTACCAGCTTCATCACCGACGAGCGCGGCGATATCCTGGCAGAGCTCGACCGCGAGGAGGAAGGCGTGATCACCGCCACGCTCGATCTCGATCGGGTCAAGCGCCACCGCGCCGCCTTCGGCTTCTTCCGCGATCGCCGGCCCGACCTGTACGGCCGGCTGGTGCAGGACATCTGATGGAGCGGATCGCCTGGCTCAACGGGGATTATGTGCCGCTCGCCGAAGCCAAGGTTTCGGCGCAGGATCGCGGTTTCCTGTTCGCGGACGGCATTTACGAGTTCACCGCCATTCTCGACGGCAAATTGGTCGATAGCGCGGCGCATCTGGCGCGGTTCGAACGCTCGGCGGCGGGCCTCGACCTGACGCTGCCAAACCCGATCGCTGAGATCGAGGCGATCCAGCGCGAACTGGTCGCGCGCAATGGAGTGCGCGAGGGCGGTGTCTATTTCCAGCTGACCGGCGGTCCGGCAGAGCGCGATTTCCTCGCGCCGTCGACCGACCCTACGCTCTTCATGTTCACGCAGGCGCATGACGTGATCGACCGGCCGGTGCTCAAGACGGGCATTGCGGTCAAGACCATCCCCGACCCGCGTTGGGCACGGCGCGACATCAAGAGCATCATGCTGCTGGGCCAGGTGATGGCCAAGCGCGAGGCGGCAGCCGCGGGAGCGCAGGAGGCATGGCTGGTCGACGGAGCGGGCTTCATCACCGAAGGCGCCTCCTCGTCCGCGCTGATCGTCACGCAGGACGGTATATTGGTCACGCGCCCCAACAGCCGCGACATCCTGCCCGGCTGCACGCGCAAGGCCGTGCTGGCGATCGCCGAGCGCGATGGCGTCAAGGTCGAAGAGCGGCTGTTCAGCACCGCCGAAGCCCACGCCGCGCGCGAGGCGATCCTGACCAGCGCTTCCAACTTCGTACTGCCGGTGACCAGGATCGACGGCATGCCGATCGGCGACGGCAAGCCCGGACCGATCGCCCAGCGCCTGCGCGAGCTCTATATCGAGGCGGCGCGGGCGGGGTGAGCCACCTCTATGCGATCGGCCTCGGCTCGAACCAGCCGCACGGCCGATACGGCCCACCGGCACGGGTGCTGCATGCGGTTCTCGACGAACTACACCCGGTCGCAGCCTCCGGCATTATCGAGACCGCGCCGATCGGCCCATCGCTCAGGACGTTCGCCAATGCCGCGGCGCTCATAGAGACGCAGCTTTCACCGCCCGATTTGCTCCGTCATCTGAAGGCGATCGAGCGCCGTTTCGGGCGGCGGCGCGGACAAAGGTGGGGCGCGCGCGTGCTCGATCTCGACATATTGCTATGGTCAGGCGGGCTTTGGTCGGACGCGACGCTCACGATCCCCCATCGCCATCTGACCGAGCGGCTGTTCGCGCTCGATCCGCTCAGCCAAATCGCGCCCGAATGGAAGATTCCGCGTCACGGAACCGTCCGACAGCATCTCGCACGGCTGGCCCGGCCCCGCCCCGCCTATAGGAGCGGTCGCCGACGGGCTCCGTAGCTCAATTGGTAGGGCAAACGACTTTTAATCGATAGGCGCGTCTCAATTTATGGCAGTTATCAGCCGTTTTGAGACCATAGGCGATTTCCATTGCACAGATTTGAGACCTCTTTTGGTTGCGCCTCAGAATGCCAGTATGTAGGGGCAGCTGGCGTGTGGGTCCGTAGCTCAGTTGGTAGAGCAAGCGACTTTTAACATGGGAGCCTGGCCGGGAAACCGGCTATGGAAACAGGTGTCAAAGTCGGGGAACGCTGTGACCGGCAACGGTCGTGCCAATCCCGAGCCAAGCCCAGTCCGCTGGGAAGGTGTAGAGGCCTGATGGCACCGGCCTACGTCCCTTTCAGGGATACGGCCAAGGGAAGGTCCAGACCACGAACGCCTTCGGGCGGCGGCGAAAGTCGAAGTGGTATGTAATCGAGAGGTCCCGGGTTCGAGTCCCGGCGGACCCACCACGCAATTGCCTTTCGATTAGAGGGCGGGATTCGAATTCAGCCCTCAAGTGGCTGGAATTGCGAAGCCTTCTGAAGCCCGTCAACGCTGTGTATCGTGGAATGTCCCACGCAGCATTCATCCCTTGAAAACCGTTACTTACAGACTCGGCTCAATACCAGTGCAGCGCTACTACGCTGCGTGCGGCCGTCATAACGTGAATGACCGCTCTTGAGGGTTCGCAGTATCGCCTCGCACGGCGGGGATTGGGTCGGAATCGGTCATCTGCGGCATAGCTGAATGAATGACAGCCTTCGCTCTCGCCCTGAACCTGTGCAACAGCGGCTCGGTATAGCCGCCGGGCTGCTTCACCCCCTCGAAAACCAGCGCGCGAGCGGCTTGGAAGGCAAGGCTGTCAGATTCCCTGCCCGACATGGGGCGGTAGACAGGATCGCTCTCGTTCTGTCGGTCGACCTTCGCCGCCATCCGGACGAAAGCCGCTTCGATCTGGTCGGCCGTCACAACGCCGTGGAGCATCCAGTTGGCCATATGTTGCGAGGAGATGCGCAGCGTCGCACGGTCCTCCATCAGGCCGACGTCATGAATATCGGGCACCTTGGAGCAGCCGATGCCCTGGTCCACCCAGCGGACGACATAGCCCAGGATGCCCTGGGCGTTGTTGTCGAGCTCGGCGGCTATCTCCGCAGGCGTCCAATTGTGCCCCAGCGCGAGCGGGATGGTGAGCAGCGCATCGAGCGGCGGGATCGGATCGTCCGCCAGCGTGGCCTGGCATTTGGCGACGTCCACCGCATGATAGTGAAGCGCATGCAGCGTGGCGGCGGTCGGTGAGGGCACCCAGGCGGTCGTGGCACCGGATCTCGGGTGGTTGATCTTCTGATCCAGCATGTCCGCCATGCGATCTGGCGCAGCCCACATGCCCTTGCCGATCTGCGCTCTGCCGGCGAGTCCGCAAGCGAGGCCGATCGCCACGTTGCGCTTCTCATAAGCAGCGATCCACGTCGCGCCTTTCATCTCGCCCTTGCGGATCATCGGACCCGCCCGCATCGAAGTGTGTATCTCGTCGCCCGTGCGGTCGAGGAAGCCGGTGTTGATGAAAACGATACGCCCCTTCACCGCGGCGATGCAGGCGGCGAGGTTGGCCGAGGTGCGACGTTCCTCGTCCATAACGCCGATCTTGATGCTGTGGCGGGGCAGCGCGAGGAGGTCCTCGACCGCACCGAACAGACGATTGGTGAAACCGCATTCCTCCGGCCCGTGCATCTTGGGCTTGACGATATAGACCGAGCCGGCGCGGCTGTTGGGCAAGCGGCCCTTGCCGCGCAGGTCGTACAGCGCGATCAGCGAGGTGACGATGCTATCGAGAATGCCCTCGGGCGCCTCGGATCCGTCCGGCAGCAGTACCGAGGATGTGGTCATCAGGTGACCGACGTTGCGGACGAACAGGAGCGAGCGACCGGGGAGCACAAGCTGGTGCCCGTCGGGCGTGGTGTAGCCGCGGTCCGCCTCCAACCTGCGGGTGAGTGTCTCGCCGTTCTTTTTAAAGCTCGCTTCCAGATCGCCCTTCATCAGCCCCAGCCAATTGGCATAGGTAGCGACTTTGTCCTCGGCGTCGACGGCCGCGACCGAATCCTCAAGGTCGCAGATCGTGGTGAGCGCCGACTCCAACAGCACGTCGGCGATGCCGGCGGGGTCGTTTCGGCCGATCGGATGGTCGTGGTCGATCACGACCTCGATGTGCAGGCCATTGTGACGGAAAAGCAGGTTGTCGCCGTTTCGACCGACGAGCTGATCGGGCTCGCGCAGGAGCGAAGCGATATCGCTTAAGTTCTTGATGGTGCCCCATTTGGTTGCGAGCGGCACGGCCTCGTCGAGGAACGCCTTGGCGCGCGCGATCACCTTGGTGCCGCGCTCCTGGTCGTATCCCCCACCCTGCGGCACCTCGCCCAGTGCGTCGGTGCCGTAAAGCGCATCATATAGACTGCCCCAGCGCGCGTTTGCGGCATTCAGCAGGAAGCGCGCGTTGAGGATCGGCACGACCAGCTGAGGTCCGGCCATCGTTGCGACTTCGGCGTCCACGCCGGCGGTCTCGACCGTGAATGGCGCTGGCTCCTCGACCAGATAACCGATCTCCTTCAGGAAGGCCTTGTATAGGGCCATGTCGATCGGCTGCCCGGCACGTTCCTCATGCCAGGCGTCGAGCTGGGCCTGTAGATTGTCGCGCTTCGCGAGAAGTACCGCATTCTCTGGCGAGAAGCGGACGAAGATCTCAGCCACGCCCGCCCAGAAAGCATCGGGCTCAATCTTGAGGCCGGGCAGAACCTGCCCGTCAATAAAACCTGCCAAGGGAGCGGCCACGGCCAAGCCCGCTTTATCTATGTAACCGTTCATGAGCGGTCTCCTTTCCGGCACCATAGAAGTTCTGCGATTGCTGCATTAGACGGAAAGTTCTCAAAGCATTCGATCGTTCGAGGAAAGAATGGTGGATCGCGACTACCGGTTGTTCGCTCTGGTCGTGGAGGCGGGAAGCATCTCCGGCGCGGGCCAGAGGCTTGGCCTCTCACCGGCGGCCGCCTCCAAACGGCTGGTTGCGTTAGAGGAGCGCTTGGGCGCGCGGTTGGTCCATCGCACGACGAGGCGGCTCTCGACCACGCAGGCGGGGCAGAGCTTCTACGAGGAAGTGAGGTCCATACTCGCCGCCGCCGACGCGGCCGAGGCCCGGGTTGCGGGTCGGGCCGAACGGCCGTCCGGGCTGCTGCGCATCGCCGCCCCGACCAGCTTTGGCCGGTTGCACGTTGCGGTGCACTTGCCAGACTTTTTGGCGCGCTACCCCGAAGTGCAGACCGAACTTCTGCTCGACGACGGGTACACCGATCTGCTCGCCGATCGCATCGACGTAGCGATCCGCATCGCGCCGGCGCCGGGAACCTCCCTGCTAAAGGCTCGCTTCCTCGCGCCCAATCGCCGGATCATCTGCGCCACACCCGGATATCTAAAGATGTATGGGGAACCAGCTTCGCTGGACGAACTTGCGGAACATCGGCTGCTTGCTGCGCGACATCAGTCCCCCTGGCGGTTGGAAGGATTGGCCGGGCGCCGGTTGATCGAGGTGGACAGTGTGGTCGGCACCAACAGCAGCGAGGTCGTGCGTGAGCTCAACCTTGCCGGGATTGGCGTCGCCCTGCGATCGACCTGGGATGTCGGCGCCGAACTGAGGGCGGGCGCGCTTCGCCGCGTGCTGCCCGAATGGCAGGGCGCCACCGACGTCGCCATTTATGCCGTGCATGCCAGGGCAGAGCCCCTGCCCGCCGCCGTTACCGCCTATGTCGATCATATGGCGACCGCACTTGGGCCAGTGCCGTGGGAACCTGATCTCGGGGACGCGCCACCGTCCCTCATCCAGCCGCGCTGCTAGGCGCCTTCCGCCCAGTAGAGGGAGGTTGGATTGTCGACGAGCAGCTTGCGCTGCAGCTCCGGCGTAGGGGCGATCCGCGGGATCATGTCGACCAACGCGCCATCGTCGGGAATCGCCTTTTCCATATTCGGATGCGGCCAGTCCGTGCCCCATAAAGCCCGATCCGGATAATCGGCCACGAGCGGCGCGACCGCGGCGGCAAAATTATCCCAGGGCGGGCCGGCCGGATCGAGCCGGTCGGGGCAGGTCGCCTTGAAGTGGATGTCGGGCCGGCTGTCGAGCAGGCTGCGAAAGGCGCGCATGTCCGACCCATCGGGGCCCTGGGTGACGTCCGGCCGCCCCATATGATCGATCACGATCGGCACCGGAATCGCCGCCAGGAAGGGCCGCATCTCGTCGATGATGTCCGCTTCGAAATAAACGACGACATGCCACCCTTGCGGCAGACGCGAGGCGAGATCGAGGAACTTGTCCTTTGGCGCATCGTCAACGAGACGCTTGAGAAAGTTGAAGCGCACGCCGCGGATACCGCCCTCATGCAGATCCTGAAGCTCGGCCTCCGAAATCGCCGGATCGACCACCGCCACGCCCCGCGCGCGGCCTTGCGAACGGGCGATGGCGTGCAGCGTCGCGCTATTGTCGGTGCCGTGGCAGCTCGCCTGCACGATCACGTTGCGCGCGAAACCGAGCCGGTCGCGCAAGGCGAACAGCATGTCGGGGTCCGCATCCTGCGGCAGATATTTGGCCTTCGGGCTGAATGGAAATTCGGCCATCGGCCCGAACACATGGCAGTGGGCGTCGACCGCACCGGCGGGGGGTGTGAAGCGGGGCGTGGACGGGGCGTTCGTCCAGCTTCTGATCCGATCGCTCATTCGAAAACCCTTCCGTCCATCAGTTTGCGTGCGGTGCGCAGCAAAGCGGCGGAGACCACCTGCCCGGTCGCGTCCAGATCCAGCACGCAGCTCATCTCGCCGGTCGGATGCTCGACCGAAAGCGTACGCCGATCGCCGCTGCCGGTCGTGGCGACCTGCGCCGCGGGCGAGCCATCGACCAGGCAGGCAGTGGCGACGCTGACCGCGCCCAGCACGCCGATCGTCGCATGCGCGCGATGCGGAATGAAGCTGCGCACGGTGACCGCCCCGCCATGCCGGGGCGGCGCGACCAGCATCATCTTGGGCACCGACTTTTCGGTGACGTCGCCCAGATTCATAAGAGGGCCGGCCTGCAGCCGGATGGCCTCGATCCGGGCCTTGAGGTCGGTCGCAGCATCGAGCGTTTCGCGATCCTCATAACCGGTGGCGCCGACGTCCGCGGCCTTGAACACGACGCAGGGCATGCCATTGTCGATCAAGGTGCAGGCAACGCCATCGATCATGTCGAGCGCGTTACCCGTGGGAAGCAGCGCGCCGCAGGAGGAGCCCGCCGTATCGCGGAACTCGAGCGGCACCGGCGCGGCGGTGCCGGGCACGCCGTCGATTCGCGCGGCACCGTCATAGGTCACGCATCCACCCGGCGTCGCAACCGTCGCGACGGCGATCTGGCCGGTATTGACCATGAAGATCGAAACTCGCGTCTCACCCTCGGTGGCCGCGACGAGTCCGCGCTCGATCGCGAAGGGCCCGACACCGGCAAGCACGTTGCCGCAATTCTGGGCGTCGGTCACGATCGCCTGATCGACGAAGACCTGCAGGAAGAGATAATCGACATCCACGCCCTCGCGTGTCGAGCGCGAGACCAAGGCGACCTTGCTTGTCAGCGGATCCGCGCCGCCCATGCCGTCGATCTGGCGCGGGTCGGGCGAGCCCATGACGCGCAGCAGGAAAGCGTCGCGCGCGGCGGCGTCGGCGGGCAAGTCCGAGGCGAGGAAGAAGCCGCCCTTCGACGTACCTCCGCGCATCCACATGCAGGGTACGCCATCATTCATAGACGAGGCCCATCGCCGCGAGCTTTTCGCGCATGCTGTAGATGTCGAGCCCGAGCTCGCCTGCGGCAAGCCGGCGGCGTTTGCCTTCCTCCGCCGCTTCGCGCGCCAGCGCCTTTTCCAGCACCGAAGCGGCGTCTGCCCGCCGCACCACGCACACGCCGTCATCGTCGGCGACGATCACGTCACCAGCCTCGATCGCGGCGCCCGCGCAGACGATCGGCACGTTCACCGACCCCAAGGTGGCCTTGACCGTGCCCTGCGCGAAAATCGCCTTCGACCAGACCGGGAAGCCCAACTCGGTCAAATCGCGCACGTCGCGCACGCCGGCATCGATCACCAGCCCGCGGCAGCCGCGCGCGATTGCAGATGTCGCAAGCAGGTCGCCGAAATAGCCATCCTCGCACGGTGATGTCGGCGCGAGCACGAGGACATCGCCCGCCTGCAGCTGCTCGATCGCAACATGGATCATCCAATTGTCACCCGGAGGCGCCGAGATCGTCACCGCCGAGCCGGCGATCCGCGCGCCGGGATAGATTGGCCGAAGCCGGCTGGCGAGCAGCCCGATCCGTCCCTGCGCCTCATGGACCGTGGCAACACCGCAGCGGCCGAGTCCGTCGATGACATCCGCATCCGCACGCTGGATGGTCTGAACCACCTTGGCCATGTCAGTCTCCTTCCAACGAGCGGTGGCGAGCGCCTACGGGAACGGCCAATCCAAAGTTGAGGCGAGCTATCAATTTTGGCTATAGGTCGATCATGGCGCCGGATCCCTACGTACTCAATCTCCGGCACCTTCGGGCGATGGCGACGGTTGCCCAGAGCGGCACGCTCGTCGCGGCCGCGGACAAGGTCGGGATCAGCCAACCGGCGCTGACCGCCGCCATTGCCGGACTCGAAAAGCGGCTGGTCCCGCTATTCGTCCGAACCCGCAACGGAATGCACCCGAATGAGGCGGCGCTCATCCTGACGAGACGCGTCGAGGAGGCATTCTTCCACTTCGGAGCCGGCCTGCGCTCAAGCCAGCGGCAAAGGGGATTTACCGAACCCGAGCGGCTGGTGACCACGTCGCAGCTGCGCGCACTCCTTGCCTTGGCCGACGAGGGCAGTTTTGTCGGTGCAGCGAGCGCAACCGGCCTGTCGCAACCCGCGATCCATCGCTCGGTGCGCGATATCGAGCGGCTGACCGGCGTACCTCTAATCGAGCGGCGCGGCCGGCGCGTGGCCTTGACGCCCGCTGGACGCAAGGCGGCGCGCGGCTTCCGCCTGGGGCTCGGCGCGCTGCGCGCAGCTTTGGTGGAGCTCTCCGCCTTGCATGGCGAACCCGCTCCCGATCGGATAGCGGTCGGGGCGATGCCGCTGTGCCGGGCGCGATTGCTGCCGGGCGCGATCGCGGCGCTGCTATCCGAGCAGCCCGACACGCATGTGACCGTGATCGAAGGCGCACATCGCGAGCTGATGGAGCAGTTGCGCGACGGGCAGATCGACATGACGATCGGAGCCCTGCGCAATCCCTCCCCCGGCGCGGATCTCGAGCAGGAACCCCTGCTCGTCGATCGTCTGGCGATCGTCGGCCGGGGCGATCATCCACTGGCGGGCTTGCGACGGCCATCGCGTGCCGAGCTCGCCCCGTATCGCTGGCTGATCGGCCTCCCCGGCTCGCCCTTGCGAAGCCACTGGGAGGACTTGTTCGCGGAGGGGCCGATGCCAGCGGCGCCAATCGATTGCGGCTCCGTGATGGTGCTGCGCGGAATGCTGATGGCGGGGGACTATCTCACTTTGCTGTCGCCCGAGCAGATCGGCGTGGAGCTGCGTACCGGCATGCTCGCGCTGGTTGGCCCTCCGCTCGACGATCATGTGCGCACGATCGGAATCACGCGCCGGGCCGACTGGCGCCCCACACCCGCGCAGGAGAAGTTCATCGCCCGGTTGCGCGAAGAGGGATCAAGAATTCAGGTAAATTGATAGGCTGGCGCGCCTTTTGATTGGATGGGGCTGAGCCGGCCGGCCTAGCCGTCGATCATGGGCGACACCGTCACCTTCATCGGATTTGGCGAGGCAGGACGCGCCTTCGCGACCGGATGGCCTGGGGATGCGCCGCGTGCGTTCGACGTCAAGATCGGCGATGCCGCCATCCGCTCGACGCAACTCGCAGCCTATGACCGGGCAGGCGTGATTGGGCACGAAAGTGCTGCAAGCGCCCTTTCCGGCGCGGAGGCGGTTTTCTGCGTCGTCACGGCGGATCAAGCGCTCGGTGCCGCCGAACATTATGCGCCGCTGCTCGAACCGGGCGCGCTCTGGCTCGACATGAACAGTGTCGCGCCGGACACCAAACGGATGGCAGCCGGGACAATCGAGGCTGCGGGCGGGCGCTATGTCGACGTCGCGGTCATGGCGCCGGTCCATCCTGCAATGCGGGCCGTGCCGCTGCTTGTCAGCGGCCCTCACGTTGACGAGGCCGGCGAACTACTTGCCCGCTGCGGCTTTTCCGATGTCCGTAACGTGGGCGCGCAGATAGGTCGCGCCTCTGCAATCAAGATGGTGCGGTCCGTGCTGGTGAAGGGGCTGGAGGCGCTCACCGCCGAATGCGTGCTCGCAGCGGATGCCGCAGGGATCCGCGACGAGGTGCTCGCGTCGCTCGACGCAAGCTGGCGCGAGACGAGCTGGGCGGAGCGGGCCGATTATAATCTCGACCGAATGATCGTCCACGGGCTGCGCCGCGCGGCGGAGATGGACGAGGTGGTGAAGACGCTCGACGCGCTCGGCACCGGATCTGCAATGGCGCGCGCCAGCGCCGAGCGTCAGCGCGACATCGGCAAACGGCATCTGCGCTCGCCGCAAGGATTGAGTGCCAAGATCGAAGCGGTGCTGGGCAGCAGGAAGGACCAGGCGGCATGACGCTCGTGATCGATTGTCACGGCCATTACACGACCGCGCCGGCGGCCCACAATGAATGGCGGGAGGCACAGAAGGCCGCGTTCAAGAGCGGCGGCACCGCACCGCCTTATCCGGTGATTTCAGACGACACGATCCGCGAGACGATCGAGCAGAACCAGCTCCGGCTGATCCGGGAACGCGGCGCCGACATGACGATCTTCTCGCCGCGCGCCTCGGCGATGGCGCATCATGTCGGCGACGCCGCGGTCAGCGACGCCTGGTCGCGCGCCAACAACGATCTGATCAAGCGCGTGGTCGATCTGTTTCCCGAGACCTTCGTCGGGGTCTGCATGTTGCCTCAGTCGCCCGGCACCGATCTCGCCACGTCGGTCGCGGAGCTGGAGCGCTGCGTGACCGAGCTCGGCTTCATCGGCTGCAATCTCAACCCCGATCCGGGCGGCGGCCACTTCGAAAGCCCGCCGCTGACCGACCATTACTGGTATCCGATCTACGAGAAGATGGTCGAGCTGGACGTGCCTGCGATGATCCACGTCTCGGGATCGTGCAATCCCGGGCTGCACGCCACCGGCGCCTTCTATATCGCGGCCGACACGATCGCCTTCATGCAATTGATCGAGGGCGACCTGTTCAGGGACTTCCCGACGCTGCGCTTCATCATCCCGCATGGCGGCGGCGCGGTGCCCTATCATTGGGGGCGCTATCGCGGGCTCGCGGACATGCTCAAGAAGCCGGCGCTCGACGGCCACGTCATGAACAACGTCTTTTTCGACACCTGCGTCTACCACCAGCCGGGCGTCGACCTGCTGGCGGACGTGATCGAGACGAAGAATATCCTGTTCGGGTCCGAGATGGTCGGCGCGGTACGCGGCATCGACCCCCAGACCGGCCATTATTTCGACGACACCAAGCGCTATGTCGACGCGCTCCCGATCAGCGATGCGCAGCGGCACGCCATCTTCGAAGGCAATGCGCGCACCGTCTTCCCCCGGCTCGATGCTTTGCTGAAAGGACGCGGCCTGTGACCGGTACAACCGACATTCATGCCTATCTGGCCGAGTTCGACGATATCCCCGGCACGCGGGTCTTCACCGCCAAGCGCGCGCGCCAGGGCTATCATCTCAACCAGTTCGCGATGAGCCTGATGAAGGCCGAAAACCGCGAGCGGTGGAAAGCGGACGAGCGCGCCTATCTCGAAGAATGGCCACTCTCGGACGAGCAGAAGCAGGCCGTCCTCGATCGCGACTACAATCGGCTGCTCGATCTCGGCGGCAACATCTATTTCCTCGCCAAGGTATTCTCGACCGACGGTTTCAGCTTCCTCCAGGCGGTGTCGACCATGTCGGGCATGAGCCTTGAGGAGTATTCGGCGATGATGATCGCGGGTGGCCGCTCGCCCGAGGGGCTTCGCTCGATCCGGGAGAAGAGATGATGGCACGCATCACTGCCGGCATCGGCACCAGCCATGTGCCCGCGCTCGGCGCCGCCATCGACCTGGGCAAGACGGAGGAACCCTATTGGGCGCCCGCCTTCGCAGGCTATGAATGGACTCGCGCGTGGGAGCGCCAGCAGGCGCCGGACGTCGTGATCCTGGTCTATAACGACCACGCCTCCGCGTTCGACATGAAGATCATCCCGACTTTCGCGATCGGGTGCGGCGAGCGTTTCGAGCCTGCCGACGAGGGCTGGGGGCGACGCAAGGTGCCGACGGTGATGGGGCATCCGGACCTCGCCTGGCATATCGCGCAGAGCTGCATCCTCGACGAATTCGATATGACGATCGTCAACGAGATGGATGTCGATCACGGGCTGACCGTGCCGCTTTCGATGGTCTTCGGCCAGCCCGAGGCATGGCCGGTGCGGGTGATCCCGCTCGCGGTGAACGTGGTCACCTATCCGCCGCCGTCGGGCAATCGCTGCTGGGCGCTGGGGGAAGCGATCGCGCGCGCGGTCGAGAGCTTTCCCGAGGATCTGAACGTCCAGATCTGGGGCACGGGCGGCATGAGCCACCAGCTCCAGGGCCCTCGCGCGGGCCTGATCAACAGGGAATGGGACAATCGCTTCCTCGACCGGCTCGAAGGCGACAGCCAGGAGCTGCGCCACATCCCGCACATCGAATATTTGCGCGAGACCGGATCCGAAGGGATCGAGATGGTGATGTGGCTGATCATGCGCGGGGCGCTCGGCCGCGCCACGCGGATGTTGCATCGCCACTATCATGTTCCCGCCAGCAACACCGCGGTCGGCCATATCGTGCTCGAGCCGCTGCCCTAGAATCCCCCTGTTTTGGGGAGGGCGCACGCCCTCCCCGCTCCTTTTCGAGGTAAAACATGAAAATCGCACTCGCCGGCGCCGGCGCCTTCGGAGAAAAGCATCTCGACGGCCTGCGCAATATCGACGGCGTCGAGGTGGTAAGCCTGGTCGGGCGGGAACTGGAGCCAACCCGGGCAATCGCCGCGAAATATGGGATCGGCCATGCCTGCACCGATCTGGCCGAAGCGCTGGAGCAGCCCGGCCTCGATGCCGTGATCCTGTGTACGCCGACGCAGATCCATGCCGCGCAGGCGATCCAGTGCATGGAGGCCGGCAAGCATGTGCAGGTCGAAATCCCGCTGGCAGACAGCCTGGCCGACGCAGAGGCCGTGCTCGCCAAACAACAGGAGACCGGGCTGGTCTGCATGGTCGGCCACACGCGCCGCTTCAATCCCAGCCACCAATATCTGCACCGCAAGTTCACGAGCGGCGAGGCGCGCATCCAGCAGATGGACGTCCAGACCTATTTCTTCCGCCGCAAGAATATCAACGCCAAGGGCGAACCCCGCAGCTGGACCGACCATCTGTTGTGGCACCATGCCGCGCATACGGTCGACCTGTTCGCCTATCAGGCGGGGCCGATCGTCCAGGCGAGCGCGATGGAGGGGCCGATCCATCCGGAACTCGGCATCGCGATGGACATGTCGATCCAGCTCAAGAGCGCGAGCGGAGCGATCTGCACTTTGTCGCTGAGTTTCAACAATGACGGGCCGCTCGGCACCTTCTTCCGCTATATCTGCGATAACGGCACTTGGATCGCGCGCTATGACGACCTCGTCACGGGCAAGGAAGATCCGGTCGACCTGAGCGGTGTCGCGATATCCAGCAACGGGATCGAGCTGCAGGACCGCGAATTCGTCGCCGCCATCCGGGAGGGACGCGAGCCCAACAGCTCGGTCGCCCAGGTCATGCCTTGCTATCGCGTGCTGGGCGCACTCGAACAGCAACTGGCGGAGCAGTGAAGACCCAGGTCGCCATAATCGGCGGCGGGCCGGCCGGGCTGCTGCTGGGTCATCTGCTGCGCGCAGAGGGGATCGATTGCATCATTCTGGAGCGTCAGTCGCGCGCCCATGTCGAAGGCCGTATCCGCGCGGGCGTGCTGGAGACGGTCACCACCGACCTGCTGCACCGGCTGGGCATCGATGCGGGGCTCAACGCCCAGGGTATGATGGAGGAAGGCTTCAACCTTGCCGATGGCGAGCGGATGATCCGCATCCCGATCACGGCGCTCACCGGCAAGCATGTCGTGGTCTATGGCCAGACCGAGGTGACGCGTGACCTGATCGACGCCGCGCCCGAGCGGGACCTGGAGATCGTGTTCGAGGCGAAGGAGGTGACGCTCCACGACATCGATGGCCCGCCTTACCTGACCTACGAAAAAGACGGGGTGCAGCATCGCATCGACGCGGATTTCATCGCCGGCTGTGACGGCTTTCACGGTCCGTCGCGCAAGGCAGTCCCGGCCAATCGCGTGGCGCAATATGAGCGCGAATATCCGTTCGGCTGGCTCGGCATTCTGGCCGACGTGCCGCCCTGCCATCACGAGCTGATCTACGCCAGCAGCGACGCCGGGTTCGCGCTCGCCTCGATGCGGTCGCCGACGCGGAGTCGCTATTACATCCAGGTCGGACGCGACGAGCGACTCGAGGAGTGGCCCGAGGAACGGCTATGGGACGAGCTGGAGCGCCGCTTCGCCCCGCTCGCGGGCCGGCCCGTGGTACGCGGTCCCGCGCTCGAAATGTCGATCGCGCCATTGCGCTCCTATGTGTTCGAGCCGATGCGCCACGGCCGCCTGTTTCTCGCGGGGGACGCCGCGCACATCGTGCCGCCGACCGGGGCCAAGGGCCTCAACCTGGCCGCGTCGGACGTCGCCTACCTCGCGGAAGCCTTTATCGCTTGGTACAAGAAGGGCAGTGAGGCTGCCCTGACCGGCTATGCCGCCAAGGCGCTGGCGCGCGTGTGGAAGGCCGAACGCTTCAGTTGGTCGCTGACCAAGCTGATGCATCGCTTTCCTGAAGATGGCGCGTTCGAACGGCGCATGCAGATCGCCGAACTCGATTACCTTGCCGGATCCAGCGCGATGCAGACGGCCATTGCCGAAAACTATGTCGGGCTGCCGCTTTAGGCGAAAATCGGCTTAGCGCCCGCGCCACAGCGGTTCCAGGATCGCGCGCAATCTGTCCTGGTCCGCGACGGACAGATGACCGAAATTGGCGGCGTCATGCTCGTCCATCCGCTTGCGGGCCTCCGCGGCCAAAGCGCGGCCCTTCTTGCTGAGCTTCAAAGGGCGCGAGGGACCGGGACCATTGGTCCGTTCGATCAGCGCGCGCGCGGTGAGGCCCGCGATCAGTGGCGCCATGTTCGCGCGCTGGATCGCCAGCCGCCGGCCGATTTCACTCTGTGTGATCAGTGGCTCGGCTTCGAGCGCCACCAGGATGGAGGCTTCGGTCGTACGCAGCCCCAGCTCGGCCAGGCGTTCGGCAAGATCGCTCATCATCACGCTGCTCGCGCGCCGCAGCTGATAGCCGAGCAGAGTTTCCAGTTGATGCACTGTCGAGCTCAAGATCCTGTCTCCCGCATCGAGCTAGCCCAGGTTGCGGGACAATGCCTAGGCAGAGCGCGCGCGTGGCAGCATCAGCACCGCGCCGGCGGCGACGATCGAGCCCAGTCCCATGATCAGCGCGACCCTCGGCAATGACGATCCGGCCTGGAACAGCATCCCCGCCAGCACCGGGCTCAGCGCCGCGCCGCCGCGTCCGAGGCCGATGACGAGCCCGGTACCGCTGCCGCGCGCAGCGGTCGGAAAGGCGCCGGCGAGCAGCGCATAGAGTCCGACCATTCCCGCATTGGTGAAGAAGCCGGCTACGCAGGCCAGCAGCGACAATTGGCGCAGGTCCGCTGCCGAGCGGCCGAACAAAGCCACGAACAGCACCGAGACGACCATACTTCCGATCGTCAGCCAGCGTGCGCGCACGAGCCCGGTCAACAGGCTGAGCGTGACGGCGCCTGCCAGGCCGCCGACATTGGCCCAAACGAGCACGCCGCCGGCCGAGGAGGGGTTGAAACCCATGTCGACGACAATCTTCGGTGTCCATTTCAGGATGAAATAGAAAGTCAGGATCTGCGCGACATAAGCGACCACCAGGCAAAAGGTCGTGCGGCGCAGCCCCGTGGCGAACAGACGAGCAAGCGGAAAGCGGTTATCCTCGGGCTCGGGGCCAGGCAGCGCCTCTGCCGCCGCATGGCCCCATTTTACCAGCGTGCGGTTCACGCGAGAGAGGGCTTGTGGAGGGTTGCGGCGCACAAGGAACGCGAGGGTTTCGGGCAGCAGAAACCAGACTAGCGGAATGGCGGCGAGGCTTGCTCCTGCGCCGAACAGGAACACCGCCCGCCAGCCGTGATGCGCGAGCAGCACGGAGGCGATCGATCCGCCGATGATAGCCCCGAGCGGATAGCCCGCGGCCATCAGCGCCACCGCCATATCGTGGCGCCGCTTGTTGGTGAACTCGGCGGTCGCGGCATTGGTCGCGGCCAGCATCCCGCCGATGCCCAGCCCGGTGAATAGTCGGCAGGCGGACAATATGGCGACGCTCCCCGCCTGCGACGCACCGGCCATCCCCAGCGCCATCAGCACGAGGCAGAGTAGGATCGTGGGCCGCCGACCGCGTCGGTCGCAGAGCAGGCCCAACAGTAGCGAGCCCGCCGCCATTCCGATCAGCTCCATCGACAACACAACGCCCAAAGCAGCGCGGTCGATGTGCCATTGCGCGGCGATGCCGGGCGCCGCGAAGCTGATCGAGAGGACATCGAACCCGTCGAGCGCGTTCAGGAGAACGCACATGGCGATCGCCACGATTTGCCCGCGCGAAAGGGGCGACGATGCCACTAGCTCGCGCGGATCGGGGCCCGCTCTGCTCGCGGCATCTGCTGTCATGTCACACCCCTTGGCCTGTCAGTCGGATCAATGCGTCCAACACCACCACGCCTTGGCCGCGCGGCAGCAGGATCACCGGATTGAGATCGATTTCGGCAATGCGCGGCTCGCCGGCCATGACGCGGCCGAGCTTCGCGATGAGCGCCGCCGCGGCCTCGACGTCGCAAGGCGGAGCGCCGCGATATCCATCGAGAAGCGCCGCGCCGCGAAGCCGGCCGAGTTCGGCCGCGATCTCCGCCTCGGCGAGATCGTGCGGGAGCAGGCGCACGTCCTGCAGCAATTCCGCCTGGACCCCGCCCAGTCCGGCGAGCAGCACCGGCCCCCAATCCGGGTCGTTGCGCGCGCCGATGATCAGTTCGACGCCGCGCGCGCCCATCGCCTCGACCAGCACGCCGTCAAGCAAGAGGCCAGGCCTGGCGTTCGCCACATTCGCGTGAAGCTGATCCCACGCGGTAGCGACGGCGGCGCGATCACCCAGCCCCAGAATGACCCCCCCCGCGTCGCTCTTGTGCGGAAGGTCTGCCGCCTGCGCCTTGAGCACCACCGGATAGCCGAGCGCATCGGCTGCCTCCTGCGCTTCCTGCGCGGATCGCGCGAGCCGGCCTTTGGGAAAGGGCAACCCGGCCTGGGCCAGCAATTCCTTGGCGCGATATTCGGGCACGATCCCGTCCATCGCGGCCAATCCCGCGAGGTTGAGGGATTCGGACATGGGTGAAGCCGGGACGACGTCGCGTGCGACGGTGAGGCGCGCCAGCGCGCGCAAGGCACGCTCGCTCGACGGGAAATAGGGTATATCCGCAGCGCGCAGCGCGGACACATAGTCCTCCGTTCCCGTGGCGCCCTCATCAAGACCGGCGACGATCACCGGCTTGGCAGGGCGTTCCGTCGTTACCGCGCGGAGGACCGGCGGAAACTTGATGTCGCACGTGCTCCGATCGGTCTGGATCAGACCGGCCAGGATGCAGGAGAAGCGCGCGTCCCCCAGAAGCGCATGCAGCGTGCGCGTATACATATCCGGCTCGACCAGCCCTTGCGCGGTCAGGTCGAGCGGGTTGCTCACGCCGACGAAGGGCGGGAGCGCCGCCCGAAGCGCAGGCGAATCCGCGTCGCCGATCGCAGGCAAAGGAAGCTCCAGCGTCTCGGCAAGATCGAGCATGAGCGCTTTGAACGCCCCTGATTCACCCAGGATTGCCGGGCCGCCAGACGGGAGCTCAGGGCAGCGCTGGACGATCTCGACCACGTCTCCCAGCTCTTCGAGCGTCTCGGCAAAAATCACTCCGGCACGCGCGACCAGCAGCCGCATCACCTGATAGTCACCGGCCATCGCACCGGTATGCGTTGCCGCGGATTCCCGCGCGGCGCTCGATTTGCCGGGATGCAGCAGCACGATGCGTTTGCCCGCAGCGCGGGCGCGCGCGGCGACCGCGAGGAAGCGGCGGGGATTGCGGAATTGCTCGACGATCATCCCGATCGTGCGGGTGTGCGGATCGTCGACGAGCCATTCGACATAATCCTCGACCCCGCTGGCGGCCTCATTGCCGGTCGAAATCGAATAGGTGAGCCCAAGCGAGCGCGACAGCAACGTCACCGCGAGCACCGCCGCCATTGCACCGGATTGCGATACGATCGCGATTCCCTTGGCGGGAACCGTCTGCTCGGGAAGTTCCACGAAGGTCAGCGGTATGCCGTCGACGAAATTGACCAGGCCCAGGCAATTCGGGCCTTCGATCACCATGCCGCTTTCGGCGGCAATGCGCGCAATCTCGTGCTGGTCGGCAAGCCCCTGCTCGCCGCCCTCGGCAAAGCCCGCCGAGAAGATGATCGCCGCGCCCGTCTCGCGCGCGGCCAGGCGCCGTACCGCATCGAGTACGCCGACGCGCGGGATCGCCAGCACGGCCACGTCGACACCGGTCGGCAGGTCGTCGATCGACCTCAGGCACGGCCGGCCGCCGATCTCGTCGCGATTGGGGTTGATGAGGTGGAGGCTGCCGGAAAAGCCCGCCCGATCGAGATTGGCGATGACCGACGCGCCGAGCGCGCCGGGCTTGTCGGAAGCGCCCACGACCACGATCGATCGCGGGCGGAGCAACCGATCGAGCGATGGAGAGGATGAACGAGTCACGTCGCCCTTCACCGCTGCTGCTTGCTCAGATCATAAGCGCCGAGGCCGGGCTTGTAGCTCTTCTCGTCGATGAACTGGCGGATGCCCTCCTTACGGCCCTCATTGTCGAAGCTGTTGGCGGCCTCCTGGGCGCGAATGAGATAATCCTCGGCACTCTCATAGGTCATCTCGGACACGCGGCGGACCGCGTCTTTGGTCGCCTTGAGCGCCACGGGGTTTTTCCTGAGGAGAATGTTGGCGATCTCGTTCACGCGTGTCTTCAGCTCTTCCAGCGGAACGGCTTCATTGACGAGGCCCCACTCGGCGGCAGTCCTGCCGTCGATCGGCTCGCCCGTCATCGCATGGTACATCGCCTTGCGGAACGACATGAGTTCGACCGCAACCTTGGTCGCGCCGCCACCGGGCAGGATGCCCCAGTTGATCTCGGACAGTCCGAACTTCGCCTCCTCGGCGGCAAAGGCGAGGTCGCACGCGAACAGCGGCCCATAGCCCCCGCCGAAGCACCAGCCGTTGACCATCGCGATCGTCGGTTTCTGGTACCAGCGCAGTCGGCGCCACCAGCCGTAGCTTTCGCGCTGAGCCTTGCGCGTTCCGCCAAGGCCGTGGGCTTCGGTGTCGCGGAAATATTCCTGCAGATCCATGCCCGCGGTCCAGGACGAACCTTCGCCGGTCAGGACGAGCACGCCCACATTCTCGTCGAACTCGAGCAGGTCGAGGACTTCCATCATGTCACGATTGAGCGTGGGGCTCATCGCGTTGCGCTTGTCGGGGCGGTTGAAGCGCACCCACGCGATACGGTCGACGACGTCGTAAGCGACGACGCCATTGGTCGAGATGCCGTTCATCTTTTTCCTGTCCAGTAAGGGATGATCAGATCGGATAATGGCCGGGCTGCGTCTCGATCGTGATCCAGCGCAATTCGGTAAAAGCGTCGATGCCGGCCTTGCCGCCAAAGCGGCCATAGCCGGAGGCCTTGGTGCCGCCGAAGGGCATCTGGGCCTCGTCATGCACGGTCGGGCCGTTGACGTGGCAGATACCCGACTTGATCTGCCGCGCGACGCGCAGCCCCCGTGCCGTGTCGCGCGTGAACACGGACGCCGCCAGGCCATATTCGGTATCGTTGGCAAGCGCGATTGCATCGGCTTCGTCGTGCGCGCGAACGACCGCGACCACCGGGCCAAAGCTTTCCTCACGGAACAGCCGCATGGCGGGGGTCACCTTGTCGACCACGTGCGCCGGCATCAGCACCGCATTCGCGTCGCCGCCATTGACCAAAACCGCGCCGCTGCCGACGGCATCGTCGATCAGGCCCTTCACATGCGTAACCGTCTTCTGATCGACCACCGCGCCGAGCGGGGTCTTGCCCTCGCGCGGATCGCCCACCGCCATCGTCCCGACCTTCGCCCGGAACTTGGCCACGAACGCGTCGGCGATCGCGTCGACCACGATGATCCGCTCGGTCGACATGCAGATCTGGCCTTGGTTCATGAACGCACCGAAGGCGGCGGCCTTCACCGCCTCATCCAGATCGGCATCCTCCAGCACGATCAACGGCGCCTTGCCGCCAAGCTCGAGCAGGACCGGCTTCAGATGTTCGGCAGCGCGCTTGGCGACGATGCGGCCGACTGCGGTCGAGCCGGTGAAGTTGATCCGGCGTACCGCGGGATGATCGATCAGCGCGCCGACTATCTCGCCCGCATCCTTGGGCGTATTGGTCACCAGATTGACCACGCCCGGCTGAAACCCCGCCGCTTCGAACGCCTCGACGATGATCGCGTGCGTGCGCGGGCAGACTTCGGAGGCCTTCAGGATCACTGTATTGCCGCAGGCGAGCGGAACCGCGATTGCGCGCACGGCCAATATGATCGGGGCATTCCATGGCGCGATGCCGAGCACCACGCCCGCCGGCTCGCGCAGCGCCATCGCAATGCAGCCCGGCTTGTCCGAAGGGATTACCTCGCCGCTGATCTGGGTGGTGAGCGCGGCAGCCTCGCGGATCATCGACGCGGCGAGCATGGTGTTGAAGCGCGCCCAGCCCTCGGTCGAACCGGTCTCGGTCATCATCGCCTGGACGAAATCATTCGCGCGCTTTTCAAGCTCGACCGCCGCCGCGCCCAGCATTGCGCGACGGGCATTAGGCCCCGTCGTCGACCACGTGGCAAAGGCCTCCGCTGCGCGATCAGCAACCTGCTGCGCGTCCGCTACGCCGAAGGCCTTCGATCGCGACGCCACCGCCCCCGTGATGGGATCGATTCGCTCGAACATCGCCGAACCCGCCTCAGCCGCTCCTTCCATCATCACTCTCCAATTTTCTTTGTTATGTTGCATAACAGGTCGGCGCGCGGCCGCCAAGCCGAAGCTGATCAGCGATCGTTCGCCGGGCGCGAAATAGTCAAAGCGGCGCAATGGTCCGGCAAGGGCGCGTCGCGTTGCCCGCAGGCGGCGAGCACGCGCAATGCGTCCGCACGGAAAGATGCCCATTCGTCCGCCCTGCCCGTCCGGCTGGCGGCAAGTACGCGGGCAACCAGCTCCAGCTTGGTCATGCGCGATGCCCTCCTTCGCGGATCCTATTCGGCCGCCCGGCGAACGCAATGAAAAAGGATGCTTCGCATACAAGTTCAGCAACGGATGATCGGTCGATTCCTGGTGTTTGTTTCTCTGATATATATGTATGTGTTACATACAGATTCGTTTTGGAGAGACGGGCATGCGAGACAATGCGACCATGCAGGCGGAGTGCCCGAGCCATGCGGCGGATTTACTGCGTGATTTCTCGATCGAGATCACGGCCCGGGACCATGACAAGGTCAGCCTTTTACGCGGCCGGATTCCCGACCGCACACCGGTTTCGATCACCTTCCTGCCCGGCGAGGATTTCGACTCCCGTGTGCTGGCTGCTTGCCGAGTGCGCGAGGCAGGCTTTACCCCCGTTCCCCATATTTCCGCGCGCCGACTCGGTTCAGCGAACGAGCTCGATTCCTTCCTGGCTGCACTGACGGACAAGGCCTCGGTCGATCGGGTGTTCGTTGTCGCGGGCGATATCGCGGAGCCGGCGGGCCCTTTCCACGACGCGCTTGCGGTGATCCGATCGGGCGCTCTCGCGCGGCACGGCATCGTCGAGGTCGGCATTGCGGGTTATCCGGAGGGGCATCCCGAGATCTCCCGCGCGGCGCTCGACCGGGCGCTGGACGACAAGCTGGAGGCGCTGCAGACGGCCGGCCAACGCAGCTGGATCGCGACTCAGTTCAGCTTCGACGCCGATCCGGTGCTGCGCTGGCTGGAAGCACTGCGCATGCGCACCGCCGTACCCGTACGCGTCGGCGTCGCCGGCCCGGCGAGCATCAGGGCACTGCTGCGCTTCGCGTCGCGCTGCGGAGTGGGTGTGTCGACAAAGGTGATGGCGAAATACGGACTGTCTCTCACCCAGCTGCTCGGCAGTGCGGGGCCAGGTGGCCTGATCGAAGAATTGACTGAACGGCTGAAGCCGGGCGTCCACGGGGACGTCCGGCTTCATTTCTATCCATTCGGCGGGCTTGAAAAGACGGCCGACTGGATCGCCGATTTCGGTGGAAAACAGGGCACGCCGTAACCCGACGCGCCTGTCTCCTGCCGGGTCCGCTAGCGGGCGGTACGCCAGCCCTGATGATAAGTTTCGCGCGCCACGCGCGAATAGGGAATCGGGCTCACGACCGCGCGCACCTCGATCTGCTTGTGCGGTTCGACGGTCGTCTTGCGCGTGCCGCCATTCGGCTCGCCCCACACGACGCGCAGCTCGGTCCCGACCGGAATTTCCCGATCAATCGTCGCCAGGCTGAGCGCGGCCTTTTCGTTATAACTGTAGCCGGTGAACATTGACAGGCCGACCGTGGTCCCGCCTGCATCGACCACCTTGTCATAGTTGGACGAGGCATAGTTGGCGAGCGGCAGGTCGAAGAACTTGTACTGATCGCCATCGGGGTCGAACAGCGAAGCGAAGATCTTCGCCATATCCTCGCCGTTCCAGGCAAGCGTCACCTTGTGGCGCTGGCTGTCCTTGTCGAGCGCCTCCAGCGCCTCGCGGCCATGGAAGTCATGGTCGAACTTGACGAAGGGGCCATAGCCCAGCTCGTACGGCGTCAGATAATAATCCTCGATATTGTCGGATACGAAGCTGCCGCCGATCGCACCGGTCGCCTCATAGCTGTCCGCGCCCAGCCATTCGCGATAGGGCTTCAGCTTGTCGCCGGTGTAGATTGCCGGGAGCGGCGACGGGATCCAGCCGCTCTCCAGCGTGTTCGACGGATAAGCGCGACTGCCGCACGGAACGATCCCGAACTCCTTGCCTGCCTCCAGGATCGCGGCGCGAATCTCTTCCTGCTCCTCATAGGGGCCCCAGATCTCAAGACCGGGCGCGCCCGACATTCCATGGCGCAACGTGCGGACCTTGCGGCCGGCAATGTTCATCTCGCTCATGTTGAAGAATTTGAGCTGCTCCAGCGGGCCGCCATGCAGCTTCTCGATAATCTCCCACGCGCGCGGACCCTGGATCTGGAAGCGCCAGTTGACGCGCTTGACCGGCTTGCCCATCGGTCGCGACGGGCTCCGGTCGTCCTTCAGGACCTGGACGTCATAGCCACCGGTCTGGGCATGGAACATCAGCCAGTTGGCGGCGGGCGCCCGGCCGACATAGACGAATTCCTGCTCGGCCAGCCAGAACAGGATGCCGTCGCCGATCACGTGGCCATAGGGCGTCGTCGGCACATATTGCTTCGCCTTGTTGATGGCGAAGCCTTTCATCGAATTGACCGCGGTATCGCTGATCAGCTTGAGCGCATCGGGGCCGCTGATGAACAGATCGACCATGTGGTGCGACTGATCGAACAGCACCGCCGAATGCTGCCACGCCCATTGTTCCGATCGCCAATTATGGAATTCGGGGGCGACGACGGGATAAACATAGGCGCCGATTTGCGAATTGCGCAGCATCTCGACCGGATTGCCCGCCGCTTTGAGCACCTGCTCCAGATTGGTTGCCGTCATCTAGCGATTCCCTCTCAAAATTTCTCGCGATCGGGGCGTGGCGCCCGTCGCGCTTGCTCCTTTCTATCCCGCAGGATATTGGTATGCAATACATACAAATATTCGTGGTGCGCACGAAAGGAGGGGAAGGACCGAAATGAACCGGATTGCATATGTCCTGACGCTGTCATGCCCCGACCGGCCAGGGCTGGTGGCCGCCATTTCCGGACTGCTGTTCGAAGGGGGCGCGAACATCCTGGAAGCGCAGCAATTCGATGATGTCGAAACCGGACGCTTCTTCATGCGACTCGTGTTCGATTGCCCGGAAGCCGGGCACGCGGCGATCCACGACCGCATCGCCGACACGGCCACGCGTTTCACCATGGATTGGAAGCTGCGCGCGCGAAACCGTCGCACGCGGACCTTGCTGCTCGTCTCGCGCATGGATCATTGTCTGGGCGACCTTTTGTATCGCGCGCGCATCGGCGAACTGCCGATGGATGTGGTCGGGATCGTCTCCAACCATCCGCGCGAGTCGCTCAACGTCTCGCTGATCGGCGACATTCCCTTCCATCATTTGCCGGTCACCCGGGATACAAAGCCGCAGCAGGAAGCGCAGATCAAGACGCTGGTGGAAGAGACCGGTGCCGAACTGGTCGTGCTCGCCCGCTACATGCAGATATTATCGGATGACCTGTCGGCATTCCTGTCGGGACGCTGCATCAACATCCACCACAGCTTCCTGCCCGGGTTCAAGGGTGCAAAGCCTTATCACCAGGCGCATGCGCGCGGCGTGAAGATGATCGGCGCGACCGCCCATTACGTCACCGCCGACCTCGATGAAGGCCCGATCATCGTGCAGGACGTCGAGGCCGTATCACATGCCGACACGCCCGAGGATCTGGTGCGCAAGGGCCGCGATATTGAGCGGCGCGTGCTCGCGCGTGCGGTGGCCTATCAACTGGAGGATCGCGTCTTGCTGAATGCCTCCAAGACCGTCGTCTTCACGAGTTGAACGGAGTGGCCACTCTGACCGCTTCCCGCCAACAGGCACCCGCTCCGGCGACTATGATGATGCTGGAGGTTACGATATCGGATCTTCAGGTCGCCGCCGATATCGGGGTCTACGCGCATGAGCATGGTCGCGCGCAACCGCTGGTGGTCGACATCATTCTCAAGATCGATGCTCCCGCGCGCGACGCGCTGAATGATACGATCGATTATCAATGCGTCGCCGACGACGCGCATGCGTTGGCGCTGGAAAGAACCGCATTGATCGAAACTTACGCGATGCGCCTGGCCGAACGGTGCATCGCTTATCCCGGCGTGCAAGCGGCGGACGTGCGCGTTTCGAAGCCGGGGGCGTTACGCGGCGGCCTGGCGGGAGCGCGCGCATCGCTCGCCCGTGCCGCCTTCTGACCTGCCGCGCTACACTGGACTGTATGGCCATGATCGCGCAGGACGCGCGTTTCACCAGACCGAATGACAGGGGATGATATTGGCCGAACAGGCGGAACCGCCGATCGAGGATGACGGGGGCGTCGGCGCCATCGGCGACATTTTGGGATTCCATATCCGGCTAGCCCACGGTGCGGTCTATCGCCATTTCACGGAGACCTTCGATCATCTCGACCTGACGCAGAAGCAAGTCTCTGTGCTGTGGCTGATCGACGACCATCCAGGCATCGCTCAGACCGATCTTGCGCGGCGCCTGCAGATGGACCGCGCGACCGTCATGGCGATCGTCAATCGCCTGCAGGCACGCGATTTCCTGGAACGCGGCAAGTCGACCGGCGACCAGCGCCGCCAGACGCTGGCTCTGCGCCCGGCGGGCAAGGCCGCCTTGGTCGAGGCGCGCAAGGCGATCCTGGAGCATGAGGCCTGGCTCAAGAGCCGCTTCAACAAGCGCGAGATCAAGCAGCTGATCGCGCTACTGGCCCGCATCCACGGTTAGGTGCGGCGCTCAGATCGAATAAAAATCGACCACGGTCGGAATGGTGTCATTGAGCAGCAATATCTGCTTGCGCGCGATCCGCCACTGCCCCTGTTCATGCCGCAGCGTGTGGCAGTAGCGGCCGAAGAAGTGATGCGAGCGGTCCGCGCGCACGTCGTGCAGGAACACCGTGAAGGTTGAGGCGATTTCAGCGGCGCCGTCCTTGCATTCCATCAGCCGGACGTTGCCGATGACGTGCAGGCAGCGCGGACGCGGGCGAGAGGCGACCGACTGACCCGATCGCGCACGGACCACACGGTCCTCCAGCCCGCGCCGCCCGTCATAATAGATGAGCGAGAGCTCGCGGTCGGGATCCGCGGTCGGCGTCTCCTCGTCCCGCCACGCCGGCATCCAGAACACCGCATCTTCGGTATAAAGCGCCAGCCATTCGTCCCATGCGCCCTCGTCGAGCAAAGCAGCCTCGCGGTAGAGCAGCTCCTCGGCATCACCACGGGAGAATATGGGGGTCATTCGGAAACTGCCGCGGCCATGCGTCGCGCCCATTCGCGATAATAAGCATGGTAGAGCGTCTCGTCGCAGAGCTGCGAATCCGCGAGCACGCTCCGTACCGGCGACGCGCCGACCGCGTCGGACAGGACATTGCCGCCGCCCCGGCTCGCGGTCATGCCGCGCGAATAGCCTTGCAGCCAGGGTTCGACACGCCCGGCATGGCCGCGCTGGCAGCTCTCATAGGCGACCGTATCGTCGGGCGTCGCCATACCCGACGGATTGAAGAAATCCTCATATTGCCGGATCCGCTGGCGCCGTGCGGCGCCGCTCTCTCCCTTGGGCGCGATGCACCAGGTCCGCATCAGGGTGCGCCCCGGCCCAAGCGGCTGGATCACGCGCAACTGGCTCGATGCATTTTCGGCGATCTGAAGATTGGGGAAAATCGTCAGATTGCGCATGTTGAAGATCCAGTCGCGCCCAGCGTCGCCATGCCGGGCGGCAATGCTTTCCGCGCTTTCCTGGAGCGGGTGGGACTCGCTTATGCCGATCCGTCCCCAATTGAGCACATGCCCATGGTCGAAGCTGTAGCTACCGCCCTGCACGCCTTCGGCATCCTCGCGCCAAGCTTGCGACTGCTCCCAGATCGACCGCACCGCGATAGCACCCTCGCCCTTCTGTCGCCGCTCCATGATCCGGATGTAGGAAGGGTGGGTCGAGGTGAAGTGATAGGCATCCGAGCAATTTTCGAGCTGCAATTTCCAGTTCGCGTCATAGGTGAAGGTCACCGCACCCGGCACGAACTCCAGCCCCTGCTCGGGCTGGCCGACGACGAAATCGAGGAAGCGCGCCGCCCCACCCAGATGCTCCGCGAGCGTCGGCACGTCGGCAACGAGGCTGCCGAAGAGGAAGCCGCGATATTCGTCGAACCGCGGCAGCCGCGCGAGCCCATGATCGCTCCGGTCGAACGCCTCGGCATAGCAGCCGGCGCGCTCCCACTTGATCCCCCGATTTTGGCCCGCGCTGTCGAAGGTCCAGCTATGATAGGGGCAGACGTGCAGCCGCGCATTGCCGGAGCCGGTCTGGGCGACCTGCGCGCCCTTATGCGGACAGGAATTGACGAATGCGCCCAGCCGGCCTTCGCCGTCGCGCATCACCAGGACAGGCACGCGGCCAGCCTGTGTCGTGAAGAAATCATGGCGGCCGGGTGCCTGCGACGCCAGCCCGAGGAAGACCCATCCGCCCTCAAAAATGTGACGCATCTCGAGATCGAAGACCTGCGGATCGCGGAAGATCGCGCGGTCGACGCGGAAAATACCCTCTTCCGGCCTATCGTCGATCAGGCGGGCCGGATCGGTCGTCATATCCCGCTCGTCGCGCCCGATCGCTCCGCTTCGGTGCCTGCCGCGGCGGCATAGAGCGTTGCCGCCCGCAGGAAGCAGAAAGCGGCAAGCACGGGCGTGGCGGCGACGATCAGCATCGAATAGCGGATGGCCTCATCGCCGAAACGCGGTGCGAGCAGATCGTTGAGTATGCCCACCGCGGTGGGGCCCGCCGCGTCGCCGATCAGGCTTGCACCCAACAGCACAACCGCCGTGGCAAGCGCACGGCGGCGCTCGCCGACGATGTTCACCACTGCGGCGAAAATCGGCGCCTGGTGGATCAGCATGAAGAAGCTGCTGAGCGCGAAACCGCCCAGCCACGCGGCATGCGAGTTGCCGAGCAGGAACAGCGCCTCGGCCGGGCCCGCCAACAGGCAGGCGATCGCGGGCAGGCCCACCCGCCATGCCATGCGTTTCCTGGGCAGGCGATCGATCAACACGCCGCCGATCAGAATGCCGAACAGACCGATGAACCCACGCGTCGGGCCGACGATGTTCGCGACGCCGCTCACGCTCAGATGGTGTACGCGCACGAAGAAGGACGGCACCCACGCCCCCGATGCCCAGACGTTCGCCCCCATCAATGTAACGCCGGCGAAGATCCAGGCGAAACAGCGGTTGGAAAAGAGCGCGCGAAGATCGGTGAGCAGCGAACGCGCGAGCGGCAGCCGGGCGGGAGGCGGCGTCATCCGGTTCGGCTCGCGCACGGTGAAGATCAGCAAGAGCGCGAGCAGAAGGCCGGGCAGCCCCATGGCGATAAACATCGCGCGCCAGCCATAGGCCTGCGCGATCCACCCCGCGAGCGGGAAGAACAGGATGAAGGCCAAAGGCGATGCCGTCCCGAACAGGGCCAGCGCCAGCGGTCGCCGTTCGGGAGGAAAACGGTCGGCAATGATCGAATTGGACGGGGCGGTTCCACAGGCCTCCCCCGCGCCCATCAGCAGCCGCACGACGGCCAATTGCCAGATGCCGCCGATGAATCCCGTGCACGCGGTCATCACGCTCCAGACAGCGAGGCCCGCGGCGATGATGTTGCGCCGGCTGGCGCGATCGGCCGCCCAGGCGATCGGAATGCCGAGCAGCGAATAGAAGAGGATGAAGGCCAGGCCCGAAACCAGCCCCAGCACCGTATCCGACGAACCCAGTTCGCGCTTGATCGCCGGAAGCGCCAGCCCGAGCAGTGAGCGATCGAGATAGTTCGACACGGATACCAGGGTCAGGACGAGCAGCGGCCAGGTGGCCGACCAGGGCCAGCGGCCGGTTTCGCTGGAATTCGGCTTGCTCATAAGCGGGATGCCCGTGTTTCCTGCGCGGTGATGAATTCGAGCAGTGCGGGCTGCCCGGCTTCGGTCGCCGCGATCCCGCGCCTTATTGCGGGGATGATGTCATCGGGGGACGTGATGCGTTCGCCATATCCACCCAGAGCGCGGGCGAAATCGGCATAATTCCCCGAAATGTCGGTCGCGCGGAAGCGCTCGGTGGCCACAGGCATGATCGGCAATTCGATCGCCATCGCCGAATTGTTGAGCAGGATGGACAGGATCGGCAGACGTTCGCGTGCCGCCGTTTCGAAATCCATGCCGGTGAAACCGATCGCGGCATCACCCCAGACATTGATGCATAATTTGTCGGGACAGGCGAGCTTGGCCCCCATCGCCAATCCCAGGCCGTAGCCAAGCTGGGTGGTCTTGCCCCAGCCGATATAGCTGAGCGGTGAAATCGTCTTCCAGAAAGGCGTGAGCTGGTCGCGCGGCGAGCCCGCATCGTGCGTGATGATCGTGTTGGCCACGTCCACCGTGCGCTGCAGGTCCCACAGGACGCGATAGGGACTGAGCGGCGCGTCATCGCTTTCGAGCAGGGGCAGCCATTCGGCGAACCACTTCGCCTCGACCTCGGCGATCTCGCGGGTTGCGGGACCGGAATCGCGCGGGCCGTCCAGCCGGTCGCGACAGGCCGCTATCAGCATCGCCAGCGTCAGTTTCGCATCGCCGACGAGCGCGTCGACGCAGGGCACGCCTTTGTTGATGTCCGCCGGATCGAGCGTTGCGTGAACGATCGCCGCACCCGCGGGCATCGCGACGCCGAACGCGGTTTCGGACAGGCTGCAGCCGATACCGAGGATCAGATCGGCGCGGTCGAGGAAATGACGAAGCTGTCCGGGAATCGCCGCGCCGCCCGAACCGAGCGCGAGCGGGTGCGTCTCGTCGAACGCGCTCTTGCCTTCAAGGCTGGTTGAAACCGGCGCGGCGAGCAGTTCGGCGAGCGCGCGCAATTCAGCATAGGCTTCCGCCCAATGCACCCCCTGCCCGGCGTGGATGACCAGCCGCTTTGCCGCGACCAGGCGATCCGCCACGCGCGCGACCGCTTCCGGATCGGGCGCCGAGCGGGTGATGACGACCGGTGTATAATCGATCGGCCCAGGCAGCTCTTCCTCGAGCACGTCCCACGGCATTTCGACCAAAGCGGGGCGAAGCCTGCCATTGCGCAGCGCACTGAACGCCCGGCGCAGGATTGCGGACGTATCCTCCGCGCGAAGGATCGGTTCGCACGTCTTCGTGATGTCACGCATCGAGATGCTGGCATTGTAATTGTCCGGGACGTGCGCCAGCCGCCGGGCATAACCCTGGGGCAGGACGAGCACCGGCACGCTTTCCGAATAAGCCTGCGCGACGCCGCCATAGGCGTTTTCGGTGCCAGGGCCGTGCTGCATCGCGAATACGCCCATCCGCCGTCCGCGCGTGAGCCGCGACAGCGCGTCGGCCATGTGCACACCGGTACGCTCCTGACGGACGATGACGGGGCGGATGCCTATCGCCGCCGCCTGTTCGAGCACTGCATTGCGCGGATAGCCGAAGATGACGTCGATCCCCTCACGCGAGAGGATTTCGGCGATCGCCGCGCTGACTTTCATGATCGCGGCAGGTCCGACGGGCCCAGCGGCCGCTCGCCCATCACGGTAGTGCGGATCAGGTGCCGGCGCTCATATTTGAAATCATGAACGCCGCGGTGGAGCGTAAAACGGTTGTCCCACACGATCAGTGTGTCTTTCTTCCATTTCACGCGGCAATGATAATGGAGATGCTGCGCCAGGCTTTGCAGATAAGCGAGCAAGGCGCGACTTTCCTCCTCGCTCCATCCCACGAACCGCTTGAAGTAAGCGGTCGTCGCGAAAAGCGCCTTGCGCCCGGTTTCGGGATGGACGCGCACTGCCGGATGGACGTTTTCGAGTTCGTCCTCGGTGAAGTCATGGCTTTCGCGCAGGCGCAGCCGCTTTTCGGGTGCCAGCTTTGCGTTCTTGGCCCAGATGTCCTTCCCGGAATATACGACTTCCAGCCCGTCGAGCAGCGCCTTCAGCCCGTCGGACAAATTCTCATAGACGAGATAGGCGTTCGAAAATGCGGTGTCGCCGCCCCATTGCGGCACCTCGAGCGCGCGCATGACGATGCATTTGGGCGGCCTGAGGAGGAATGGGCTGTCCGTGTGGAAATGCTCGAACGAGGGCACGACATTCTCGGGCTCGTGCGCTTCGCGGCGCACCTCCTGCATGTCGCGATGCCCGTCATAGGTCGGCGCCTGCGGCAATTCGGTGATCTCGCCGAAATAGCGGGAGAAGGCCTTATGCTGCTCCGGCGTCAGATCCTGATCCCGAAACAGGATCACCAGAAAATGCTCGAACGCCTTCATGATCTCGGCGCGGACCTCATCGTCCAGCGGCGCGCGCAGGTCGACGCCGCTGATCTCGCATCCGCACGCGCCGGAGATCGGCGTCACGCCGATCCGGCGGAACTCCGGAATCGGCAGGCCAGCCACGATCGGCACTCCTGCCGTCCCGGCGTCGGCCCTCACCTGACTGGTCACGAAACGCTCCTCTGAAATGCCTTGGCCTGTGAAATCGAAGGCCGGAGGCGTGACCAACGCCGCCCCCGGCAGGTGATCAGAAGCGGCGCTTGACCGACACCGCGAACGTGCGCGGCTCGCCGGGCGAGCCCTGGATCGAGTTGGTCGACCCGCGATTGTCGAAAATGTCGGTATAATAGAGCTTGTCGGTCAGGTTGCGGCCTTCGACGGCAATCTCCCAGTTGTCGCCGGGGAGCCGCAGCGCGAGCCGCGCATTGACCAGGGTGCGCCCGGCGACGCGGCCGAAAATGTCCACCCCATGTGTCGTGGCATCGACATTGTTGGCGTTGCGATTGAACGCATCCTGGTGATTGACGTCGACC
>Ga0207657_10000605_pt1 | contig 38131 bp, 36 predicted proteins | sample KBSC33metaG_FD_184316 | JGI IMG/M metagenome (GOLD analysis project Ga0207657, IMG submission 184316) | Corn rhizosphere microbial communities from Kellogg Biological Station, Michigan, USA - KBS C3-3 metaG (SPAdes) (version 2) | ecosystem: Host-associated > Plants > Roots > Rhizosphere > Soil ... | reverse complement strand
CAGCGGCACCGCGAGCAGCGCCCCGGTCGTCCCCCACACCCAGGCCCAGAAGCTCAGCGAGACGAGGATGAGCAGCGGGTTGATGGTCAGCCGCTTGCCCACGAAGGTCGGCGTGATGACGTTCGCCTCGATGAGGTGGAAGCCGATCATGCAGAGCGCCGGCAGCATCGCATAGGCGGGCTCGCTGAAGGTCATCAGCCCGCCGAGCGCGAGCAGGCAGGCCGAGGCGATCGGCCCGAGATAGGGGATGTAGTTGAGCAGGGTGACGATGCCGCCCCACATGAGCGGCGTCGGCATGCCGAGCAGCCACAGCGACAGGGCCACCACCGCCCCCAGCATGATGTTCACCAGGGTGATGGTGCCGAGATAAGTGGAAGTCGCGTCGACCATCTGCTGGATCGCGCGCGCCGTCGTCATCGCGCCTTCGAAGCTCGCCCGCTCGGTGATGGTGCGCTTGCGCATCTTCGTCCAGCCGGCGAGGAAGAAGAAGATCACCAGCACGCCGAAGAACATCTGGATCGCCGCGGCCGGCGCCGAGGTGGCGATGATTCCGACCAGCGAGTTCGGCGTCTCGACCTGGACGGTGCGGGTGCCGTGGGGGTGAGCGGTCGAGAATTGCCGGAAGAGATTGTCGACGAAGCGCTGGAGCTGCGAATAGGCGTGCATCACCGGCGCCAGCGTCTGGCGGATGCGGCCGATCCGCTCCGGCAGCAGCCGCACCCAGTCGCTCGCGGGAAAGACGATCGAGGCGACGGCGATGTTCGCCACCGCGAGGAAGGCGATGACGCAGGTGAAGGCCGCCAGCGCCGACGGGAGCCCGCGCCGCTCCAGCCATTCGAGCATCGGCACCAAAGCGATGGCGATGACGAGCGCCGCCGTCACCGGCAGGAAGAATTCCGCTCCCGCCCGCAGCGCGAACGGCACGGCGAGCACGAACCCCGCGCCCGCGATCAGGGTCAGCGCCGCCAGCAGCCGGTCGCGGCGGAAGGCGGCCTCGGTCACCTCCTCGCCATGGACGGGCTCCGGTACGGTCGCCGGCGGCACCGGCGGGTTCTCGCCCGGCGGCTTGACCCCGTCGCTTTCGAGCCGCCTCATCGCGCCGTCCCCCTCGTCCGCACCCGCTTCGCAGCCCTGTCGTTGGTAAGAACCTCGTTAACCAATTCTTGACCCCTCCGGCTGCAATAGCGCCCTCACATCACAGCTCGTGGGGGGCTACCAATGCGTTATCAGGCCTCGAGCGCCGAATCATCGGCGTTCGTGAGAAAGACTTTAGTTCGCGCGCTCGCCGCCGTCTCGGCCGTCGCCCTCGGCGGCGCGGCGCATGCGACAGGCACGCCCGCGGGCACGTCCATCTCCAACACCGCCACCGCGACCTACGACCTTCCCGGCGGCGGCACCGGCACCGTCACGTCCAACACCGTCACCTTGAAGGTCGACGAGCTGATCGACGTCACCGTGGCCTGGAAGGATCCGGGCGACGTGCTCGGCAGCGCCGGCGCGGCCGCGCAGGTGCTCGCCTTCACCGTCACCAACGGCGGCAACGCCTCGGGCCAGTTCGCGCTCGGCTCGGTCGCGGCGCTCGGCGGCGACGATTTCGACCCCACGGTCACCGCCATCGTCCTCGATACCAACGGCAACGGCGTCTACGATCCCGGCGTCGACACGGTCTACGTGCCCGGCACCAACGATCCGACCATCGCCGCCGACGGCTCGACCACCATCTTCATCCTCTCGACGCTGCCGCTCGCCGCCAGTGACGGCAACCGCGCCCGCGCCGAGCTCACCGCCGCCTCGAAGAAGGGCACCGGCACGCCCGGCACCACCTTCGCGGGGGCCGGGACCGGCGGCGTCGCCGCGGTCGTCGGCCTCACCGGCGGCAAGGGCCAGGCGGACGGCTGGTACAAGGTGCAGAAGGCGGCGGTCGCGTTCGTGAAGACCGCCTCGGTTGCCGATCCGTTCGGCGGCGCGACCCAGGTTCCCGGCGCCACCATCACCTACACGCTGGCGGCGACCGTCAGCGGCACCGGCAGCCTGGCCAACCTCAAGGTCACGGACGCGATCCCCGCGGGCACGACCTACAAGGCGGGTACCATCACCCTCGACGGGGCGGCGCTCAGCGACGCGGCCGACGCGGACGCGGGCAGCTTCACCGGCACCGGCATCGCCGTGAACCTCGGCACCGTCGCCACCGGCACGACCCGGACCGTCACGTTCAAAGTCAAGATCAACTGAGGAGGACCCGATGCGGACGACCCTTGCCCTTTTGGCGCTCATCGCCCCGGCCGCGGCCCTCGCGGCGGACCCGGTTTCGCTGACCAGCCGCGTGCTGGTCGAGCACGTCAGGAAGGACGCCGCCGGCCGGCCCCAGAAGGTGCTCGAGCCCGCCAGCAAGGTGGTCCCGGGCGAGGCGATCGTCTTCGAATTCTCCTACCGCAACGGCGGGGCCAAGGCGGCGACCGGATTCGTGATCAGCGATCCGCTGCCCGGCAACGTCGCCTTCGCCGGCGGCGAGACGCCCGGCGCCGTCTATTCGGTCGACCACGGCCAGACCTGGGGTCCGCTCACCGCTTTGCGCGTGCCGGCCGCGGGCGGCGGGTCGCGCGCGGCGACCAGCGCCGACGTCAACGGCATACGCTGGGCCTTTCCGGCGATCCCGCCGGGCGGTGCCGGCAAAGTCAGTTTCCGGGGCCTCGTAAAATAGCCCCACACCCGCTTCGGGCGCCGGCGGGGGTGGGGAGTGGCGCTCATTTGACCAGGATTGGACCAGATCATGACCAGGACTATGCGCCTGCTCGCCTCCGCCAGCGTGCTGGCGGTCGCGGGCTTCGCGGCCACCCCGGCCTTCGCGGCCGGGACGACCGCGGGATCGACGATCACGAACACCGTGACCGTCAACTACCAGGTGGGCGGGGTCAGCCAGAACGCCGTCACTGCCACCGACAACCTCACCGTCGACCGCAAGATCAACCTTGTGGTCGCGCAGCTCGGCACGACGACGACCTCGGTCTCGCCGGGCCAGACCGCGGCGGTGACCGGCTTCACCGTCACCAACTCGTCCAACGCCGCGCTCGATTTCGCGCTCGCGGTCACCCAGCAGTCGGGCGGCACCGCCGCCCACGGGGGGACGGACAATTTCAACGTGTCGAACGTCAAGCTCTACCTGGATGCCAACAATAACGGTGTCTACGATGCCGGCACCGACACGCTGATCACGTACCTCGACGAAGTCGCGGCCGACGCGACCAAGACCGTGTTCGTCGTCTCCGACATCCCGCTCGGCCGGTCGACCGGCGACGTCGCCGACGTCCGCATGACCGCCACCGCGGCGGAAAGCGGCGGGGCCGGCTCGCTCGGCGCCACCGTCACCCAGACGTCGGGCGCGAATACGAGCGGCATGGACACCGTCTTCGCCGACACCAACGCCAACGGCAACACTGCCGGCGACGGCGCATCCTTCGCCGACAACGACTATACGGTGCTCGCCGCGGCGCTCACCGCCGTCAAGACCAGCAAGATCATCAGCGATCCCATCAACGGGACGACGAATCCGAAGATGATCCCGGGCGCGACGGTGGAATATTGCATCGCCGTGTCGAACGGCGCCGGCAGCGCGACGGCGACGAACGTCGCTCTGTCGGATCCGCTGCCCGCGCAGACCACCTATCTGTCGGCCTTCGGCATCAAGGTGAACGGCACGGTCACGTCCGGCGCCTGCAATGCCGACGGGGCGACCGGCGGCAGCTTCGCGAGCAACACGGTCTCGGGCACCCTCAGCAACATCGCTGCGGGCGGCACGAGCACGATGGTGTTCCGGGTCACGATCAACTGAGGAAAAGGGAGAGGGAGCGCCCGGTGGTTCGCCCCGTGCGCCCCCTCCCCTCCCCAGCCATGGCCATTTTCGCCCGGTTTTCGGGGGCGCTGACGCGTGCCCTCGGCGCGAGCCTGCTCGCGCTCACGACGCTTGCGCCCGCGGGCGCGGCGGCGGCGGAGACCGCGCGCACCATTTCCAACATCGCCTCGGTCGAATGGGATCAGGCCGGGCAGCACCTCAGCCTCGCTTCCAACCGGGTCGACCTCATCGTCGCCGTCCCGGCCGACGCCACCCTCACCGCCTATCGCTACGACACCGGGGCCGGCGCCCAGCCGCTCACCGGCAAGACGTCGATGTGCAAGGCGACGACCGGCATGACGCCGGTCGCGCTCAACGCCGCTTGGAAGGCCGCCGTCGCCGCCAACGCCGAAGTTTCGCCGACCTCCAGCGTGCGCGCCGGGGACCCGCTCTTCTTCGAGATCGACTATGCGGCCGGCAATGCCGATCCCGCCAGGGCCGAGACCCTCGTCGCCAGGATCACCACCCAGTCCGGCGACAGCGAATTGCTCACCGTCTCCGAGACGGGCCCGAATACCGGGCGGTTCGCCGGTTATATCCAGACCGTAGCGGGGGCCTCCGCCGCGGGCGACTGCCGCCTCGGCCTCGCCGCGGGCGACAAGATCACCGTCGCCGCCGCCGAGGACAAGCTCGTCGTCGCTCCGGCCGGCACGGCCGCGCCGGTGCTCGCCACCGCCACGCTCACCGTCCTCGTCGATCCGCTCGGCATCGTCTTCGACAGCGCCGACGGCATGCCGGTCAACGGCGCGAAGGTGACCTTGATCGACGCCGCCACCGGCGCGCCCGCGCAGGTGTTCGGCGACGACGGCGACGCCGGCTTCCCCGCCGCGGTGGCGAGCGGGGCCGAGGAGACCGACAGCCGCGGCACCCATTATGCACCCGGCGCCGGCGGCTACCGCTTCCCGCTCGTCCGCCCGGGCCGCTACCGGCTCCTGGTCGAGGCGCCGGCCGGCTACCATGCGCCGTCGCTGCGAAGTCCCTCGGAGCTCGCCGGCCTCACCGCCCCGGACGGCACGCCCTTCGCCATCTCGACGGCCTCCTACGGGGCCGATTTCCTCGTCACGGGGCCCGCGCCGGTCCATGTCGCCATCCCGCTCGACAAGATCGGCAGCCCGATCACGCTGAGCAAGCATGCCGACCGCACCGAAGCCGCGCCCGGCGAGACGGTTGCTTACGCGGTCGCCGTCCGGAACCCGGACGCAAAGGTCCCGACCGGTCCCATCACGCTTCGGGACCAGTTCCCCCGCCAGCTGCGGCTGCGCGCGACCACGGTCCGGGTCAACGGAGAACCGGTTGCGCCGGTGCTGGATCCGAGCGGCGAAGCCTTTGAAATCCCTGTTAAACCCCTCGCGCCCGGCGCCAGCGCCACGGTCAGCTACGCGATGGAGGTGCGCGGCGACGCCCAGTCCGGGGTCGCCGTCAACAAGGTCGCGGTGACCGATTCGAAGGGCACTTCCGGCAACGTCGCCGATGCTCCCGTCCGCATCCTGCGGGACTCGATCGCCGACCGCCTCACCGTCGAAGGCCGCGTCGTCGACGGCGCCTGCGGCGTCGCCGGCAAGGGCATTGCCGGCGTCCGCATCATGCTGGAGGACGGCAGCTACGCCGTCACCGACGCCGACGGCCGCTACCATTTCGAGGGCCTGATCGCCGGCACCCACGTCTTCCAGATGGACGACACCACCCTTCCCGCCGACCGCGCCGCGATCGACTGCGCGAGCGACACCCGCTCCGGCGGCCGCGCCTTCTCGCGCTTCGTCGACGGGCGCGGCGGCGAGCTGCGCCGCGTCGACTTCCACGCCCTCCCCTCGGCCCCCCGCGCCCCGCGCGCCGACGCCGCCAGGGCGCGCCCGCCGGTCGCGACCGACGCCCAGGCCGCCGGCGCCGAGCGCGATTGGTTCGCCGGCCAGCAGCCGGGCGTCGCCTGGCTCTTCCCCGAGGCCGACCACAATCCGCGCGCGCCGATCGTCCGCGTCGCGATTAAGCACCGCCCGGGCCAGAAGGTCCGCCTCCTGGTGAACGGCCAGGAAGCCGACCCGATCGCCTTTGAAGGGGACCGCAAGAACGGCGACAACACGATCGTCGTCAGCCAGTGGCGCGGCATCCCGCTCGAAGCGAAGGGCGCGACCGAGCTCACCGCCGAGGTGCGCAACGCCGACGGCAGCCTCGCCGAGACGCTGCACCGGACGGTCCGCTACGGCGCCAGCCCCATGCGCGCCGAGCTGGTGCGCGAGCGCTCCGTGCTCGTCGCCGACGGCGTCACCCGCCCCGTCATCGCCGTCCGCTTCACCGACAGCGACGGCCGCCCCGTCCGCCACGGCCTCACCGGCGACTTCGAAGTGGCCGCGCCTTATTATCCCGCGGTCGAGGCGGACGCCCAGCAGGCGCGCCAGCTCGCCGGCCTCGAGCGCGCCCGCCCCGTCTGGCATGTCGCGGGCGAGGACGGCGTCGCCTACATAGAGCTGGAGCCGACCACCGCGTCGGGCTCGGTGAGCCTGCGCTTCCCGTTCCGCGACGGCCAGGCGGCGCGCGAGCAGCGGCTGGAAATGTGGCTGGACCCGGGCGACCGGCCCTGGACCATCGTCGGCCTCGCCGAAGGCACGCTCGGCTACAACCGCCTCGACAACCGCATGGAAAGCCTCGGCAACGAGAAGCCGAAGCTCCTCACCGACGGCCGCCTCGCCCTCTACGCCAAGGGCCGGATCCTCGGCAAATGGCTGATGACGCTCGCCTATGACAGCAAGAAGAAGGAGGCGGACACCCGCTTCGGCGGCGCCATCGACCCGACGCACTATTACACCGTCTACGCCGACCGCTCCGACCGCCGCTACGACGCCGCCTCGGTCAAGAAGCTCTACCTCAAGCTCGAGCGGCCGCAATTCTACGCTTTGTTCGGCGATTTCCAGACCGGCATCGACGAGCCGCAGCTCGCCCGCTACGTCCGCGCCTTCACCGGCGGCAAGGCCGAGTATCGCTCGAAGCGCGTCGCCGCCGTCGCTTATGCCGCCGATGCCGAGAACCGCCACCGCCGCGACGACATCCAGGGCAACGGCCTCTCCGGCCCCTATGCGCTGGGCGCCCGCAACATCCTGCCGAACAGCGAGACGATCCGCATCGAAGTGCGCGACCGCCTGCGCTCGGAGAAGATCGTCGAGCAGCACCAGCTCGCCCGCTACGTCGACTATGAGATCGACTATCTGGCCGGCGTGGTGCGCTTCAAGCAGCCGATCCTGTCGCGCGATTCGGCGCTGAACCCGCAATTCATCGTCGCCGATTACGAGGTGGACGGAGTCGCCCGCCGCCGCCTCAATGCCGGCGCCCGCGCCAGCTGGCGCTCGAAGGACCAGAAGCTCCAGGTCGCCGCAACGGGCCTCCACGACGCCGACGACCGCGGCACCACCAACCTCGTCGGCGCGGACGTGCGCTACAAGCCGAACGCCAGCACCGAAGTGCGCGCCGAGATCGCCGTCAGCGACAACAAGGCCGCCGCCGGCGCTGCCCAGCCGTCCGGCGGCACCGCCACCGCCTGGCTGGTCGAGGCCGAGCATCACGGCCCGCGCTACGACGCCCTCGCCTACGCCCGCCAGCAGGACCGGGGCTTCGGCGTCGGCCAGCTCTCCGGCGCGGAGAACGGCACGCGCAAGATCGGCTTCGACGGCCGGGTCAAGGTCAGCGAGCAGGTCTCGGTCTCGGCGAGCGGCTGGGTCGAGGATTATCTCGGCACCGACGCCCGCCGCATCGCCGGCAAGGCGCTAGTCGAATATAAGGGCAAGACCCTCTCCGGCCGCGCCGGCCTGGTCTTCGCCGACGACCGGCTGCAGGACGGCCGCTCCGCCCGCTCCACCCTGCTCCAGCTCGGCGCGACCAAGCGGCTGCTCGCCAACAAGCTCGAGCTCGACGCCCAGACCGAGATCCCGCTCGGCCAGGCCGGCAGCGTCGATTTCCCCGCCCAGCACCGCTTCACCGCCCGCTACACGGTGAAGACCGGCTTCCAGCTGGTCGGCGCCTACGAGATCGCCAGCGGCAGGAACATCGACGCGCGCACCGCCCGCATCGGCTTCGACATCCAGCCCTGGGCCGGCGCCAAGATCGCGCTCACCGCCAACCAGCAGGACATCGCCGAATACGGCCCGCGCAGCTTCGCCGCCTTCGGCCTCTCCCAGTCGGTCGCGCTCGGCAAGCATTGGTCGCTCGACGCCTCGCTCGACTCGAACAAGACGCTGCACGGCATCGACCCGACCCGGGTCCTGAACCCGCTCCACCCGGTGGCGAGCGGCGGCTTCATCGGCTCGGGCAGCCTCACCGAGGATTTCACGGCCGTCACCGGCGGCGCCACCTACCGCGCCCGCCTGTGGAGCGTCACCGGCCGCGCCGAATATCGTGCCGGCAGCCAGGGTGACCGCTACGGCGTCACCGCCGCGGCGCTGCGCCAGATCGGCGACGGCAGCGCGCTGGGCCTCGCCTTCGACTGGTTCACCGCCAAGGCGAAGACCGGCGCCGAGACCCGCAACGCCAACCTCCAGCTGAGCTGGGCCCACCGCCCCGCCGGCAGCGCATGGTCGTGGCTCGAGAAGCTCGAAATCCGCGAGGACGCCGTGACCGGCGCCGTCGCCGGCCAGGCCGACCCGATCGGCGCGCCCTTCACGATCAGCGGCAACGCCCGCTCGCGCCGCGCCGTCAATTCCCTCTCGCTCAACTGGTCGCCGAACCCCGGCACCGAGCTCGCCTTGTTCTGGGGCGCCCGCTACGCCACCGACCGCGTCGCCGCCGACGACATCGAGGGCTTCAGCAACCTCGTCGGCGCGGACCTGCGCTTCGACCTGTCGAAGACCCTCGACGTCTCGCTCACCGCCAGCCTGCGCGAAAGCGCCGGCGCCCGCGCCATCGGCTATGCGATCGGCCCGAGCCTGGGCCTCAAGCCGTTCGACAATGGCTGGATCTCGCTCGGCTGGAACCTCGTCGGCTTCCACGACCGCGATTTCGAGGCCTCGCGCTACACCCGCGCCGGGCCCTATGTCACGGCGCGGATCAAGTTCGACCAGCTCTCGCTGCACAATCTGGGGATCGGCCGCCGGTGAAAAGACTGATCGCCCTCGCCCTCGGCCTCCTCGCCGCCTGCCTCGCCGCCGCGCCGGCGAGCGCGGCGGTGACCTTCTCGCTGCGCACCGGCAACGACACGACCAAGACCCAGTCGATGCCCATCGACTCCAACAATTGCGTCGCCGCGGGCCCGCGCGCCATGTATGTCGGCGGCGTCGTCACCAACACCGGCGCCACCACCGTCACCAACGTCGTCGCGACGATCGGCGGCCTGGGCAGCGGCTTCTTCCTCGCCGGCGGCCAGGCGTCGACCCAGAGCATCGGCGCGATCGGCGCGGGGCAGAGCACCGGCGTCTACTGGTTCGTCGGCTACGGCTGCACCAACCTCGCCTCGAGCGCGCCGGTCGTCACCATCACCTCGAGCGCCGCCACGTCGAGCACGACGCTCACCCTCACCGCCCGCTCGGCGATCAGCGCCAATGCCGGCGGCAACGTGCTGAGCTCGACCCTCGGCCCCGGCGCGGTGGTCGGGCAGACCATCTATTTCGACGCCGCCTACGATTTCGGCGGCTCGGTGGTGGGCGACGAATTCTTCCTCCAGCCCTCGGGCGGCCAGGCGTTCGACGCTTCCTGCTTCCGCCTCGTCGGCACGACGATCCTCGCCAGCAACGTCTCGCCGGTGACGGTCGGCACCGCGAACCAGCTCTATTTCGTCCAGAACGTGAAGCAGTCCGGCAACGGCTACGGCATCACCGTGCGCTATTATTTCGAATATCAATGCGCCGGCGCCTCGACCAGCGCGCGCCCCTATGCGGTGCAGACGTCGGGCAACACCAACATCAAATATACCGGCAATTTCGACGGCGCGGGCTCGATCTCGATAGCCTTTCCGGGCGCCACCAACCCCTTCACCATCGCCAAGACGTCAGACATCGCCAGCGCCACCGTCGGCACCGCGGCGACCGTCAAATATACGGTCACCGTCACCAACCCCTCCGCCTATGACAGCCGCATCTCCAGCTTCACCGACACGCTGCCGGCCGGCGCCACCTACCAGGGCCTCGACGCGACCAGCGACGTCACCGCCGCCAATTCGAGCAGCGTGCCCGCCGTCAACGCCACCGGCACCCTCACCTTCAGCGGCCGCCAGGACCAGTCCTACCTGATCCCCGCCGGCGGCTCGGTGAAGCTCGTCTACACCGTCAAGATGCCGTCCACCGCCGGCAGCTACGTCAACAGCGCGAAGGCCCAGTTCGGCGCCGCGGCCACCGCGACGGTCAGCGCCACCTTCAACGTGGTCGCGATCAGCCCCCTCACCGTCACCAAGGTCAGCGCGCCGCGCAGCGACCCGGTGAACGGCGCGGCCAATCCCAAGCTCATCCCAGGCGGCCTCGTCGCCTACACGATCACCGTCACCAACCCGAACGCCTTCGCCGTCACCGCCGACAGCGTCATCGTCACCGATCCGACGGCAAGCGGCCTCCAGCTCTACGTCGGCAACATTTCCGGGACGAGCGGCGGCCCGGTGAAATATACCGACGGCGCGACGCCTTCGGGCCTCACCTACACCTACGCCAGCCTGGCGAGCACGACGGACGACGTCGAATTCTCCAAGGACAACGGCGCGACCTGGACCTACGTGCCCACCGCCAACGCCCAGGGCGCCGACAGCCTCGTCACCAACATCCGCATCAAGCCCAAGGGCGCGATGGCGGCGAACTCCAGCTTCACCCTGCTCGTCGGCTACGTGATCAAATAGCCGCCGAAGCGGCCGCCCGCGCGACGCCGGCGATCACCGCATCGCGCCCGGCATCGTCGAGCGGCGATCCGGTGAGATAGACCGAGACGAGCAGCGGCGCGCCGTGGGGCCGCCACACCAGGCCGGTGTCGTTCGACGAGCCGTGCATGCCGGTCCCCGTCTTGTGCGCGAGCCGCCAGCCGCGCGGCAGCCCCGCCCGCAGCCGGCCGACGCCGGTCTTCGAATGGAGCAGCCAGTCCCTCAGCATCGCGCGGGAGGCGGGCTTCAGCACGCCGCCCAGCAGGATCCGCTCGAAATCCGCCGCCATCGCCGCCGGGCTGGTCGTGTCGCTGACGTCGGAAGGCGCGTCGCTCACCGGCTCCACATGATCGACGCGCGTCACCGGATCGCCGATCGCGCGGGCGAAGCGGGTGAGCGCCGCCGGCCCGCCGATCTCGGCGAGGAGCAGGTTCGCGGCGTCGTTGTCGCTGATCTCGATGATGGCGTGGGCGAGCTCGGCGAGGCTCGCGTCGCGCCCGACGCGGCTCTTCACGAAGTCCGAATTGCCCATATGCGTGGCCTGGATCGGCAGCCGCTTCGCAAGGTCGATGGCGCCGCGGTCGGCGCGGGCGAGGAGGTCGGCCGCCAATAGAAATTTGAATGTGCTGCACAAGGGAAAGCGCTCGTCGCCGCGGTGCGAGAAGCGCCGCCGCGTGCCCGTGTCGACGATCGCCACGCCGAGCCGGCCGCCGCTCCGCCGCTCCAGTGCCGCCACCGCCGCCGCCAGCGGTACGCCCCCGAGTGCCCCTTGCCGCGCCGCCAGCGCCGGCACTGCGCCGAGCAGGCCGAGCCCGCCCGCGCCGATCAGGAATTGCCGTCTCTCGATCATCGCCAATGCCTCCCTTTCGCCGCCGAAATTGTCGCGCTGGCGCCGACCGTGCAAACGATGTTACGTCGCGTCTGCCATAAGCGAAATTCATGGGTAGGACGATGCGCCCCAACCTTCCGCTCGATGCGCTGCGCGCCTTCGAAGCGTCCGCGCGGCACCTCAGCTTCACCCGCGCGGGCCTGGAGCTGTTCGTCAGCCAGGCGGCGATCAGCCACCGCATCAAGGGGCTCGAGCAGCGGCTCGGCGTCACCTTGTTCCGCCGCCTGCCGCGCGGCCTCGCGCTCACCGACGAAGGCGCCGCCCTCCTGCCCGTCGTCGCCGAGGCGTTCGACCGGATCGGCGACACGCTGGAGCGTTTCGCCGACGGCCGCGTGCGCGAGGTGCTGACGATCGGCGTCGTCGGCACCTTCGCGGCCGGCTGGCTGCTCCCGCGCCTCCCCGATTTCGCCGCCCGCCACCCGGAGGTCGACTTGCGCCTCCTCACCAACAACAACCGCGTCGATCTTGCCGGCGAGGGGCTCGACATGGCGATCCGCTTCGGCGCCGGCGCCTGGCACGGAGTCGAGGCGGTGCCGCTGATCGACGCGCCCCTGACCCCGCTCTGCGCCCCCGCCCTCGCCCGCCGCCTCGCCGCCCCCGCCGATCTCGCCCGCGAGACCCTGCTGCGCTCCTACCGCCAGGACGAGTGGCCGCGCTGGTTCGCCGCCGCGGGCGCCGCCGCGCCGCGCATCCGCGGCCCGATCTTCGATTCCTCCCCGACCATGGCCGCCGCAGCGGCCGCCGGCGCCGGCGTCGCCCTGCTCCCCCCGGCCATGTTCGCCCGGGAGCTCGCCCAGGGCCAGCTGATCCGCCCCTTCGACACCATGCTCGACGGAGGCGCCTACTGGCTCACCCGCCTCCATTCCCGCCCCGAGACCCCCGCCATGGCCGCTTTCCGCGTCTGGCTGGCCGACCCCGCCCGCCTCCCGCCGCCGCGCGCGGCTTAGCGGGACCGGCCGGCGGCCGCGCGTCCCTGGGAAGCGGCCCGATCTCTCCCCGGGTGCGGGAGCGACGTTGATGCCGAACCCGGAGCGGCCTTATCAATAAGCCGTCGGCAAGCTTGGCATCGAGGGCATTGCGTGAGCTTGCTCGTTCGCAAGATAGGCGAAGAACAGTGCTGCCAGGATAGCGGCAGTCGCTGATAGATATGCCGTAGCCTCGCTGCCGTTCCTTCGCTCGTCGGGCGTGTTTCGGGCGATAAGGATCAACTCGACGCCCTTGAGCACCATGTAGAACGAGAGCATCCAAACGATAATCTGCAACATCCGCTGCCCCTCCCCAGCGAGAAGCTATCATCAAGCGGCGGCCAGTCCACCTTTTACGGCTGCATGCGGGGAAGCCTCTCGCGAGAGGGCAGCGCGGCGGCTTTAAGAGTGAGGTTCCGGACGGGCCGCAGCATGGGCTTCGATGAAGGCGACGAGGCGCGTGGCGGCATCGCCCTCCATGTCGATCGGCCGGACGACGATGCTGCGCTGCACGAGGTCGACGATCAATTGCGGCGTCTCGGCCGCGTAGCCCCGCCATAGGACGATCCGCGCGCCGCGTACCTCGTCCCAGCCGACCGTGCGGCGGCGCAGCAGGCTCCAGTGGAAGCGCAGCCCCTGCGTGCCGGCCGCGACGGCGATCCCGTCGGACCATTGGCTTCCGAGCAGGATGAAGCCGTAGACGCTGACGAGGGCGAAGCCCAGCACCACCGGATTGACGCTGCCGACATCGAGATACTGGGTGGCGAGCATCAGCCGGCCGATGCGCGTCCGGTGCTCGGCCAGGTCCGGCCGGGCCGCGAGGATGCCGAACAACAGGGCGCAAGCGGCCAGCATCGGCAGCGCGCAGCCGATCCGCCCGGTCGCGAAGCGAAGCGCCACGGCGCCGTCCGCACGATCCCCTTCCGACCCGCCCCCGGGAGTCACCGCCATGCTTGGAGGACGGGGCAACGAGGTGAGGGCATCCGCAGTCGAATGCCCTCGCTGGGGCGGCGACGCAAGGTTCCAGCTCCTGGTCGCCCGCTTTGGCGCCTGGGGTTGCGGGCCCAACCTGAATCGCGGTTCAACTTGGTGCGAGAGTCGGGAGGTGAATCTGAATCGCCCTTCAACTTCGGGGCCCATCCAGCCCGTTGATGCCGCCAGGGCGGCCCCTGTTCCTGCCCCACCGTCGCAATCGAGGGCCGTTTTCGCCCGCAAACGCGGACGGCTCCCGGAAGAACGGCAAGGTCCCGGGGTCCAGCGATCGGGTTCCCACCCGCAAATGACCGGTTGCAGCCCGGCAACGATCCGGTTCCAACCCGGCAACGACACGGCAAGCACCCCGCACCCGCCCCGCAACTGCACGGCTGGCCCCCGGCACCGATCGCCGACCGCTGCGCCAGGGCGCCTCGATGCCCGCTGCCGCCGTATCTCCGTCGTGGAACAAAAGGGGGTTGCAATGTAGGAATTCTTTTGGTTTACCCTTAAGGATGGAACAGGAAGAGAATCACGCCCGCTCCCCGCGCGCGGCTGCCGGGGCGGCGGGCGCCGGGCCTGGAGATGCTCAGCCTCACACGGCGGGCCGGCAATCCCCGGGCGAAGCGAAGCCCGGCGCTCCCGCGTCGGCGGTCGCGGTGCGGACCGTCACGCCGTCGGACGCCGAGCGCCCTTCCCTCCCCGCGTTCGAGCCCGTGCCGGTCCGCGCCCGCGTCGACGGCTGGACGCCGGCGCGGCAGCGCGCGTTCGTCGAGCATCTTGCCGAGACCCTCTCCGTCGACGCCGCCGCCGCCGCGGTCGGCATGACGCCGCAGGGCGCGCGGGCGCTGCGGCGTCGGCCGGGCGCGGAGGGTTTCGCCGCCGCCTGCGACGCGGCGCTGCGCAGGGGGCTCGTCGAGCGCGGCCGCGCGGCGCTGGTCGACGAGGCGGTGAACGGCCGGCTCGTCCGCCGCTATTATCATGGCGAGCTCGTCTCGGAGGAGCGGGTGCGCTCGCCGCGCCTGCTCCTCGCCTTGCTCGAGAAGGCCGAGGCCCTGTTCGCCGGCCCCGGCGCCGCCGAGAGCGCGGCGATGGCGGCCGACTGGACTGGTGCGCTGGAGCGGCTCGAGAGCGGCGCGCTCGAAGGGGGATTTCGTGTCTGGCGCGACGCGCGCGGGCGCTGGTGGACGAGCTTTCCGCCGCCGCCGGGCTTCACCGATTATGAGGGCGATCCCGCCGATCCGCGCTTCTTCCGGCCGCTGAGCGAGGCGGAGGAGAAGGCGCTCGCCGCCCGCGCCGCCGCCCGCATCGGCGAGGGCGCGGCCGCGCGCGACCGCTTCTTCGGCTTCACCCCGCGCCGCGGCATCACCTACCGCCGCACCCGCTCGGGCGCGCGGCCGTGAGCGAAACTTTTTTATTTTTCACGAAAGTTCGAAACTTCCGCGCCCGCCAGCAGGCGCCGCGGGGTGCGACGCCGCCGCCGGCCCGCCACGTTGACGCTCTCCCCGCCCCGCCCTATCCCGCCGCCGTAAGGAGACGCGCGTGGCCGACAGGGTGAATTTCGACGACCGGGACGGCTTCATCTGGATGGACGGGAAGCTGCTGCCGTGGCGCGAGGCGAACATCCACGTCCTCACCCACGCCCTCCATTACGCCTCGTCCGTCTTCGAGGGCCAGCGCATCTACGGCGGCGAGGTGTTCCGCCTCTCCGACCATAGCCGGCGCCTGAAGCGCTCGGCGGCGCTGCTCGGCATGGACCTGCCCTGGTCGGTCGACGAGATCGACTCCGCCTGCCGCGAGGTCGTCGCCGCCAACGGCAGGCAGGAAGGCTATATGCGCCCCGTCGCCTGGCGCGGCTCGGAGCAGATGGGGGTGACGGCGATCGACGTGCCGGCCCATCTCGCCATCGCCTGCTGGCCGTGGGGCGCCTATTTCGGCGAGGAGGCGATCCTGAAGGGCCTGCGCCTCGACATCTCGCCCTGGCGCCGTCCCGCGCCCTACACGGCGCCGACCGAATCCAAGGCGGCCGGGCTGTACATGATCTGCACCCTCGCCCGGCTCGAGGCGGAGAAGAAGGGCTATGACGACGCCCTGATGTTCGACTGGCGCGGCCAGGTCGCCGAGGGGACCGGCGCCAACGTCTTCTTCGTCAAGGACAATGCGCTGGTGACGCCGACGCCCGACTGCTTCCTGAACGGCATCACCCGGCAGACGGTGATGGAGCTCGCCCGCCGCCGCGGCATCGAGGTCGTCGAGCGGGCGATCTGGCCGGAGGAGCTGGAGGGGTTCGAGCAATGCTTCCTGACCGGGAGCGCCGCGGAGGTGACGCCGGTCAACACGGTCGGCCCCTGGCGCTTCGAGGTCGGCGACCTCACCCGCCAGATGCGCAAGGATTATCTCGACCTGGTCAACCGCCGCCTCGCCAACGACTAGGGCTTTTCCCGGGGGCGGCGCCCGCTATAAGCCGCCCGCGCCTGCTGGGGCGTCGCCAAGTGGTAAGGCACCGGTTTTTGGTACCGGCATTCGCAGGTTCGAATCCTGCCGCCCCAGCCAGGCAACAGCTAAGGCATTGGCATCACAGCCCATTTCGGCCGCCTCAGCCCGCTCCGCTTCCGTCCCCTCGCTCGCTCCGCGCCGCGCGCTCGTCATATTCGCGGGCCATCTGGAGGAGGGTGTCGGCGACGTCCTTCGCCGTCACGCGCGCGGCGAGCCAGCGGCATTTCTCGGCCTGGGCGCGCAGGAATGCGACATCTTCCGGCATCGGCAAGCCGGCCGCGCCTTCGCCTTCGGCCGCGACCGCTCCTTTCCTTGATCCGTATCGATAATCCGCACTTGCCGCCCGACGTTGCCACCGTTTCTGAACCGTAGCGGCAAGCCGTGGGCGGGGCGCGGTTGCCCGCGCGGTTTTGCCCCCGCCATTTCTCCTCTAGGCTCCCCGCCATGGCGATCCCGCTCCCCGACCCGGCGCACGTCGCGCGCTTCGCCGGCGATCTGCGGGCCCTCGCCGACGAGGGGCCGCTGGCGCTCGCCGTCTCGGGAGGACCGGACAGCCTTGCCTTGCTCCTCCTCGCCGCCGCCGCGCGCCCCGGCGCGGTGACAGCGGCGACGGTGGATCACGGGCTGCGGCCGCAGAGCAAGGCGGAAGCCGCGTTCGTTGCCCAGACCTGCGCCGGGATCGGCGTGCCGCACGCGATCCTGGAGGTCGAGGTGCGCGACGGGCGGGGGAGCCTGCAGGCCGAAGCGCGCGCCGCCCGCTACGCTGCGCTCGGCGCGTGGCTGGCGGGCGAAGGCATCGGCACCCTGCTCACCGCCCACCATGCCGACGACCAGGCGGAGACCCTGCTGATGCGGCTCCAGCGCGGCGCGGGAGTCGGCGGCCTTGCCGGCGTTCGCGCGTGCGGACCCCTCCCCGGCAGCGGCGGCCGCCTCGCCGTCTGCCGTCCCCTGCTCGGCTGGCGGCGGGCCGAGCTTGCCGCCGTCGTCGCCGCCGCGGGGCTGTCGCCGGTCGACGATCCGAGCAACGCGAACACCGATTTCGAGCGCGTGCGCATGCGCCGCCGCATGGCCGACGCGACATGGCTCGACGTCCCGGCGCTCGCGCGCAGCGCAGCGGCGCTGGCGCAGGCCGACGCCGCGCTCGACTCCGTCGCCGCCGGGATGTTCGCGGAGCGGGCGCGCGCGGCGGGCGACGCGCGGATCGCACTCGACGCCTCGGGCGTGCCGGACGAGCTGCTCCGGCGCCTCGTCCTGCGCTGCCTGCGCGCCGTCGCGCCGGAGGCGGCGCCGCGGGGCGAGCAGCTCACCGCCCTGCTGGCCACGCTCGCCCGCGGCGAGACGGCGACCCTGGCGGGCGTGAAGTGCGCCGGCGGCGAAAGCTGGACCTTCGAGCCCGCGCCGCCGCGCCGCGCGGCACCTGTGGCGGGCGCGGCGCGATCGCGTTAGGCTCCGCGGCGGAACCACCGGAGAACCTGCCGCATGCGCCCTGCCCTCGCCGCCATCGTCGCTCTTGCCGCCCTCGCCGCGCCGGCGCGCGCCGCGCCCGCCGACGACTTCCACCGGCTGATGAACGACCATTATGCCTGGCTGCTGCGCGAGAGCCCGACCTATGCGACGGCGCTCGGCGTCCACGATTACGACCGGCAGATCGAGGACCTCTCGCTCGCCGCCGCCGACCGGCGCGCCCGCGAGGGCGGCGCCTTCCTCGCCCGGCTCGACGCCATTCCCGCCGACGCGCTGTCGCCGGAGGACCGGGTCAACCGCGCCATCCTGCGCCGCAGCCTCGCGGAAGGCGTGGAAGCGAACCGGTTCGGCCAGCGGATGATGCTGTTCACCACCTATGCGGGCTGGCACCAGAATTTCGCCGGCCTCGCCGACAACCTGCCGTTCCGCAACCGGGGCGACTATGAGAGCTATCTCGCCCGGCTCGAACAATATCCCCGGATGAACGACACGGCGCTCGACATCACCGCGCGGGCGGTGCGCGAGGGCTATGTGCTGCCCTGCTCGGTGCTCGGTAATACCGAGAAGAGCATCGCCGGCGTGATCGCCGCGGACCCCTTGAAGTCGCGCTTCTACGAGCCCTTCGCGCGGCCCCGGCCCGCCGACATGAGCGAAACGGACTGGGCGGCGATGCAGGCACGCGCGCGCCGCATCGTCGCCGAGGTGCTGAACCCCGCCTACGCCAAGCACCTCGCTTTCTACCGCACCCAATATGCGCCCAAATGCGCGAAGGTGGACAGCGTCTCGGCCGAGCCGGGCGGGCGCGACTATTACGCCTTCCGGGTGCGGCAGGAGACGACCACCGACCTCACGCCCGAGCAGATCCACGCCATCGGCCTGCGCGAATCCGCGCGCATCCGCGCCGACATGGACCGGGTCGCGCGGGAGGCCGGCTTCCCGAGCCGGGAGGCCTTCATCCGCGACCTCCACACCAACCCGAAATATTTCGTCACGACGCCCGAGGCGCTGCTCAAGGAGACCGCCTTCGTCAACAAGACGGTCGACGGCAAGATGCCGCATTTCTTCGGCCGCCTTCCGCGCCTTCCCTACGGCATCCGCCCGATCCCGGCCGAGACGGCGGAGGGAACGACGACCGCCTATTACCAGCCCGGCGCGCCGGCGAGCGGGGTCGCGGGGACCTATTATGTGAACACGTCGAAGCTGAACCAGCGGCCGCTCTGGGAAATCCCGGCATTGAGCCTCCACGAGAGCGTGCCGGGCCACCACAACCAGATCGCGCTCCAGCAGGAGCTCGACCTCGCCCCCTTCCGCCGCCACTTCACCTCCTTCACCGCCTTCACCGAAGGCTGGGGCCTCTATGCCGAGAGCCTCGGCGAGGAGATGGGCCTGTACGACACCCCGGCGAAGAAGATGGGCCAGCTCTCCTACCAGGCATGGCGCGCGGCGCGGCTCGTCGTCGACACCGGCATCCACGCCAAGGGCTGGACCAAGGCGCAGGCCGTGGCCTTCATGCGGGAGAATACGGCGCTGACCGACGCCAACATCGACGCTGAGGTCAACCGCTACATCAGCTGGCCGGGCCAGGCGCTCGGCTACAAGATCGGCGAATTGAAGATCCGCGAGCTCAGGACCCGCGCCGAGCAGGCGCTGGGCCCGAAGTTCGACATCCGCCGCTTCCACGACGCCGTTCTCGGCCAGGGCTCGGTACCGCTCGACGTGCTCGAGGCGCAGGTCGACGGCTGGATCGCCGCGGAGAAGGCGCGTTGAGCTTCGGCCGGCGCGACTTCCTCGCCGGCGCGCTCGGCAGTGCCGCGCTGGGCGGCGACGCCTGGCAGGATCTCGCCGAACGCGGGCTGCTCAAGGATCCAGCCGGCCTCGGCCGCTACCGCGCGGAGAACGAGCGCCTGCGGGCGAGCGGGGCGCCCGTCGACATCGTCTTCCTCGGCGATTCGATCACCGAGGGCTGGAAGGCGAAGCGGCCCGGTTTCTTTCGCGCTGGGCGCCTGTGCCGCGGGATCAGCGGCCAGACGACGCCGCAGATGCTGCTGCGCTTCATGGCCGACGTCGTCGACTTGAGGCCGCGCGCGGTGCACATCATGGCCGGCACCAACGACGTCGCCGGCAATACCGGGCCGATGACGCCGGAGATGAGCGAGGACAATTTCCGGGCGATGAGCGCGATCGCGCGCCAGCACCGGATCAAGGTGCTGCTCGCCTCGATCCCCCCGGCGGCCTGCTTTCCTTGGCGGCCCGGACTGGAGACGCGGCGGCCAATCGCGGCGCTCAACGCCTGGCTCGAGGCTTTTGCGCGGGAGACCGGCGCGATCTGGGTCGACTACCGCTCCGTCCTCGACGACGGCACCGGCGCGATGCGGCCGGGGCTCGCCTCGGACGGCGTCCATCCGACCGAAGCGGGCTATGACGCGATGGCGACCGTGATCGAGCCGGTGCTCGCCCGGCTGCTGCCTCACTCCCGGGCGAGGTCCTGACGGGCGAATACGAAGGCGGCGAGCCCGTAGGTCGCCAGCGACCAGGCAGCGAGCACCGCCGCCCCCACCGCAGCCGCGGCCGGTGACGCGCCCGGCGCATCGGCCGTTGCCGAGAACCAGCTGCGTACCGCGTCCGCCGCGAAGCCGGGCAGCGGGACGGCGGCCAGCGAGTTGCCGGAAAGGTTGAGCACCGCTTCGGCTGCCGCGCTCAGGAAGGAAAGGAGGAAGACCGGGAGCAGAGTGCCCAGCGGCGAGCGGGTGAGGACGGCGAGCAGCGCGGCGGTGCCGCCGAGCGCGACGAGCTCCGCCAGCGACACGGTGCAGGCGAGGCCGAGATGGGCCAACGTCGCCGGCGGTGCGTCGGCGACCGCAACCTTGCGCACCAGCGGCACCGCGAGGGTGGCGGCGAGCTCGCCGCCGACGGTCAGTAACAGGCTCGCCGCCGCGAACAGGCAGAAGCCCAAAGCTTTGGCTCCGAAGAGGCGGCCGCGAGCGGCGCGCGGCACGATCAGCCGCCAGGTCGCGTAGCGATATTCGACCGTGAAGAAGGCGACGGCGCCGACCGCATAGAAGAGCTGCGCGATCGGATTGCCCGCGAGCGACGCCGCCCGCATCGCCGCGCGGATCGGATGGACGGCGATCTCCAGGCCGGAGGAGCCGGGAACGGCAAGCTCCAGCACCAGCGCCGCGAACGTCGCGAACAGCGGCACCGCGCCGAATCCCCACAAGAGGCTCGAACGCTGGCGAAGCTGCTTTCGGATCTCGGCGCGCAGCGGAAAGCTCATCCGCCGCTCCCGAAATAGCGTTCGAGCCCGGGCCGCAGCCACCGCGCCTCGTAGACCGACACCCCATCGTCCGCGAGCGCGCCGAGCAGCGCCGGCACCTCGTCGCGGCGGACGAATACGGCAATCCCGCCCTGCTCCGGCCGGCCGCGGTCGCCGACGCGGGCGAGCGCCCGTTCCACCGGCTCGACGTCGAGCCACAGCCGCGCGTCGGCGGCGAGCAGGGTGTCCAGCGCCCCCTCCGCCGCAAGCCGCCCGTTCTCGAGGATGGCGACGCGGTCGCACAGCCGCTCCACCTCGTCGAGCAGGTGGCTGGAAAAGAGGATGGTGATCCCCTCCCCCGCCAGCGCGCGCAGCAGCCGCCGCAGCTCGAGCGCGCCGGGCGGATCGAGGCCGTTGGCCGGCTCGTCGAGCAGCAGCAGGTCGGGCGAGCCGATGAGGGCGGCGGCGATGCCGAGCCGCTGCTTCATCCCCAGCGAGAAGGTGCCGACCCGCCGGTCCGCCGCGTCGGCAAGCCCGACCCGGCCCAGCAGCGCCGCGGCGTCAACCGCCGCGTCCGAAGTCTCGGCCAGCGTGTTGAGCGTCTCCGCCGCCGTCAGGAACGGGTAGAAGCTCGCGCTCTCCACCAGCGCGCCGAGCCGCCGCCTCCCGGCCGGCGACGCCGCGGCGCCGAACAGCCTCACCGATCCCGCGTCGGCGAAGACGAGGCCAGTCAGGATCCGCATCAGCGTGCTCTTGCCGGCGCCGTTCGCGCCCAGCAGCCCGTAAATGCCGCCCGCGGGGATGGTCAGCGACAGGCGGTCCAGCGCCTGGACGCCGCCGTAGCGCTTCGACACGCCGTGAATTTCGACCGCCCCCATGTCCGCAGCATCGCAGGCCGCAGGCGGTCGGCGCAAGCGCCTAGCGCCCCGGCTCGGCGCTCGCCTTGGCGCGCTCGCCCCGCGCCGTGCGCACCAGCTGCGCCCAGCAGCCGGTAAAGCCGCCCGGACCGACGGTCGAACAGCTCTGGATGCCGGTGCGGCCGGCATATTCGAGGCTTTGCGCGCGCTCCGCCCAGCTGGTGCTTTCGCCCCCCTCGGCCGCCTCGCGGTCGCGTATCTCCTTGGGGATGCGGTAGCGCTCATTGTCCGGGCGGCGGGCGCAGATGACGATCTCGCCGGCCGAGGTGGCGCGCGGGCAGCGCTCGGCGCCGTAGACGGTGACGCGGGTGATCCGCTCGGCCGGCGGCTGCGCCTGCGCGGCGGCGGGAAGGAACGTTCCGGCCGCCGCGGCGGCGGCGGCGAGGCTCAGAAGGTGCACGGCTTTCATGGTCCGCCTCCTTGGTTTCACCCGAAGAAGGCGCCGGCAGCCGGCTTTGTTCCCGTCACTTGGGCGGCGGCGCGGCCTCCTCGTCGGCGCGCGCGGCGGCGTCGATCTTCGACAGGCGCTCGCGCCGCGCTTCCTCGATCAGCCGGTTCCAGTTGACTTCGTCGCTGGTCGCCCTCTCCGCCCGGGCGGCGCGGACCATGTCGTTGAAGCAGCCGGTCCAGCCGCCGGCTCCGGTCGCGCTGCAGCTGCCGATGCCGCTGCGCCCGACATATTCGAGCGCCTGGGCGTTGTTCGCCCAGCTCTGGTTCTTCGGATCGTTGGGATCGTCGCGCAGCCGCTCGGGGATGCGGTAGCGCTCGCGCTCGGGCTTGCGCACGCAGATGACGATCTCGTCCTCGCTGCTCTTCTTGCACGGGTCGTTGCCGTAGACGATGAGCTGGTTGACCTTCTCCTCGCCCGGCTTGGGCGCGGCGGCGGCCGGCGCGGCCACGAATGCCCCGGCAAGCAGCGCGGCGGCGATCACGATCTTCATCTCTCAGATCCTCTTCGAAAGGGCGATGGCGAGCCGGCAGCCCGCCCGGATCGCCCCGGACAGCAAGGGATAGCCGAAGGTCTGCTCGGCGCCGCTGGCGATCGCGGTGTCGCGATGCTCCAGCTCCTCGGCCTGGAAGCGGGTGATGGTGGCCGAAAGGTCCGGCTCGCCGGCGCCGAGCGCGCTCACCTGCGCGCCGTAATGGCGGTCGATCTCGGTCTCGACGGCGGCGGTGCAGGCCATCGCCGCGCCCGGGCTCATCAAGGCCGTCGCGGCGCCGAGCGCATGACCCGCGACCCGCCAGACCGGCTGGAGCAGGGTCGGCCGCACGCCGCGCTCGACCATCATCTCGTCGAACGTCCTGAGATGCCTTTCCTCCTGGCTCTGCATCCTGGCGATCGTGCCCGCGCTCTTGTGCTGCGCGCCGAGCACGGCGAGCTGCCCGCAATAGATGCGGGTCGCGCCATATTCACCGGCCTGGTCGACCCGGACCATCGAGGCGACGTCCGGCCGCTCGTCGCCCGGCCGCCAGCGCGGGCCCTTGGGAGGGGCCGTATCGCTCATGCCGCCGCGAGGCTCCGGGGACGCTTGAGGCTCAGCCATAGGATCAGCAGCGCCGACGCGGTGGAGATGAGGAAGTTCCATCCGGCGAGCGAGATGCCGAAGAGCGACCATTGCACCTGGTCGCAGCGGATGAGCGGCGCGTTCATGATCTGGCGGAGCATCTCCTCCGGGCTTCCCCGCGCGCTGGCGGTGCATTGGGTGATGCCGGGGAAGACCCCCATCTCCACTCCCGCATGGTAGAAACCGATCCCGCCGGCGACGAGGATGGCGAGCGCCGCCAGCCACACGAAGCTGCGCCCGCGGTCGGGAAAGCCGCGCAGCGCATAAGCGAGCACCGCGGGGACGAGCGCGGCGAAATGGGCGTAACGCTGCCACCAGCACATCTCGCACGGGTAGAGGTGCCCGAAATATTGCGACCCGTAGGCGCCCGCGAGGAGCGCCGCGGGAACCGCCAGCGCCAGCGCCTTGGCGCGGTCGAGATCGGTCACCGTCCGCTCCCCCCGTGCCGCATCCTAACGCCGCGAGACCGACTTGCCGCCCGCCGGCGCCACCGCCGCGTTGCGGGTGTTGAGCCGCGCCAGCGCCTGGACCGCATAATGGAGCTGGAAGTCGTCGATGCCCTTCTTCTTGAGCTCGTCCGGCGTGCCGGCGAAGCGCGGATCGGGCTTGGCGTCGTCCTCGATCACGTCGGTCTTGACGCTCGCCTCGTTGATGAGGTGGCGCCTCAGGTCCGCCTCGCGCAGCCGCGGCCGGTCCTTGTAGTCGGGATCGGTGAGCTGCGGGACCTCGATGTCCGGAGCGATGCCGCCCTCCTGAACCGACCGGCCCGACGGCGTGTAGTAGCGCGCCACCGTGAGCCGCAGCGCCGTCTCGCGGGTGAGCGGCATGACGGTCTGGACCGAGCCCTTGCCGAAGGTGCGCTGGCCCATGACGATCGCGCGGTGATGGTCCTGCAGCGCGCCGGCGACGATCTCGGCCGCCGAGGCGGTGCCGGCGTCGACGAGGACGATGATCGGCGCTCCATGGGTCGCGTCGCCGGGCTTGGCGTAATAGCGCTCGATGTCGCTCTTGGCGCGGCCGCGCTGGCTGACGATCTCGCCTCTGTCGAGGAACACGTCCGACAGGCCCACCGCCTGGTCGAGGAGCCCGCCTGGGTTGGAGCGCAGGTCGATCACATAGCCGGCAGGCGCGTGGCCGAGCGCCTTGTCGATGCTGGCGATGGCGGCGAGCGCCTCCTGCGTGGTGGTGCGGCTGAAGGTGTTGACGTCGATGATGCCGACATCGTCCTTCACCTTCCACTTGACCGCAGGCAGGTCGATCTTCGCGCGCGTCAGCGTCACGTCGAACGGCTTGTCGCGGCCGGGGCGGACGATGGTGAGCTTGATGCTGGAGCCGGGCGGTCCGCGCATCTGGTCCACCGCCTCGTCGAGCGTGCCGCCGTAGATGAGCTTGCCGTTCAGATGGGTGATATAGTCGCCCGACTTGAGCCCGGCCTTGGCGCCGGGGCTGTCCTCGATCGGCGCGACGATCTTCACCGCCCCGTCCTCGAGCGTCACGTTGAGGCCGAGGCCGCCATATTCGCCCTCGGTGGTGGTCATCAGCGATCGGTAGCCGCGCTCGTCGAGATAGGAGCTGTGCGGGTCGAGGCTGGCGAGCATGCCGTCGATGGCGCCGCGGATCAGCTTCTGGTCGTCGACCTGGTCGACATATTCCGCCCGCACCCGCTCGAAGACGGCGAGGAACTGGTCCATTTCCCGATAGGTCTTGACGTCGACGGCGGCGAACCCGGCCGAGGCGGCGGGGATGATCGCCACCGCGGTGACGAGGATGAGGGAGCGGAGGAGGTTGCGGGCGGGCATGGGGCGGGAATCCTGAGACGGGCTGTGCGGCAAGGCTTAGCCCTTTTCTTAGCCGCGGAAAAGAAACCGCAGGTGAACGGCGGCCGTACGGCGACTGGGCTCAGAGCAGCGGCGCGATGGCGACCGGCCGCCCGTCGCGGCGCAGCTCGATCGACATCACCGCCGGCGCGCCGGCGGTGCGGCCGAGCGGCTGGCCCGAGCCGACGCGGTCGCCGGTGCGGACGGCGAGGGTGCCGAGCGCCGTGATGGCGGTGGTGAGGCCGCCGCCATGGTCGAGGATGACGATGCGGCCGTAGCTGCGGAATGGCCCGGCGAAGGCGACGCGTCCCGCGGCGGGAGCGACCACCTCCGCATTGCCCGGCGCTTCTAGCCTCAGGCCGCGCGCGTGGACTCCCGCCTCGGAGAGCTCGCCTTCGCCGGTGAGCAGCCGCCCGTGCACCGGCAGCCGATAGGAGCCGCGCGCCGGCGCCGGCGCATTCACCGGACGCGGCGCCGGCGCCGGAAGCCCCGCCAGCCGCCCGGCGAGCTGCGCCTGGAAGGCGCGGGTACCTTCGAGCTCGGCCAGCGCGCGCGCCTGCTCCCCGAAGGCAAGCGCCTTGTCCGACTCGGCGATCGCCGACTGCGCCAGCCCTTCCGAGCGCGCGCGCTGCCGCGCCTCGAGCTGGGCGAGGGCGACTCGGCGGCCGCGCAGATCCTCCTGGCTGCGGCGCAGCGCCGTCACCGCCAGCGCCGCCTGGCTGCGCAGCCGCTCGCCCTCGGCCATCTCGGCGCGGACGCCGGCGGTGCGGGCGCGGATCACCGGAAGGCTGGAGGCGAGCAGCGCCCGCACGTGGACGACTTCGCCAAGCGAGCCGGGCTGGACGAGGGCGAGCGCCGGCGGCCGCTGCGCCAGCGTCTGCAGCGCGCCGGTAAGCCGGATCAGCGACCCCTGCTGCTCGGCGAGCCGGGCCCGCTGGGCGCGGCGCAGCTCCTCGATCAGCCGCAGCCGCGCCTGGCCCGCCGTGATGTCCGCCTCGGCCGCGTCGATGCGGGCGGCGATCGCTTCCGCCTCGGCGCGTGCCTTCTCGGCCGCGCCCTTGGCGCCGCGGGCGGCCGCTTCGAGCTGCTCCGAGCGCCGCCGCGCCTCCTCCGCCTGGCGCTTGGCGGCGGCAAGGTCCGGCGGCGCCTGCTCCTGCGCAGCCGCCGCCCACGCCCCCGCCGCGGCAGCAGCGAGGATCGGGAGGAGGAGCAGGCGGCGCATTCCCCTACCCTTCCCGATGATAGGGGTGGTTCGCAAGGATCGAGGTGGCGCGGAACAATTGCTCGGCGAGCATCGCCCGGGCGAGGAGGTGCGGCCAGGTCGCCTTGCCGAACGAGAGCAGGAGGTCCGCGCCGGCCCGGTCGGCGTCGCCGAACCCGTCCGCTCCGCCGATCAGGAACCGCGCCTCCCGCTTGCCGGCGTCGCGCCACCGCTCCAGCCGCCGCGCCAGCTCGAGGCTCGGCAGCGCCTCGCCTTTCTCGTCGAGGAGGATCGTGACGCCCCCGTCGACGGGCGGCGGGAGCCTTCCGCCGCTCTCCGGCAGCTCGGTCACCTTCACCGGCCAGGCGATGCGCTTGAGATACCGCTCGACCAGCTCCGCCTCGGGGCCCCGCCCGATCTTCCCGCGCGCGACGATGTGGAGAATCATCCGGTCGCGGCCGAAGCGGAGGGGACAGTCACTTTCACCCGGGCAGGAAAACAGGGACAGAATACATTTTCGGATCCGCCGTACGGCCTGCGCTGCTCCGGATGAAAATGTATACTGTCCCTGTTTTCGATCAGCGCGCCGCCGTCGCCGGCGCCGCCTGCTCCTCGAAGCCCCACATCCGCTCGAGATTGTAGAAGCTCCGCACTTCCGGCCGGAAGATGTGGATGATGACGTCGTCGGCGTCGATCAGCACCCAGTCGGCGACCGGCAGCCCCTCGATCCGCACGTGGCGGCCGAGCTCCTGCTTGATCCTGTCCTGGAGCTTCTGCGCCATCGACGCGACCTGGCGGGTGGAGCGCCCGGAAGCGATCACCATATGGTCGGCGATGTTCGACTTGCCCGTCAAAGGGATGGTGACGACGTCCTGAGCCTGGTCGTCGTCGAGCGAGCGAAGCACCAGTTCGTGCAGGGCTTCGGCCTCGGCGGCTGCTCCGGTTGCGCCCGGAGCGGTGTCGGGTGTGGGCAATGTGCCTCCTTATCCTATCGCCTTGCGCGTCACGCCGTCGCGCAAGGACTTCGGTTTGAACGAATATTGCGGCGATTCGTGCCAGCGGGGCGAGGCGGCGCGAAGGCCGGTGGCGGAGATCGGATCGGGCGGCAGCCTCAGGAACACCAGCGCCGGCACACTCCAGTCCGTCCAGTCCCTCGCTCCGGCTGCGGACCGGACGGAGCGCCGCAGCCAGCCCATGGCGCGAGCCGCCCGGGCAAGCCCATCATATCCCGGCCTCGTAACGACCGCAATCGGAACCGTCCGGGCAATCCGCCGCCAGTCCCGCCAGCGGTGGAACTGGGCGAGATTGTCCTCGCCCATGATCCAGACGAAGCGGCGGTTCGGATAGCGCCGCGCCAAGGCGACGACCGTCTGGGCCGTGTAAGGCGAGCCGAGCTCCCGCTCGATCGCCGTCACCCGGATGGGCAGCCCCCGCGCCGCCCGCCGCGCCGAGGCGAAGCGCGCGGCGAGCGGCGCCATGTCGGCCGGATCCTTGAGCGGGTTGCCCGGCGAAACCAGCCACCACATCTCGTCCAAGCCGAGCGCCGCGATCGCCCGCGCGCTGATCCCGCGATGGCCGCGATGGGCGGGGTTGAACGAGCCGCCGAGGAGGCCGGTGCGGATCAACCTTTCGTCCAGTCGCTGCGGGCATGATGAATGTGGAGCACCACGATGCCGCTGGGCTCCGGGCGGTAGACGATCACCCGGCTCGTCCGCTTCACCACGAGCTTGCGCCAATCGCGGTAGCCGGTCGCCGAAACCGCCTTCGGGTTCTCTGCCAGCCAGCAGGCCGCGCGGTCGATCCGCGCAAGCACGATGCGCGCGACACCAGGATCGATCTCCGACAACTCGTCCTTCAGTTCCAAGAGGTCACGTATCGCTTTGCCGGACCAGCGGACGCGCCTCATGCGGCGTCGCGGCCCGCCTCCGAGAGGCCCAGCATCGCCCGCATCTCCTCATGAGAATGGACGCGGCCTGCGGCGACGTCGGCCTCGCCTTCGAGGACGGCATCGACGAATTCGAGCTCTTCGCGCAGGAATCGCTCGACCGCGGCGGCGACGATCCACGCCCGGGACCGGTCGAGCTCCCTGGCGAGCCGGTCGAGCGCCTGCGCCGTCTCGTCGTCGATGCGGGCGGTGATGACATTCTGCTTCGGCATGATTCACGCAATAGCATTTGTATACGAAAGCGACAACGCGCGGGCTCGACAGCGGCACGGCGGTTCGGCCATGCTTCCGCCATGAACGGGGCGGAGGCGATCGGCGAGGCGGTGAGCGGCGGCCTTGCCGCGCGCGCCGTCGAGCCGGAGGCCGGAGCGCTGGCGGGCGAGGCCGCCGCCGGCGCCTGCCTCAATTGCGGGACCGCGCTGATCGGTCCGCATTGCCATTGCTGCGGCCAGGCCGCGCACGTCCACCGCACCATCGCCTCCTGGTGGCACGACCTCGCCCACGGCGTCCTCCACCTCGACGGCAAGATCTGGCGGACGCTGCCGCTGCTCGCCTGGCGGCCGGGCGACCTCACCCGCCGCTACATTGCCGGCGAGCGGGCGAAGTTCGTCTCGCCGCTGGCGCTGTTCCTCTTCTCGGTCTTCCTGATGTTCGCCGTGTTCAGCGCGCTCGGTCCCGAAGTGGGTGGGCTGAAATGGACGCCGGGCGCGCAGCGCAGCGCCGAGGAGCAGATGCGCGCCTACGACGCGCGCATCGCCCGGCTCGAGGCCAAACGCAGCGGCCTCGTCGCGCGCCACGCGGCTACCGAAAATGTCGACGAGACCCTTGCCGAGGCGCGGCAGGAGCGCACCGCCCTCGCCCTCGCCATGCAGACCGCCGCGAAGACGCACAAGCCGCTGGTCACAACCAACTTCAACACCGGCATACCGGGCCTCGACCAGGGCCTCGCCAAGGCCAACGAGAATCCGGCGCTTTTGCTCTTCAAGCTGCAATCCAACGCCTACAAGTTCAGCTGGGCCTTGATCCCGATCTCCCTGCCCTTCCTGTGGCTGCTCTTCCTCCACCGCCGCCGCTACCGGGCGTACAAGGGCTACGACCACCTCGTCTTCGTCACCTACTCGATCGCCTTCATGAGCCTCGCCGTCATCGCTTTGGTGCTGCTGCGGACGATCGGCCTCCCCTCCGCGGCGGTCGCGATTCTCGCCCTCGCCGTGCCGCCCGTCCACATCTACCGCCAGCTGCGCGGCGCCTACGCGCTTGGGCGGTTCAGCGCCCTCTGGCGCACCGCCGTGCTGCTGTGGTGCGCCGCCGTCGCGCTCGTCCTGTTCCTGGTGCTGCTCCTCACCCTCGGAGTGATGCACTGAGGCGCTAGCGGCAGGGGAATTTGCGCGCGAGGATGGTGCGCATGCCGTCCTTCACGTCCATATGTGCCCGCTGCGCCGGCGGGATCTGGCGCAATGCCGCGAGCAGCTCGTCGCTGTTCATCGATCCGGAATCCTGCGTCGGGCAATAAGCCTGCGGCCTGCCCGCCCGCTTCGCGGCCAGCCGCTCCGCGCGCAGGCTTTCGGTCGCCCCATGCACCTCGTTCTTCAACACCGACAGGTCGCTCGAGAAGAGCGCGAGCATCCCCTTCTTCTGCAGCGCCTCCGCCTTCTGGAGGAAGACCGGCAGCGGCATCGCCTGCGCCGCCGCGCCCGAGGCGGCGAGCAACGCCGCCGCCAACACCCATCCTGCCCTCATGCACCCTTCCCCGGCCCTTTTATCCGGGCAAGAAGAACGGCCTGGCGGTGAACGCCGGTTGAACGGGCTCAGGCCGCTTGAGGCGTCTCAGGCGCCCTGCGGTGCCGGGTCGCCGAACGGCCCGCGCGGCCGCCGGGTCGACGGGATCGACGTCCCCGCCGCCGGCACCGAGGGGCGCCGGTTCGTCGGGTCCTCGCGGCCGATATCCTCGCCGCGGATCGCCTTCTTCGATTCCTCGCCGTTCAGCGTCTCATATTCGAGGAGGGCCCCGGCCAGCCGGTGCAGCTCCTCGATATGCTCGGTGAGGACGCCGCGCGCGGTCGCCTCGGCCTCCTCGATGAGGCGGCGGACTTCCTGGTCGATCAGCTGCGCGGTCTGCTCGGAGACGCTCTGGCTCCTCGACACGCTGTGCCCGAGGAACACCTCTTCCTGATTGTCCTTGTAGCGAAGCCAGCCGAGCTTGTCGGACATGCCATATTCCATGACCATCGCGCGGGCCATGTCGGTGGCCTGCTGGATGTCGTTCGACGCGCCGGTGTTGAGTTCGTCCTGGCCGTAGATGAGCTGCTCGGCGATGCGGCCGCCGAAGCAGAGGGCGAGCCGCGCCTTCATCTGCTTCATCGTCATCGAATAGCGGTCCCGCTCCGGCAGGTTCCAGGTCACCCCCAGCGCCCGCCCGCGCGGGATGATCGTCACCTTATGCAACGGGTCGCAGCCGGGCACGTGCAGCGAGACGAGGGCGTGGCCGGCCTCGTGATAGGCGGTCGCCTTCTTCTCATCCTCGGTCATCACCATGGACTTGCGCTCGGCGCCCATCATCACCTTGTCCTTGGCGAGCTCGAACTCGCTCATCGCGACCAAGCGCTTGCCCTTGCGCGCCGCCAGAAGCGCCGCCTCGTTGACGAGGTTGGCGAGATCGGCGCCGGAAAAGCCCGGAGTTCCCCGCGCGATCGTCCGCGCGTCGACGTCGGGCGCCAGCGGCACCTTCTTCATGTGCACCGCGAGGATCTTCTCGCGCCCGTCTATGTCCGGCCGCGGCACCACCACCTGCCGGTCGAACCGGCCCGGTCTCAGCAGCGCCGGGTCGAGCACGTCCGGCCGGTTGGTCGCGGCGATGATGATGATCCCCTCGTTCGCCTCGAAGCCGTCCATCTCGACGAGCAGCTGATTGAGCGTCTGCTCCCGCTCGTCATTGCCGTTCCCCAGCCCCGCACCGCGGTGCCGCCCCACCGCGTCGATCTCGTCGATGAAGACGATGCAGGGGGCGTTTTTCTTGGCCTGCTCGAACATGTCGCGGACGCGGCTGGCGCCGACGCCGACGAACATCTCGACGAAGTCCGAGCCCGAGATGGTGAAGAACGGCACGTTCGCCTCGCCCGCGATCGCCCGCGCGAGCAGGGTCTTGCCGGTGCCCGGCGGCCCGACCAGCAAAGCCCCCTTCGGGATCTTGCCGCCCAGCCGCGCGAACTTCGTCGGGTCCTTCAAAAAATCGACGATCTCCTGCAATTCCTCGCGCGCCTCGTCGATGCCGGCGACGTCGTCGAACGTCACCCGCCCCTGCTTCTCGGTCAGCAATTTCGCCTTCGACCGCCCGAACCCCATCGCGCCCGAGCCCGCATTCTTCTGCATCTGCCGCATGATGAAGAAAGCGATGCCGAGGATCAGCAGGAAGGGCAGCGATTGCATCAGGAGATAGACCCAGATCGAGGTCTGCTGCTCGGGCTGCCCTGCAAACTGCACGCCCTTCTCGCGAAGCCGCTTGGTGAGCTCGGGATCCGGCACCGCATTGGTCCGGAACGCCTCGCCCGAGGTGTAATGGCCCGACACCGTCTCCTTGCCGATCGCGACGTCGCGCACCGCCCCGTCGTCGACCTTGGACAGAAACTCCGAATAAGCCACCGCCTGCCCGGCCGCCGCCCGCCCGCCGCCGTCGACGATCTGCACGAACAGCACCAGCGCAAGCAGGATCCCCGCCCAGATGAACAGCGACTTCATCCAGGGGTTGGCGGACCCGTTGGGATCCTTGTCGGGCTTCTGGTTGGGGTCGTTGGCCATATAAAATCCCATCGAAGTGGTACTTCAACGGGGGCCCGGGTGGGGGTGCCGAGGAGGTACCTTCGTACGCGCGTGTCTCTCTCGCCCCTAAATAGGATTTTGGGCGGTGAGCGCAATGTAGGCGCGGGAGGTGAATGGGGGGTTGCCGGCTGCGGCTTTGGCGGGCGCGGCGGAGTGGATGGAGAACCGGGCTTGGTTCACGCGGAGTACGCGGAGTTCACGCGGAGGCGCGGAGATGGTGCCATGTCGACGGATGGGGCGAGGCGAGTGTGGGGAGGAGCGGGAGGGTTTCACGACGGGTCGATCGGTTGGCCGACAGCCGTCACGAAAGCGCAACATAGCGAGCCTAACGGCACCCGCTTCCCAGCTCACTAGGAGGCGAGCATGATCAAGGATTACCCCGGCGTCGTGGCGACTGCAGACACCACGCGCGTTCAACGCGACGGCACGATCAAGAGGGTCGCCGTCATCAAGGTGGACCGTCCGACATCGCCCTTGGAAGACGGCTTCGATCCCGACTGGTTCGACGGATTGACGAGCGAGATTGGGACGTTGCTCAAGTCCACGATCTGGGACAGCGCCGAGGTCGTTCACTAGGACGCCGCATCGCACCGACCGAATAGGCCCGGTTCCTGAAAGTGACCACGAAGACGCGCCAGTTCTCCGGGGGGGCGGCGCTGGAGGGACCCGACGGACCGGCTGCTCAGTCGAGGGCTCGGCGGCACTTCACCAGAATTAGGCGGAGCCGTTCGGATCCTTGTCGGGCTTCTGGTTGGGGTCGATGGCATATTCTATCCCATCGAAGTGGTAGTTGACCTGCGGTCGCCTACGGCCCGACCGGGGCCCGAGGAGGCGGTGCCGAGGAGGTACCTTCGTACGCGCGTGGCAATGAGCGGGAGGTGTAGCGGGCGAAGGTGAACGGGGGCTTAGCCGGACGACGGCAAGCGAGGCTCCGCCGCCGGGGCGAGCGGATTGCCAAGCAAAACGGGCCGATCTCTGCCTCAAGTCTTGACCGTGCCCATCGAAACGGACGGAATCCAGCTTGCCTTTCCTGACAAATGCTCGAGTAAATGTTGAGGTCGTCAACATGAGTGGGGAGAAGTATCATGACGAGCTCAAAGATATTCTACGTGCAGACCACACCGGCCCATCAGTCGACCACCAGCCAGACCTGGGCCGACATGCAGGGACTCGCGTTAACGTTGCCCGCTGCGAATGCCGATCACGACCGGGCGCTGATTTTCTTGAACGTGCCCAATCCGTATGCGACGGGCAACAACCACCCTGCGGCCTGGTTCGGGCTGAAGATCAATGGCTCGCCGCCGGTGCCGACGACGATGCCGATCGCCTGCTTTTCCTATTCGACGCAGATTCTCGGCAACGACGCCGGGCGCGTCCCAACGACGCTGGTGGCGGAAGTGAAGCTCGGCCGCAGCCCCATCGCGGTGCAGGCGGTCTGGCAGTCGATCCGCAATTCCACGGTGATCGTCGACACGCCCTGCTCGCTGAGCGCGGTGCTCGGGAACTAGGACCCCGAAGGCCGCGGCGGCGGCCGGGCGCGCAGCGATCCAGGTGCGCGCCCGCCGCCGCCGCGTCTGTGTCGCGCCTTTGAACACAGACCCGCCTGCCAAGGAGCGCGGGAGCTGGATGGGGTTGCCGGCCGCGACCTTTTCGAAAGGCGGCGGTCGCGTGGTGGGCTGCCTTCGTTCACGCGAAGGCGCGGAGATGCGAAGGGGACCGTCGCCCCTTTCCGCTGGCTGCCGTCCTGAAAGTGATTGCGAAGAAGCAGCTTCAGCTTCCCAGAGGATAGACAAGGCTGCCGCAATTGTCCGTCACTGGGCCAGCCAATTACCATGATGCGCCATTGACTCTCGAAAAGGCGATGATCAGCATAGCAACTGCAGGGAGCGAGTCGCCGCAAGTCCATAGCGGAGACCAGAACGGCGCAATTGCCGGTTAACGCAATTCGTCGTCACATTGCGGGTCCGCGTCTTCGAAATCTTAAAGGGGGAGGCGCGTGCTCATGCGGGATCATTTCACGTTGCTGGCGAAGGCCGCTTTGCTCACTACATTCTGCCTGCCGATTGCAGGGAGCGAAGTAAAGGCGGCGACGCCCGTCAAGAAGGCGAGTGTGGCCGCCACGAAAAGCGCAGCGCCCGCCGCCAAGGCTTCCCCGATCTCATTGTCCACCGCGATTAAGGTCGTCGGCGGGCTTAAGGAGGCCGTGAAAGCCGTCGGGGCCACTCCACAGACCGTACCCCAGGCTTCCGGAATGAGTATGGGGAGCTGCCTAACCAGCCTTCATTGTCTCACCGACGCAGCGAAAATCGCGCCGCACGAGATCCTGCCTGCCGCCAAGGGCGAGGCCATCGGAGTCGGGAAGGGGTTGGTCGGCGTGGGGGTCGGTCTCGTGCAGACCGCGAAGGGTGCCGCCGCCATCGCCGCGCATCCGGTGCAAGCGGCCGAGGGCGCCGCCACGTTGGTGAAGCACCCGGTCCTCACGGCCGAAGTGGTGGGGTCCCAGGCGGTCGCTGCTTTGAAGGCAGGCGCCGCGGGCGCCAAGCGCCTGGCCAATTCCACCGACGCGGGCGCGATCGCGGAGCCGTTCGGCGCGGTGATCGGCAACGTCGCCGGCGGCGAGGTCGTCGGGGCAGCCCTGTCAGGCGTCAGAGGCGCCGGGACGGTAAAAACCGTGCTCGAAAACGCCGTGGCCGCTGAAAATCTGGTCCAGCCGGTTTCGGCAGCGGTCGCGGCGAAGCAGGCGAAGGCAGCTCGCACCCAGCAAAGCAAGCAGTCTGATCCCGCCCAGAAGCGCGTTTCGGCTTCTCAAAGCGTGACGGCCAAGCCGGCTCAGCGCCAGGCGCTGTCGTCCAGCCCAAGCGCCGCGGTCCCTACGTCGGCAGCCGCCTCTGCGCCCGCCAGGGCCAATGCCGCGGCGGCGCTCCGGGTCTCCGCCCCCACGACTTCACGACCGGCGGGGTCTCAGCCTTCGCGCGTCGTCCAGGTAGCGGAGTCCTCGCCGGCAAGCCCGGCGCTGTCGCTGGGCGGTCCCTCCGTGCGCCCGGCCGGCGCCGGAGAAGGGCCTGCCCCTCAAAACGCCATCGCCATGCAGCAGGCAGCCATTTCCAACGCCTCGCAAGCCCCCGCGCCCGCCATTGGCCGTGCCGGCATTTCGCAACGGACTGGCCAAGCCGCCGGCCGAAGCGCCGGATTTATCGCCGGCGCAGGGGCGCACCGCGTCTCCCGCGCCGGGCTGGCGCCAATGTCGCAAGGCACGGCCACAACCGCACCCTCGGCTCAGTCGGATAGGCGGGGGCCCTACGGCGTGGCTCGATCGCGCATCGCGCGCGCCGGCATCCCTGCCAGGGAAGCGGCCATTCTCCTTCCTCCCCGCTCCCGCATCCGTCGCGCCGGGTTGAACGAAGCTTCGCCCGGGGCAGGATATGAGCGCTGGACGGAGCCGCGGCGCCACGGGGAGATCGCTCACCGCACGTTCGTCTCGCAAGGCTCCCAGGGCGCCGCAAGCCCCCGTTCCGAGATGCGGCCGCGCATCGGCCGGGCGGGCGTGACGAACTCCGTCTATGGCGAGCGGGCGGCCGAGGCGCCGGTGCAGGCAGCGCGCAATCCCTGGATCGCGCCGGCAGGACGCGCCGGCGGTTGGGCCGGCCGACAGTCCGCCGTCGTGGGCACTCAGACTGGAGCCGACCAGGCCGCCTACCTCCGAGGGCAGTCGAACGGGCAAAGGGGCCGCAACCAGGTACCCGTGCGCACGCGCGGACAAACCGCCGAGCCCGGGTGTGCGTCTCGGCCAAACGGCGAGGCCGTTCGATGCCATCGCAGATGACGCTCGCCGCCGTCCTGCCTCGGATTGCAACGGAGAGACTTTCATGAGGAAACTTACCCTTGCACTCGCGGCGGTGCTGCTGACGACGGCTGGGGCCGCCGTCGCCGACGGCGTTTCGGACGCCACCGCGGCCCAGGCGGCTTTCGACAAAGGCGATTTCCGTACGGCGATCAGCCTTTATACGAGGGCAATTCAGGACAAGGCTCTCGGGGCCGAAGACCGCGCTTCGATTCTCTTCAGTCGAGGCATGGCGCGCCTGAAGATGGGGCAGCGCACTCTCGCGGCCAGCGACTTCGAAGCGACGCTCAAGCTGGTGCCGGGGGATCCATACGCGATGCAAGAGCTGAACCAGCTACGCGGCCGAAGCGTCGTCGCGGCGGCGCCCCGCGCCCCCTCCGTCGACTTCAGTCGCTGGGGCCCCTTCGCAACCCTGGCCGGCCGCGACTGGCTCGGCACCTCGGCCCAACCAATCCTCTACCTGCACTTCGAGTGGTCGGTGCCGAATGCCGTCCTTGTTTACAGCGGCCAGGACGCGCGCGGAAAGGCATTGACCGGGCAGGTGACCATCGACGCAACTACAGGGAAGCTCCTCGAGCAGGCGAACGCGGGCGGAAAGACCTCGATCACCTACTACAATGTTGAGCCAGATCGCCTGACGAGCGAGGGCGGAAAGGGAACCCAACAGATAATCTCGCGCGACCCGAGCGGGTACCTCCAGATCGTAACGCAGAAGCGAAGTGGTGCGGACTGGAAAACAACTCAGGTGATCGTCCTTTCTCCCACGACGCCGACATTCCTGGCCTCTCTTGGATGGCCTGCTCCGGGGTCCGTCCAGCATGTTTCGTTCCTGAAAGAGCTCGGCCAATCGCTGAAGGGGGGTGCTCTCGCGGGGCTTCACGATGGTGTTCAGGACGGCGTACACGACGCCGCGCAAGACCGGATTCGACGGGTCACCCACACCCGCGTCGCGCCGACGCAAACGGTACGCACGGTCCAAAGCCAGTAAGACATGTACGCCAATTGTTCTTGACAGCGTGACGCTGGCGTGCCATGTTTGTGCCAATGTCGGCAGGTGCGAGTCGCGCCGAGCGGCGTAGGAATTCCCCTCTGAGGGTTGGGCCGGATCGGGCTGCCGGAGCGGGGATTTTGCGGGTTTTCGGAAAAATTTGAAGCGTGGTTTTGGTTGCGGCCGAGAGGCGGCGGCTCTGCTTGGCCTGTGCTTACGCTCACACGGAAACGTAGATTCGGGATCCGGTCCGGAATGACGATCTAGGGAGCGGCCAAGGCTGCCGACAGTCTGACAATCTGAAGCTGGGGGGCGCTGGGCCCCCGCCACCATCCGCCTTCGCCAAGGCTACGGCGGACGGTCCCCCTCCCCGTCCCGGGGAGGATCACCATCGGCAGCCGCTTCGGGTGACCGGGGCGGCTTTTCTTTTAGCGTGGGAGGAGAGCGGATATGAACGACGATGACGACGAGGTTTCAGGGGAGACGGCGGCGGCAGCCCCTTCGGCAGGCTTGGGAGAGACGGCCGCGCACGCGCCCCCGCCCCTCCCCCGCATCATCCGCAACAAGCGGCGGTCGCTGCAGGTGGCGCCGGCGCCGGGGCGGCATTTGTTCGACCGCGCGCGGCGGAAGGTGTTTCTCGAGTGGTTTGCGGGGACGGCGAACCTCTCGCTGTCGGCGCGGGAGGCGGGGGTGCATTACCGGACCGTGCTCAGGCATCGCGAGACGCATGCCGGGTTTCGGGCGGATTTCGACGAGGCGCTCGCGACGGGGAAGGTGCGGGTGCGGGCGTGGCTGGTCGAAGCGAGGGACGACGGGCGGACGGAGTACGATCCGGATGCGCATGCGCCGGCGCACCTCGATGCGGCGCAGGCGCTGCAGCTGCTGCGCGACGATGGGCAGCGGGAGGCGGCGCTGGCGCGGGCTTCCGCGGTTGCGGCCGGCGGCGGGCGCGGCGGGGGTGGGCGGACGCCGACCGTGGCCTCCAACGAGGAGGTGCGGGTGGCGCTGGTCCGGGCGCTCGAGGCGCATGGGCTGAGGGTCAGGGCGCGGGCGGCGGCGGCGCATGGCGGGGACAGCCTATCTGGCTGTCCCCTCTCGGCGGCGGGGGACGGGGACAGTCAATAGACTGTCCCCTCGGACACATGGGGACAGCCTATCTGGCTGTCCCCTCTCGGCCGCGGAGAAAGCGGCCGCGGCGGCGGCGGCGGAGAGCCGGGACGGGGACAGTCAATAGACTGTCCCCTCGGACACATGGGGACAGCCTATCTGGCTGTCCCCTCTCGGCGGCGGAGAAAG
>Ga0207657_10000600_pt1 | contig 38271 bp, 37 predicted proteins | sample KBSC33metaG_FD_184316 | JGI IMG/M metagenome (GOLD analysis project Ga0207657, IMG submission 184316) | Corn rhizosphere microbial communities from Kellogg Biological Station, Michigan, USA - KBS C3-3 metaG (SPAdes) (version 2) | ecosystem: Host-associated > Plants > Roots > Rhizosphere > Soil ... | reverse complement strand
GGCCCCCAAGTCGACCGTACCGCCTCGGCCGGTGACCGTGAGCGTTGGATCCGCGACAGTGAGGACCGGCTTGGTCACGGACGGTGTCGACGGCGTTGTCGATGACGTCGCGACCTGGAGGCCGGAGAAGGTCGTCACCGCGCCTGCGAGGTTCGCCGCAACACCGGAGGAATCCTTGATGCTCGCACCGCTCGGGAGATTGACCCCGGTGACGGCGAGCGCCGAGGTGTTCGTGTTGGTCGACGCGACGGTTGTCTTGAAGGTGAGCGCGCTGGTCCCGGAGCCGCCCACATAGGCGGCGGTCGCGCCGTCATTGAGCGACAGCGTCGGCGTGCCCGCCACCGTCACGGCCTCGTTGAAGCCGAGTGTCAGCGTGACCGTGTCTCCCACGTGCTCGGTGCCGGTTGCCGGAGAGGCTGTGTCCTGCGTCACCGCCGGCAAGACAGGATCGATCTGGAGACCGGAGAACGTCTTCACCGCGCCCGTGAGGTTCGCCGCGAGGCCGGACGCATCCTTGATGCTGGCGCCGCTCGGAAGATTGACCCCGGTGATGGCGAGCGCCGACGTATTGGTGTCGGTCGACGCGACCGTCGTTTTGAAGGTGAGGGCGCTCGTCCCGGAGCCGCCCACATAGGTGGCGGTAGCGCCATCGTTGAGCGACAGCGTCGGCGTGCCTGTCACCGTCACGGCCTCGTTGAAGCCGAGTGTCAGCGTGACCGTGTCTCCGACGTGCTCGGTGCCGGTCCCCGGGGAAGCCGTGGCCTGCGTCACCGCCGGCAAGACAGGATCGGCCGCGGCCGCCCCGGTTGTTATCGTCAAATTTCGATAATCGGCGGCAACAGTCTCGGATGTCGACGACCGATAGAGTCCTTGCTCCCAATAGGTGGGTTCCCCAAAGCCTAAGGGACCGTTATAGTTCACAATCTGGTTGCCGTTGATCGAGACGTGCAAATACCCGCCGCCGGTGTTGGATACATTGGACTGGATGCTGATGTTATAATACTGGCCAGTTGTAATGGGATTGGGATCGGTCCACAGCGTCATCATATGAAGATCGCTGGACGAGTTGCTGGGGTCCCCACCGGGCGAGACGTAGCGAGCGACAACCTGCAGGTGGTCGCCATCAAGCTGGATCGCGAATGGAGGCGAGGTAACTACACCAGTAACCCAGTCAGCACTATGCATTTGTCCAGTAACAAACCATGATGCCGTGTTTGTAAACGACCCATTCGGCCCGTTTGGCTCCAACATAAACTGATAGTTTAGGTTGATAGGCGTACCGGCCGGAATGACTGCATTTCTGTTTGCGGAACCGTCAATATCCGCGCGATCAACAGCATGTCCAGCATCGTATGTCCATTGATCACCCGGTCGAATTTCGAAGCGCAGAGTTTGGGCGTCAGGATTGGTCAAGCTGTAGCTCTGGCCCGCCGTCTCCACCCTGTAGGAATCGCCACCGATATCAAAGATAGTGTTCGGCGTAGACGTAAAGCTCGTGATTGTGCCGGTCGTATCCATTTGATATCTCCATCGAGTTACAGAGTTGTTCTCTTTGACGTTGAGTTGACGAGGGTATTCCACTGCCGCGCACCGCGAAGGCGCGCGACATACCGCGTGCTCGCAAGCGTTTGGCATTGCGAACGCATTTCATAGCAGCGGGATTTGAGGGTGCCCCCCAACTGCTGACGGTCGGTTGGTTAATGAGCGAGTGTGGCGAAAAAAATAAGCGAGTATGGCGAAAATCCGGAACCGCAAATGCGGCCCACCTATGGCAGCGACAGGCAGGTGGCTGCAACTGCTGCTGATTTCAGCGACGCTGCCTTGGGGGAAGCAACATAAGGTTTTCATTGATTATACCAACGTATGTGCTCGCCGTCGTAAATGATCTTGTGTTCTCGCTCCAAGCAGCTCTCCGTTCCCACAAGTTCAAAGCTAATCGCGCCAGACCTTGAACGCTTAGCCCGCACGCCCGTGTCCTGAGGCCTCCTTTGCATCCTCCGGCACGAGGGCCTTCAGCTCCGCCTTGGCCCGATCATGGTCAAGCGCGGCAGCGCGGGTCAGCTGGTAGAGGTTGGCAAAGTCTGCCCACGCTTCGAGCCGCTCATGTCGACGGTTCTGACGGCCTCAACCTGGCCCGCGCCGGCTCAATGCCGAAGAGGCGAGGGGGCTCGCCGCTCTGGACGCAGCGCCAGAATTTCCGTTCCGCGGTGAGCAGCAGGTGCTAGTAGAGCGGGTCGGCGAAAATGGTCATTTCCACCCAGTTGCCGCCGCCGGTGATGATGGAGAGGACCGCGGTCCTTGACGCCGCCACCCACATATTGTGCTGCAGCTGCGCCATGTGCTTCGCAGCCCCCTCTTCGGAGAAATTCCACGGCAGCATGAACTTGGCCTCAAACACGGCCCCGGTCGCTTCGATCTTTCCATCAATCGTTGCCGCCATCCAGCGGTGCACAGCATGAAATAAACTCCGCTGTACGTCGGTCACCACTTGCCCGGTGTTCTTTTCGTACCAGTGCCGGTTCAGGTGCTCGGTCACGGTGCCGAGCTGGACCAGGAGCTCTCCGGACAAATCCTCCGGCTCGATCTCGCCACGCTTCTCGCGCCACAGCCGCAGGAGGGCGGCCCTTGCGTCGGAATCCGGCGTCTCAGAGCCCACGATCGCTCGCCTGGAGTCGGTCGATGGCGAATTAGGAGGGCGAGAGGCAACCGTGCAAAAGATACGCGCCGCCCTTGAGAAAGGAGGTATTCAGTTCATCGATGAGAACGGTGGCGGACCAAGTGTGCGCCTTCGAAAATGAGAACTGGCGGCGACGTTTTTTGCGAAACGAACCCCATTTATCTGCTCGAACGAAGCCGTGCGCCTTGCGGAGCCAGACTCCGAATTATGCCGAGGCTGCCTCCCACGACCACGGCGTTCGTCCGCGCTGCAATGCTCTTCGAGGCTCCGCTCATCAGCTTCACTCAATTCTAGGTCGCGCGCTCGACGCCGGCGGTTCGCTCCTGCCGAAGGTTGAGAACCATGAGGCGCACCGTCACGTCAGGGATGTGCCTCCGCGTCATGCACCCTTCTCCTTGACGCATCGAGGACAGCTTTAATTTCTCCCCACAGACCACTCGCCTTAACGAGCAGTTCGTGCTGGTCCGCATCGTCCGGGATGCAGATCCTGCGCAATGTGAAGAGCGGAGTCGTTTTGGTATTGAAGCCGCGATCGAGGGTCAAGGCGCAGCTATAACCCGCCCTCTCCGCCAGCCGTATTTCGCGTTCGGAATAGGCGCCGTTCGGAAAGGCCAGCGCATACACTTCGTGTCCGAGCGTGGTCTCAAGATCCGATCTCGATCCTGCCACCTCGGCCTCCGCCTTCTCTGCTGAGCAGCGTGGCAGGATCGGGTGGAAAACGGTATGCGATTGGAAATCCACCCTGCCATTCAGGTGTCTGATCTCGCCCACGGAAAGTACCTGCCGGTCGTCGAACTCTTTCGCCTCCTCGAAGCCGGTCCGACGCAGGGCCGCGAGGCGTTCGTCGTCAGGCACAGTCTTGAGCCGTTGAACGATCGCCGACGCCCTCTCGTGCAAAAACCAGAATCTTCGCTGCGTGCCGATGAGACCGCTGCAGAGAAAGATCGTAATCGGAATGTTGTGGCGCTCGAGAACGTCCTTCAAGGCGAAGTTGCTGCGATGTCCATCATCAAGGGTAACGACCAATGCCTTCGGCGGCAGCTTGCTGAAATCTCTCGTCCGCCTTGCGTCGACATAGGCCGATAAAGGGACAATGTTGTAGAGGCGCCTGAGAACGCCGATCTGCGCATCGAAGACCTGCGGCGTTGGAGCGTGATAGACGAGAATCGTGACTTTGTTGCGCTGGAATACCTCTCGAAGAACGAACGGAAGCAACGTCAACCGCAATGCCAGAAACGCCAGTTTCCGCATCGCCGTATTCTCAAGCCGCCGCATTGTCGTCATCCGCTCCGCAGCAAACGCCTGCCCGCCGCCCTTGCCCTGAAGTTGGAGAGAACGTCGGCATATACCCCGACGATCTTTTCCACGGTGAGCGCCTGGTCGTACCTCGCCATTGCCGCCCGCCCCCGGAACTCGCTGCCCCGCGACCAGTCAAAAACCTCTCGAAGGTTGCGGGCAATCGTGCCGGCGTCCGGCGGACAGATCCGCGTTCCCGCGATGCCGCTTAACAGCTCGCCAACGTCGCCGACCTCCGTCGCCACCACCGGACGATTGCACGCGAGAGCTTCCTTGATAGAGGTCGGCGACCCTTCATAATCCGAGCAGAGAAGCAGGGCGTCGGCCGCGCCGTAGCACCACGGCATTTCGCCGTTCGGCACATTGACAACCGTCATCAACTCCGCGTCGACGCCCTCCTGCACGAGTCGCTCGACCGACGCTCTTGCCAGATCGTATCTCTTCTCAGGGCGAGCCGGATCAAATGGAAACAGAACGATATGCCTGTCTTTCGGCCACCCCAGCCGCGCTCGTGCTTTGTCGCGATCGTACGGCTTGAATACGCCGAGGTCGACCCCGCAGGGAATTACGACTCCCGGAATCCGTCTCCGCATCCCCTCCGAAACGACTATGACGGCATCGGCGAAATGCGACACAGCCCGCGTGCACAGCCTTTCAAAGATATTTTTTCCGAGCACGTCGGTCCCGTGCAGCGTGATGACGAGTGGCGCCTGCGAACGAAACATTGCAGGATATGCCGAATAACCGTAATGCGCATGGACGACGTCGTATGGCACCGCGCTCGTCATTCGCATGACATCAAGAGTGCACCTCAGATAATTCATCTTGGACTGGGATCCGAGAATATCGATGACGTCGACCGTGTGGCCGAACCGGCGCAGCTGCTCTACCTGCTGGCACACGAAGGCTCCGGAGCCCGGTCTCTGCGGACTCGGATACATGTTGGTGACACAGAGGATTCTCACGATTAGTGTTCCCTCGACGCTTGGCACGAACTGCCATCGAGTCACTGGTCTGCGCCGCTAGCCTCTTTGAGCCGTTGTCGGATCCTCGCCGGGACGCCCATTACGAGCGCACCGTCGGGCACGTCCTTCGTCACCACCGCGCCGGCGCCGACGACGGCGCCAACGCCGATTCTGACGCCTGGCAGTAGGTTGGCTCCCAGGCCGATTGCCGCGCCGCGCGCGATATTGGGCCCGAGCATGGGCGAACCGTCGTAGCCGTTGCGGCCGATCGCATTGTCGTTCGAAGTGCCGACGCAGCCCGAAATGAACACGTCGTCTTCGATCGTCATATTGCCCGCCAGCCAGGTGTGATCCTGTACCCGGACGCGATCGCCGATTCGCGTGTTGTAATTGAGCGTGACGTAACGTCCGATGACGGTCTTCGAGCCGATCCGCGATTGTTCACGGATCGAGGCGCCGTCACCGATCAGGGTCCCCGCGCCGACCGAGACGTCGTAGAAAATTACCGCGTGCGGTCCGATAGAACAGTCGGCGCCGATATCGACCCACGCCTCGAAACGCGGCGCGCGCGACAACGCGCCGGCCCCCTTGGGCGCCTTGCCGATACAGGCTCCCGGAAAGATTTCGACGTTGTCCCCGATTCTTGCGCCGCTCTCAATCACGACATGCGGGTGAATGACCACCCGGTTGCCAATCGCGACATCGGGCCGCACCACGGCGAACTCGGCGATCGTCACGGCCGCACCGATCGCCTCGGTCTCGACCACCGCCCATGGGCTGATTCGATTCATCGCCACTCCTTCCCGCCATCGGCGCGCAGCGCGGCGGGCGCATACGTTGACTTCCGCCACAATTTCTTATGACCGTCCCGCTCGGCCGCAGCGCCCGCAATCGCGGCGATACGGCGCACCTGGTCGCGTGCGAGCTCGGGGAACATGGGCAGGGACAATGATCGCGCGGCCATCGATTCGCAGCACGGCAAGTCGCCCTGCCTGTAGCCGAGATGGGCGAGAGCAGGCTGTAGGTGGAGCGGCAACGGATAGTGGATCCCGGTCGCCACGCCGGCCTCGTCGAGCTTGATCCGCATTGCGTCACGCTCGTTCGTGGTGATCACATACAAATGGTAGACGTGCGTCGACCCCTTTCGAACGAACGGCGTCTTGATCCCCGACTGCGCCAACTCCGCGGCGTACCATTCCGCAGCGCGCCGCCGATTGGTGTTCCATTCATCCAGACGCCGGAGCTTGATCTGCAGGACTGCCGCCTGGAGAGCGTCGAGCCGGCTGTTGAACCCGATCTCGGCGTGGCTGTAGTGGGTGGTTCGACCGTGGTCACGCAGTCGTTCGATCCGCTCGGCGATCGCGGCACTGTTGGTGGTGACCGCTCCGCCGTCGCCATAGGCCCCGAGGTTCTTCGCCGGATAAAACGAGAAACATGCGACATCGCCGAGCGCCCCGGTTCGGACCCCCTGATATTCCGCCCCGTGGGCCTGGGCCGCGTCTTCTAGTACATAGAGGCCGCGCCGCCGTGCGATGTCCTTGATTGGACCCATGTCAGCCGGCTGCCCGAAGAGGTGGACTGCGATGATCGCTCTCGTACGACCCGTTAGGGCGCGCTCGATCATCCTGGGATCGATCGTGTAGGTGTCCGGATCGATATCGACGAACACGGGCCGCGCACCCGTCGCCACGATGGCGGCCGCGGTGGCGATGAAGGTATGGGCGGTTGTAATCACCTCGTCGCCATGACCAATACCCAGGGCCCGCAGCGCCAGATGAAGCGCGTCCGTGCCGCTCGCCACACCGCGCGCATGGCGCACCTGGCAATACGCGGCGAAATCTCTTTCGAACGAGGCAACCGCCTCGCCGCCGATGAACTGCGCGGAGTTGAGAACGCCCCGAATTGCTTCGGCCACCTCGTCTTTTAGCGTCTCATATTGCGCTTTGAGATCGACAAACGGAATGTGCATTTCGAACCTCACGAGAATCCGTCTCTGTTTCTTGAGAACGTCATCGGGCACCGCGCCCCCGCAGCACCGCGGGAAACGTCAGGGCAATCAACTTCAGGTCGGTCCATAAGGTCCAGTTCATTGCATACTCGACATCCATCTCGAGCATCACCTCGGGGCAGACACGACCCCGGCCGCGCACCTGGCAAATTCCGGTAATTCCGGGCTTCACAATGTGACGTTTATGGTGCCAGTCCAGGAAGTGTTCGAGTTCATAAGGAATCGCCGGCCGCGGACCGACAATGCTCATTTCGCCCCGCAATACGTTGAGGAGTTGAGGCAGCTCGTCGAGGCTGGTTCTCCGCAGCCACCCCCCCACGCGCGTCACGCGAGGATCGTCTGTCAGCTTGTATGGGGCATCGGGATCGTTCGAGAGGGGTTCCTTCGCCCAAGCCCGCCGGATGGCCTCGCGATGGACGTTTTCGTCGGCGTTGTGGCGGAGCGTCCGGAATTTGAAGCAGTTGAACGGCTTCTCGTCTCGCCCGATCCGACGCTGGCGAAAGACCGCGGGTCCGGGACTGTCGAGATGGATTGCTATCCACACCACCATGAAGACGGGGGCCAGCACCACGATCGCAAGAACGCTGATCGCGACGTCGAGCGCCCGTTTGCCGAATTCCCGCGAGATCGCCTTCGCTCGCGTGGCTTCATGCGACAGCAATTTCGGGACCTCCCGCCGGCATGTTCCGCCGCCGAAACGTCGGTTGATCCTTACCGTTGCTACGGTGTTTGTGCTTCAGCCGTAGACACGCCGATGCCGCCTCGAGCGCTTCGACAACGCGTAGCCCATGCACTCCGTCCGCGCGCGGCCGTTCCCCGGTCATGATCGCATTGACGAAATCGAGTACCTCGAGTTTCAGCGGTTCGCTGTTGGATATCGCGGGGATATGAACGTCGCCATGATGATAGGCCGACTGGAAGTCGGCGTAGGAGTCGCCGTTGATCCGCGGCCTGAAGCGCTTCTGGTAAACGCGCACTTTCTCGGACGACTGCACGTCGTCGAACACCAGCATCGCCTCGCTTCCGACGATCGTGATCTGGCGCACCTTGACCGGGTCCAACCAGGAAACATGCACGTGAGCGGTCGGGCCGTTCTTGAAGCCCAACCTGGCGTAAACAACGTCCTCAACGTTGGGCAGAACGTGCGCGCAACCCCAGGCGCCGATGGTTTGCGGCACCTCCTTCAGCAGGAAGAAGATGATCGAGAGGTCGTGCGGCGCCAAGTCCCAAAGGACATTGGCGTCCTGCCGGTAGAGACCGAGATTCAGGCGCCGCGAATCAATGTAGTAAAGCTCGCCGAGAGAGCCGCTCTGAATCATCTGGCGCATGGCACCCACCGCCGGGTGATACTCGAACGTGTGCCCTACCATCAGCACGCGCTTGCGCTCTTCGGCGATCGCATTCAACTCGCGGCATTGCGCGCTCGTCATGGCCAACGGCTTCTCGACGAGCGTGTGCTTTCCGGCCTGGAGCGCCGCCCGCGCCAATTCAAAGTGCGTCTCCACAGGGGTGGCGACAATGACCCCGTCTATAGAAGGGTTATTCAGCACCGCGCCGATATCGCGCGAAACAGCGACAGAAGGATATTGTGAATGGACATATTCCAATCTGTCAGGTCGCAGATCAGCGGCCATCGACATCCTTGCGTCGCGTATATCGCAGGTGACACGGATGTGTTTCGCACCCCAGTAGCCGCAACCGATGACGGCGAGCGACGGGACGCCGTTCGCGGTCCGAATTTCCGCGTTATTCGCCATGTTGGCTCCTTGTTTGAAGGCTCTCAGCGTGCGTTCATTCAAGATAACCGATTGGGCGCGCGCGCTGCTGAAGAACACGGATTATGATCTTGCTCTTTTGGGGTACACCCGCGCTTCGCTCTCGTAGCTTGGTCATAGCCAAAGTGATTAATTGGCTGGTCAAAAATCACGCGGACGAAAGCCTTGTCACCCCAGTGGCGGGAAAATCTGGCGGGCTGGCCAATTGCGCAATTCGCAAGCCAAAAGGACAGTGTGGCTTTGACACATCTGGAAAGCGGCGCTGAGGGTTCAATGCGGGACCTATATCCCCGGATTATCGCAGATGCACCGAATGCATGGAAGGAGGCACCGATCATTCTGGAAACATGTGAAACAACGTCGTTCTGGGTCTCGTCGAATTACCCCTGGCAACAGCCCTGCAGTGGGCCATCGACAACCATGCCTCCCAGTCCAACAACAAGAACGACGCGGTCCCCGCGGTAATGTACCTACAGCACATGATCACGAGGCTCGGCTACCGCTTCGTGCTCACTCGCGCGCGGTTTCCAAAGTCGGTAGGCCGCGGCGCGAGCTTTGACCTCACGTTCAGTTGGACGAACAAGGCGAATGGCCGATGTATTTCGATCGACGGCTTCTGGTCCGGATCGGCAGCCGAATCTTCGAAGCCGCAATTTCAATGAAAGGCTTTCTTCCCGCCGGTACACTCTCGGCGACCTCGCGATTGGTCACGGCAGTTCACCCGCTCCAGCGCACGGACGGTGATTCGCTTCCGCTCTCAGGGAGCATCGGTATCGGCTGGTGCTCCTGCTTTCCTCGCATGCGCACGCGCGGATCGAGCCGCATTATCGTGCGTGCCTCGGCGCCAGGCTCGCATAGGCGGCGAGGAGGGAACGCTTTTCGACCTCCCACTGAAATTCGCCGCGGGCACGCTCCCTGCCGTAGCTCCGCATACGCTCGCGCGCGGCCTCGTCCTCAAGCAGCGCCACGATTCCTTCGCCGAGCGCCTGCGGCGTCGGCTCCGCCACCACCAGGGCGGCGTCGCCCGCATCACGCCTCGCCTGTGCCAAGTCGAACAGGACGAACGGCAGCCCGATTGCCATGTATTCAAAGACCTTGATCATCGACATCGTCACGGTGGCGGCATTGGGCAGGTCCGGAACGACGGCGATATCGCAAGCCGCCAGCTTGGCGGGAAGCGCATCGCCCGAAATGTAACCGGCAAATTCGACATTGTCGGCGATCCCGAGTTCGGCTGTGAACGTCCTGAGCCGCCCTGCTTCCGGCCCGTCGCCGATGATCAGGCAGGCGATATCCGTTCGATGCAGGCGCTTGACGATGTGTTCCATCGCCCCGACCAGCAGGTCCACGCCGTCCTGCTCGGCAATCATTCCCACATAGCCGACGAGATATCGAAAGGCCCGCCTGACCGATAGATCGGGCTTGACCTGCCTGAAGCGCCCGAGATCGGGGACGCTTCTGACGACCCAGACCCCTTCTGGCGGGATCCCGCCTCGCTCCATGGCCTGCTGCTTCAGGGTAGGGTTTGTCGCGAGGCTCCCGTCGGCCGATCGAAACGTCCAGCGTTCAAGCAGGAACAGGAGACGATAAAAGAAATCCTGGCGGCCGAACTTGACCGCATAGAGTTCGGGCGCGGGATCATGCCGGTCAAACAGAAATTTCTTGCCAAAGAAGAACTTGTAAAAAATCGCGATCAAAAAGATCAAGTCCGGCGGATTGCACCCATGAAGAATATCGAATCCATGCCGATGCGCCACCTTCAACGAGAGAACGAATTCCCAAAAAAAGGCGACAGCATATTCGAGAAGATAAGTCACGGCGCCCGAGCCTTCCACACCCCGTGGATGGCGGTAGATATGCACACCGTCCATTTGCTCGTATGCCTTGTCATATCCCTTCCCTTTCGGACAAATGACCGAAACGGTGTAACCAGCCTGGTGCAGCGCTGTGGCCTCCTGCCAGACCCGGCGATCGACCGGCACCGGCAGGTTTTCGACGATGATAAGGACCGCGCCGGCCGCACCGCCTACCTCAGATATGTTGTCCGACAGACCCATTGCGCCTACGTCCTTCAGTGGAAACCTGGCGACCTTTCGTATAGGACTCCCCAAAGAGGAACACAATCTCGAGGTCGCGGACGATCCGCAGGATGCCCGATGGCCTTGCCGAAGGATGATGCGACAAGCCAGGATGGAACGCCGACGCCATGGACACAGGCTCTTCGATCGCGCTCCTGCTCCGCAGCGACACTCCATCGCCCGACGATTGCAACCTGGCGGAAATCCTCGATTGTTTCGGAATTCCATGGACGGCGCTGACAGTCAGCGAAGCGAACGGGGGCAATGTAGCCTCGCTGACGGCAAGTCATCCGCAGTTCTCCATCCTGACTTCTGCGTCCTGTCTCGCCGAAACCCTGCAGCCCTGCAAGGCCGGAACGCTTCCGGCTTGGTTGGCGGCAGCCGCTACCGTGTTCGTCTATGGATTTCAAGCTGCGGATCCCTGCAGGGCTCTGCTGCGCCAGATCATTGGAGACCCGGAGGCGGACATCCGCGGCATCGACGCGTGGCCAATAACCGTGTCCGTCACTGATGCTTTTCCAGACATGTGCGGCCCAATGTCGGCCCTGCGGATACAACTGGAGCCCGGCGCCGCGGATGCGGTGCTTGTCATCCGGCATGGTGGCGAATTGCAGAGCATCGTCGCGGCGCCCGAGGGATACCTGTTCGCCGGATTTTCTTATTCGGGCGTGCGCTTTTTTGCCGATGCGTCACTGGCGATGGTGGACATTCGCGAACGCGCTGCGACCCATTTTGATGTGAAGAAGCGTTTCGCCGGTGCGGTGCCAGTCGTGATGTATCTGAAGTGGTCGTTCCGCGGCGTCTGCTGGACCGCCTCCGAAACAAACGCGTGCCTGATCATCGACGATCCACCCCTGAGGCCACGGTACGGCTTTCTCGATTTTGGCGAACTACTGCAGTTGGCCAACAAGCAGACGTTCGCGACGACCATCGCCTTCATTCCATGGAACTGGCAACGAACAAATCGCGACACCGTTGCCGCCTTTCAGCAAAATAGCGGAAAACTGTCCGTCTGCGTGCACGGCTGCGATCACACCCGTGGTGAATTTGCAGCCCGTTCAGCCGACCTACTCGACAGAAAGCTGAAGACCGCCAGGCGTCGGATGCAGTCCCTTCTCAACAAGACCGCGCTTGATCATGAAAACGTGATGGTTTTCCCGCAAGGGGCATTCTCGCCGGAGGCAATGTCGGCTCTCAAGCGAAATGGCTTCGTCGCGGCAGTGAACACGGAAGTCGCACCAGCCGATAAAGCGTCTAACGAAACGACACTTGCAGACCTGTGGAGTGTCGCCATCGTCCGGTATGGGGGATTCTCGATTTATACCCGGCGGTACATTGACCACGGCATTGAAAACTTCGCCTTTGACGGAATCCTGGGCAAGCCGTGCTTCGTTGCCGGGCATCACGACCTTTTCCGGGACCACGGTAGCGAACTAACGGAGTTCCTCCGACAGCTTGCATCCTTGCGGTGGAAACTCTGTTGGCGGACTCTCGGTGACGCCGTTTGCCGCAGCTACAGCATTCGACGCGACGACGGAACAATCATAGTAAAGATGTTTGCTGAACAACTCCGCATCGAAAACATGGAGGCGGTGACGCGACGGATCCGGGTCGTGAAGCAAGAACCACAGGTCGTTTCCTTGAAAGATGTTACAGTCAACCAAGACGTCGTCGCGTACGAATACATGGATGGATGTCTTCGAGTGATCGTCGATATCCCGCCCGGCAGGACGGCGGATGTACGCTGCGTTTATCACGAACAGCCGGATGCTTTCCCGGATTCAGAATCGGTCTCATACCGACTTGGGGTGGCGGTTCGGCGATATCTATCCGAACTTCGTGACAATTACGGGTACCTGTTTCGTTTTCGCGTGTAGATGGCCGCGATCTCGTGCGCCGTGCATCCAGCTTCCGCCAACCGCCGCGCTGCCGCCTTCCGAAGCCCATGCGCGCTGCAATGAGACAGCCCAGCCGCGTTACATTGCTCCCGAAAAAAAGTTACCGAAGCCCGCCGAGGTGAACGGTTTGCCGAACTGGGTCGTCAGGTAGGTGAGGTGCTCCGACGGCGTCGCCGCGATGATCGCGGCCAGATCAGGGTGCAGCGGGATATCGAGCGCCGCTCCGTTTTTTTCCTGCCGGACGCTGATCATCTCTCGCGCGATGCCGTCCTCGCCGATATGCCGCCTGACGTGTTGGCGTCCCATGCCGACTACGTCGCCACGTCGCTGGCCGGTATAGAGCAACAGTGCTCTCTGCCGATCCTCGCCCAACGCATCAAGCATCTTCTGCTTTGGCAGGTCGCCCGCGTTCCAGACAAAGCTCCCTGTCAGGTATCTGGAAATCCCCGTAGGGGTCCAGATGATCCTCTGCAACCGTGTATGCGGGTACGCCCAGCCTTCCCAGGCTTCGGATGATGCCAGCTGACCATGATGAATGGCATAGCGCCCGATCTTCAGGATGAGCACGGTGGCAGGCGCGGCACAGGCAGTATACCCACAGGACCGCAAATGCGCTGCGACAGAGAGGTTGAAGGGCGCTGCCCCAACGATCGTGACCGGCAGATCCGACCGATCAGCCATTCTCGCCCCCAATCGTGATCTCGGGCGCAGCAGCCGCGTTCGGCCGCGGCGACCAAGGCAACTCTGTGCCGAAGGTCCAGGGTGGCGTGGTTAGACGCACGCGTCCTACCCGTAAAATTCGCTTCAGGTGTCGACACTTTCGGATTACCCCGTCAGGTTCACTTGGATTCCGTGTTATCGTCGACACAATCGACGCGAAGCCGGTGAGTTCATTGTGCAGACACGATCATGTGTCGAAGGCCTTTACCCGCACGGGCAACCAGAGCCTGCCGGTGTGTGATCCGGACTCGGCCAAAGAGAAGCCCGATGACAAGTACCTTCCGGAACTTGCTGTCAATTCCGAAATGAGGATGACGCCAATGCGAGTCAAACCGCTACCGGCCTCACCGTCGAAGAGACCGTCCTCCTTGCTCGCCGCTCGGATCCAGCGGCGCTTCGGGCCGCATCGTTCCTGGCCTACGTCGAAAATTGAAGGGATATTCCAGTTATGGGCTCCAGCCGGACTACAGGGCTTGCTTCTTCTTATCACTTCCTGAAGGGAGCGCCGCTTAACGCAGCGGCGATGACCTACGCGAACGTGGTAAGCTTCGTCGCGGGCATCATGATCGCGCGAGTGATTGGAGCAAATCAGTACGGCATGTTCAACGTTGCCCGTAGCGTACTGGAAAGCTGTGGCATTGTGAGCCCGCTGGGGCTGGACCTCGCACTGCAACGCCATTTGGGATCCGCACCGGAACGGCTTTCGTCCCGACTACGACAATTGACATTCTTCCGGCTCCTCACCTTCAGCATCGCAATCATCCCCCCCGCGCTAGCGGCAACCGGGTTGAGCAGCTACGTCGAGCAGTCGATCTACCGCTATCCGGACTTCGCGAACGTCCTTCTCGTAACACTGATAGCGCTACCGTTTGCGACCGATATCGCGGTGTTGGGCGGGGCTTATCGAGGAGCGTTGAATCCCGCACCTTTCATGCTGGTAAATTATGTGGTTCAGCCCACCGTCCGACTCATAATCATGGGCTTGATGTTTGTTCTTGGGTTTCGGTTGTGGGCAGTCGTCGTCGCGACATGCGCGTCATACATCATTTCCTGGGCGGTGTTGGCCTTGGTTGCGCGAAAGGACCTCGGCGGCAGCGGCACCCCAGATCAATGGGATTGGGCGGACATCCGATCGGTTCTTTTATATTCGCCGAGCTTGGGCGCTTCGATGATCTTCTTCGTTTGGATCCGCAGCGCCGACTCGCTCTTTCTTGGCCATTTCGGGAGCGCGACGGATGTCGGCCAATATGCGGCCATCCTCATGGTTGCGCAACTTATCGGTCTTCTTGGGGACGCGCTGGGGCAAACGTTGGGTCCGCGTATCGCGCAACACTATTGGAACAACGACCTCGCCGCAATGGAAGACCTTCTGGCCGAGAACATTCGTCGAATAACGCTGGTTTCGGCGCCCATTTTTGCCGTCATCCTTTTTTGGGGAGATCGCATCGATCTCGTGTTTGGGCCCACCTTCGCGGTCGATGCGCGCGTGGTTGCGCTCGTCGCCGCAAGAATGTTCCTGCAGACCATATTTGGTTACAGCGGGTTTGCACTTTCCATGACTGGATGGCACGTCCGGGAGACAATGCTTTTGGCCTGCGGATTTGTGCTTTCGGTGATTGCCTGCTCGGTGCTGGTGCCGCTCTTTGGACAACTCGGTGCCGCGCTGGCAAGCTTCATGACAATGTCGATGATAAACTTCGTCCGCTACGCCCTCGTGCTAAGGATGTTTCGCATTCGGATCATCGGAAGGCCTGTCGCGACTGCGATTGCATTGGCAGTCATAACAGCAGGCATAGTGCGGCTTTTGTTGAGACCGATTGATGATCGGACTTTGTTATTCACGGTATTTGAAGCGACTGTGTTCCTCACGCTTTTTGCTGCCGCCGCATGCACTCTGCTCATGACCGATCAAGACCGCGATACTGTTTCAACTGTCTTCGGGCCATTTCGTGGATTAGTCGGGAGAGGAAAATGAGAGTTGCGCTTTTATCATCCCATTATGCTGAATATTCGTCCCGCCTCGCGATGGAAGAGACGCGGTGAATTCCTTGTGCGCACATGGTCGATCTGCCTCTCGATGCAAGGATCCTCGACCTCGGCGGAGGGGCGGGCGGCACATCTCCGAAAAGGACCTGAAAGCAGGCCGCGAGCGCTATGGCTTCAAGACCGCTGTAGGAAACCGGAAGCTTGCCGTTCCGTGATCAGAGTTCGATTTCTGTTTCTGCTGGAACACCGGGCTTGCTTCCTGACCACCGAGCTTTCGGCTCGGCCAAATATTGCCAACCGGGCGACGCCTGATACAGCCAGCCATTTGGATATCGTACCTACCTAAAAGGGAGTAAATAGCGGCTCCTGATGATCGGTGGCTATCTGGCTTTCATCTATACCTACTCGCACATGTTCGGACGGCCACCCGCCGAAGCCGACATGCAGCGTCACTTCGGTGTTAGCCCGCCCTCAGTTCATCAGATGATCGTCACGCTCGAACGTAACGGCCTCATTCGCCGTCAAGCCGATATCCCCAGAAGCATCGAAATCTTCGTGCCGCCAGAAAACTTGCCGATCCTAAGCTGGCTCGGTATCAAACCGTCAAAATCACTGTGAGGAGCCACTAGGTCGCCAGTTCGCTCAGACGCACCGACTTCATCCGCCTAGCGTTGGAGACCTCCAGCGCGCCGTATCTCGCCTTTCATTTTTAAAAAGCCGCGCTGCTGATCCCGTGTGTGCGGCAGACGTCGGCGATTGACGAGTGCCGCGATCGAGTCGCAAATACAATGGGATCGCGGTTAAAGATAAGAAAGTCAGCGCATCGAGCAGGTCATGAACTCCGGATATTCCCTCCGTCTCGAAGAATGAAAACAACAAGCTCAAGATTGGAAAAGCCAGAAGCAGCCAAAAGAAATCCCTTTCGAGTCCGGCAGACGTCTTCATGCGGTCAATACCTGTTACTATGACTGACGCAATGCAACATAACAAAAGTATCAGACCAACAGTCCCTGTTCCAAGCATCACGTCAAAATATCCATTATGGGGATCGACGGCAGCCGAAAAGAGTTGGCCAACGAGAAGAGGCCTCATGAAATCGCGCGTTCCGGCGTAGTAACCGAACCCAAGCAAGGGCTTCTGCCAAATTCCGTCAAGCACGATGCGCCAGATGTCGGTGCGTCCAGTGAAGGTCGCATCGCGCCCAACGATAACTACGAGGTCCGCGCTGTAAAAAGAGAAGACTGTAAACGCCAATGCGCTTACACCAAAGACAATCAGCAGCAGAAGGTTTCGGGAAACGGGAGCTGTTCGTAAGAGAAAGTAATAGACCACCAGCATGCACAGAGCGACCCATGAGCCAGCCGATTCGGCGAATATCAGGCACGCAATCGCCGCGACAATACACATCACCTGAAAACCAACGGACGCGCTTATGAGACGCCGGAAAAACAAGAAGATGAAAACGCTGGTAGACGCCGCGGCGCCCAGTTGATTTTTATGCCCGAATACCCCGCGCCACAGGCCGGCACGAGCATCTCCGAGGGCATCATCCAGTTGATGTGTTCCATATTGCGGAAGAGCGACCGCCATCACCACGCTCGCGAGTATTAAAAATGCCAATACTCTGACTATGATTTTGCAAAAGACCCCGATATCCAAAATCTGACAGATGGCGGCAATGGCAAGAATATATAGAAGCAACAAGGAAGCTTCCCTAAATGTGACGTATGGATTAACAGACCATATGGTCGATGCGAGGCAAACAATGGGGTAAATCATTGTGATTGCTGGAAGACATACGTCTGAACCCCGATACAAGAGGGCAATTGCGAGGCAAAAAAAGGGAAACGCCATCTGTAGATGATAAACTATTTTGGTCTGCGATTGCCCCTCATTCGGAATGGTCGGATCCACTCCGGAAATGACAAAAAAGAACGGGTATATAAAGACCAGCAGCAGACCGATGAATAGCAGTTCGGCGACTTTCGAGTAGATAAGGCCGGATATCTGAAGATGTGCATTTGACCTTGTCAGGGATCGCATCGGCAGTTTTCCACCAAAAGCCTAAGTCAAAAAGTCTCTTTGTAATTGTCGAGCATGCGTGATGAAGGCGTCATGGCCATATCTTCAATTCAAAAGGGATGCCAAGCGTCTTGTTCCGGTGTCCGCCACCGATGCACCGCTCCACCGACGATGCCAAGCCTGAAACATCAGAATGTTCCAGATGAAGAAATAGCGCCCATTATCTCCGCTCAAGAATTCGGCCCAGAGCGAGCGAATGGCCTCGACGTCAAAAATATCACCGGCGCTCAGGCCAGCTTCGTTCATCAGGTCTTCGGCCCAATTCCGCAACGGGCCGCGCAACCAATCTGCGAGCGGAACCGCGAAGCCCATTTTCGGGCGCTCGACCAAACGATCGGGCACATAGCGGGCAAGAACACGCCGGAGCAAGTGTTTGGGGCGCAGGGCACGCGCGTTCTGAGATGACGGCAGCTTCCAGATCCATTCAACCAGGCGATGGTCGAGGAACGGAACGCGCACCTCAAGAGCGACAGCCATAGAAGCACGATCAACTTTAGTCAGGATGTCATCGGGTAAATACGTGCACATGTCCAGGTAGCGCATACGGTCCACCGGATCTGGCAAGAGGACCTTGAGGTTTTGACCCCAGCAGGCCGTCCGCACCTCTTGTGACCCTTTTACGAGATTGTCTGGGTTCTGGTGGGCCGAGACAACTTGATAGTACACGGAATCGATCGATGACACTGAGAGGATTTGCGCCAACCGATGGGCCTTTTGGCCAACCTGCGGCACGCGCCGAAAGAATGGTACGTAGCGCGCTATCCTATCGAAGGCGCTAGGCGGCACAACGCGAATGCTTGAAGACGCGAGGCGGCGGAGCGCAAGCGGCATCTTCGCACTCGGCCGCCAAACGCTCTCCGTCCACTGATACCGGTTATACCCGGAAAACAATTCGTCTCCACCATCTCCCGAGAGGGCCACCGTGACGCGCTTCCGCGTCAACGCGGAAACAATATGGGTCGGGACCTGGGAGGAGTCGGCGAATGGCTCGTCATACATCTCGGCCAACTTCGGCACCACGTCGAGAGCTTCGGCGCCGCTGACGACAAACGTTGTATGCTCGGTTCCAAGATGCCGAGCGACGGCCTCAGCGTGTTTCGATTCGTCGAATGTCGGGTTCTCAAAGCTGATGGTAAACGTCCTGACTGGTCTCAGAGAAGCTTTCTGCATCAGTGCGACGACAGTAGATGAGTCATAACCGCCCGACAGAAAGGCGCCAAGCGGAACATCCGCAACCATGCGGCGCGATACTGCATCATGCAGCAACGCGTCGAGTTCATCGACCAATTCCTCTTCGTCGGCTCGAAGCGTATTGCACTGACCCTGCGAAATAACACCGGCGAGATCCCAGTACGCGCCCACTTCGGGGCCGCCGCCGCTCGCAATTTTGACAAACCCGGCGGGCGGCAGCTTGTAGACATCTTCATAGATCGAGAATGGACCGGGCACATAACCATGTCGAAGAAAAGCGGCGATCGCTCCACGACTGAGACTTGGCTTCCAACCGGGATGAGCGCGCAGCGCCTTCAATTCTGATCCGAATAACACTAGTCCATCGAAAATCGCCCAATAAAGCGGCTTTTCGCCCATTCGATCACGAGCCAGGAACAGTTGACGCTCCCCGGCGTCCCACGCTGCGATTGCGAACATGCCGTTCAAGCGAGCGATGGTCGATTTGACACCCCATTGGGCGAAACCTTCGACAATAACTTCTGTATCTGAATGTCCACGAAACCGAACTCCGCGACCCTCCAATTCGGTCCTCAGTTCTCGGAAATTGTATATTTCACCGTTGAACGTAATTGTATATTGCCCGTTGGCCGAGATCATTGGTTGATGTCCCATTGCGGACAAGTCGATAATTGCAAGGCGACGCTGTCCGAAGGCAATGCTGGCTTCCTGGCTCAACCAAACTCCACTGTCGTCTGGCCCGCGGTGATTCAGGGTTTGCGTCATTGCAGATACGCGCCGTTCCAGATCTTGCAGGCTGCAACCATTACGCTCCCAAATACCGGAAATTCCGCACATGCTTGAAAAGAACTCCCTAATGAGAGGACGTCAACGCATGGCATCCAAACTCACGCCCACGAGTATATTCTTTTGAACCGGTCCGCGGCTCGACCCTTTCGGATTACCCATTCTCGATCTGCAGAAAAAGCCGAGACCAGCCGGTCGGGGAATTGTATAGACGCCCTTATTGTGATTTCGTGCCGTCCCAAAACCAGGGTCCATTTTAGGGTCCAGACTTGAGACAGCGTCTGGGAGAAAATGGGAATCATCGAACGCGGTTAGACATGAAGTTTGCGCTGAACGCCTCGTTGCGACGTGGACTGAATCAGTCTGCGCGGGAAAGTTCTGACATGCGTATCTTGCACCTTACTGAATCTCTAGGCCGGGCAGGGAAGGAACAACAACTCGTGGAACTATTGAGGGGGCTTTTCCCTCACCGTAACATAGAGTCATTTGTCGCGCTTACGGACGAGGTGGATGGATTTCGTTACGAACTTGACCGTGAACACGCGCAAGTTATTCAGCTCTTTCGGAGAGGCAAGAGAGATTTGCGCCTTTTCAAGAGTTTGTACGAACTGGTCTCCAATTTGAAAATAGATATCGTTCATTCCTGGAGCTCGATTTGTTCCGTTTATGCAGCTCCGGTTGCGAAACTGTACGGCACAGCCTTCGTCAATGGCTTTGTGCGAGACGCGCCGTCTCACATGACGCCGTGGAATAAAAACTATTTAATGGGCAAGCTGACTATCCCATTTTCAGACATTGTCGTCGCCAATTCGCGCGCGGGCCTAGCTGCCTACCATATTCCCGAGCGCAAAGGTCTATGGATCTACAATGGGTTCAATCCTGCAAGGGTCCTTAACTTAACGGACGTAGCAGAGCTTCGCAGCATTCTGGGAATCACGACGCCCCACATTGTCGGGATGCTTGCTAACTTCTCGCCTAGAAAAGATTACGCAACCTTTGTCGAAATGGCATGCCGCATTTGCCGTCTTAGGGACGATGTAACTTTTCTGGCTGTCGGCACCGGTGAAACGTTGCGACGAGTGCGCGACAGCGTGCCACCGGAACATTCCCTACGCATAAAGTTTCTGGGGCAGCGGGAAGATGTAGAAAGTATCGCTAATCTCTTCACTGTGGGAGTTCTCGTTACCAACAGCCGTCTACACGGGGAGGGTATTTCCAACGCAATAACCGAATGCATGGCGCTGGGTAAGCCAATCGTAGCAACAAACGATGGGGGCACTCCTGAATTGGTCCTGGATGGACAGACGGGATTTCTTGTGCCGAGCCACGACGCCGGAGTTTTGACCGATCGTGTGCTCAAACTCCTCAATAACGCTGAGCTTGCTAATCATTTCGGTATGGAAGGGCGTCGGCGCATTGAAACAGCGTTCTCGCTCGATACGATGGCTAACGCATATCTCTGCCTTTATCGCGGGTTGGCGGATAAGAGGGGCACGCGCGACAGACATGTAGCTAGCCCCGCAACCTCATCCAAAAATGGGTAGCGTCCGTCACCTCGGCGGATTGACATGAGGCCGATGCGGTTCACGGAAGAGTAGATCATCGGAATCTTGCGGGAGCAGGAAGCCGGGGCAAAGACGGCCGTTGTTTGCCACAATACAGGATCAGTAGCGGCAAGTCCTACAACTGGAAGCCAAGTAGCGGCCTCGAAGTGTCTGATGCCAGGCGGCTGAAGACTGTTTAGAACGAGAACGCCAAATTTAAGTTGGTAGGGGAGGCGATGCTCGAAGCTCGACGACACCAGGATGTTGTTTTATCAACCACAAGACGCCGCCTTACGCGCTTCCCCGGAACCCTCGGTGAAGTGGACAAACCCGAGTAAGACTAACGCACATGAACTCGTATAGCATCTTCGTAGACGCCCGAAGTTTCTCGCGCGATGACCTCCCAGCTCAATTCCCCGCGAGCACTCTCCGTTGCCCCGCGCCGAAGTCTCTCGTCCAGCTTCTCGCTCGCAATAAACCGCCCCATTGCGTCAGCCAATGCACCCACGCTTTTCGGTGTAACCAACAAACCATTAAACTCATTCGTGACTACGTCAGGCAGTCCCCCGACGCAGGTTGCGATGACGGGCCGCCCAAACCCGAAGGCCATCGCGGTGACCCCGCTCTGGGTGGCATCCGTATACGGAAGCACAACGGCACTCGCTCGGCGGAATATCTGCGGAATTTCGTCAGCGAGAAAATGACGATCTATCAACTCGACCCAAGGCATTTGGCCGATTTTGGCGCGATACCGATCTAGTTCGGTTCCCGTCCCTGCAACTACCAAACGAAATTGTAAGCCTCTCGAAGCCAACAATTCTGCCGCCTGCAATGCGTATCCGAGGCCCTTGTAGGCCTCGATTCGTCCAAAAAACAAAAACACCGGCGGCTTCTCGGGAATTGTTTCCGCCCGGCCTTGATCATCACCACACACGCCGTGTCGAACTGAAGCAAGCTGATAACTCAGCTTCGGCTCTCTCCCTCGCCATTCCTCTCGTATTCTTTCGCCATGTACTATCAAACGATCTGCGTGGGCGCGCAAACGGAGCCGACAAGGGAACTTCTCGGCCCAGCGCTGATCAGCTCCACTATGCGGGACTGGATCGTGCACGGTAACGACGAGCGGAATTGAATATCTCAGAACGTCGTTGGTCCACGTTGGAACGCAACTCAACACCTCTTGAACATGAATCACGTCGGGTCGAAATCGTCGTATCTCACGCGTCAGCATCATCACGTGGAGCGGCGCACTGCGACGTCTTAGCTGTTTAAACCACACAACGTTCCCACGTCTGACGAGCGCATCCCGCAAAGACCTGGAAAGATCATACTCGGCATTGGAAGAATTCAAGATCAGCAACACCTCGTGGTGTCTATCAAGCGCCAAGGCGAGTCGGGACGCATACTCCGCGTAGTGGAACGATACGAGAGCCACCCTCACTCGCAGCTCCCCTCGATCGGCGGGGTGGGGGCGAAGACCAACGAAATGATCTCGCGATCATGGTCCATCGTTACCAGAAACCATGACGATCCCGCGAGGAACCACGCGAGTGAGACGCGTGCGCGCGCTGGTGCCCGATCCAAGCCTCTTTCGTTCCTTAAAAGCATATCGCGCATCATGTTTGCGCCGCATCGCATCACGATCCTAGCTCGAATCCTTTCAGTAAATTCGTATCTGCCTTGTTCAGCGCGACCCCGAGCATAAGTTCGCTTATGCCGCTACAGACTTTAAGCGCACGCTCGACGACACCGATATTCGTGCGCCCGCATTCGGCAACAAGGATGAACGAATCCAACAGATGGACCGCGGCGCGAACGTCCGCAAACGGGGCCACGGCTGGCAGATCGACAATGATATATTCGTAGGTCTTGCGAAGAGCCTTAAACAGCTCATCGAGGGTCTCCGATCTCAGAGCATCGATCGCGTAAATTGGTCGAGAGCTATTGCCAGCTGGTAGAAAGGACAGCCGTGATAATGGATCGGTCCACGTTATTGCAGGCAGCGAAACCGCCCCTGTCATAACATCCAAGATGCCAGATGCGGCAGCCGGAGCTAATCCGGCCGACAGCGATCGATTTCGCAAATTGCAGTCTAGCAGAACAACTCGAGCCTCAGTATGTGCTATGAGTAACGCCAGGGCTGCCGCAATGGTGGACTTTCCCTCTTTGGGTCGCGTTGAGGTAATCCCAATAACCTGCATTCGCTTGCCGCTACGGGTCATCGAATCGATGGCGAGCTTGATTTCAAGAAGTGACTCGGTAAACGGGGACTGTGGTGCATCTGTAATGGTCCAAATTGGACTCTCCATACGTACAATGTTTTGCGATCTCGGATCTGTCGATGTTGGGTTGGATAAAGCACGCTTAGAAGAACGTTCGCCTTCTGGTGATTGGGAGGCCAGGCCATTTCGGACTGGACTCTTTGCGCTCCAGTTCGTCGGCAGCCTTCGAGCAGGGCCAGTGAAAAACGTTTTCAACCTTCTCCTGTCGCCGTTGGACTTGACCATTGGAACAATTGCGATGCAAGCTACTTCAAGGTCATTCCAGACCTGCGCACCGGCGCGGATGCCTTGTTCTGATAGATCGCGCAACGCTCCGAAGGCGATGCCAAGAAGTACCCCCGCAATGGTCGATAATCCAAGCACGATTGCGCGTTTTGGCGAACTGGCCTTTAGGGGAGGCAAAGCCTTGCTGACCAGACTCGCCTCGAACACTGGCTTGGATTGCTGTCGCGCCGCCTCATTCTGACGCAGCACGTGCCGAAAATTATCATAGGCGCCTTTGGATGATTCAGCAGCGGCAGCTAGCGCCCGCTCTGCGCCTGCATCGACAGAATCCGCTATATCTTTCCTGTTCTTATGATAATCCTCCAGTGCCTTTTGGGCAGCTGAAGCTTGACTGCTCAATTCGGTCAGTCGATTCTGAATCCACACCTGATCTTGCAAACTGAGATTGTATTTTGCATCCATTTGACGGGCGATATATGTTTCCGGAATCGTATTTAAGATCTGCGCAGCTCGCTCAGGGTCAATGGATTCGAAGCTCATCGCGACGATGTACGTTAGACCCACGCGTTTAGCCGAAAGCTTGCGTTGGAAGGATTCCAAGGCATGTCGCATCACCGTTGATTCCGGTTCCGGCTTGCTCCAGCCGAGCAACTGAGCTAGCGACCGGATCATGCCGCCTACGATGCCAATTCGCCCGACAAATTCCGGATCCTCTGTTAGATCGAGTTTCTGCATCACGGCACGAGCGATACTCTCGGATTTTATGATTCCGATCTGACTTTCCACGATCGTTGAAACGGACGCAGCGTCTGCTAAAGGCGCTTTTGACTCTATGACGAGATCGGCTTCGGCGGTAAACGTCGGTACCGCAGCGATGAGGTAGAGGAGAGCGATGCCCCACGTCACCAAACACGTCAACGATATGATCCAGAGACGCCGCCGTATAAAGTCCGCCACATCTGCCAAGGACACGACCGGCAGGCCGTCGGGCGGCACAGTGTCGCGACTTATCGAATGATTCGATCTAATAGGCGTCTGCAGCATGTTATTCCTACCAGCACTAACAGTTGCACTTCTAACGCTTCGCACATGAGATGGTGCGATGCGCCCGGTCGGGCACCGGATGCCCTGCGAGACCGAGGGGCGTCAATAAGATTCCAATACGCCTTTCGGGATTGCGTTTTGACAACTCTAATCCCGCACTTCTGCGGCTCAATGGACCATTGTAGCTACCCATTTATAGCAATTCCCGACGTTGTGGCGGCGCGAAACTGACGAAATCAGCTCAGCGAAGACTTCGTTTTGCGCGACTGCATGTGGGCATGGCCCCACGATCGACATGTCGCCAGCCAGAACATTGGGCGACCATGATTCGGGATCTGATGATTGGTGGCGCGTCGGTTGAAGACACGCTGACGCTGTGGGCTTTCTCGTTGCGAGATGTCAAGTAACGCATCCCCCCGCTGTTTACGCGGGAGCGGGTCGCGGCCTCGGCGGGGCAGTTTCTCGACGGACTGCTGGGCAACGGGCCGCGCAAGACGGGTTGGATGCGGGCGGAAGCGACCGGCGATCCGGGCCCGTGGTGCCAACGGGCGATCCTGGGTCGGGGGAAGTGGGATGCCGACGCGCTACGCGACATTGTGCGTGAGTACGCACTGGCAACGCTGGGCGATGAGGACGCGGTCCTGGTCATCGATGAGACCGGCTTTTTGAAACAGGGCAAGGCCTCGTGCGGGGTCGCACGCCAGTATACTGGCTCGGCGGGCAAGATCACCAATTGCCAGATCGGGGTGTTCGCCGCCTACGTGTCGCGGCATGGCCATGCCCTGACCGGGCACTCTCCTGCCAAAGGAATGGACGGACGAACCCGCTCGCCTGAAGGCAGCGCATGTGCCGAGCGATGTGGGCTTTGCGACGAAGCCCAAGATCGCGCGTCGAGTGATCGCTCGCGCGATCGCCGCAAAGGTGCCGTTCTCGTTCGTGGCGGCGGACAGCGTGTATGGCTCAAAAAAACGCGACAGCGGCCTCGACCGAAGCATCGTTCTTGATCCGCTGGTCAATCCAAGAAATCCGGCGCATCGCCTTGAAGCTAATCCAGCGGCGCATCCCGCACGCCCACATCCTCGCATGGTAGTCCTGGCGCAGGGCTCATCAGGCCAACGCGCGCAAGGCCCATCTCAGGCAAAAATTGCAACTGTAATGTTAGGATAGGCGAGAAGGTGAATCGATGGAGCTCGTCAATCGCACATGGTCAAAGCACTGTGCGGTCCGGCGCCGAGGGGAGCTGACGACTAGTTTTGCAGATTGCCTGTGGACGGCTGCTCGGGAGCGGCGATGTCGACGGGCTGTGTTCCGCGGCCAGATTGAAGGATCTCACCTAGTCACCACGTCCGTACAGGGAATTGTTACTATGCCGAGCTCCAGACTGCGCAGTTGCTTTCATCTCGATGTTTTTGGAAGAAACCTGGTCGTTGCATAAAGTGGGGCTCGGTGGCTGTTGGCCTGACAATTTGGGGTGGCCAAGCAAGAGCAGAATATCGAGTAAATGTCGGAGATGTACTGGAGGTTGCGGTGGCGGGCGTGCCGGAGCTACGGAATCGTGCGGCCGACGGCAATTCTTCAGGCCACCGCTGGTCCAATCATGACCATGCAGTTGCCGCGGCCGGCTCTGGAACGTCAACGTCGGGCGGCAGCACGTCAGCGGGCCGATCGCCTACCGGCCACATCGATGTCGCTCAGTGGTTCAACAATCACCCCGACTTCGCCCGTGCGGCGACGACGCTCAGCGAGGCCGGTGCCTCGAGGTCGGGCGCCGTGACAAACCTCGCCACCACGACGACCGATCCCACCGCAGGCGTCGGCGCGAAGGCGTTCGCCCTCGTCGCCGACCCGCGGATCCTGATCTTCGACGAAGCGACGAGTGCGCCTCGAAACGAACAAATAAATGAGTCACTTAACCAAATCATTTTGATCGCTTTCTTCAAGGGGATATCACTAAGTTTCGATATCTGGCGGCTTGAATGTCGTTAGTAGTGGGTGCTCGATAGAGCCCGTATTCCCAGTGACTCGACCCTCCGTACCCTAGAGGACCTTGGTAATTCAAGATCTGTACCCCATCTCGGAATACAACGGCTGTGCCCTTCGCATAATTCACGCGGATATCCATCGTGTAATAACGGTCTCGCTGGATTGGATTTGGATCCAAATAAACCACGTGCTCGGTTTTGTCGGTTGACCAGCGCACATTAATTGCCATGTGTTCGCCTCTCATCTCAACTGCAAACGGTGGAGAGCAGCACACAGACCAAAGTTGGCCAATCACCATCCATCGGGCAGTATTTACTCCTCCGGATTCCATCATAAACTCGTACGTCAAGTGCACGTCGGCATCGACTGGAAAGTCGGAAACACCTTCAATTTCTGAGCGCTCGGCACCGCCATCATTTGTTAAATCGCTGAAACCGCTGGTCACCCAATATTCTTGGGAATGGACCTCAAAGCGAAGAGTTTGGCTGTCAGGATTTGTGAGATTGTAAGGTTGGTCAGGATTAACCACTGAGAAGAGGTGGCCATCCACATAAAATCTTGAGCCGCTGGTCCCTGAAAAAGACGTCACGATAGGAACTGGAGTGCTCGTTGGGGAGGAACTCGGTGAAGGGCTTGGGGACGGCGTTAGACTCGGAGAAGGCGATGGAGTCAGAGTGGCCGCCGAAACCGTGAAACTAATCGCGTCCAGAGACGTCGTGCCGTTTTGCGCGCCGGATGCGAAAAGCAGTCCCGCATTGCTGTCGCTCCACGCTGGATCCGAGTAAAAGTTTAAGATTCCAGGTGAAGCCAATACTAACAGGGCAGCCAATCGGCCCCTACCGACGCGTGCTGGGACTGCCCTGCCGAGATCGACCGAATGTGCCGGAAACCTGGTAGAGGCCGGCCCATTGGTAAAGGAGGCATAGCTCATAGCACTCTGCCTCAAGCATTCCACTCAGTTACGCGTCCCCTTGGTCAAATCAGTAGCATTCGGGTCGCTGGTTGAGAATTGGCAATAAATGGGTAGATATGAGGGGTAACTACGATGGGTCATTGCGCCGCGGGAGTGCGCGATCAAAATGCGCGATCAAAATTGGTCGAGAAACAATCCGCTCGATGTATCTGATGGGAATGTGAATCAATCGAAGGCCGATCAATCGAAGGTAGCGAAGATGGTACTGAGCGGCCTGGCGCCAATGAGTGAACAGAACGGTGGTTCGCGGATCACACTGCCGTCTGGACGGTTGCTCGGAGGGTAGCCATTTCGGAGCGGCTGCCTTCCGCGGACAGATTTGAAGGATTTCATCCGGTGACTGCGTCCGCACAGGGAGCTGCCGCCATGCCGAATTCCAGACTGCGCAACTGTTTCAATGCCGATGTCTTTGGCAGTAGCCTGGGTCGTTGCATCAGATGGGGCTTGGTAGCTGCTGGCCTGACAATTTCCGTCACTCAAGCAAAGGCCGAATATCGAGTAAACGTCGGAGATATACTCGAGGTCGCGGTGGCGGGTGTGCCGGAGCTACGGCATCGTGCTGCCGTCCAGATGGACGGGAGCATTTCGTTGCCGCTGGTCGGAATGCTCCCAGTAGCTGGCCTGCCTTTACCGCAGATCCGAGCCAAAATCGGGGCTGCGCTGACGAGCAAGGTCTTTCGACAGAGGACTTCGGACGGCCGCGAGGTCGTGGTCGTGATAGACCCAGAAGAGGTCACGACTGTCGTGGCGGAATACAGGCCGATATACGTGAATGGGGACGTGTCGAAGCCGGGTGAGTACCCTTATCGTCCGGCCACCACCGCACGCCAAGTCATCGCTGTGGCGGGCGGCTACGACATCATGCGTATCAGAATGAATAACCCGTATCTCGAGTCAGCAGACTTGAGAAGCGAGTATGCATCGCTTTGGACAGAGTTCGCCAAAGAACAGGCGCATATGTGGCGCATCAAGAATGAGCTCGGAGACGGGTCGCAGATCAGTCCACGCGTTCTGAGGGACGTGCCTATAGCTCAATCGGCGATTTCGGAAATCGTCAATGCAGAAACGGAATATTTGAAGACGAAACAGAGCGATTATCAGCGGGAAAAGGCGTTCCTCCAGCGCGGCGTCCGACAGGCAGACGACGAGGTCGGCGTGCTGTCAGAGCAGCAGAAGGGCGAGGAACAGGGAGTTCAGTCAGACCTCGAAGAACTGCAGAAAGCGTCCGATCTCTTCGGCAAGGGTTCTCTGACCAGCCCTCGCGTTACGGATGCGCGTCGCGCGGTGCTGCTGTCATCAACTCGGAAGCTGCAGACCAGTGCGCAACTAATGCAGGTCAAGAAGCAACAGGACGAGCTCACCAGAAGGCTGGAAAAGTTCGACGACCAGCGGAGGCTCGACTTGCTCCGTGAGTTGCAAGACACCAGTGTAAAGCTCAACCAGATTCGCGAAAAGCTGCAGAGCGTCGGCGAGAAGCTCCAGTACACTGCGATGGTTCGATCACAACTCGTACGAGGAGCCGGCAATAAAGCGGAGATTGCCATCTTTAGAAAAGGCGAGAAAGGGCAGGAACGGATTGGCGCAAGCGAAGATACCGAATTGCAGCCGGGTGACGCCGTCGAGGTCACCCTGCGATACCAGGACGGTCCTGACGCGCCTGCCCGAAGGTTAAGCAGTTCAAATATCCCATCAGGGATAGGCCGGACCGACGCGACCGGGGACGATTCGCTGCGCGTCGGGAGGAGGTGACGAGGGCATGCCGCACGTCGCCCGCACGGCGGGCTGCCAGCCGAAGGCGGTCGGCGGATCAAGGAGATCTGGCCCCTGCCGAGCCCTCTCGGGCCGGCGTCAAGATGGAAACTATCTGCGTGACGACAGCGTGAGCAGTCGGTATGCCACGCGTTGAATGAGCACCTTCAACAATTCATTGGGGTCTGCTTCGATGGCCTTACAAATCTCAATAAATTCCACGACGTCGACACGCCTTTCGCCGCCTTCGTATTTGGCGACGAACGATTGCGGCCGAGGCAGGCGTTTGACGACGGGGTCGCTGCACTGGAGGCCTCACTCTCGCCCGCCGGCAAGGTTGTTGCCTTTTTGGCCATGACGGGGGACGGCCATCCGATCACGGACCGGGAGACGGAACATGAGATTGGGGCGCTGCGGGCGAAGGGTGCGCCAGCGAATGCCCGCATTGTTCCGATTACTTGGTTGCCGTCTATTGACCCGCTCTGATGTCCCGCTCCCGCGCGAAAGATTCAGGATTTACTCTGGAGAGAACGTTTTCGATGCCATAAATAAAGGGTTGCTCTGGCCGCAAAAATACCGAGCGCGCCGCCGACAATCTTTTCGGATGCATCGACTAGCGTGCCGTGACGACCTAGTGTTAACGTCTGCAAATATTCAAGCAGTACGGCGCTTCCAAGAACGATAAAGCATACACGCACGAATTGTCTGGGATAGGCCAAACCAAACAAAAGTCCGGTAACCGCAAAGGCGACAATGTGTTCGAGGTCCGCTGATAATACCTTGGGCCTCGCCTGGATAGGCGAGAGGGTTGCGTAAGCGATGAAGGCTATAGACGCCCAGGCGGTAATGGCGACGAGTTTGCGAAGCATGTGCGTCTATTAGCCGACCAGATCGCATCGCGCCACCCTGCTAGCCGCGCGCGAAAGATAGTGGATTGACTTGGGGGGTGGTCAGTGAGTTTCGGCGTTCTTTGACCATTGAAGTGCCCCTTGGGGGTGCCTAAATAAACCCTAGGGCGACGATTGAATACGGGAGCGCCCTATGGCCCCGCGTATCGCCCTTGTAGCGCTATCGATTGCGTTGGTGTCGCCTTCATCGGTGCGACTGTCGCTACCGTCAGGCAATTAAACCTGCAGACGTGGCATTCCCCAAACGGCCAACACCACGCCGCGACAAGGACTAATCATCCGAGTTAAGAAAATGAAACCTCATGATCTCGAATCGATGTCCGTGGACGAGCTCTGGTCTCTTCACGAACTGGTCGTCTCGGTAATGGCGCGCAAGATATCTGCCGAAAAGGCGCTGCTTGACCAGAAATTGCGCGAGCTTGGCCAGAGTACAGCTGACAGCGCTAAAAAAGTGAGCCACGCGCGGCGCCCTTACCCGCAGGTTTTTCCGAAGTATAGAAATCCCACCCGGCCGTCCGAGACTTGGGCGGGCCGCGGGAAACAACCACGCTGGCTGACTGCACAGCTCAGGTCCGGGAAAAGACTCGATGATTTCCGGATCCAGCCGTCGTCTGATCGAACGCGGCGCGGCGCCGCGCAAGGTAGTGGCCGCCCAAACAAAAAGACCGCCAGAAGGCGGTCAGCTTGATTAAGGGAGTTGCCCTGTCAAGGCAGGCTATCTGATCGCGGTCCCCCCGGGGCCCAGGCCGCCGGGCCCGGTGTCTCCGCCCCGATGGGCCCCGAAACCGCGCCGGGGTTCCCTCTCAGTACGCTACTGTAAGCGGCTGAGGACAACGCCGGTGGCCAGTCAGACTGAACGATATTTAACCGGCGCGGCGGCGCCGCATGGGAGACCCGTTAGCACGATTTGCGTCGTGCCCGATCGCGCCCAGCGGTACCGATGCCCCGATTTGCTTGATCTCGGAGATCACCTCGACGGGATTTGCAAGCCGCTTGCTCACATCGGAGGTTGAGGGCGGGGAGCTGTTGTTTGCCAGTCGTATCACTGACCCGTTGTTCATCCCCCAAATCGCCGCCTGTGTCCGGTTCTGGACCCGGATTTTGCGAAGGATCGCCTTGACGTGGACCTTCACGGTCGCCTCGGCGATATCGATCTTTCGGGCTATACATTTGTTGGAGTCGCCTTCGATCAGGCAGCGCAGGATTGATTTCTCCCGTGTGGAAAGCTGTGGCACGAGTGTATTCTCGTTCCTGATGAGGATCGACTGGTTGTTTTCGTGGCGCGGCGCGGCCTGGCCGAGGCGGTCGGCTTCGGGATCGAGAACGAATGACAGAAATGCCGGCGGGAAAATTGTTTCACCCATCATCACCAGTTCAATCGATTTGATGAATACATCGCAGGCCATGACGTCGACGAAATAGCCGTTGGTGCCTGCTCGAAATGCTAAAACCAGCTCGTCTAGTCGATAGTGATCGGCGACGATAGCAATGCGCCCGGCCGGGTGCTGGTCCCTGAACAGTTCGATTTGTTCCACCGCGGCGTCAAAATCATCGCCGGTATGGACAACGAGAAACAGTGGGTTGTGTAGCTGGTGTTTGCTCGGGAGCAAATCATCGGCGCATGATACCGAGGCAAGGATGCGAAAATTTGCTGAACCTAGGATTCTGGCAAGTCCTTCTCTGAGTAAAATGCTTTTCCCAACGAGTATGATTTCAAAAGATTGCCGCTGGCGCATGTGACCCTCCCAGCATGTACGCCTACTGACACTCGACCGACCTATTAAATTCCGGTCGTTTCATTCTGTGATTTGTCGACGGGTAAAAACCTCTTCTTCGGTGGAAGTCTTGGTGTCGAATATTTGGGTTTCTTCAGTCGGTGGGGCCTCCGCTTTCATAGAAAATGTTTTCGTGGTCAAATTTCGAAAGCTCCGCGCTGTTTTTGCCTTTTATGAAGCTTTTATGAATATGCTTGCTTTTATGAATATGCTTATCGAGTAAAGTTCAACCAGATACACAAACGGTGGATAGCCGATCTCTTTGGAAGTACGACATAACCCATTTGGATTAGTCGAAAAATACCTGCATGAAACGCGGAGCTGCGTCCACCAAGTATTTGAAAATTATGGACCCCAAACACCCTTCCCCTTGCGCCAAAATTTAGTAATTACAAAGTATCTGCAACGAAAATGTCTGGTTATCATAATATAATTCACCAACCCTTCGACAGGTGTAATTCAACCCGCCTCCTCTGATAATCCCCAAGCGCACCGGCCAGGCATTGCGGACCGACGAAGTTCTGCATCCAATTGCCTGGGGAGCCGCATCCGTACAGATGAGTCGGCAACTTCGTCAAATCCAACAACGCCGAAGTGGGCTTAATTCCCCAACGCCGAGGGACCCGCAGCTGCCCCCGGGTTGGCACAAAGAAGTACTCCCTGTGCGCCACACACAAAAGTTTCGGAAACGCGTACCGTAGAGGCGTCAAACAAGACGCGAGCTCGGTGCATGCTGGCGAGCCGCATCAGCCGGTGGACACCGCGGCAGGATGCCCTCTTTCGAAGGATGGCAGATGCGAACGTGCGCCCCGAGATCATCGCCGCAAAACTGAATCGATCAGTTCATGCGATCAAGTTGCGCGCCTACACGATCGGACTTCCGCTAAAGTGGTTTAGGGGAAAGGAACCGCCACGACGCTACCGAAACCCCTGAAAGCGGCGATCTCGCGAGCATCACGGACGGCACGGACTGCTCGGCTCGAAGACAACATCAATGCTCTCAGCACCGTTTATTATGACTTCACCAACCACTGATTGGGATCACTTAAGGCCGTCGGTGCGAAACAGGAGGCCAACTGGCTTTATTGGCGAAATTAAGAATCTTGTGCCTTCCTGCGGCCTTTGCAACCAGTCAAAGGGCGCCGCCGATTGGAAAGCATGGATGACGGGCAAGGCGCGCGGCTCACCGACAACGCGTGGCGTGAAGGATGTGGCAGACCGGGTATGTCGCCTCAACAAATTCGTGTCCTGGGGAAATGTCAGGCCGGTGTTATTCGAGGAGATGGTCCCGCGCCAGATGTGTGGTGCGACTATTGGGACCAGCTTACCACCGTTATGGACGCGATGTGCGTAGCGTCCAGCGGCTGTTTGCCGAAGCCATTCTACCGGTGTTTTTCCCCCGTAGGGAGATCGGCTGGAAGATTGCTATTGGGCGGCGGGCGCTCCCAGTCAATGAATTCGACCTGGCTCATTGGGCTTCGCCGCGCACCAAGAAAGACGACGACCCGTAGACCGTCGGTCACGTAGGGGTCGTAGCTCAGGTTTGTACGAGGATTGGCCGGGCTTGACACGCCAACGCCGCTCGCAAAGCCAAACCGGTAAGCTTCCCCCGTCAGAAGCAGATCCTGAATAAGATAATAACGGTCCTGATCTACCTCAGGACTGATCCTGTGCGTCGTGAAAGACCAGGACTGGGTCGTTAGCTTCGATCCGATGTCCCGACTGATTTGGCCGACCCAAACATTTTGCCCCTCGACGGTAAAGGGCGCCCGCCATACGCGCAGATGGTTGCGCAAGCTGATATTGTTGCGAGCCTTTTGCAAGCCAACATCTTGCGGCCGCCCAAAAACATAGAGGGCGCTGACCGGCGCTGTCGTGTACCCGCTGCCGAATAGGAAAGCGCTTATCGTCCTCAGCACGCTGTGAACATCAAGCGGCTCGTCAAGCCGCCATCCCCGCTCGATGAACGGGAAGATTGCGTCGGCCTCGTTGCCAACGACGACAAGATTGAGCGGGTCACCCGACCTGTCGCCTGCTTTGTTGACCGCGCAGCAAGGCAATCTTTCCAGTTTGGCCCGAAGACTCGCGAGATCCACATCCTCACTGTTGGGGGGAAGTGCGCCGAAATCCACCTTCTGCGCAGCATAGGTTCTGCCGCCAAGCGGTAGGACGAAGCGGAAATCGAACTGCCGACCAGACCCGACAAAGCTGGCACGGAGAAACTTCAAACCACCTTCACGATGGCTCAGGACAAACCCGGAAGCCTTCTGGCCGGGGCCAATCACCTCCGGCATCGCCTCCCGCGCGAATAACCGTTCCCTGTTCTTATCGGCCTCGCCCGGCAACCATGCTTGAAACAGTCGCGAAGCCTCCGGCGGCGTGTAGTACTCCGCATCCGTGGTGGCGGGTAGATAATATAGTGTTGCATCGCCGCCATTTTCGACACTCAGCCATACCGCCTGGATCCCCTTGTCGGCTAAAGCGACGCCAAAGTAGCGACTGCTTTCGTCATCGCTGAGCACCGCTGTGCGGACAATCACCTGACCCTGCTGCCGTGTTGAGGCGCGTGAGATCAAAACGTCGCGGCCCGAGGGGTCGGGCGCCGGTCCGGCGCATCCGCAGAGCGCCAATACCACCAATATAAGGGGAAAGCATCGATGCATCGGGGCGGCCATCCAAGCTAGCTTTAGTAAGACTCCAAAACTTGTTTCAACACTCCTGAAGCAATCGTTCCCGGATAAATACGCGGACAAGCTGTTCTATCTGTCGATGCTGCTCGGATTTCTCGCCTCGATCTTTGCTGCGGCATGGAAATTCATGATGAGGGGAGCGAGCGTCCCGAAGACCGGCACTCGCTTCAGCCGTCCGGCCGGCTCAGCTGGCCCTGGTCGATATTTGGGAAGTTTCGCCCAGTTCATCATTTGAGGCCTTGAGAAAGGTCTCGAATATCGCGGCCCCGGTTTCCCCCATGAGCTCGTGGGCGCGTCCCAGTTCGCGCTTTCCGGCGGCTTCTTGCTCGCTTGTTCCAGATCGCATCAGGAGGTCTGCATGCACCAGACGGGCAAGGCACTCGGGTACGCGGGCATGACGTTCGGCTGCAATTTCTATTGCTTGCGTGACGGTAGTAAACGCCCTCGCGATATCGCCGTTCAGTCTGTAGGCATTTGCCAGGTCCGCCAGAATGCGGGGCTCGTTTTCCAAGCCAGCCTTTCGTGACCTGGCGAAGCGGAGAGCGTCCGACAGATCTTCAATGGCCGAGGTTAGTTTTCCCGCGATGATATGAGCAAGACCGCGACAGGCTTGCGCATAGACTCGCAGATAGGGATTACCGCTTTTTACGGCGAGAGAAAACGCTCGGTCAGCATGTCCTTGAGCTAGTCCGATGTTTCCTTCTGCCCATGCGATGTCCACATAAGCCATGCTTGGCATGACGTGATGGACAGGATCAACCTGACTGCTTTCTACCTGAAGGATCCGATCGAGGAACGGGCGGGCTTCATCCTTTCGATCGAGCATCACCAGCGTTCGACCGCGCAAAACAGTCAGCCAGACCTCGATATCAAAACCCAGCGTTTGCCGATCGAATTTTACGATTTCGTGAGCACGTTCCGTCGCCTCAATATTCATTTGAAGCGCTTCTCTCATGCGACCTGACAGCCACAGTGCGTGACAGAGCACAGCCTTAAGCGTGATTTGAACGCTGGGATCATTACCCTGATCGGCGATCGCTTTAGCTTCGCGGATCTTTTCCACGTACTCATCCGCCGAACCGCCATTCGCTAAAATCCGCCCGTAAGCTGCGTGAATAAGCGCATTGGCCCTCATATCTCCCAAGGCCAGTGCCAGTTGTTTGGCTTCCTCGAAGTAAACTCCGGCATCTTCCGACGACATTCCTTCCCGCCAACCGAAGTTTATGATCTGACCGGATGCCATCATCTTCAAATAGTTTATCGGCTGAGATGGCGGCAGATTTGATAGAAGCTCGCGGACCTTCTGCCAGCTCCTCAGTGCCTGACTTGGATCGTTGGCGCCAATCCAAACCGCAGCGCGCATATTCTGCTGGGCCGCTTTGAGGTTTTCACCGGCTTGCTCCAGGTGATATGCCAGCAGAGAAGCCCGCTCCTCGGCGCGATCCTTGAAGAGACTCTCAATGGCTTGCGCCACTTTTGAATGAAGCTCGCGGCGGCGTTCGTGCAGCAGTGATCGATAGCCAACCTCCTGGATAAGCGGGTGACGAAATGCAATGAGCCGTTGTTCGAAGGGCGGCACATCGTAAAGCAGCTCGGCTTGCCTTAAATGCTGGGCTGCTTCCGACAACTCGGTTGGAGACAAACCGGTAACGAGGTCCAGGATTGATATCGAAATCTCGCGACCAACAACGGAGGCAACCTCGAGCACCTTTTTTGCATTATCTTGAAGACGGTCGATACGGGCCGCAATAACCGCTTGCACCGTCGGCGGCAGCGGGATCGTATCGATGCCGCCTTTCAATCGGTACGCGCCCTTCTCGCCCTCAAAATCTCCGCGTTCCACGAGCGCATTGACAAGTTCCTCCAGAAAGAACGGATTTCCCTGGGCACGCTCGATGATGTTCCTGCTCAGCAACGCCAGCGAGGGGTCGTCGCCAAAGTGATCCTGCAACAGGATGGCCGCTTGTGCCGGCGGCAGGGGAGGCATGTTGATTTGGCGATAGTGCGACCGCTGCATCAGGGCCGCGGCAAACCCCGGCCTGAAATTAACAACCAGAAGTGTTCTCGTGCCGACCACAGCATCCGCCAACGCTTCGACGAACTCCTCGCTTGCCGCATCGATCCAGTGCAGATCCTCGATGATGACAACCGCGGTGGCATCCGCGGGTCCCGAACGCGGCAATGTCCTGACAAAATCGAGCAACAGCGTTTTTCGGGCTTTTGGGTCAAGCTTGATTGCCGCTCGCAGCGGATCGGCCAGGCCTAAAAACTCCAACAACACAAACGTTGTCTGCTCGGAGAGGGCCGCCAACCGCTCAAGGACGCGACCGCGAGAAACCTCGACGGCTTCCTTGACGCGAAGCCCAAAATAATCGCGCAACAACTCCAGCACGGGCTGAAACGGGGTCGCCCGACCATGCGCCAACACGCGCGCCTCAAAGACCCGGATGCCTTTTCCACGACAGCTTTCAGCAAACTCGAAACACAGACGGCTCTTGCCGATGCCAGCCTCACCGACGACACCGACAACGCGACCATCTCCCTTGATCGTATTTTCGAGTTCCGCCGAGAGTGTGGAGGATTGGTCGCTTCGACCGATGAGGGGGCTTAACCGCCTCCCGCTTCGAAACACTCCGCTGGAAGGAGCGTGCTGAAGCCCCCTGAGTTTGAACGTCTCAATGGGTGCCGCGACCCCGCGAATGGTTTGCAGGCCGAGCGGCTCGACTTCCACGAATTGTTTGGCGGCATTGTAAGTCTCTTTCGAAATCAGAATGGCACCTGCGTCAGCCAGTTGCTCCATGCGATTGGCCAGGTGCACATTTGCGCCTGCGGCATCGTAGGTTTGGTAAATTCCGTGCTCTATCGCCTGAACAACGACCTCACCGGTGTGAACGCCAACGCGAATCTGCAAATCCGGATCGGCGAAGCGGGTTACCCCATCCTGCATTGCCAGCGCCGCGAGGCAGCCACGGACGGCGTGGTCCTCATGCGGCTGTGGGGCGCCAAATAGTGCCATGACGCCGTCGCCCTGTGATTTGTTGACGACGCCCTCGTAACGAACAACGGCTTCATTCATGAGATCCAGAACGGGTTGCAGTCGCCTCATTCCCAATTCGGGATCACCCAAACTGTCGATGAGGCCGGTTGAGTTACGGATGTCCGCAAACAGAATTGTGAGACGCTTGCGCTCTCCGCCCTTGGCGTGCAGCGATCTCAGCACATGCTGCCACGATTGATTGGATGCCTCTGTAGCTATTGGCTTCAGGGCAGCGCTACATCGTCCGCAAAAGCGGGCTGTCAGTCCGTTGAGGTGGCCACAGGCGCTGCACTCAGTTCCGAGAGTGGCCCCGCATCCTTCGCAATATTCATTGGTCGCCTTATTTTGGCAACCGCAACGAAAACATTGCATCGATGGCCCCTTGCACAGCAGCAGAAGCGTGACTGCACCTTAAGGTAATTCTAGCTCCATAAGCTGATTATTTCTACGCCGGTATGCATTACTTTCAGCCGCTGCCGGGCCAAGACCTGCCAATGACGGCGCCCAATCGATTGTGCCACTCGGCACCTAGCCGGCGAACCAATGGCGCGTTAGTATTGATCCAGAGTTCGTATGGAAACGATGTTAACCATTCGAAT
>Ga0207657_10000599_pt1 | contig 38276 bp, 38 predicted proteins | sample KBSC33metaG_FD_184316 | JGI IMG/M metagenome (GOLD analysis project Ga0207657, IMG submission 184316) | Corn rhizosphere microbial communities from Kellogg Biological Station, Michigan, USA - KBS C3-3 metaG (SPAdes) (version 2) | ecosystem: Host-associated > Plants > Roots > Rhizosphere > Soil ... | reverse complement strand
CCGCCCGGGAGTCGGGTGGACGTTCGCGTCCGCCAACCTGGTCAGGTCCGGAAGGAAGCAGCCACAACGGATGGCAGCGGGTCGCCCGGCTCCTTTTTCACCGCATGACTTTCCTCGTCCCAATCCCTAACCTGCCGGCATGATCGATTCCGGCGACATGTTCGGCGACACTCCGCCACCCGAAGGCGAGGAACAGGAAGCGAAGCCGAGTGCCGCGGAGCTCGAGGCCGCCGGGCAATCGGCGATGTTCGGTGAACCCGAGCCCAAGGTCGAGCCAACGGCCGCTGCGCCGAAGGCGGCGCCGTTGGCCGCCGCGCAGCCCTATCGTGTGCTCGCCCGCAAATACCGTCCGCAGACCTTTTCCGAACTCATCGGCCAGGATCCGATGGTCAAGACCCTGGCCAACGCGATCCAGCGCGACCGGCTGGCGCACGCGTTCCTGATGACCGGCGTGCGCGGGGTCGGCAAGACCAGCACCGCGCGCCTCATCGCCAAGGCGCTCAACTGCGTCGGCCCGGACGGGCAGGGCGGCCCGACCATCGACCCGTGCGGCGTGTGCGAGCCGTGCCGCGCCATCGCCGAGGGGCGCCACATCGACGTGATCGAGATGGACGCCGCCAGTCACACCGGCGTCGACGACGTGCGCGAGATCATCGAGGCGGTGCGATACGCGGCCGTCTCGGCGCGCTACAAGATCTACATCATCGACGAAGTCCACATGCTGTCGCGCAATGCCTTCAATGCGTTGCTGAAGACACTTGAGGAACCCCCGCCGCACGTGAAGTTCCTGTTCGCGACCACCGAGGTCGAGAAGCTGCCGGTGACGGTGCTCAGCCGCTGCCAGCGATTCGACCTCAGGCGGATTCCCAAATCGCTGCTCGAGCAGCAGTTCGCCTCGATTTGCCGCCAGGAAGGCGTTGAGGCCGAGCCCGAGGCGCTGGCGATCATCGCCTCGGCCGCCGAGGGGTCGAGCCGCGACGGCCTCTCGATCCTCGACCAGGCCATCGCCCATGCCGATCTCGATGAGGGCGGCAAGGTGACCGCCGAGCGGGTGCAGGACATGCTCGGCCTTGCCGACAAGGGCGCGCAGCGGCGCTTGTTCGGCGCGCTGCTCGGCGGCAATCCGCAAGCGCTTCTCGCCGAGATCGATCGGCAATACGCGCTCGGGGTCGAGCCGCAGGCGCTGATGCGAGGGATGATGGACCTTGCTCACCGCATCACCGTCGCGCAGATCGGCGGCAATGCAGCCGACGCGGCAACGCATGAGGAACGCGAGGCCGTGGAGGGCTGGGCCGGATCGCTTTCGCCGGCGCAACTCCATCGCCTGTGGCAGCTGCTGCTCAAGGGTCACGACGAGGTCCGCAAGGCGCCGGACCCGCTCGTGGCCATGCAAATGGCCCTCCTGCGCGTGCTCCATGCCGCCGACATGCCCGACCCCGGCACGCTGGCGAAGATGCTCGAGCAATGGGCGGCCGGCGGCAGCGCGCGGGCGCCTTCTGCGCCGGGCGGCAGCAACGGCTCCGGGACCGAAGCTGCAGCGCCGGCGTCGCTCGATTCATGGCAGCGGCTGGTCGAGCGCGTCGATCAATCGGGCGCGCTCAGGGTCGCACAAACCATGCGCGACTGGGTTCGCCCGATCGAGCTCGGCCCGGGCAAGCTGGTTTACGAACTCGCGCCGGGCCTCGGCGATGACCCGGGTCCGGAGCTGCGCGATGCGCTCCTTAAGGCGACCGGGGAACGCTGGCAGGTCGTCGCGGGTACAGGCGATGCCCTGCCGACGCTGCGCGAACGCGCCCAAGCTGCCAAGGCCGCCGAGGACGAGCGGATCCGCAATGCGCCCCTCGTCAAGGCCGCCTTCGAGGCGTTCCCCGGCGCTGAGCTGGTCGACGAAAGCGAAGCCCGCCAGGGCGATCGCAACTGGAACCGAAGAGCCTGAGGATAACCGATGGATATGGAAGAACTGATGCGCCAGGCCCAGGAGGCCGCGCAGAACATCCAGAAGCAGATGAACGAGGTTCAGGTCAAGCTGGATGCGCTCGAGGTCGAGGGCACTTCGGGCGGTGGACTGGTCAAGATCCGCGCCACCGCCAAGGGCCGCATTCTCGCGGTGTCGATCGACGACAGCCTCATCGTCCCCGAGGACAAGCAGATGCTCGAAGACCTTGTCACGGCCGCCTTCAACGACGCCCGTACCAAGGCCGACCAGGCCGCCAGCGCCGAGATGCAGAAGGCGCAATCCGGCATGGGTCTGCCGCCGGGGCTCAACCTGCCGGGCATGGGGTGATGTTGCCGCTGCCGGCGGAGGCCGGGGCAGCCTTGGCCAGCAAGCTGTCCGAGCCGCCGATCCGTCGAGGCCTGCTGCTCGCGGAATCGCACCGGGTCAGGGCGCTCGAACGTCGCGACGGTCGGGCGCTTGCCCGCCGTCTTGCGCCTGGGTTCGCCGAGCGTTCGCCCGCCGTCCACAGCGATTGCGCGGGCGCTGTTGCGGCATCCGCACGGGATTCCCATATGCACGCGCAAGAACGTTCGCGCCGCACCCCTTGTTCAGCCCGGCGCGTTACATTGGACGGATACGAATTATCATGACGGCATTTCCTCTTCTCCCCTTGCGCGACCTCGTCGTGTTCCCTGGCCAGGTGGTCCCGTTGTTCGTCGGGCGCGACAAGTCGGTCACCGCGCTCGAGGCGGCGATGGCCGGAGACAAGGACATCTTCCTTGTCGCCCAGCTCGACCAGGGCTGCGACCACCCCGAGCGCGAGGACCTTTACGATGTCGGTACCGTCGCGCAGGTGCTGCAGCTCCTCAAGCTGCCGGACGGCACCGTGCGCGTGCTGGTCGAAGGGCAGCAGCGCGCGCGGCTGGTCGGCACCGCCGAGCACGACGACTATGTGCTCGCCGAGACCGAGGTGATCGACGAGGAGCCTGCCAGCGGTGCGCCGGTCGCCGCGCTGATGCGCAGCGCGCTCGAGCAATTCGCCGATTACGCCAAGCACAACAAGAAGCTGCCGGAAGACATCGAAAGCGAGCTCGCGCAAATCGACGATGCCGGGCGCCTGGCGGACGCCATTGCCGGGGCTCTCACGGCCAAGGTCGCGACCAAGCAGTCGCTGCTTACCGAGCCCGAGCCGCTGAAGCGTCTGGAAATGGTCTATTCGGTGATGGAAGGCGAGCTGTCGGTGCTCCAGGTCGAGCGCAAGATCCGCGGCCGCGTCAAGCGCCAGATGGAGAAGACCCAGCGCGAATACTACCTGAACGAGCAGCTCAAGGCGATCCAGAACGAGCTCGGCGGCGGCGATGAGGAAGGCGGCGACGAGCTCGCCGAGCTGCAGCACAAGATCGACACGCTCAAGCTGTCGAAGGAAGCCAAGGCCAAGGCCACCGCCGAGCTGAAGAAACTGCGCACGATGCAGCCGATGAGCGCCGAGGCGACCGTCATCCGCAACTATCTCGACGTGCTGCTCGGGCTGCCATGGGGCAAGAAGAGCCGCCTCAAGAAGGACATCGCGAAGGCCCAGCTGGTCCTCGACGAGGATCATTACGCGCTCGACAAGGTCAAGGACCGCATCATCGAGTACCTCGCGGTGCAGGCGCGCACCAACAAACTCAAAGGACCGATCCTGTGCCTCGTCGGCCCGCCAGGCGTCGGCAAGACCAGCCTTGGCCAGTCGATCGCCCGTGCCACGGGGCGCGAGTTCGTGCGCCAGTCATTGGGCGGCGTACGCGACGAGGCCGAAATCCGCGGCCACCGGCGAACCTACATCGGTTCGCTGCCGGGCAAGATCGTCACCAACCTGCGCAAGGCCGGGACCAGCAACCCACTTTTCCTGCTCGACGAGATCGACAAGCTGGGGCAGGACTTCCGCGGAGATCCGGCCAGCGCGTTGCTCGAAGTGCTCGATCCCGAGCAGAACTCGAAATTCCAGGACCATTACCTCGAGCTCGACCTCGATCTTTCCGACATCATGTTCGTCACCACGGCGAACACGCTGAACCTGCCGCAGCCGCTGCTCGACAGGATGGAGATCATTCGCCTCGAGGGGTACACCGAGGACGAAAAGGTCGAGATCGCCCAGCGCCACCTGATCCCCAAGCAGGTCGAGGCCCACGGCCTCAAGGCCGGCGAGTTCGAGCTGACCGAGGAAGGCCTGCGCGACCTTATCCGCTACTACACGCGCGAGGCGGGCGTTCGCACGCTGGAGCGCGAGATTGCCCGCTTGGCGAGGAAGACGCTGCGGCAGATCCTCGAAAAGAAGGTGACGAACGTGGTCGTGACGCCCGAGAACCTCGGCGACTACGCCGGCGTACGCAAGTTCCGCCACGGAATGTCCGAGGAAGAAGCGCAGGTCGGCGCTGTCACCGGTCTGGCATGGACCGAGGTCGGCGGTGAGTTGCTGACCATCGAGAGTGTCACCGTGCCCGGCAAGGGCGAGGTCAAGACCACCGGCAAGCTCGGCGAGGTGATGACCGAAAGCATCGCCGCGGCGTTCAGCTTCGTCAAGGCACGCGCCCCTGCCTACGGGATCAAGCCATCGATCTTCCAGCGCAAGAACATCCACATCCACCTGCCCGAAGGAGCGGTGCCCAAGGACGGGCCGAGCGCCGGTGTCGGCATGGTCACGTCGATCGTCTCGACGCTGACCGGCATCCCGGTGCGGCCGGACGTGGCGATGACCGGCGAGGTCACGCTGCGCGGCCGCGTGCTTGCCATCGGTGGTCTCAAGGAGAAGCTCCTCGCGGCCCTGCGCGGCGGCATCAAGACGGTACTCATCCCGGAAGAGAACGTGAAGGATCTCGCCGAGATACCGGCCAACGCCAAGGAAGGTTTGGAGATCGTCCCGGTGGCCCATGTCGACCAGGTCCTCGAGCACGCGCTGACCGCGCAGCCATTGCCGATCGAATGGACCGAGGCGGACGATCTCGCGAGCCAGCCCAGTCCCCAGCTGCAAGGACCTGATGCGGCGACCATGGCGCATTGAGCGCCTGCAGCAGGCTGCTGCGCCGCAGCGACTCGCCGGCCTGCCAAGGTGACTTGGCGGCGCGTTAAGCAACTTGGGTTGGGCCCCGGCTCGGCGTTAAGCTGGAATGCGGAAACCAAATCGCCGTCGGGTGCCAGTTTCGGCGGGTTTGGCTTTGACAGGGGATTCAAAAGACGCTCAAACTCGCCCGCCTCGCGCACGCGATTCCAATGTTGGTCCGACAACACGAAATGAGGGGGATTCCCGAAACATGAACAAGAACGAACTGATCGGTGCAGTCGCTGACGCCAGCGGGCTGTCGCGCAGCGATGCCACGAAAGCGGTCGAAGGGGTGTTCGACACGATCACCAGCACCCTGAAGCGTGGCGACGAGGTCCGGCTGGTCGGTTTCGGAACGTTCTCGGTGGCGAAGCGCAAGGCTTCCACCGGCCGCAATCCTCGCACCGGCGAACCGATGACGATAAAGGCCTCGACCCAGCCGAAGTTCAAGGCCGGCAAGGGGCTCAAGGATTCGGTGAACTGATCGCAGCAGGTCCGGCTCAAGCGCCGGGCGGTGCCGATCGCAAGGCCGCTCCCTCGACGGGTGCGGCCTTTCGCGCGTCAGGGCGCCAGCTTCACCAGCGCCATCGGCGCCGCCTTGGTCCGAGCGCTGATGGCCCATTGAAGGACCTGCCCGCGGGCGCCGGCCTTGGGCCCTTCGTCGGTGTTGTTGGCCAGGATCTGTCCGTCGGTGACGATGCTGAAGGTGCCGTTCATCTCGGGAACCTGCGGCAGCTTCGCGCCGGGCGTCGTGGCAGAGTCGGCGACGGACTGCGCCGCGAGCGAGCCGGTCAGCACCGCCATCATCGATTCAATCGGGTTCCCGGAGTTCTGCGCTGAGAAGCCAGGCGCCTCGATGCGGACGGAGCCATCCTGCCTTCGCGTGGCGACGACGAAGAAGTTGTTCATCGGGAACTGCTCGACGGTCGGGAAGGCAAAGTCGTGCGTCATCCGGCTGGTCAACGCGAAGTCCACCTCAAACAGACCGTCGCCGACGTAATCAACATGGCGCCATCCAGCCTCGCGGCGCAGGCGGTCGGCCAGCTCCATCGCCGCCTTGGGATCGCCCGGGTCGATGCCGCCGAGCATGGCCCGCATCGCCTCGGCGTTCTTCTCGTCTTCCTTGAGCTTGGCCTGCCGGGCGTCTTCCCACTCGCGCCTCTGATCGGCGAGCTCGCTCGAGGTACAAGGCCGCACCTTGCCCCCTTCGCCGTAGCACTCGTGCGGCACGAACTTGCTGTGGGCCGCATCCTGCTTCGCCGCCGCCTCGGCGATCTTGCTCAGCGCCAGCATGTAGATCTGGCCCTTGTAGGCGTAAGTGAAGGTGCCGTCCTTGCGCAGCTCCAGCGACGAATCGAACGTGCCGGGCTGGAGGAAGCACCCCGTCAGCGCAAGGAACGCCAGAGTGGGCACGGCTGCCCGAAGCCATTTCCTGAACATCGCGTCACCCCCCGGTTCGCGACCCCGGTTAATGCTTTCTCGTTGCCACGGCGTAAAGGGCAATTGCGGCGGCATTGGAGACGTTGAGGCTTTCCATCGCCTCGCCGATCGGCAGCCGTGCGAGCACGTCGCAATGGGCGGCGATGTTGTGCCGCAACCCTTCGCCTTCCGCCCCGAGGACCAGGGCGACCGGACCGGCGGGAAGGGCTTGTGCGAGCGTGGCCTGCGCTTCGCCTGCGAGGCCGATGCGCCAATATCCCGCCTCCGCCATCTCCTCCAGCGCGCGAGCGAGGTTGACCACCCGCACCCACGGCACGATCTCGAGCGCGCCCGAGGCGGCCTTGGCGAGCGCGCCGCTTTCAGGTGGCGCATGGCGGTCCTGCGTGACGAGCGCGGCGGCGTCGAACGCCGCGGCAGAGCGCAGGATGGCGCCGACGTTGTGCGGATCGGTGACCTGGTCGAGGACGACGATCGGGCGGCTGGTGTCGCCGATCAGCACGTCATCCAGATGCAGATCCTCGAGCGGCGCGCATTCCAGCACCAGCCCCTGGTGTGGCGCATCGAGCGCCACGAGCCGGGCAAGGTCGCCGGCTTCCGCAAACTCGAGCGGAAAATCCGGCGGCAGCTCTCCGTCGAGCGAAGCGACCCCTTCGCGGGTGGCCCACAGCTTGCGGTGCTGCCGGTGCGGATTTTTCAGCGCCGCCTTGACCGCATGGCGGCCCCACAAGCGCACATGGCCATGGGTGGGGCGCCCTGAACCGCGCGCGCTCTGCATGCGTCCGGCCCGCCCGCGCAGGGCTTTCCTGTTGCCGCTCCTGGCCATGGGGAACCCCCTGCCAGTGCCGCCATTGACAGGCAAGCACCGCTTCGCCATGGACGCGCGCACTCGGCCGGGCCCCGCCAAGCGGGGGCTGCACAGCACACGGGTTCGCCCGTCGCACCGGCACCAGGTGGACAGGTGGCCGAGTGGTTAAAGGCAGCAGACTGTAAATCTGCCCGCGCAAGCGTACGGTGGTTCGAATCCACCCCTGTCCACCAGCCGGTTATGCCGTTGCTTGTACAGCAGGAAGCTGGACAACCTCGGCCCCGCCACCATTGGTGTCGATTGCGGCGATTGGGCATAATCTCAGAATGCCGCATGGCCGTGTTAAGCCCTACTGCGACGAACAGCCAAAGGTCAGTGTCGGCGTCCGCAATCGCGCCCTTGTAAAAGGCCTCGGCGTAGCGCGCCGGTCCTTCCGTTGGCGCTCCAAGAAATGCGGAGACTTTATGCCGATGCGGGCACGGCGGTCGTATTGGTTTCGGTTGTGGAGCTTCCGATAGTCGATTATCTTGCGTCCAAGGAAAAGGTCGATGCGGAATGGACCTCCTTCCTTCATCACTAGGCAACCACCCGCGTCGGGCCGCAGCCCTTTTGTCAGGCCGGTTCTAAGGCTTCGACTTGTTCGATCTCCTTACGGCGCTCCAATCCTACAGTCGCCAAATCAAACGCCTGCTGCATATTCAACCACAGCTCCGGAGACGTCCCAAGCATCCGCGCGAGCTTTAATGCTAGGACGGTGGAGACCGCACTCTTCCCGCTAAGTACATTGTAAAATGCTTCGCGACTCATTCCGAGCCGCTTTGCAAAGGCCGTCTTATTGAGGCCGCTTGCGGGAACTACGTCCTCGCTAAGAACCTCTCCGGGATGCACGGGCGGCAGCCCTGCAATCATCGGATTACTCATTTGCTTTCCTTTCCTATGCCCGCCTCACAGGCGCGGGCAGTCCTTCAGTGATAATCTTCTAAATCGACGTCTATCGCATCCTTGTCGTTCCAGCCGTACGTCAAGCGATAATTTGCCGTCACACGGACTGAGTATCTTTGCTCCCCTCTCAAGCCGTGAAAATAGAAACCCGGAAGATTCATGTCCTCCGGTTTGATCGCAGCATTTAGCACGGCCAACTGTCGAGCCAGCTTTCTGGCAGCCGCCCCTCGTACCGGCAATTTTCGTGTATCCCAGGTCGTCGCGAAGGCTTCCAGCCCCTTGTTGCGAAAGCTCTTGATCATGGCAAAGCGATAAGCATCACTCCACGTGTCGTCAAGTCTCACTTCACAGTGATACTCGCATGAACCTTTCGAATGAGTGAATGTTCCGATGAACGAAAATGCCCCGCCGAAGCGGTCCCTCGATTGCCAGCCGTGGGCTGGGGTTAGGCTGGTGCTTGGTTTTCGAGCGAGCGCAGGACCGACACGAGCAGGCTTGCGTTCCGATCTAGAATGCTTTCGGCCGGAAGGATTGCGGAAAAGTCCTTTCGGGCCGCAGCCAAGCGGCTGTCGCGCCACCCTTAGTCTCGTAGCGTCCTCGCCCGAAAAAGTGGAACCGAACGCGGCCCTCACAGCCTTCCGTGATCCGGCAACACGTCGTGCGATTCGATAGGTCGTAATCCTCGCCCTTGGCCTTGGCGATAACCTCCAGGTCAACGTCACGATACCCGCCGCAGCTCGCGCACATCGCCCTGACCGGCACCTTTCCGGCAATCATCGCCCCGACATTCGCGGTCCATGACGGGCGCACTGGCGTTCGTTTTCCCATGCCTCTGGATTGCGCCCAGCGGCACGATTCGGGCAAGATATTTGTTCGTGTTGTGTTCCGTCTGCGGCCGGGCCGCGAAGCCGGTGCAAGATGTGAGTAATCGTGCAAAGATGCACTCGGAGGGAGTCGGAACCCCCTCGGACGTGCGCAAAGGCCGAAAATACGCGTAAGTTCAAGGTATTAAGTATTAAGATGCACTCGGAATTTGCCGGAAGGCCAGGCGCGTGGACTGTAAGTCTGCCCGCGCAAGCGTACGGTGGTTCGAATCCCCCTGTCCACCAGCCGCCGCCCGCTGTGGCTTGTTAGCCGCCAAGCAACTCCCTAGATGCACGTCATGGCCGGTGACCTTCTCGACAACCGGGGCCGAGGCGACGCCGAGTGGGGCTGGCCTCCGATTCATCCCGAAGGGCGCAAGTTCGGCCTCGGCGCCGTCGTCATTTCGCTGATCGTGCTGTTCGGGCTCGGCTGGGGCTTCCCCGGCTGGGCGCTGCTGTTCGCCTCGCTTGGCGTGTTCGCGTTCTTCCGCGACCCGGAACGCGTCGTCCCGCAGGGGCGCGACCTGATCGTCTCGCCGGCCGACGGACTTGTGACCCTGATCGAGCAGGTGCCGCCGCCGCCGGAGCTGCAGGCCGCCGACGCCGACGGCTCGAGCGGGCTGCCGCCGGAGCCGGTCACCCGCATCTCGATCTTCATGTCGGTGTTCGACGTTCACATCAATCGCGCGCCGATCGGCGGCACCGTGCGTCGGGTGATCTATATCCCCGGCCGGTTCGTGAACGCAGATCTCGACAAGGCCAGCGAGGAGAACGAGCGCCAGCACGTGCTGATCGAACGGCCCGACGGGGTGCAGGTCCCATTCACCCAGATCGCCGGGCTGGTGGCGCGCCGGATCGTGCCGTTCATCAAGCCGGGCGACATCGTTGCCGCCGGCCAGCGGGTCGGCCTGATCCGCTTCGGCAGCCGTGTCGACGTATACCTGCCGCAGGGCACCGATTCGAAGGTCCTGCTGGGGCAGAAGGTCGTCGGCGGCGAGACGGTGCTGGCCGAAATAGGGCAACAGCAGCTGATCGAAGGCGTCAGCCAGTGAATCCGCCCGACTTCGACGAGGAGCGGCCGATCGACCCCGGCCCGGCTTGGCTCGGGCCGAAGGCGAGCGAGGACGAGGTGCCGGTGGCCCGTCGATTCGGCGGCGGGCTCACCTTGCGGGCGGTCTTGCCGAATGCGATCACCGCGGCGGCGCTGTGCTCGGGCCTCACCGGCGTGCGCTTCGCCATTGCCGCGGCTTACGGCAAGGACGGTGATTGGCAGAAGGCGCTGTTCGCGATCATCCTCGCCGGGATGCTCGACGGGATCGACGGGCGGATCGCCCGGCTGCTCAAGGCCCAGTCGCGTTTCGGCGCCGAGCTCGATAGCCTGGCGGATTCCCTGAGCTTCGGCATGGCGCCCGCTTTGGTGCTGTACCTGTGGTCATTGCAGGACCTGCCAAGGTTCGGGTGGTTCGCCTCCCTGGCATTTGCGATCTGCTGTGCTTTGCGGCTCGCACGCTTCAACGCGCGGATCGACGTCGACGACCAGCCGCACAAGTCGGCGGGGTTTCTCACAGGTGTCCCGGCTCCTGTCGGTGCCGGCCTCGCCTTCCTGCCGATGTACTTGTGGCTCGCAACCGGGATGCAGATCTTCCGCGAGCCCTGGCTTGTCACGGTGTGGGTCGCAGCGATCGCCTTCCTGATGATTTCGAACCTGGCGACGCTGAGCTGGAAATCGATACGTCCCGGGCGCTCCATCAGGCTGTGGGCCATTGCGCTCGCCGGCCTGGTGTTTGCAGCGCTGCTGTCGGACCCGTGGTGGACGCTGGCCGGGATCAGCGTGATCTATCTGGCGGTGATGCCGTTGGCGGTTGCCAACTACGCCAAGGTCAAGCGGCAGCGCGCGTCGGCAGCCGCGATTGAAATGGCGCCGAAGGCCTGATCGGCAGGGGGGCCGTGCGCCCTGCGACGGCCCACCGGGCGCGGGCATCGCGCTCCTGTCTTACCACGACCATCCGGGTGTCGCCGCACAGGTCGAGTTGCCGCCGCAGCGAGGATGCGGCGGCAAGGCCCTGCGCAAGGGACGCGGCAATGGTGCAAAGGGCAAGTCCGGCGGCGGCCATGACGGCGAAGGCAATGAGCGGTGCGAGCATGTCAATCAACCCTTGCGCTGTGCCTCCCCGGCCGCGAGTTCGGCTTGGCGAGGCTCCTGTTTGACAAATATAAGGTCGGCTTGTTCCCGATCTGTCCCTATGTTCCCTCTTTGTTCTAGCTGTCAAGCGGGATTTGCGGCGGGGCAGATCGCCGGCGCGCCGAATTGAGGGTGGATTTCCTCGCCGTTCGCCGCTAAGGCGCGGCCCCTGCCGACCGGTCCGACTTCGGACAGCTCGGCAAATTCACATGGAAGGCACACAGCTCCGGTGCCCAGGCGGGATGCTCCGCAAGGGTTCCAGCGCTTTCCAGAGGCAGAACCGGAAAGGAAATACCTATGGCGGCTCCGACCGTCACCATGCAGCAATTGATCGAGGCCGGTGCGCACTTCGGCCACCAGACCCACCGCTGGAACCCGCGGATGAAGCCATACATCTTCGGCGCCCGCAACGGGGTCCACATCATCGACTTGTCGCAGACCGTGCCCTTGATGGCACGCGCGCTCGACTTCGTGCAGGACACCGTCCGCGCGGGCGGCAAGGTGCTGTTCGTCGGCACCAAGCGCCAGGCGCAGGAACCGATCGCCGAGGCCGCGCGCAGGTCCGGCCAGCACTTCGTCAACCACCGCTGGCTTGGCGGCATGCTGACCAACTGGAAGACGATCTCCCAGTCGATCAAGCGCCTCAAGAGCCTCGAGGAGCAGCTCTCGGGCGACACCGCGGGCCTGACCAAGAAGGAAGTCCTCCAGCTTACCCGCGAGCGCGACAAACTCGAGCTGTCGCTCGGCGGCATCCGCGACATGGGCGGCATCCCCGACGTGATGTTCGTCATCGACGCCAACAAGGAAGAGCTCGCGATCAAGGAAGCCAACGTGCTCGGCATTCCGGTCGTCGCGGTGCTCGATTCGAACGTCGACCCGAGCGGCATTGCCTTCCCGATCCCCGGCAACGACGACGCCAGCCGTGCGGTGCGCCTGTACTGCGACGCGGTCGCCGAGGCGGCGATGACCGGCCGCGGCGAAGGCGTGGTCGATTCGGGCGCCGATTTCGGCGCGATGGCCGAACCGCCGGCCGAACCGGCCGCGGAGCCGGCTGCGGAAGAGACGCCGGCCGAAGCCTGAGCCAGCGCTCGCTACCAGCGATCCGTGCGCCGGGCCCCCATCTGACGAGGCCCGGCGCCCGAGCCCATTTTGAGAAGGTACGATAACCATGGCTTACACCGCCACCGACGTGAAGAACCTGCGCGAGCGCACCGGCGCCGGCATGATGGACTGCAAGAAGGCGCTCGACGAGAGCGCCGGCGACTTCGAGGCCGCGGTCGATGCGCTTCGCGCCAAGGGCCTTGCCGCCGCAGCCAAGAAATCGAGCCGCACCGCCGCCGAAGGGCTGGTCGGTCTCGCCGTCAACGGCACGACCGGGGTTGCCGTCGAGGTCAACTCCGAGACCGACTTCGTCGCCAAGAACGAGCAGTTCCAGGACTTCGTGCGCAAGACCACCGAGGTCGCGCTCGGCCTGCCCACTGACGATGTCGAAGCGCTCAAGGCGGCGGCCTATCCGGGCGGCGGCACGGTCGCCGAAAAGCTGACCGGCAATGTCGCCACCATTGGCGAGAACCAGCAGGTTCGCCGGATGAAGCACGTCACCGTCAATGAGGGCGCCATCGTCCCGTACATGCACAACGCCCAGGCACCCAATCTCGGCAAGATCGGCGTGCTCGTGGCGCTCGAGAGCGCGGCTCCGCGCGACGCGCTGGAGCCGCTCGGCAAGCAGCTCGCGATGCACATCGCCGCGGCGTTCCCGCAGGCGCTCGATGCCGACAGCCTCGACCCTGCCGTGCTCGAGCGTGAGCGCAAGGTCGCACAGGAGAAGGCGGCCGAGAGCGGCAAGCCGGCTGACGTCCAGGCCAAGATGGTCGACGGGGCGGTGAAGAAGTTCGCCAAGGAGAACGCGCTCCTCAGCCAGCTCTCGGTGTTCGACAACAAGACGCCGATCAGCGACTTCGTCGCCAGGGCCGCGAAGGACGCCGGGGCCGAGATCGTGCTGAAGGATTACGTCCGCTTCCAGCTCGGCGAAGGCATCGAGAAGGAAGCGAGCGACTTCGCCGCGGAGGTTGCCGCCGCCGTCCGGGGCTGACAGCTCTTCGCAGCCATACGAAGAGGGCCGCCGGGCATCCATCCCGGCGGCCCTTTTCATGCCTTCAGCGGGGGCGAACCGTGATCAGCCAGATGTCGGGCGGTGCATCGAGCCGGAACGGCAGCAGGCTCGTTCCGAGGCCCGCGGTCACGATGAGGACATTGCCGCGTTCCCGGACCAGCCCGCAAGCGTAGCGCTGGCCAAACCGGGAATTCGTCACCGGCGCCCAGCCGAGCAGGCGGATCTGGCCGCAATGCGTGTGACCCGCCAGCATCAGGCCGGTGTTGCCGGGAAGGCTCCCGAAGGCATCGGGACGGTGGCTGATAACCACGCGAGCGCCGCCGACCCCTTTCATCGCTGCGAGGGTCCTTTCGAGATGGCGAACGGGATGGAAGCCGTCGGCAAGCCCTCCGAGGGCAAGCGGACCGGCTCGCAGGGCCGCATCGGCGATGACCTTTATGCCGCGGCGGGCGAGTTGCCGGCGGACCGCGAGACGGCCGCGGGCGCCGTCATGATTACCCAGCACGGCAACGACGCCGAGCGGCGCGCGAAGGCCTGCGAGCGGGGCGATCGACAGGTCGACGGGGTAGGGATGCACAAACGTCCCATGCTCGCTGACGAGGTCACCGGCGATCACGATCACGTCGGGCTTGAGCGCGTTTACCTGCCCGACGATCCGCGAAAGGCGGGCAGGCGGCATGTCGGGCTCGGCGACATGGATATCGGACAGCAAGGCGATCGTGACGGGCCCGGAACCGGCGGGCATGCCCGGGACGGCAAGCGAGGCGCGGCGAACGATCGGGTCCTCCTTGGCCTCGTACCAGGCGCGCGCGCCGAACCCGCCGACGAGCAGCATGACGACGAGCAGGGCCATGGCGCACCCGAATCTGCGCCTGTTCAGTCGTTTGCCGTCCATCCCTCACGGCATCGGGCGCGGCGCCGCCAAAGGCAAGGGCTTGCCACTTGGCACCGCATCGCCGCGCTCTATAAGGGCCGGAAATTCGCCCCGGAGAGGTCCACCGCCCGATGCCCATGCCGCCCGTCAAACGCGTCCTGCTCAAGCTTTCGGGCGAGGTCTTGATGGGCGACCAGGCATTCGGGATCGATCCCGCCGTGGTCGCCGAGCTCGCCCGCGAGGTGAAGGCCGCGAAGGACAGCGGCCTCGAGTTGTGCCTGGTCATCGGCGGCGGCAACATCTTCCGCGGAATGGCCGGCGCGGCCGCCGGCATGGACCGGGCCCAAGCCGACTACATGGGCATGCTGGCAACGGTCATGAATGCGCTCGCGATGCAAAATGCGCTGGAGCAGATCGGCGTTCACACGCGCGTGCAGTCGGCGGTGCAAATGGACCAGGTGTGCGAGCCGGTGATCCGCCGCCGCGCCGAGCGGCACCTCGAGAAGGGCCGGGTGGTGATTTTCGCCGCCGGCGTCGGAAGCCCCTATTTCACGACCGATTCCGGGGCTGCCCTGCGCGCTGCGGAAATGGGCTGCGACGCGTTGCTGAAGGGCACGAGCGTCGACGGCGTCTACGATTCGGATCCCAAGAAGAACGCTGACGCCAAGCGTTTCGAAACAGTCAGTTACGACAGGGTCCTGGCGGACAACTTGAAAGTCATGGACGCCTCTGCGGTCGCTTTGTGCCGGGACAACAACATTCCGATCGTGGTCTTCTCGATCCGCGAGAACGGCAACCTCGCACGGGTGCTGGCGGGCGACGGTGTCCAGACGATAGTACGGAAGGAGGCCTGAGCATGGCCAAGTATGACAAGGCCGACATCGAGCGGCGGATGCACGGGGCTGTCGAGGCGCTGAAGCACGATCTCGCCGGCCTGCGCACCGGGCGCGCCAACACGGCGTTGCTCGATCCCGTTCATGTCGAGGTCTACGGCGCGATGATGCCGCTCAACCAGGTGGCGACCGTTTCCGCCCCCGAGCCGCGCATGCTCAGCGTGCAGGTGTGGGACAAGGCGAACGTCATCCCGGTCGAGAAGGGCATCGCCAAGGCCAATCTCGGCCTCAATCCGATGATCGACGGCCAGACCATCCGCCTGCCGCTGCCTGACCTTACCGAGGAGCGGCGCAAGGAGCTCGCCAAGCTGACGCACAAGTACGCCGAGAACGCCAAGATCGCCATTCGGAATGTCCGGCGCGACGGAATGGAAGCGCTCAAGGACGACGAGAAGAAGAAGGACATTTCCGAGGACGAGCGCAAGCGCCACGAGGACGAGGTGCAGAAGCTGACCGACAAGCATGTTTCGGAAGCCGACACCATTGCTGCGGCCAAGGAAAAGGAAATCATGACGCAGTGAGCGCCCCCCCATCACGGAACTTTCAGCATGGGGTCTGAGGCCGCCAGGGCCCGCCACGTCGCGATCATCATGGACGGGAATGGCCGCTGGGCGAAGCGGCACCACCTGCCGCGGGCGATGGGCCACCAGCGCGGCGTCGAAGCCGTGCGCCGGCTGGTGCGCGCGCTGAAGACGATCGATCTGGAGTGCCTGACGCTTTACGCCTTCTCGAGCGAGAACTGGAAGCGGCCTCAAGAAGAGATCGGCGACCTCATGAACCTGATGCGGCGGTTCATCAAATCCGATTTGCCGGAGTTCGTCGAGAACTCCGTGAAGCTGAAAATCGTCGGCGATTGGAAAGGGTTGGCACCCGACATTGTCGAGATGCTCGAAGATGCCTTGGCCAAGACCGCGGGGGGCAAGCGGACGCTGGCCGTGGCGCTCAACTACGGCTCGCAGCAGGAAATCGCCCGCGCCGCGGCCAGGGCCGCAGCCGATGGCGAGGTGACGGTCGAGGCCATCGCCGGCCGCCTCGATACCGCCGACCTGCCGCCGCTCGACCTGCTCATTCGCACGAGCGGCGAGCAACGCCTGTCGAATTTCCTCCTCTGGCAATCGGCCTATGCCGAGTTCTGGTTCACGGACGACCTGTGGCCCGATTTCACGCCGGAGCACCTCAGCCGGGCGCTCGACGAGTTCGCTCGGAGGGAGCGGCGTTATGGCGGGCGATGAGGGCCTCGAGGTTCCGCCGGCGAGGAGGAAGTCGGACCTGCCAGTTCGATCCGTGTCAGCGGTCGCGATGCTGGCGGTTTTCGGCGCCGCGCTTTGGCTCGGCGGATGGTGGTGGAACCTTTTCGTCCTGATCGTCGCGACCGGCGTGTTCTGGGAGTGGCGACGATTGGTGGCCGGCTTCGCGACCACCAACGTCGAGCGCGTCAATTGGGCCGTTGCCGGCATCATTTACATCGCCGTTGGCACCGCTTTCCTGATGACCTACCGCAACCTCGGCGACGACCGCTTCGAAAGCATCGTCCGGGTCCTGGCTCTGGTGGGCGCCGTGATCTTCACCGATATCGGCGCCTATTTCTCCGGCAGGGCGATCGGGGGGCCGAAAATCGCCCCCAAGATCAGCCCGTCGAAGACCTGGGCCGGATTGATAGGAGGAATGGTGGGGGCGTCCCTTTGGCTGGCCCTTGTCGTGCATGTCATTGGAGGAGCCCAGTGGCCTGCCATCTGCGCCGTTGGCGAGTGCACGCCCTCCTCGCGCAATGTCGGCGCAAACCAATTGCCCGCTTGGCCGTTTATCGAGGAGTTTCTCCTCGGTTCGGCGATAGCGATCGTGGCGCAGACGGGTGACTTTTTCGAAAGCTGGATGAAGCGACGTGCCGGCGTGAAGGATTCGAGCAGCCTTATTCCCGGACACGGCGGGATCTTCGACAGGGTGGACGGTCTGCTCGCGGTGTCGTTCGTCGGTGGCCTGGTGTTCCTGGGCCTTGCACTGGGGCCCCATTGATGTCGCGCTCGATCTCCATACTCGGCGCGACCGGCTCGGTCGGCGCCTCGACACTCGATCTCATCCGCCAAACCCGCGACGAGTGGCGGGTCGACGCCCTGAGCGCGAACTGCAATGTCGCCGAGCTGGCGGGGCTGGCGCGGGAGTTCGGAGCGAACATCGCGGTCGTGGCCGACGAGGCCCGATTGCCAGAGCTTCGCGAGGCCCTTGCCGGAAGCGGCATCGAGCCTGCCGGGGGGCCGGACGCCTTGTGCGAGGCCGCGGGCCGCGGCGCCGACCTCACCATCGCGGCGATAGTCGGCTGCGCCGGCCTCAGGCCGACGATGGCGGCGATCGAGCAGGGCGGGGTGGTCGCGCTCGCCAACAAGGAGGCGCTTGTCTCGGCGGGCGAGGTGATGACCGCGGCCGTCGCCAGGCACGGGGCGACGCTGCTGCCCGTCGATTCCGAGCACAACGCGATCTTCCAGTGCCTCCATGGCGAGGACCTCGCCGACGTGCGCTGGATTACGCTTACGGCGAGCGGCGGGCCGTTACGCACGTGGACCGCCGAGCAGATCGCCGTCGCCACTCCCGCGCAGGCGGTCGCCCATCCCAACTGGAGCATGGGCGCCAAGATCAGCGTCGATTCGGCGACGATGATGAACAAGGGCCTCGAGGTCATCGAAGCGCATCATCTCTTCCCGGTCGGCCTCGAGCGCATCAGGATAGTCGTGCATCCCCAGAGCGTAATCCATTCGTTGGTCGAATACGGCGACGGCTCGACTCTCGCCCAGCTCGGTCCGAGCGACATGCGCGTGCCGATCGCCTCCTGCCTCGCCTGGCCACGCCGTATGAAGATGGCCCTGCAACCGCTTGACTTGCCGCAGATAGGTACGTTGACCTTCTTCGCTCCGGACGAGCAACGCTTCCCCGCCACGCGGCTGGCGCGCGAGGCGGCGCAGGCGGGCGGCGCCGCGCCGGCGGTGCTCAATGCGGCCAACGAGGTGGCGGTCGCCGCCTTCCTCGCCGGTCACATCGCGTTCACCGACATTTGTGCATTGGTGGCACAGACCTTATCCGGCACATTGCTGAGTGCGCCCCAAACGCTCGACGAGGTACTCGCCGTCGATCGGGAAGCGCGCGCAAGGGCGGCCGAAGCGTTGGAGCACGTGTAGACTTGTTCGAAACCGTACCCTGGTGGATGTGGATCGTCGGCTTCCTGCTGGTCCTCGGGCCGCTGGTCACGCTGCACGAGCTTGGCCATTACCTCGTCGGCCGCGTGTTCGGGGTGAAGGCGGATTCGTTCTCGATCGGCTTCGGCCGGGAGATCGCCGGTTTTACCGACCGGCGCGGAACCCGCTGGAAGTTCGCCGTGCTGCCTCTAGGCGGCTACGTGCAGTTCGCCGGCGACATGAGCCCGACCAGCCAGCCGAGCGACGAATGGCGCAGCCTGCCGCCGGAGGAGCGCGAGAAAACCTTCCAGGCCAAGCCGCTGTGGCAGCGCGCGCTGATCGTCGCCGCCGGCCCCCTCACGAATTTCCTGGTCGCGATCGCCATCCTTGCCAGCTTCAATTTCGCTTACGGCAAGCTGGTGATCCCGCCGGTGGTCGCCGAAGTGCAGGCCGGAACCGCGGCCGACAGGCTCGGAATCGTTCCGGGCGATCGTTTTCTCGAGGTCGAGGGAACGTCGATCGACAACTTCGATCAGCTCCACGACCTGATCGCGCCCAATCCGGGGGCAACGCTGCACATGGTGATGCAGCACAGGGGCGAGCGGCGGGCCCTGACTTTTGTCGTGCCGATGGTGATCGAGCACGACAGCTTCGGAAATGCGTTCCGCGTCGGATTGCTCGGGGTGAAGCCGGACGTGAACGCGGTCGAGGTCCTCCCCGTCGGCCCGATCGAGGCGGTCGTCCTGGGGCTCGAGCAGACCGGCCAGACGGTCGATCTCATGGTCAACGGCATCTGGCAGATCATCACCGGCCGGCGGCCCGTCGAGGAGCTTGGCGGTCCGCTCAAAATTGCCAAGTTCTCCGGCGAGCAACTGAGCCTCGGATGGCGGAACTTTGTCGGTTTCGTGGCGCTCATTTCGATTAACTTGGCATTCATTAACCTGTTGCCAATCCCTGCCCTCGACGGCGGGCACCTGGCTTTCTATGCGGCCGAAGCGGTCCGCCGGAAGCCGGCCAGTCCGCGCAGTCAGGAATGGGCGTTCAGGACCGGCATTGCCTTCGTGGTTGCGCTGATGCTGTTCGTCACGATCAACGATATCGTCTCGCTGCCGATCTTCGGCAGGTAGGCGGGGATAAGGGATAGCCGGCGCAGCGTTTGCAGGCATGATTGCTTGATTGGCCTCGCCGCTTCGGGCAAGGCGCGGTTCGCGCGCCGACGCCCGGACCGGTCCCCTTCTTGAGGGTGGGCGCCCAGGTTCTCGTGGCACGGATGCGCGGTGTCGAACTGATGGACGGGTGTACATGAGCCGCAGGGCCAAGACGATCGCAACTTCGCAATTCGCCGCGGCTCTGATGGCGGGCACGATCATCGCCGGCTTGCCCTGTGCCGCGATGGCCCAGGACAACCGGCCGTCGGCTCAGCCCGAGCCTGCTCCTGCGCCCGCGCCGGCACCGGCCGAAGACCAGGTCATCAAGACCATCGCCGTCGCCGGGGCCCAGCGGCTCGAGCCGTCGACCATCCTCAGCTACGTCCAGCTGCGCCCGGGCCAGATCTACACCGCCGCCGCGGCCGACCAGGCGCTCAAGGACCTCGCCGCGACCGACCTGTTCTCGGACTACCGGATCCAGAACAACAACGGCAACGTGGTGATCACAGTCACCGAGAACCCGGTGATCAACCGCGTCATCCTCGAAGGCAACAAGCGCATCAAGGACGACAAGATCACCAAGGAGATCAAGCTCGCCCCGCGTTCGATCTTCACCCGCGCCAAGGTTCGTGCCGACGTCAACCGCATCATCGAGCTGTACAAGCGCCAGGGCCGCTTCGCCGCGACCGTCGAGCCCAAGATGGTCCAGCTGAGCCAGAACCGCGTCGACGTGGTGTTCGAGATCAACGAGGGTCCGAAGTCGAAGGTCAGGGCCATCAACATCATCGGGAATACCGAGTTTTCCGACGGCAAGCTGAAGGGCCAGATGCTGACCAAGGAGGCCGGGCTGACCAAGATCTTCAGCTCCGGCACGAGCTACGACCCGGACCGGCTCGCCTTCGACCAGCAAAAGCTGCGGCAGTTCTATCTTACCGAGGGCTATGCCGATTTCCACGTCGTGTCGGCCGTCGCCGAGCTGACGCCGGACAAGAAGGACTTCATCATCACTTACGTGGTCGAGGAAGGCAAGCGCTACAAGTTCGGCGACGTCAAGGTCGACAGCCAGATCCGCGACCTCGACAGCAGCTTCCTGACCAAGACCCTGCCGATGCACACCGGCGACTGGTACAACGCCAAGCTGGTCGAGGACACCGTGGACGGCATCACCGAGACCGCGGGCACGGTGGGGTATGCCTTCGCCAAGGTGGAGCCGCACTTCTCGCGCAACCCCGACACGCTGACGATGGACGTCACGTTCCAGATCACGCAGAGCCCGCGCACTTACGTCGAGCGCGTCGACATCAACGGCAACACCCTGACCAAGGACAAGGTCGTCCGCCGTGAATTCAGGGTGGCCGAGGGCGACGCGTTCAACTCGCTGGCGGTCAAGCGCACCACCAACCGGATCAAGTCGCTGGGCTATTTCCAGGAGAACTTCGAGGTCAGCCAGGTCGAAGGCAGCGCGCCCGACCGCATCATCCTGCAAGCCAACGTGGAAGAGCAGCCGACCGGTCAGCTCACTCTGTCGGCCGGCTACTCGAGCCTTGAAGGCCTGATCTTCGAAGGATCGATCCAGCAGAAGAATTTCCGCGGGGCCGGGCAGACCGTGGGTCTGTCGGCAAACTGGTCGAAATTCTCGCGCGGCGGCCAGATCAGCTTCCAGGAGCCGTACCTGTTCGACAAGAACATCTCGGCCGGCATCGACATCTATCACACCGACTACAACGACGGCTACTTCAGCAAGGCCACCACGACCTACAAGCAGGCGACGACGGGCATGCGCCTGACGCTCGGCGTGCCGCTGACCGAGTACACCTCGATCCTGGGGCGCTACACGTTCAACTACGATGACGTGTCGTTGGACAAGGCGAGCTACTACTCGGTCGATCCGACCGGTAAGCTCGCATGCGAGCCGTTGCTGGCCGGCAGATACCTGTGCGACGCCGTCGGCAAGCGAACCACCTCGATGATCAGCGGTTCGCTGGTCTATCAAAACCTCGACAACGCGATTCATCCGACCAGGGGACGCGCCGGCAGTGCCACGATCGATTTCGCCGGGCTTGGGGGCAGCAACCGTTATGTCCGGCTGACCAGCAACGCCTCGGAGTTCTGGCCGATCGGCTCGGGTTTCGTATTCTCGATCAGGGGCGAGGCGGGGATCATTCATGGCCTCGACGACCGCGGCCCCGGCAACGACAACGTGCGGCTGACGGACCGCTTCTTCCTCGGCCAGCCGCAGATGCGCGGGTTCAATTACCGGGGCGTAGGCCCGCGTGTCGTCCGGCGTTTCTTCGTCGATGACGATGGCGACCCGTCGACGCCGCTCGTCCCGACCCCGATCAACAGCAAGCAGACCGCCAACGATGCGCTGGGCGGCGACGCCTACTACCTGGGCAAGGTGGAGCTGGAAATTCCGCTCGGCTCGGGCGCCAAGCAGCTGGGCCTTCGTCCTTCGCTGTTCATGGACGTTGGATCGGTGTTCCGTCTGAAAACCCCGCCGCTCAACCAGAGCCTGCCCGGCAATCTCTTGTTCCTGCCGCAGCGCAACAGCGCCGGACAGGCGCTCTTTTCCCAGATCAACGTGGCGACGCTGGTCACGCCCTCGGGCGGCGGCACTCCCGTCTGTACTCCGGGCACCGCGGCGGGAGACGTGACGCAGGTCACCAACTCGGTCAATCCCAACCCTCCGGCGTGCCTGGGTACCTCCGCCAACACGCCGCTCGGTCAGACGCTGCCGGCGTTTACCGAAGAGTATTACGGCAATTCGGCGATGCCGCGGCTGTCCGTCGGCGTCGGCGTAAACTGGAATTCGCCCTTCGGTCCGCTGCGGATCGACGTCGCTTACCCGATTCTCAAGAAGAAGGGCGACGACACCAAAATCATCTCGTTCAACGTAGGAACCCAATTCTAATGAAGACCATCCTCCAAACTGCCGCGGTGCTTGCACTAGCGACCGCCCTTGCCGCACCCGCCTCGGCCCAGGTCAGCGGGATTGGCGTCGCGGACCCGGCCGTCGTCATCGCCGGCTCGAAGGCCCTCCAGGCCGCTTACACGCAAATCAGCACGACTTACGCCACTCAGCGAACGCAGCTGCAGACCCTCGATCAGCAACGGCTGAACATCTTGAAGAAGTTCGACAAGAACAACGACGGCAGGCTGGATGAGGCCGAGCAGAAAGCTGCCCAGGTCTCGACCAATCCCGACAGGAAACAACTCGAGTCGGTGCAGGACCAGATCGACAAGATCCAGCAGCCGATCAACATGGCGGGTGTCTATGCGGTGTCGCAGCTCGCCGCCCAGCTCAATCCTGCCGTTCAGCAGGTGGTTTCGCAGGGCGGGATCCAGCTGATCCTTCCGTCGAACGCGGTGATCTACGCCTCGGCGCCCGCCAACGTCACCGAAAAGATCATCGCCGCGCTCGACCAGCGTGTGCCCTCCGTTTCGATCACGCCGCCGGCCGGCTGGCAGCCCGACCAGGAAGCCGTCCAGCTGTTCCAGGACGTGCAGCAGGTCCGCCTGGCCGCGGCCGTCCGCCAGCAACAGACCCAGCAGGCGGGGGCGCAGCAACCGGCGGCAACGAGCAACCCCGCGCCGGCAACGCCGACCAAGGGCCGCTGAGGCAAGCTCGCGGGGGGCCGGGCATGAGCGAAGCGAAATCCTTGGATATCGCGGCGATTCTCAAGGCCCTGCCGCACCGCTATCCGTTGCTCCTGGTCGACCGCGTGGTCGGCCTCGAGCTCGGAGAGCGCATCCATGCGGTGAAGGCGGTCAGCTTCAACGAGCAGTACTTCCAGGGACATTTCCCGGGCAGGCCGATCATGCCGGGCGTGCTCCAGGTCGAAGCGCTCGCCCAGGCGGCGGCGATTCTGGGCATCGAGAGCCTCGCTCTCTCGGGCACCGGCAAGCTGGTCTATTTCATGGGCATTGAGGGCGCCAAGTTCCGTGCCCCGGTCGAGCCGGGTTGCCTGCTCGACCTGCACGTCGAATTCACCCAAAAGCGCAGCCGCGTCTGCAAGTTCACCGGTGCCGCCAGCATCGAAGGCAAGACTACCTGCGAGTGCGAGTTCACCGCGATGATCGCAGATCCGCCGGCAGGCTGAGGCTTGTCATCTGCGATGCGCCCCTCTATGGGCGCCGCTTCCCCGAAATTGCCGGCCGGTCGGTACCGGCCAAACGCAAGCAAGGACCACGCCATGAAGGCCGATACGCATCCCAATTACCACATGATCAAGGTCAAGATGACCGACGGCACCGAGTTCCAGACGCGCTCCACCTGGGGCAGCGAAGGCGACACGCTGACCCTGGAAATCGATCCGACGAGTCATCCGGCATGGACCGGCGGCAAGCAGCAAATCCAGGAAGGCGGCCGCGTCGCGCAGTTCAACAAGCGCTTCGGGGGCCTGTCGCTCAAGAAGGGCTGAGCGGGCTCGAACCCGACGGACAGGGGCGGTCCCGAGGGGCCGCCCTTTTCGTTTGATCGCGCGGCCAAAGGCGCTTCGCCGCACGGCGGGCGTCAATAAGGGAACCTCAACCATTTGCGGGCAATACGGTCGGTATGACCGCATCGCTTTCGCTTTTCCTGAGCAACTGCCTCAAGGTCGGCGCGATCCTGCTCGTGTTCAACGAGGTCAGGGGCTTCATCCTCGCCGCGCCCGTGCTCTATGCGATCTTCGAGCAAGGCGGCTCGTTGATGGCGGTGTGGATCGGCTTCTGCTCGCTGTGCGGCATCGCGCTGTCGGTGGTGATACCCATGCTCGCCGCGAAACGGCTGCGCCGGGCTCTACCCGTCCGCTCGAGCTAGTCTTGCGACGCCTCGAATCGCAGCGTTCCGGCGCGGCGCAACCTGCCGCCATTGTCGAGCGGATGGTTGACCCCGTCCATGACCGGTATTTCCGCAAAATCGTAGGGGCTCACGCCGTCTAGGCACGCGGCGTTCACGCCCACCTGTTCGCGATCGAAGCGGCGCTCGTGAAACACGTGGATGCCGCAGCGCGAACAGAAATGGTGTCTCGCGGCCATGGTGTTGAAGCCGTAGGCCGTCAGCAGGCCGGCTCCCTGCGTGATCGAGAACGCTTGGCAAGACGCGGCGATCATCACCACGCCTTTCATCGAGCAGATCGAGCAATTGCAGCGCGAGCCGCGCAACTCCCGCGGCAGTTCGACGGCGAAGCGCACGGCGCCGCAATGGCACGAGCCGGTCCGCGTTCCGGTATCGCTCACCAGCCCCACGGCCTCTCGCGGTACCACTTGGTGATCACGTACTTGAGACCTTTCCTCACCTTCATGGCGTGGTGCAGCGTGTCATGATTGAGGCCGCCGTCGGGCCGGCGGTTGTTCCATCCGACGAGCATTCCGCGCCGCGGCCGGAACATCTTGTCGATCAGCTTGAAGCGCGTCGCGCCGCCGGCATCGACGTCGTTCAGGTAGGCCATGAACGTCCAAGTCCGCTGCCCGGCGACCGAGCAGTATTTCTCGTAATCCTGCCCGGTCGGCTCGAAGAAATCGGTGTGCGCCTTGAATTCCTGGCCGACTTCATAGCGCTGCCCCTGGACCGGCTCCCCGTGGGCCGGATCGATCCCGGTGAGCGCGAACAGGCGCCGCTCGAGGTCCTGCACCGGGGGTTCCTGCGGATCGAGGTCGCAGGTCTCGCTGGTGCGGAAGTAGTCGTCGCCGTTCGGGTCGGCGATGGTCGAAGGGCGGCGGTTGGCATCGATGAGCTTCATCAGCTCATCGCATAACTTGCCGGGAAGGAAGTTCGGGACGGTGAACATCTCGACCCTGGGGCTCGGTACCCGGCGCACGCCCGATTGCGCCAGGAGGTGCTCGGTCGAAGTCTCGCCCGGATTCGCCATGAGCGGGTGATACCCTGTCACGATGGCGCGACAAGGGGGTCAAAAGCTGCGCAATTTTGTTACGCAAGCGATGCCTCGGGACACATTTCCCTTTGCATTTTCGGAGCGCTGTGCAACAGGCGCGCCCGCGCGCACTCGCCGCTTGACGGCCAAGCGCGACTGCCTAACTGCCCGTGCGCGGCACAGGCTTGTGGCGAATGTAGCTCAGTTGGTTAGAGCGCCGGTTTGTGGTACCGGAGGTCGCGGGTTCGGATCCCGTCATTCGCCCCATTTCCACGCCTTTTCGCCGTTATGGCAACGAGTTGAACAGGCGGGCGCGATGGCATTCTGGACCAAGGCGGATTTCGACGAGCACGAGCTGGTCGAATTCGTGCATGACCGCAAGTCGGGCCTCGATGCGATCCTCGCCATTCATTCGACCCACCTCGGCCCCGCCGCCGGGGGTACGCGCTTTTGGCATTACTCCGAACCCGATGAGGCCATGGTCGACGCCCTCCGGCTCAGCCGGGGGATGAGCTACAAGAATGCCATGGCCGGGCTGCCGATGGGCGGGGGCAAGGCTGTCGTGCTGCTCGGGCCGGACGGCGTCAAGACGCCGGAGATGCTCGCGGCCTTCGGCGATGCGGTCGATGCCCTGGGCGGCCGCTACGTCACCGCCGAAGATGTCGGTGCGACCGAAGGCGACATGGTCGCCATTTCCAAGCGCACGCCGCACGTGTGCGGCCTGCCTGCCGAAGACGGTTCCGTCGGCGGCGATCCCGGCCCCTTCACCGCGATCGGCATCTATCACGGCATCAAGGCCGCGGTGGCGCACAAGCTTCGCAAGGACAGCGTCAGGGACGTGCGCGTGGCCCTGCAGGGCTGCGGCAGCGTCGGCGGCGGCGTCGCGCGCCTCCTCGCCAAGGACGGCGCGCGGCTCATCGTCTCCGATATCGACGCCTCACGGGCCAAGGCATTGGCGCGCGAAGTAGGCGGGGAGGCGGTCGCGGCCGACCGCATCATGGGCACGACGTGCGACGTGTTCAGCCCCAACGCCCTGGGCGCGATACTGGACGAGGCAGGCATTGCCCGGCTCGATTGCGCGATCGTCGCCGGCGGTGCCAACAACCAGCTCGCGCGCGCAGGCGACGGTGCGCTGCTTGCCGAGCGCGGTATTCTTTACGCGCCCGACTACGTGATCAATGCGGGCGGCATTATCAACGTCGGGCTCGAATACCTCTGCCGCCAGCATGGCGAGCCGTGCGACATCAACGAGGTTCGCCGCCGCATCGCCCGGATACCTGAACGGCTGGAAGCCATCTGGCAGGAAAGCGAGGTGACCGGCGAGCCGCCGGACGTCGTCGCGGATGGTATGGCCCGCCGCCTGATCGGCCGAGCTTGAGACAGTCCCTGTAGGCGCAATTGCCGCCGGGTTCCGCCGCTGCTAAGCGCCACGCCGCATGCGCAAGAGTCGCACCCAGGGGCGCCCGTTTCGATGAGCGCAATGGAAATCGATGAGGGTCGCCGAACGGCGAAGCTGAAGCTTGCCGTCGGAGCCGTCGGCATCGTCTTCGGCGACATCGGCACGAGCCCGATTTACGCCTTTCGCGAGACTTTCGTCGGCGAGCACACGCTGACGCTCGACGACCTCCACGTTCTCGGCGTGGTCAGCCTGATCTTCTGGTCGATGACCATCGTCGTTTCGCTCCAGTACGTCACGATCCTGCTGCGGGCGGACAACAAGGGGGAGGGGGGCACGCTGTCGCTGGTGGCGATGATCAGCCGTTACATCGGCCGATCGCGGTGGAACTGGCTCCCGGTTCTGCTGGCCGTGGCGGCGACTTCCCTGTTCTATGGCGACAGCATGATTACGCCCGCGATTTCGGTCCTGTCGGCCGTCGAGGGTCTCGAGGTCGTGGAGGCGGGGCTCGCGCCGTGGGTAGTCCCGATTGCGCTCGTGCTGCTCATCGGCCTGTTCTTTCTCCAGAAACGCGGCACGACCAAGGTCGGCGCCCTGTTTGCGCCGGTGATGCTGCTCTATTTCACGACGCTCGCGGTGCTCGGCGTGGCCCACATCTTCGACCATCCGGCGATCCTGTTCGCGCTCAACCCCTGGTACGCGGTCCAGTTCTTCCTGGTCGACAAGACCGTCGCATTCCTCGCCCTCGGGTCCGTCGTCCTGGCGGTGACGGGCGGCGAAGCGCTCTATTCGGACATGGGCCATTTCGGCCGCGGGCCGATGCGGCTGTCGTGGTTCACCTTCGTGATGCCCTGTCTGCTGCTCAACTATTTCGGGCAGGGCGCGATGATCATCTCGCTGGGCGACGCATCGGCAGCCCAGGCGATCACCAATCCCTTCTTCTTCATGGCGCCGGTGGCCCTGCGCCTGCCGCTGGTCCTGCTCGCGACCGCGGCGACGTTCATCGCCAGCCAGGCGGTGATTTCGGGAGCCTTCTCGGTCACCCACCAGGCCATCCAGCTCGGCTTCATCCCGCGGCTGTCGGTCCTGCACACCCACCATGAGCACCACGGGCAGATCTATATCCCGGTGGTCAACTGGACCCTCATGGTCGCGGTGATCCTGCTGGTGCTGTTCTTCCAGACGTCCTCGAACCTCGCCTCGGCCTACGGCATCGCCGTGACGGGCGCGATGACGATCGACACCTGCCTGATGGGCGTGCTGCTCATTGCGGTGTGGAAGTGGCGGTGGTGGCTCGCGGTGCCGATAACGCTTCTCTTCTTCTTCGTCGATGGTGCCTATTTCGCCTCGAACATGACCAAGGTGCCCGAGGGCGGCTGGTTTCCGCTGCTGGTCGCGGCCTTTGCCTTCACGCTGCTGACAACCTGGGCCAAGGGCCGCAGGCTGATGCGCGAGCGCATGGCGGAGGTCGGGCTGCCGCTCGACATCTTCGCCAAGTCGGGCCGCAACAGCACCGCCCGGGTGCCGGGGACGGCGATCTTCATGAACTCGGGCTCGAGCGGCACGCCCTCGGCGCTGCTGCACAACATCAAGCACAACAAGGTGCTGCACGATCGGGTCGTGGTGCTGACCGTCTCGATCGCCGACGTTCCCTATGTGGACGAGGTCGACCGGACCGAAGTGAAGGACCTGGGCGACGGATTCTACCGGGTGGTGTTGCGCTACGGCTTCATGGAGGAAACCGACGTACCCAGCGCCCTCAAACGGCTCGACAACATCTGCAGCGGGCCGTTCGAGATGATGCAGACGAGCTTCTTCCTCTCGCGCCAGACGCTGCTGCCGTCGGAAAAGCCGGGCATGGCATTGTGGCGCGAGAAGCTGTTCGCCTGGATGATGCGCAATGCCGCGACGCCGATGGAATTCTTCCGCCTGCCGACCAACCGGGTGGTCGAGCTCGGCAGCCAGGTAGAGATCTAGGCGACCTGTCGCCGGTCAGCGCGGACGGCGGACCGCGTTTCCATTGAGCTCGTCGGCCAGCTCGCTCAGTTGCCTGGCCGCAAGTTGCGCGTTGCGGATGTATCCGCGCAATTGTTGGTCCTCGACGCGAGCGTCGAGCAGCTCGAGGTTTCCGTTGATGACCTGGAGCAGGTTGTTGAGCGTGTGCGCCAGCGACAGGGCGAGTTCGGTCGCGTCGATGGCGTCGCGTCGCGCATGCTGCTCCGGAATCATTTGCGACCTCCCCGCCCGATGGCGTGCCTCGCGCGACCAACCGCGTCGGGCAGGCGCCAGACATGGCTCAACCGCCGGAAAGATCATAGGTTCCTGACTAAGCGACAGTGCGTAGTCACTCGGGCGGCGGGTTCTCGACGACCTCGTCCTCCGCCGCCGCCGCGAGGCCGTGGCGCAAGAGCATGGGCAGCTGGGTAAAGGTGAACAGGAAACTGAGCGGCATGAACACCCAAAGCTTGGCGGCCAGCCAATCGCCGAACGAAAGCGTGTGGCGCAAGGCCTCGTTGAGCGCGGCGAGGAAGAAGAAGAAGAAGCCCCAATTGCGCGAAAGCTTGAGCCAGCCTTCTTCGCTGAGACCCTCGAAAGCCGCTTCGAGCAGCCACTGCAACAAGGCCTTGCCGCGCAGCCAGCCGACCAGCAGCACGATGCCGAAGAACAGGTAGAGCACTGTCGGCTTGACCTGGACATAGAACGGGTCGCGCAGCAGCACCGTCAGGCTGCCGAAGCCGACGATTAGGATCGTCGACAGCAACAGCATGCGTGAGACCTTGCCAAGCACGAACTTCGAAGCGCCAAGGGCTACAATGGCGGCAACGATGAAGGTGCTGGTGCTGTAGACGATGGCGAGGATGACGCCGAGGCTGTCGGTCTTGTCGGCTGGCGCCTTCAGCCAGTAGGTTATGAAGAAGACGGCGATCGGTCCGTAATCGATGAAAAGGTTGAGCCAGCCGGCGGCCGCTTTCTTCCCTTCTTTGGTCATCACGCCACGCCCGCGATGACACGCGCGACAAGATCCGGATCGAACGGACGCAAGTCGTCGATCTTCTCGCCGACGCCGATGGCGTGGATCGGCAGGCCGTACTGCTCGGCCGCGGCGACCAGCACACCGCCACGAGCGGTGCCGTCGAGCTTGGTCATGATCAGCCCGGTCACGCCGGCTACCTCCTTGAATACGTCGATCTGGGAAAGCGCGTTCTGGCCGTTCGTGGCATCGAGAACCAGCACCACGTCGTGCGGGGCCTCGGGGTTGAGACGTCCGAGCACGCGGCGGATCTTGGCCAGCTCGTCCATCAGCTCACGCTTGTTCTGCAGGCGACCCGCGGTGTCGACGATCAGCGCGTCGATGCCGGTGGCGGTTGCCTGCTTGACCGCATCGAACACGATGCTGGCCGGATCTCCGCCTTCGGGTCCGGTAACGATCGGCGCTCCGATGCGCTCGGCCCAGACCTTGAGTTGTCCGATGGCCGCCGCCCGGAAGGTATCACCGGCGGCGAGGAGCACGCCATAGTCCTGCTCCTGGAACAGGTGAGCGAGCTTGGCGATGGTCGTGGTCTTGCCGCTGCCGTTGACGCCTATCACCAGGATCACCTGCGGGCGCGGAAAGGCGACGATCTCGAGCGGCCGGGCCACCGGGCGCAGGATGGCGGCGATCTCTTCGGCGACGGCTTCCTTCAGCTCGCGCTCGGTCATCGTCAGCCCGAAGCGCTTCTCGGCGAGACGATCGCAAATCCGCGAGGCGGCGCCCGGGCCGAGGTCGGACAGGATCAGCGCGTCCTCGACCTCGTCCAGCGTCGCCTGGTCGAGCCGGGCGGTCGAGACCACCGCGAGGTTCTGCTGCAGCCGTTCCGAGGTCTTGCGGAAACCGCCGAACAACCGGTCGCGCCAGGAGGGCTCGCTCACCGCAGCAGTCCTCCATCGAGTATCGTCGGGGTGACGGTCACGACGCTGCCCGGCGGCGTGCCTTGCGGTACAGCGATGCGCGCGAAGTCAGGCGCGTGCCCGATGGAGTCGGACTCGGCGAGAACCGATCGAGGTTGGCCGATGAGCGACTTCAGCCAACGCGTCCGCACTTGCGCCACGACCGCGCGAAGCTCGGTCGCGCGGCGCTTGATCGTCGCCTTGTCGAGCTGCGGCATGCGTGCGGCCGGGGTGCGCGGCCGTGGAGAGTAGGCGAACACGTGGCCGTGCACGATGTCGAGCTCGCGAACGATCGAGAGGTTGGCCTCGTGCATCGTCTCGTCTTCCGTTGGAAACCCGGCGATAAGATCGGCGCCGATGGCGATCTCCGGACGGCGGCCTCGCAGGCGCTCGACAAGGCTTATGGCATCGGCACGCAAGTGGCGACGTTTCATGCGCTTGAGAATGAGGTCGTGCCCGTGCTGCAGCGACAGGTGCAAGTGGGGCATAACGCGCCGCTCGCCGGCGAGCAGCTCGAACAACTCGTCATCGATTTCGACCCCGTCCAGCGAGGACATCCGCAGGCGCGCCAGTTCGGGAAACGTTGCGATGATCGTGCCACAAAGCTTCCCCAGGCGCGGCTGGCCGGGCAGATCGCTGCCCCAGCCGGTCACGTCGACACCGGTGAGGACAACCTCGGCCACTCCCCGGTCGACATGCCGCTCGACCTCGCGCAGAACCTGCGCGACCGTCAGCGAGCGGCTCGGCCCGCGACCCTGCGGGATCACGCAGAAGGTGCAGGCGTGGTCGCAACCGTTCTGCACGGCCACGAACGCTCGCGTATGCGCGGGCGGCACCGGTTCAGGCCGCGGTGGCGCGTTCCAGGCACGCGCGTCGAGCTTGGCGGCGTTCGGCACCAGGCCGTCGACCTCCGGCATCGACGCGAGCTGGTCGCGTTCGACGTCCGCCGCGCAGCCGGTGACGAGCAGCCGTGCGTCGGGCCAGGCGCGGCGCGCCCTGCGGATCGCCTGCCGCGTGTGCCTCACGGCCTCTTTGGTGACCGCGCAACTGTTGACCACCACCACGTCGGACCTTTCGCCGAGCAACGCCCGAATGCGCTCGCTCTCGGCGATGTTGAGTCGGCAGCCGAGCGTGATGACTTCTGCGACACTCAAGCGAACTGGCCCCAATCGAACGAGCCGCGGAAGCTCTCGGCGGCCGGCCCGGTCATGGTGATCCGGTTGTCCTCCCCCCAGCCGATCAGCAACCTGCCGCCGGGGAGGGTGACCATCACTTCGCGCTCGACAAGCTTGCGGCGCATCGCCGCGACAGCCGTGGCGCAAGCGCCGGTGCCGCACGCCTGGGTCAGTCCGGCCCCGCGCTCCCACACCCGCAAGCGGATTTCCTGGCGGCCGTCGACCGTGGCCACGTTGACATTGACGCCTTCGGGAAACAGCGGATCGGTCTCGATCGCCGGGCCGAGCCGCTGCAGCGCAACCTTGTCGCAATCGCGCACGAAGAAGACGGCGTGCGGATTGCCGACATTGACCGCGCTCGGCCGCTCGAGCTCGTCCCACGCGACCGGCATGTCGAGCGTATCCATGGCGTGCGACAGCGGGATGGCCTCCCATTCAAAACGGGGTTCGCCCATGTCGACAGCGATGCCACCGTTGTCGGGCCGGACCTCAAGAATGCCGCCCGCGGTTTCGATTCGGGCAGGATGGCCATTGAGCAGCGCAACGGCGCGCGTGGCGTTTCCACACGCCTCGACCTCGCCCCCGTCGGAATTGTGGATGCGCATGCGGAAATCGGCGACACTCGACGGTTCGAGAACGATCAGCTGGTCGCAGCCGATGCCGGTCCGGCGGTCGGCGAGGGCCCGGGCGAAGCTGTTGGTGACCGGCGGCAGCTTGTCGTCGCGTCCGTCCAGCACGACGAAGTCGTTGCCGAGGCCGTGCATCTTGACGAAGGGAACGCGCATGCGCGCTCACCTAGGGGTGCGGGGTGATTACTGCAATGCCGCTCAACCGGCGGCGCGTTTGACCGAACCTTTCGCAGGACCCTCTTGCGGAATCTCCTTCGCGGCCTGCCTTATCAGCCGCTGCAGGGTCGCCTCGGCGTCTTCCGGCCGACCGTAGTGGTAACCCTGGCCCTTGAGGTCGCCCAATTGCTGGAGAACCGTAAGCGCCTCGCTGTTCTCGATTCCTTCGGCGACGATCGGCAGCCCCAGTCCGCGGCCCAACGCGACGATGGCCGACACGAGCTGCGAATTCGCGCCCTCGCTGGCCAGCTCGGTGACGAAGCTGCGGTCGATCTTGAGGCGGTCGAACGGCAGGGCACGCAATTGTGCCAGGCTCGAATACCCGGTGCCGAAATCATCGAGGCTGATCTTGATTCCCTGGTTCTTCAGGCTGGTGATGATCGCCCGCACGACGGCGATATTTTCGTGCAGGCAGCTCTCGGTGATCTCGATCTCGAAGCGGTACGGCGGGAACCCGGCTTCGGTGAGGAGCCGCAAGAGCTTCTGGGCAAACCACGGATCGCGCAATTGAATGGGCGAAATGTTCACCGACAAGGTGAGCTCTTCATCCCAGCTCTTGGCGTCCTGCAGCGCCTGTCGGATCAGGTTTTCGGACAATTCGCCGATCACCCCGATCTCTTCGGCCAGGGGGATGAACATCTCCGGAGTGACGAGGCCGAAATCGGGCGACTGCCAGCGCGCGAGCATCTCGAAGCCAACCAGCTTGCCGGTCTGGATGTCGATCTGTTGCTCGTAATAGGGCACGAATTCGCCGGCGGCGATGCCGCGGCGCAACCCGGTCTCGAGCGCGTGACGGAAGCGGACGTCGCTTTCCATCTGCGGCTCGAACCAGGCGTGGCGGTCGCGTCCGTGCCTCTTCGCGTGGTACATCGCGATATCGGCCCAGTGGATCAGCATTTCCGCGTCGGGCACGCCTGTGACGGTGCCGGGCTGGCGACTCGACGCGAGGCCGACCGAAACGGTGACGTCGATCGTCATGTCGCCGATCGTTATCGGCGAGGAGATCGCGCCGAGGAAGTCCGCAGCAATCCGGTCGGCGTGCGCACGATCGCCGGTGGTGACGGGGAAGGCACAGGCGAACTCGTCTCCCCCCATGCGGGCGCAGATGCCGTCGCGCGGCACGAGGCGCTGGATACGCTGGGCAGTCTCGACCAGCACCTTGTCGCCCGCGCTGTGGCCGCAGCGGTCGTTGATCGCCTTGAAGTTGTCGAGGTCGATGAGGAACAGCGCGACCTCGTCTCCCCGCTGCGCCGCATCGCGAAGCATTTGCCCGATCGCCAGTGTGATACCCCGGCGATTGCGGCATCCCGTGAGCGGATCGGTCTCGGCGAGAACACGCGCCTTTTCCTCGGCCTCGCGACGCACGCCGACTTCGCGCCGCAACTCCTCGTACCGGCGCCAGCCGAAGATCACGAGCGCGATGTTCAGCAGAAGCGCGTTGGTCAGCATCACGTCCGGCGGATGGGCGAGGCCGAGCCAGCTGCGCACCACTTGCGGCATGACCTGCCCGGCGATGCCGACGAACAGGATGATCGAGGCGACCGCAATGCCGAGCGCCACGACGTCCCGCTGCGCGCGCCCGAGCGGCTCACCGCTCACGGCGGTCTCATTGCCCGGGGCCGGGCCAGCTCGTTTCAAGCCTGCCATTGGCGGAATCGCTAGGCGTTTATCCTTCCCGTTTGGTTAATTGCCTCCTGTGGATGACCCCGTTACGGAGCCGTCATGAGCAAGCGCTATTGGCTGATGAAAAGCGAACCCGATTCCTACGGCTGGGACAGGCTCGTGGCTGACGGTGGCACGGTGTGGGACGGCGTGCGAAACCACACCGCGAAGCTCAACCTCCAGGCCATGAAAGTCGGCGAGCGGGCGTTCTTCTATCATTCGGTGACCGGCAAGGAGATCGTCGGCGTGGTCGAGATCACCAGGGCGGGGATGAAGGATCCGAAGGACGAGACCGGCACCTGGGCGGCGGTCGAGATCAAACCGGTGAGGAAGCTCGATCGGCCGGTGGCACTGGCCGAGATCAAGGCCGAGCCGGCCCTGAAGGACATTGAGCTGATCAGGCAGTCGCGCCTGTCGGTGGCGGAGATTCGGCCGGAAGAGTGGGACAAGATCCTGTCGATGGCAAAGGCCTGACCGGAAAACCCGGTCCTTTCGCCGGCCGTCTCAAGGGCCAGGTCGAAGGCCTTCCCGGCGGCCCGGTCTGGGCGCCCCCCGAGGCGATCAAGGCGCAACGTCCCACCGGGGCCGACCCGGGTTCGCGTGGCTAGGCCTTCGCGCGCAGCCCGCTCACGGTCGCACCTGCTGCGTTAAGCCTTTCGATATCGCTCACGCAGTGGAGCAGGCGCGTGCCCTTGCGACCCAGCGCCTCACCGAGCGCGTCGGCGAATTCGTCGGCCGTCTCGATCCTTGCAGCCCAGCCGCCGAACGCGCGGGCGAGCGCGGCGAAGTCCGGATTGGCGAGGTCGGTCGCGCTGACCCGGCCTGGAAATTCGCGCTCCTGGTGCATCCGGATGGTGCCGTATGAGCCGTTGTCGACCAGGATGACCAGCACGTCGCATCCGTACTGCGCCGCCGTCGCCAATTCCTGTCCGTTCATCAGGAAATCGCCGTCGCCTGCGACTGCGACGACGCAGCGGTCGGGCAAGCGGAGCGCAGCGGCTATCGCGGCGGGGATGCCGTAGCCCATCGCCCCGCAGGTGGGCGCGAGCTGCGAAGGCGCCCCGGCATAGGGCCAGTAGCGGTGCCACCAGCCAGAGAAGTTGCCGGCGCCGTTGCAGATGACGCTGTCAGGCGGAAGCTTCTCGCGGGCGTGCGCCAGGCAGGTTGCAAGGTCGAGCCTCGTGCCGTCGCTCCCGGGCGTTGACCATTCGAGCCATTCGCGGTGCGCCTGGGCGCCGGAGTCGAACGAGATGATCGACCCATCGTCCCACATCAGCGCGCTTTCCGCGAACTCGCCCATGTCGGCGCAGATTGCGAGGTCGGCGCGGTAGACGCGGTTGAGCTCGTTAGGGTCCGGGTGGACCTGAACCAGCAACTGGCCCGGGTGATCGGGCGTGATGAGCGTGTAGCCGTCGGTCGTCGCCTCCCCAAGCCGCGCGCCGACCGCGAGAACGAGGTCGGCGGCCTTGATGCGTTCCACTAGCCTGGGGTTGGGCCCGTAGCCGAGGTTTCCAGCATAGACCGGCGAGGAAGGCGCGATCGCGTCTTGCCGACGGAAGGCCGTCGCGACGGGGATGCCGAGCCGCTCGGCGAACATTTCGAAATAGGTTCTCGCCTTGGCATCCCACCCGGCACCGCCGACGATGGCCACCGGGGCGGCCGCGTCGGCCAGCAGCGCGCGCAGGGCTGTCAGTGCGTCGGGGCAGGCGGCTTGCGCCGGGCGATGGACGAACGGCCGCGGCAGCGCGTCGACGGCATCGGACAGCATGTCTTCCGGAAGGGCGAGCACGACCGGACCCGGCCGGCCGCTGATCGCCGTAGCCCAGGCGCGAGCGACGAATTCCGGGATGCGCGCCGCGTCGTCGATGCGCGCGGCCCACTTGGCGATGGGCCCGAAGAAGGCCGGAAAGTCGATCTCCTGGAAACCTTCGCGGCCGAGCATCGACCGCGCCACGTCGCCGACGAACAGGATCATCGGCTGCGAATCCTGGAAGGCGACATGCACGCCGATGCTGGCATTGGTGGCGCCAGGTCCGCGGGTCACGAAGGCCACGCCCGGCCGGCCGGTGATCGCCCCGTCGGCGCAGGCCATGAACGCGGCGCCGCCTTCCTGCCGGCAGGTGATCGTCTGGATCGTCGGGTGCCCATGGAGGGCGTCGAGCACCGGCAGGAAGCTTTCGCCCGGCACGGTGAAGACGCGGCTGCATTCCTGCTCGGCTAGGCAAGCGACGAGGAGCTCGGCGGCGCTGGCACTCATCGGCGCGAAGTAGGCTGCCGCCCGCCACGTGGCAATGGCTGTCCCTTCTGTGGACACCGCTGCATTGGCCGGGTGCCGAAAGGTTAGTTGCGCGTTAACACCCCGTGATGCGCCGCTATCTGGTCCTGACCGACGAACGCGCCCGGCACCCGTTCCTGGCAAGCCTGCCGCCGCATGTAAGGCTGGTCGATCCCGGGCCGGAGCGGAGATGGCGGCCGTTTCCGGTCACCGGCGAGGACGTGCGCCAGTTCCTCCTCGCCTATTTCGCCTGCCTGGTCGCCGCGGTCACTTACATCTGGTGAACGGCTAGGCGCTTACTCGGCAGCGGCTGCGGCGGCCGCGGCCACGCGCTCCGCGCGATGGAGCATCCATCCGAGCCACGCCGAAACCAGGCACATCGCGGCGCTCAGCAGCACCTGCTCGGTCAGCGGAATGCCGGCCCAACTGAGCCCCATCGTAATCAGCGACCCGATCACCATCGCCCCCGAATTGACGATGTTGTTGGCCGCCACCGTCCGCGCCGCCTGTCCCGGATCGACCTTGGTCGTGAGGAAAGCGTAAAGCGGCACCACGAACATGCCGCCGGTGATCGCGATCAACAGCAAGGAAAGCAGGATTGGCGTCGCCAGCGGTTGCGACACGAACTCGGCAACGCCCATCAGCGCGCCTGAATGGCGAGCGGTCCACACCCGGCACAACAGGTAGAAGATCGCGACGAACAGCCCCATGGCGAGTACCGAGGCGGGGGCATAGCGGGCCGAAACCTCGCCCTTGAGCAGCGCGTTCACCGCCACCGAGCCGATCGCCACGCCGATCGAGAATACCACCAGGAACAGGCTGGCGACTTGCTTGTCGGCCAGCAGCACGTTCTTGGCGAGCGGCGGGAACTGGATGAACAGCACCGCGCCGATGGTCCAGAAGAAGCTGATCGCGAGGATGGCATAGAACACCTCGTCCACGTGCATGGTGTTCCTCACCAGCGTGATCGACGATCGAATCACATGCCAGTCGAGCGGCTGGCCGGTGGCCGGAGGGGGCGCCGGCGGCACGCTGAGGCTGGTGAGATAGCCGAGCAGCGCGGTGACGACGACGCCCGCCGCCGCCCACTGCACCGGGATCCAGCCGGCGAGGATCGTGCCGGCGAGAATCGCGAGATAGGTCCCCGCTTCCACGAGGCCGGTACCCGCGAGGACCTCGTCCTTGTGCAGGTGTTGCGGGAGAATCGCGTACTTGATCGGACCGAAGAAGGTCGAATGGACGCCCATCGCCAGCAGCGCCAGCAACATCATCGGGATGGCGGCGGTGCCGATCAGGTGTCCCGTCCAGCCGAGCAGAAGCCCGATGCCGCCGCACAGCATGATCCCGATCTCGGCCAGCTTGATCCAGCGGATGATCTTGGCCTTGTCGCGCATGTCGGCGAGCAGACCCGAAAGAGCCGAAAGGACGAAGAACGGAAGGATGAACAGGCCCGAGGCGATCGCCGAGAACTTCGTCTCCGCAGCCTCGGAATTGTACAACCCGTAGACCACGAACAGCACCATCGCGGTCTTGTAGAAATTGTCGTTGAACGCGTTGAACAGCTGGGTGGCGAACAACGGCAGGAATCGGCGCTGGCGCAGCAGGTAAGTCGAAGTAAGCATGCGTCTGCCTGCGCCCTCTCCGGAATTGCGCGCGACCCTAGCGTGCCGTTTTTGGGCCGCAAGGGTGAAGCGGGTTTTTC
>Ga0207657_10000594_pt1 | contig 38336 bp, 38 predicted proteins | sample KBSC33metaG_FD_184316 | JGI IMG/M metagenome (GOLD analysis project Ga0207657, IMG submission 184316) | Corn rhizosphere microbial communities from Kellogg Biological Station, Michigan, USA - KBS C3-3 metaG (SPAdes) (version 2) | ecosystem: Host-associated > Plants > Roots > Rhizosphere > Soil ... | reverse complement strand
GCGTATCGGCGAAGCATCTGCCGGCGAGCGGGAGGCGGAGGAAGCCGTCGTTGCTGCGGCGCAGGCCTTGTCCGCGGCCAACGAGCGCTCGGCCGACACCCGCGAACGCCGTGCAGCCGCTGCGGCGCGCGCCGAGGCGCAACAGGCCCGAAGCGCCGATTTTGCGCGCGCCAGCCTCGACAAGTTCGAGGTCGTGCCGCAGCGACTGCCCGAGAAGCTCGGCTTCGATCCCGACGAGCCGCGCAACGGCGACGAGGAAGCCGCGGCGCTGGAACGCCTCACGGCCGAGCGCGAGCGGATCGGACCGGTGAATCTCGTCGCGGAAGCCGAGCTGGCCGAGCTCGACGCTTCGCGCACGAGGGGCGCAGAGGAAGCCGAGGAGCTGACGCAGGCAATCCACCGCCTGCGCGGCTCGATCGGCAATCTGAACCGCGAAGGCCGGGTGCGGCTTCTCGAAGCCTATGAGAAGGTCGACGCTCATTTCCGGCGGCTGTTCACGACCCTGTTCGAAGGCGGTCAGGCGCATCTCGAGCTGGTCGAAAGCGACGATCCGCTCGAAGCGGGGCTTGAGATCATGGCGCAGCCGCCGGGCAAGCGGCTGTCGACTCTGACCCTGCTATCGGGCGGCGAGCAGGCACTGACCGCTGTGGCGCTGATCTTCGCGATCTTCCTCACCAACCCCGCGCCGATCTGCGTGCTCGACGAGGTCGACGCGCCGCTCGACGATGCGAACGTCGAGCGCTTCTGCGAGCTTCTGCACCGAATGACGCAGGAGACCGACACGCGCTACCTCATCGTCACCCATAATGCGGTGACCATGAGCCGGATGGACCGGCTCTACGGCGTGACGATGATCGAGAAGGGCGTCAGCCGCCTCGTTTCGGTCGACTTGGGGGCTGCCGAGACGCTACTCGCCGCCGAGTGAGCGCCCGCTACATTCCGCCGCATCCGCCGCGTGGCACCGGCCCGGTCCCGGTGTGGCGCGGCTTCGTCGGCGAACGCGCGCGCACCGCCGTCTACGGCTGGTCCGAGCTCGCGTTCGAGAAATGGTACATCGAGCGCAACGTCTTCGGGCACCGAGTCCACATCGTGATGCACCCCGGCATGATCCAGCACGTGCTGCTCGACAATGCCGCCAATTACGAGAAGCCGAAGCTGGTCAAGAAGCTGCTGAGGCCGGTCATCGGGCGCGGTCTGCTGAGCTCGGACGGCGAACTGTGGCGGGCGCAGCGCAAGATCGTCGCCGCTAGCTTTGCGCCGCCGGCGGTCGACGCGCTGGTCCCGGCGTTCGCAGAGGTCGCCAACGATGCAGCCAGCCAGTGGACCACCGGCACCCGCGACATGGCGCGAGAGGGCACCCGCGCGGCGATGCAAGTCATCTCACGCGCGCTCTTCAGCGGCGATCCGCGGCTCACCAGCGAGGAAGCGATGGGGCACATCGCCCATGCGCTGGAAGGCGTGAGCGAGGCACGATTGCAGCTGTTGCTGGGCCTACCGATGGTCCCGATCTCCGCGCGGGGTCTGCGGGGCCGAAGAGGGCAGATCTATCTCCGGCGAACGCTCGCTACATTGGTGCACGAGCGCATGCGGCCGGAAGCTCCGGACGATTTCGTCACGCAGATGATCCGCGCGCTTCATCTGCGATTTCCTGAGCAAGAGGCCGTTGAGCTCGCGGTCGACAATGCCGCGACATTCTATCTTGCCGGTCACGAGACCACCGCCAACGCGATCAGCTGGACCCTCTTCATTATGTCCGAGCAGCCCGAGTGGCAGGAGCGCGCGGGCGTCGAGGCAGCTGCCGCGCTGGCGAACGGAATTGACGCGAAGCTGCCGGAGCGGCTGCCGGTGTTGCGGATGATCGTCGATGAGGTTCTACGGCTCTATCCGTCGGCGCCGCGCTTCGATCGCGAGGCGGTCGCAGCCGACCGCATCGGCGAAATCGACGTGCAGGCGGGCGACTTCGTGTCGATTTGGCCGTGGCTGATCCACCGCCATCGCAAGCTGTGGGATGATCCCGACGCCTTCGATCCCAAGCGCTTCTCGGTCGAGCGCAAGGAGGATCGCCACCGCTTCCAGTACATTCCCTTCGGCGGGGGCCCGAGAACCTGCGTCGGCGCGCGGTTGGCCACGGCCGAAGGGCTGACGATTCTCGCCTGCTGGCTGGCGAAGTGGCGGTTCAGGCCGGTGCCGGGGCGGGAGGTACAGGTGTCCGGAATGGTGACTCTGCGGCCCAAAGGTGGGCTTCCCCTCCTCATTGAGCGACGCTGAGCGAAATGCTATTGCGACTGCGTTGCAATAACACTAGACAGCCGGTCAACATTCAAAGGGGAACGAATGGACCGCCTGTTTCTTGCCGCGGCGCTCGCCTGCGGTGCAGCTCCCGCTTATGCTGCCGATGTAGCAGCCGATGCGTCTGCTGACGCCGCGCCGATCGTCGTGACCGGGCAGCAGGTCCACTACGGCGTCCGCGCGACAAGCACGGCAACCAAGACCAGCACCGATCTCAGAAACATCCCCCAGGCGCTCACCACCATCTCCAGCGAGCAGATCGAGGATCAACAGCTGCGATCGGTCGGCGACCTGCTCAAATATGTCCCAGGCGCATCCTATGGCGGCGGCGAAGGCAATCGCGACCAGCTCGTCCTTCGCGGCAATTCGAGCACGGCCGACTTCTTCGTCGACGGCGTACGCGATGACGTCCAGTATTTTCGTGACTTCTACAACGTCGAGCGCGTCGAGGTTTTGAAAGGCCCGAACGCGATGATCTTCGGCCGCGGCGGCGGCGGCGGAATCGTCAACCGCGTTCTCAAGCGGCCGACCTTCAGCCCGGGACGCGATTTCTCTGCGTCAACCGACAACTGGGGCGACGTCCGCCTCACCGGGGACGTCGACCAGCCGCTGACCGGGACTCTCGGTATGCGGCTAAACGCGATGGTCGAGAGCGGCGGCACGTTCCGCCATCATGCCGCTCTGCACCGCTACGGCATCAACCCGACGCTCGCGCTGCTCGCCGGGCCAGACACGCGAATCGACGTCAGCTACGAACACTTTCACGACCGCCGCACTGCCGACCGCGGAGTGCCCGCCGACGGTGACGAGCCCATCCGCGGGCACACGCGCGACTTCTTCGGCGATCCGAACATCAGCCATTCCAAAGCCAACGTGGATCTTGGCACGATCGCGATCGAGCACGACTTCGGCGGCGGGCTGAAGCTCCGGAACCGGACGATGTTCGGCGACTATCGGAAATTCTACCAGAATATCTACGGCAGCGGCTTCAACGCCGCGACGGACTTGGTCGCACTCAGCGGCTATAACAACCTCAACGACCGGACGAGCTTCTTCAGCCAGACCGATCTCGTGTGGGAGAATCACCTGGCCGGAATCGACCAGACGATCCTGCTCGGGTTCGAACTTGGACGCGAGAAATCGCGCAACAAGCACCTGACTGCCACGCTGAGCCGGACGACGACTCCGATCAGCGACCCGACTGTCGAGGTGGACGCGATCTTCAGCGCTGGGCCGGCCGACGCCGACAATCGCGTCACGGCGACCGTCGCGGCGGCCTATATCCAGGACCAGCTGCACATCTCTCCCTGGCTCGAAATTGTCGCCGGTCTTCGGTTCGATAGGCTGAAGATCGATGTCGATGATCTCCGAACGAGCATCGGCGGCCGCTTCGAGCGGCGGGATAGCCTCTGGTCTCCGCGCGTCGGAGTCATCGTGAAGCCGAGCCGCAAGCTATCGCTCTACGCAAGCTACAGCCGATCCTTCCTGCCACAGTCGGGAGACCAGTTCAGCAGCCTCACCAGCGTCACGGACGGTTTGAAGCCGGAACGCTTCGACAATTACGAAGTCGGCGCCAAGTGGGAGATGACCGGCGGGCTGCTCGCTACCGCGGCAATCTATCAGCTCGATCGAAGCAACACGCGCGCGAGCGACCCCAGCGACCCGTCGCGCACGGTGCTCACGGGAAAGCAGCGCAGCCGCGGCTTCGAGCTCGGTCTCGAACGGAGCATTACCAGCCGCTGGATGGTCTCAGGCGGATACTCGCTCCAAAACGCGGAGATCGTCAGCACGACCTCGGCTGCGCCCGCAGGCCGCAAAGTGCCGCTGGTGCCGCGCCACAGCTTCTCTCTGTGGAACCGCTACGATTTCTCGAAGCAGCTCGGGGCCGGGCTTGGCGTCATTGCGCGTACCAAATCCTATGCATCGATCAGCAATGCCGTGAAGCTGCCTGGATACGCCCGTGTCGACGCGGCACTCTACTACAAGCTCGCCGGCGGCATCGACGCACAGCTGAACGTCGAGAACCTGCTTGGGGCACACTATTTCCCGACCGCGAGCAACGACAACAATATCGCGCCAGGCGCGCCGCGAACGATCAAGGCGACGCTCGGGTATAGTTTTTAGGACGCGAGTTCCTCAATCCGCGCCTTGATGCGCTTCAGGTCGCGCAGAAAGAGGCGCTTGCCCTCGCGCCGCGCTTCCTCATCGGGCGCTCGGAGGATCGAGCTCGGGTGCGCTGTGACCCAGCACTCGCTCCCATCGTCGAGTGCCAGCGGTTCCCCGCGAACCTTTCCGATCGTGACCACCTTGCCGATCAGGGACCGCGCAGCCGTCGCGCCGAGCGCGACGGTGACCGGCGGACGGATCAGCTCCCGCTCATGCTCGATCCACCATCGGCAGGCGGTGATCTCGCCCGCGTCGGGCTTGTTGTGGATCCGCCTCTTGCCGCGAAGCACGAACTTGAAATGCTTGACCGCATTCGTGACGTACACGGCCGACCGGTCGATCCCCACCTTTTCGAGCGCCGCGTCGAACAGCGCGCCGGCCGGTCCGACAAACGGCCGCCCGGCAAGATCCTCCTGGTCTCCGGGCTGCTCGCCGACGAACATGATTCTGGCGTCGAGCGGCCCTTCGCCGAAGACGGTCTGGGTGGCATGTTTGTAGAGATCGCAGCGGGTGCAATTGCGGGCGTCCTTCAGGAGCGCCTCCCATGAGGCTCGCAAGTTGCTGCCGGGCTCGATCGCCCGTTCAGCTTCGATCGCGTGGCGCAGGCCTGCGGTCGTCACGTCCGCCATGAAGATGAAAACGACCGAGCGGACGCAGCGTTGCGCCAGACGATGGTTCCAAAGTCCCGCAGTTTCGGGCAAATGTGGACGATGCTCCCGGCATTAGACGACACTGCGCGATGATGAAGGCTGCGCCCTCGTGGGTGACGGCACTGTTCGTGCTGTCGCTCAGCGTCAGCCTTTGGTTCGCGGGAGTGCCGGACTGGCGCTGGATCCCGGCGATCCTGGCAGCATGGTATGTCGCCGACCTGCTGTCCGGCCTGACGCACATGTACATGGACTATCGCCCGTGCACGCCAGGCGTCGGCCTGGGCGAGATGTTCCACTACGCGGGCTCACGCGAGAGCGATGAATATATTGCGCTCCGCGACGGCGTCCTGCCACGGATCTCGCCGTTCGAGCGGCTGGTCTACGATTTCAAGAACCACCACCCACGGCCGGAGGCGCTCGGCCGCCGACCGTTCCTCGTCCAGATCGGATCGACGATCAACTTCGCAGCGCTTCCTGCCTCGCTGCTGCTCAACCTCGCCTGCCTCGTCTTTGCGGTTCCCGGATGGGCGATCGCGGGCTCGGTCGTGCTGATCGCCGGCGGGACTCTGGCGCAATATTTCCACGGGACGCTGCACCGGACGGACAATCCCTGGATCGTCCACGCGATGCGCCGTGTCGGACTGCTGATGACGCCGGAAGCGCATGCGCTACACCACGCGACTCTGCGCCGGGACTTCGCGACCAATACCGGCTGGTCCAACCCTCTCGTGAACCTGATCTTCCGCGGGGCAATGAGCCGCGGCTGGCTCGACGAAGCAGGCCTCGAACCGAACTAGCCGAGCGCCGCCGCCTGGTCCTGCGGCGTGCCCTGCATCCGGTGGCCGATGGCGATCTTGAAGATCACGAAGGCGACCAGGCCGAAGGCCGCGCTCCCGGCGTGGATCAGCCAGAAAGTCGTCGTCGGCAGACTGGAGTAGAGACCGCCGACCCAGCCGACCACCGCGTTGGCTATGAAGAACGACAGATAATAAAGACCGATCACGGTTGCGCTGAGCTGTCGCGGCGCGATCTTTGAAAACAGCGCGAGGCTGATCGGCAGCACGTGCGCAAAGCCGATGCTGTTCGTAAGTTCGAACATCAACGGCCAGAACATGCTGATCTTGCCTCCTGGCGGCTGAGTCAGCGCACCCATGAACAGGCAGAGGCCGGCAGCGACTGTAAAAACGCTGCCGATGATCATCTTGCTGATTTCGTCCGGCTCGCGGCGCTTCGTTCCCCACCATTTCCAGAAGGCAGCGACGGCGACGAGCATCGTGAAGCTCACTGCGGAATCGATGGTGATCAGCCAGCTGCTCGGGAAGGCGAAGTCGAGGATCTTCAGATTGAACTGCTGGTCGCCCCAGGTGAGGTAGACGTTGAAGATTTGCTGGTTCGTGAGGAGCGAGATCGCGAGCACCGGGATCAGGATCACCAGGTAAAGGACGCACATCCAATCGTTGCGCGAAAGGGGCTCGCGCACCACAGGCTCTCCGGCGCGCACGGCTCGGCCCTCCGGCGAGAGCCAGCGGCGGCCTGAGAGATAGATAATCAGGCCGAGCACCATCACCACGCCGGCGCAGCCAAAGCCGTAATGCCAGCCGACCTTCTGCCCAAGCGTGCCGGAAATCAGAGGCGCGATGATCACGCTGACGTTGATGAAGATGTAGAAGATCTGGAACGCCATCGCTCGGCGGAGGTCGTTGGGACCGTAGAGCGCGCCGACTTGCGTCGCGATGTTTCCCTTGAACGCTCCGACGCCAAGGACGAGCGCGATGAGAGCAAAGACGAATGCCGACTCGATCGCCATCAGGAAATGGCCGATCGCCATCAACACGCCGCCGATGATCAGCGTCAGGTCGCGTCCGAGCAATTTGTCGGCGACGATTCCGCCGATGATCGGGGTGCCGTAAACCAGCGCGGTGTAGGTGCCGAAAATGGCCGAAGCGAGCGGCTGGCCGGAAATGCCGTGATAGACATGCGCCTGGAGCCAGTTGAGCCCGATCACCTTCTCCATACGGCCCGGCACGAGCAGGTAATTGACCATGTAGAGCACCAGCAGCGTCTGCATGGAATAATAAGAGAAGCGCTCGCACGCCTCGGTGAAGCCGAGATAGCCGAGCCCTTTTGGGTGGCCGAGGAACGCGCGGTCGTTGCGGTCGACCTGCTCGAGGTCAGGGGTGGCTTCGGCGACGCTCATCGAAAGCTCCTAACGTTTCTGGGCCGCGTTCGGCTGCGGCTCGAGAATCCGGCCCAATGTTCGGGCGAACAGGAGCATCAGGAGGCCGCCGGCTGCGCCGATCGCCGCGTGCAGCGCCCAGAAGCTGCCCGGGCTCATCTTCTCATAATAGGTGCCGATGCGGCCGATCAGGTTGTTGGCGACGAATAAGGTCAGGAAGCAGACGCCCATCATCGTCGCGTTGATCTTCGGCGGCGCGGCACGCGAGACCAGCGCCAGTAGCGTCGGCCAGAAATACATGAAGCCGACGCCCTGCACCGCGCAGAACAGCACCGGCCAGACCCACAGCACGCGGCCCGGCGACAGCAAGATCGCCGCCACCAGGATCAAGTGAGCGCTGCCGCTGATGAAGGAGCCGATCGCGATCTTGGTCAGCGCCGACGGCTCGCGGCCGATCCGCGCCTGACGGTCCCAGAGCGCGAAGAGAAACGGGACCGAAACAATGCTGACGAGGGGATCGATCGAATAGAACCACGGGATCGGTATATCGAAACCGCCGGCGTTGAGGTCGGCATGGCCTTCGAGCCAGACGGGCAGGACGTTCGCGAGCTGATAATAAGCGATATAGGCGAGGACTGTGATCGCCATCGCGCCGATGAGGGCTGCGATGGTCTTCCGATCTTCTCGAGTCAGCGGAGCGGCGGCCGCCTTCGCTTTTCGTTCGACGCGCGCGGGCAGGTGGCGATAGCCGCTCAAGTAGGTTGCGAGCGCTCCGAGCATGAACAAAGCGGCGGTGCCGAAGCCGATGTGCCATCCGTACCGCTGCCCGAGGAAGCCGCAGACCAGCGGGCCGACGACGGCGCCGAGGTTGATTGCCGTCGAGAAGATCGCGAAGCCGCGCGTCCGGCGGGCCTCGTCGTCGGCCGGGTAGACGCTTCCGACCTGGGCGGAGATGTTCCCCTTGAGCAGCCCCGAGCCGACGATCAGAAGCAGCAGCGCGAGGAGGAAACTCCGGTCGAAGGCCATGGCGAGATGGCCGCCACACATCGAGAGCGCACCAAGGACTACGGCGCTTCGCTGGCCGATCCGGTCGCCGAGCCAGCCGCCGAGGACCGGCGTGAAATAGACGAAGCCCGAGTAGAGCCCGAAAATCTGCGAGGCGAGCGCCTGGGTCGAGAGCGGCCCGACAAGCGCCTGGATCGCTCCACGGAAGGCGCCAAAGCCTGCGACATGCTCGACATGACCGGGCAGAAGCAGCTGGTTGACCATGTACAGCACCAGCAGCGCGGCCATTCCATAATAGGAGAAGCGCTCCCACGCCTCGGTGAAAGCGAGATAGGCAAGACCGGGCGGATGGCCGAAGAATGTGCGATTCGGCCGATCCTGGAGCGCTGTGGCTGGCACGCTGCTCAAATGCGGGCTCCCCTCCCGGAAAAGTTGCGCAGCGGTAACAAGCGCACGGGGACGCCGCTAGCGCCTTTCGGTGGCGGCTGAGCGTCCCTTAGAGCTCAGGCGGCGTATCGCTCTGCTGCTGCTCCTTCGCGGCCTGCTTAGCCTGCTGGATTTCCTTGACGAGGCAGCCTTCGCGACCGCCCGGACCGACAGCCGAGCAGCTGCCCGTTCCGGCCGCCCCGGCGCTGGTGATCGCCTGCGACCTGTTCGCCCAGGATTGGCGCTGCTGGCGCGTGCCCTGCAGCTGCTCGTTCTTGGGCAAGCGGTAGCGGTCGCTTTCCTTGTGCCGGATGCAGATATAGCCGTTCGGGCAGGGATCGTTGCCGAAGATGTCGACCTGCAACTGCCCCGCCTGGGCTGTCGCCGGTGCGGGAAGGAGCACGAAGCCTCCGGCCAGGGCCGCCGCCGCGGCGAGGGATTTCATCAGCCTGGTCATCACACGCGTCCTTTCAACAGATTCCAGCGGCTGGCGCCGCCAATCGTTCCTCAAATCCGCTTGGAAAGCTCTATGGCCATCCTGCAGCCGGCACGGATCGCCGCTGTCAATAAGGGGTAGCCGAGAGCGGTCGTTGCGCCGGCGTCACGGGCCGTGTCCCGATGCTCGAGTTCCTCCTCGCGGAAATCGGCGATGTCGCGGGAAAGCTCGGGTTCGTCATCGCCCAGCTCGGTGAGCTGCTCGCCGTAATGCTTGTCGATTTCGGTCTCGATCGCGTCGGTGCAGGCGAGCGCGGCTTGCTCCGACATCAGCGCGGTCGCGGCGCCGAGCGCGAAACCCGCGACATTCCACAGCGGCTGAAGAGCCGTGGGGCGTACCCCGCGCTCCGACATCAGCCGGTTGAAGCGGTCGAGGTGCCGCTGCTCCTGCGCCGCCATCCGCGCGGTAAGCTTGGCCTCCGGGCAGTTGCGGCGGAGGACTGCGAGCTGGCCCGCGTAGATGCGCGTCGCTCCATATTCTCCGGCCTGGTCCACGCGCAGCATCGAGGCGGTATCGGCGCGGCGATCGCCCGGCCGCCAGGCGGTCATGCGCGGCGGTCCTTGAAGCTGAGCACGAGGATGAGCACCGCTCCGCCAAGCGACAGGATCGCGTTCCAGCCGGCGAGCGAAATGCCGAGGAAGCGGAACTGGACCTCGTCGCAGCGGACGAGCGGCGCATGCGTGATCTGCTTCAAGAGGTCGGCCGTGCTGAGTCCCTTGCCCGTCGCAGTGCACTGGGTGAAACCTTCGAAGATCCTCGCTTCGACGCCGGCATGGTACACGCCAATCGCTCCCGAGACCGCGATTGCCAGCGCGGCAAGCAAGGTGAAAGCGCGCGAGCGGGACGACGCAGCGTCGGCCGTGAAGGCAATCACCGCGAGCGCGAATGCGACCATGTGCGCATAGCGCTGCCACCAGCACATCTCGCACGGGTAGAGGCCGCCGAGATATTGCGATCCGAACGCTCCGGCGAGCAGCAGGGCGGGAAGAAGCAGCGCCAAAAGCCGCGCTGCGGCAGGCACCGAGAACCTCTCCCCCGACCGGACCGTGACGGCCTCTGCCATGCGCGGTTTAGTGCGTCTTCTTCGCCGGAGCGGCCGACGCAATTGTCGTCGGTTGAGCGAGGCGCTTCAGCGTGTTCAGCGCATAATAGAGCTGGAAGTCCTTGATCCCTTCCTTCTTCAGCTCATCTGGCTTGGCGGTGAAGCGCGGGTCGGGACTGTCGTCGCCTTCGAGCAGCTTGTCGTCGACCTTCGCCTGGGCAAGGAGATGGTGCCGCAAGTCGGATTCGCGCACGATGACGCGGTCCTTGTAGTCCGGATCGGTGAGCTGCGGGACCTCGACATCAGGCTCGATTCCGCCGGCCTGAACCGATCGGCCGGACGGCGTGTAGTAACGCGCGGTGGTCAGCCGAAGCGCGCTCTCGGGTCCGGTCTGAACGACCGTCTGGACCGAGCCCTTGCCGAAGCTCTTCTCGCCCATGATCAGGGCACGGCGGTGATCCTGCAGCGCGCCGGCGACGATCTCGGAAGCGCTGGCCGTCCCCGCGTCGGTGAGGACGACGACGGGAAGGCCATGGGCCAAGTCGCCGGGCCGCGCGTAATAGCGCTCGATATCGTCCTTGGTCCGGCCGCGCTGCGAAACGATCTCGCCGCTGTCGAGGAAATCGTCGGCGACATCGACCGCCTGGTCGAGCAGTCCGCCGGGATTGGAGCGCAGGTCGACCACATAGCCGAGCGGATGGCCGCCGGTAGCCTTGTCGATGCCGATCAGCGCCGCTTTCGTCTGCTCGGCGACGTTGCCGGTAAACGTGTTGATGTTGATATAGCCGACGCCTTCCTTGATCTCCCACTTGACCGGGTGGAGAGCGATCCGCTCGCGGGTCACGGTGAATTCGAGCGGCTTGTCGTGGCCTGGACGGATGACGGTCAGCTTCACGGTCGTTCCAGGATCGCCCTTCATCTTGGCGACCGCTTCGTCGAGCGTGAGATTGTTGAGGAACTCGCCGTTGATGTGCGTGATGTAATCGCCGGCCTTGATGCCCGCGCGCCACGCCGGCGTGTCCTCGGTTGGAGCGACGACCTTCACGACGCCGTCCTCCATGGACACGGTGAGGCCGAGGCCACCGTAATTGCCGTCGGTGGTCGCCTTCAGCTGATCGAAATCGCTGTTCTCGACGTAGGACGAGTGGGGGTCGAGCGCCGAAAGCATGCCGTCGATGGCGCCCTTGATCAAAGTATGATCGTCGACCGGGTCGACGTAATTGGCCTTCACCCGCTCATAGACGCTCAGGAACTTGTCGAGCTCCTGGTAATTGGTCGTGTCCGCGGCAGCGAAGGAACTGGCCGTCACGGGCACCATCGCCAGCGCTCCGACAAGTGCGATCGGCGGCAAAATCTTCGTGTTGAACTTCATTAGTCGCGTCCTAGTCCGGCGGTGAACCTGTCTACCCGCCTTTGGGGCCCTTTGACATAGTTTGAGATGAACCTGCGATGAGAGCAGGCGAGATTCGACGCCCATTCTGGGACAATTCGACCTGCAGCGGCCCCAGCGCGCGGCCGATGTCCTGACCCAGCGCAACCCTATCGCCCGGGCGGAGCGGCGAGCCCACGTTGACGATCAGGCTCAGCCAGCCGCCGCCATGATCGATGATCAGCACGCCGTCATAGTCGCGGAACGGTCCGGAGAATTTGACAGTGCCGGCGGCGGGCGCGGTCACCGGCACTCCTCGGCTGGTCGCCAATGTCAGGCCGCGCGAGCGGACGCCGCTGGCGTCGACGGAAGCTAGGCCTTCAGTGACGGACGCGGCTGCGGGGAGCTGGTAGACGAAGGGCGGGCGAGGCGTTCCGCCCTCGGGAGCGAACGGTCTCGGCGGCGCGGCAGCGTCGTCGGCCAGCTGGGCCGCCACGGCGCGGATCGACTGACTCTGCGCCTGCTCGGACCGGAGGCTCTCGACCTGTTCGCTGGCGGCGATCGCGACGTCACCGCTGGACAGTGCACGACCGCCTGAGGCAAGCGCCTGCTGCTCAGCCTTCTCCTCCAAAGCCGCATATTGCTGACGGCGAGCGAGCAGATTGTCGCGACTGCGGGCAAGCTCCGCCCGCGCCGCAAGCGCCGCTTGTTGCAGGCGCTGGCCCTGCTGAAGTTCGGCGGAGAGACGGCTGGTGCGGCTGCGGATGACCGGAAGGGTGGAGTCGAGCAGCAGGCGGACCTCGACGAGCTGGTCGGTGCCGCCGCGGTCGGCGAGCACCAGCAAGGGCGGCCGGCGCCCCATGGTCGCGAGCCCTGCCAATAGAGAGGAAACCGGCTGCTGCTCCGCGGCGAGCTGCTGCCGATGCGCGGCGACATAGGCCGAGGTGAGCTGGAGCCGCGCGTTCGCGGCGCTGATCCGCGCTTCCGCCGCATCGATCGCCTGAGCCGCCGCTTCCTGCTGAGCGTGCAGCCGGTCGGCGTCATTTTGAGCGCGGGATGCCGCCTGTTCGAGCTTCGCGGTCTCGGCTTCGGCAGCGGCTTGTTCGGCCATCGCTGCTTTCAGCTGAGCATCGAGCGGCTGGCCACCGGCCTGCGCAAGGGCGCTGCCGGCCACCAGCGGGCAAAGAAGCAGTGCGAAGGCCAGACCGCGCATGGCGCTAACCTTCGCGATGATAGGGATGGTTCGCAAGGATCGATGTCGCGCGGAACAATTGCTCGGCGAGCATGGCGCGGGCGAGCAGGTGCGGCCAGGTCGCCGGGCCGAACGACAGGACGAGGTCGGCGGTGCGCCTTTCCGCCTCGTGATGGCCATCGGCGGCGCCGATCAGGAACCGCCCCTCGCGCTTGCCGCCGTCGCGCCACGCTTCGAGTTTCTTCGCCAACTCGGTCGAGGATAGCGCTTGGCCGCGCTCATCGAGAACGATGCTGACGGAGTTCGCCGGGAACTCAGGCATCTTGCCGCCCCCGTCGGGAAGTTCCGTAACCTTGGTCGGCCATGCGATCCGCTTCAAATAACGCTCGACCAGCTCGGCCTCCGGAGAGCGGCCGATCTTCCCGCGCGCAACGATGTGCAACAGCACCTACTTCTGCAATGCAGGAGCGCCGAACGGCCAGGTGAAGACCGACCTGAACCCGTCGTAGATCGCGCGAGCGGTCTCCGCGATCGTCCGCGGCCGATCCGCGCCGCCGCGGGTGAAGATCGCGACCGCAACTCGCCGCCCATCCGGCAGCGTGATGAAGCCGACGTCATCGGCAAGGCCATTCAGCGTGCCGGTCTTGTGCTCGACCGGAGTGCCCGAGGGGAGCAGCGATTTCATCCGGTTCTTGCCGGTCTCGCACTGCGCCATCACGTCGAGCAAATAGTTGCGGCTCTCGGGCTTGATCAACTCGGCCTTGTAGATGCGCCGAAGTAGGTCGACCATCGCGACAGGCGTGGAGGAATCCCGGCGATCGAACAGGTCGCGCTTGCTCGCCAGCAGCTGCGCGATCGTGCGGTCGACGTGAATGCCCTTGACGTTATTGTCCTCGAGCCAAGCTTCGAGCGCGCGCGGACCGCCGACGTCCTTGAACAGGATGTCCGCCGCGCGGTTGTCGCTGAAGACGAGCATGCGGTGCATCAGGCTACGGACAGACTGCCCATTGATCGTATCGTCGAGCGACCGCCGGCCATTGTCGACCTGAGCGAGATAAAGCGCGGCGATTGCGACCTTGACCGTGCTCGCCATCGGGAAGGGTGTGTTGCCCTTGATGCTGACCGTTTCGCCGGTGTTGAGGTCGAGCGCGGCGATGCCGACGTCCGCCGACTTGTTCGACACGAGCGAACTGAGCTGGTCCTCAAGGGTCGCGAGCGCGGGAGACGAGGCCGCAGTCGCCGGCTGCGCGACAAACGCCAGAATCGCAATAAAGAGTGCAATGAACCGCATTCGCCCTACCCGCGTGCAGCTGCGCTCACGCCCGAATCATCGCCAAACGCCCACATTCGTTCCAAATTGTAAAAATTTCTCACTTCGGGACGGAATATGTGCACGATCACGTCGTCGGCGTCGATGAGCACCCAGTCTGCGGCCGGGAGCCCTTCGATCCTGACGTTCCTACCAAATCGCTCTTTGATCTTGTCCGCAAGCTTAACGGCCATCGAGGCGACCTGCCGCGTCGAGCGGCCCGAGGCGATCACCATGTGGTCGGCGATGTTGGATTTGCCGGCAAGCGGAATGGAAACGACCTCCTGGGCCTGGTCGTCGTCGAGCGACTGGAGCACGAGCTTGTGGAGATCTTCGACGTCGATGGGAGCGCGGCCGGCCTTGCCGGCGGCGGCTTCAACGGGATGTTCGGTCAAGGGGTCTCCTGGCGAACGTTGGCAGGCGCGAGGCCCTGCGCGCGTGAACGCGCGAGAGGGATTGGCGGTACCAGTGGGGATCTTGCGCGCGAATGGCGGTCGCGGAGCTAGGGTCGGGCGGCAGGCGAAGGAAAATGATCGCCGGTGCACTCCACTCCGTCCAATGCCGTGCCTGGCCGGAGGGATGGACGAACCCTCTTAGCCAGCCCATCGCGCGCGCCGCGTGGGCAGACGAATCATAACCGGGGCGGCGAATCACCGCAATCGGGAGTTCGCGCGCTAACCGCCTCCAATCACGCCATTTGTGAAAATTTGTCAGTGTGTCGCTTCCGAGCAACCAGATGAAGCGGCTCTTGGGATAGCGCCGCTTCAATTCCCGCACCGTGTCAACGGTATAGCGGGTACCCACCCGCTCCTCGAAATCGCTGACGCGGATAGGCGATCCCTGGGCCATCCGCTCGGCCGCCTCGAACCGCGCGGCAAAGGGGGCCATGTCGCTCTTGCCCTCCTTCAGCGGGTTGCCGGGTGAAACCAGCCACCACAGCTCGTCGAGATCGAGCGCGCGCATCGCGAACAGGCTGATCCGCCGGTGGCCGCGATGCGCCGGGTTAAACGAGCCGCCGAGGAGACCGATGCGGGTCATGGGCGGGAGCTAGCATGCAGTGCATGCCTCGCCTAATGTTCCTCCGGGGGTGAAGATGGGTGAGTTTGACGCAGTTGCGGACGCAATCACCGGCGGCGTGCTCGGCCGGGCGGTCGAACCCAAGGCCGGCGAGGGCGGCGGCCACACGCATGAGGCGAACTGTCTCAACTGCGGCGCGCCGCTGCTCGGCCCGCATTGCCACCAGTGCGGGCAACACGCCCACGTCCATCGCTCGCTGGGCGCCTTCTTTCACGACTTTGCCCACGGCGTGCTCCATTTCGAGGGCAAGATCTGGCGGACGCTCCCCATGCTCGTCTGGAAACCGGGCGAGCTGACCCGCCGGTACATTGACGGCCAGCGCGCGAACTTCGTTTCGCCGATCGCTTTGTTCCTGTTCTGCGTGTTTCTAATGTTCGCCGTGATGGGCTGGACCGGAAGCCTCGATACTATGGCGGGGAAGAAATCGGACGAGGACCTCGCCGCTCAGGTCCAGCAGGACAAGGTGAAGATCACCCAGCTGGAGGCAGGCCGGGCCGAGCTGGTCAAGGAAGGCCGGCCGACCGCCGATATCGACAAGCAGCTCGGCGATGCGAAGGACGACCTGTCCGGCGTCCAGAACGTGCAACAGCTCAAGGCCGGCAAGGTCAACACCAGCGCCATCCAGGTCTCGAACGACCTGCCGCACTGGGTGCAGAAGGCGGCGGCCAAGGCTGGGCAGAACCCCGAGCTCTTGTTCTATAAGATTAAGACCAACGCCTATAAGTTTAGCTGGGCGCTGATCCCGATCTCGGTGCCTTTCATCTGGCTGCTGTTTCCCTTCAGCCGGCGATTCAAGCTCTACGACCACACGGTCTTCGTGACCTATTCGCTCTGCTTCATGATGCTTCTGCTGAGCTTCGGCACGGTGGTCGCGCTGGTCTCCGGGGCGATCGCGGGTTTCCTGTGGTTCGTCCCGCCGATCCACATGTACCGGCAGCTAAGGGGTGCCTATGCCGTCGGCGTTGCCGGAGCGATCTGGCGAACGCTGGCGCTCACCATCTTTGCGTGGATTGCGATCGGGCTGTTCGCCAGCCTTCTGGTGACGATCGGAGCGCTCGACTAGGCTCCAGCGGTCGCGGGACCGCCGATTGCGCCCGGCTTCGGCCGCTTCGCCTTCGGGATCGACGAACCCGCCGACGGGATCGCCGGCCCCTTCGAGCCGCCGCGGTCGATCGGCTCGCCTGCGATGACCTTCTTGATTTCGTCGCCCGACAGAGTCTCATACTCGAGCAGCGCCTTCGCGAGGCTCTCGAGCTGCTCGCGGTTCTCCGTCAGGAGTCCCTGCGCCCGTTTGTAGCCGTCTTCGACGACCTTGCGGATCTCCTTGTCGATCGCCTGCGCGGTCTCGTTCGACATCTGGCGCTGGCGGTTGACCGAATAGCCGAGGAACACTTCCTCTTCGGGTTCGGCATATTGCAGCGGTCCAAGCGCATCGGACATGCCCCAACGGGTGACCATGTCGCGCGCGAGCTGGGTCGCGTACTGGATATCCGAAGAGGCGCCGGAAGAGACCTTGTCGTAGCCGAAGATCATCTCCTCGGCGACGCGGCCGCCCATTGCGACGGCGAGGTTCGCGTACATCTTGTCGCGGTGATAGGAATAGCTGTCCCGCTCGGGCAGGCGCATGACGAGACCCAACGCACGGCCGCGCGGGATGATCGTCGCCTTGTGAATGGGGTCGGAAGCCGGCTCGTGGAGGGCGACGATCGCGTGACCCGCCTCATGGTAGGCGGTCATCCGCTTCTCGTCCTCGGTCATCACCATGGACTTGCGTTCGGTGCCCATCAGCACCTTGTCCTTGGCGTCCTCGAACTCCTGCATCGCCACCAGGCGTTTGCCCTTGCGCGCGGCGAGCAGCGCCGCCTCGTTGACGAGATTGGCGAGGTCCGCGCCCGAGAAGCCCGGCGTCCCGCGGGCGATCACCCGCGCGTCGACGTCGGGCGCCAGCGGCACCTTCTTCATGTGCACGCCGAGGATCTGCTCGCGGCCGTCGATGTCGGGGCGCGGGACCACGACCTGGCGGTCGAAGCGACCCGGACGGAGCAGCGCGGGATCGAGCACGTCCGGCCTGTTGGTGGCGGCGATGATGATGATGCCTTCGTTGGCCTCGAACCCGTCCATCTCGACCAGCAGCTGGTTGAGCGTCTGCTCGCGCTCGTCGTTGCCGTTGCCGAGGCCGGCGCCGCGGTGACGGCCGACGGCGTCGATCTCGTCGATGAAGACGATGCACGGCGCCGATTTCTTCGCCTGGTCGAACATGTCGCGGACGCGGCTGGCGCCGACGCCGACGAACATCTCGACGAAGTCCGAACCGGAGATGGTGAAGAAGGGAACGCCCGCCTCACCCGCGATGGCCCGGGCGAGAAGCGTCTTGCCGGTGCCCGGAGGGCCGACGAGCAGCGCGCCCTTGGGGATCTTGCCGCCGAGCCGGGCGAACTTGCCCGGGTCCTTGAGGTACTCGACGATCTCCTGGAGCTCTTCGCGGGCCTCGTCAATCCCGGCGACGTCGGCGAAGGTCACCCGGCCCTGCTTCTCCGTAAGCATCCGGGCGCGGCTCTTGCCGAAGCCCATCGCGCCCGACCCGGCGTTCTTCGACATCTGCCGCATGACGAAGAAGCTGATCCCGAGGATGAGCAGGAACGGCAGCGAATTGTAGAGCATGTAGAGCCAGATGCTCGACTGCTCATCGGCCTTCACCTGGACCGCGACGCCCTTGGCGACCAGCTTATCCGAGACGTTGGCATCGCCTGGAGCGACCGTATGGAAATCCTCGCCGCTCGACAGCTTGCCGGCGATCGCGCTGTTGCCGCTGCTTCCGGTCGCGATGATCACGCTCCGGACGTTACCCTCGTCGACCTGGTGGACGAATTCGGAATAAGGGATCGCATTGCCCGCAGCGGTGCGCGACCCGCCGTCGATCATCTGGACGAAGAGAACCAGGACGAACAGCACGCCGGCCCAGATGAGCAGGCTCTTGGTCCAGGGATTGCCGGGCTTCTTCTCTTTGTCGTTCATTGCTCTCTTTCGGGGCGCCGCGCCCTTTAAGCTCTAAAATAAGCTCATTCGGCCCAATAACAATGTCGCCTTAGGATCGCGTGAACGGCTCACGTCCCGAAATGGGCTCGGAACGTACGGCTGGAAACGCAGCCGCTAATAGAGCATTATGACTGAGGCGGTTCGTCCAGGGTGAACGGCGGAGGCGGGTATGAGCGGCATTCTCGGCAAATTTCAGGTTGAGCACGACGTCCGCGGCGCCCGGGTAATCGCGCGCGCGCACCAGCTGACGGGCGATTGCAGCTCGGATGCGGAAATCGATACCGCGATCCAAATGCTCAAGGACGATCTCGATGCCTGCGGCAAGGAGATGAAGCGGCTCATCGCGCTCAGCCAGCGCGGCGCGATGTTCGAGGGCTGGCCGTCACCGAAGGATCAGGTGCTCGACGCTTGAGGGCGAAGTCACCGGTGCAATTGAGTAACCATCTCTGCTGACGCATAGTTCTGCCGCGAAAGCCATAAGCGGGAGACGGATCGATGTGTGGTGACGGCAACCACCAGGGCTTCATATCGGACACTTCGCTCACGCGGCGCACGGTCCTGCTGACCATGGGCGCCGTCGCTGCCGCGAGCGGGCTTCCGGCGCGCGCATTCGCCGAAGACACGGGCGCCCGGCCGGTCACGGAAAAGGACGTGTCGGTCAAGACCGCCGACGGGAGCGCCGATGCCGCGCTCTTCTATCCGACGGGGAAGGGCAAATGGCCGGCCGTGCTGATGTGGCCCGATATCCTGGGTCTCCGCCCGGTGTTCCGCGAGATGGGCAAGAGGCTCGCCGCCCAGGGCTATGTCGTGCTCGTTCCCAATCCTTATTACCGGGCGCAGAAGGCGCCGGTCGTCACCGGCCCGTTCGACTTCAACAGCAAGGCCGACATGGCGCGCATCAGCGCCTTCCGAAGCGGCCTCACCGACGCGATGGTCGACCGGGATTCCGCGGCCTACGTCACCTTCCTCGACGCGCAGCCGCAGACGGATAGGCGGCGCAAGGCGGCGGTGCAGGGCTATTGCATGAGCGGCCCGATCTCGTTCCGAACGGCGGCCGCGCGGCCCGACCGGATCGGCGCCGTCGCCACCTTCCACCCGGGCGCATTGGTCACCGACAAGCCGTCGAGCCCGCATTTGCTGATCCCCAAGACGCGCGCTTCCTTCCTGGTCATCATCGCCAACAACGACGCCGAAAAAATGCCCAAGGAGAAGCCCGATCTCGACGCAGCGTTCAAGGCCGCGCGTCGGCCGGCGACGGTCGAGATTTCGTCAGCCAACCACGGCTGGACTGTGGCCGGCAGCCAGACCTACGACGAGAAGGAGGCGGAGCGTGCTTGGGCCGAGCTCCTGCCTTTCTATCGCGCCAATCTCGGCTGATCGAAGAGCTTAGCGGCGTGGCGGCGCTCGTTCGAAGCGCCAGGTGCTGCCGCCGCAGCACTGGACTCCGCGCAGAGTTCCCGTGCCGCCTTCTGCAAGCGTGACGAGCAGGCGGTCGAGCTCGCCGCCGCGCAGCTCGGGCTCGCCTTCCGTGGCGAGCTTGCGCAACGCCCGGCCGACGATCCGGCGCACCATCTCGGCCGGCGCGCCGTTGGGGCGATAGGTGATGCGGTCGCGTTTCTCGTCGACTCCGCGGCGCCATTCGTTCTCGGCGGCCCAGCGCAGCGCCTCGTCCGCTTCGGCGAGATTCGCGGCAGACCGGGCGATTGCACCTGGGTCGAGCCAGTTTGCTTCGCGAAGCGCGCGACGGACCCGCACGCGCTCGAACCGCTCGTCATCATTGCTCGGGTCCTGGGCCGGCGTGACTCCGGCCTTCGCACAAATCGCTTCCAGCTCGGAGCGGCGCCAGCCGAGGAGCGGTCGCGCCAGCCTGACGTGTGCGCCGGGCGCGACCGACTTCGGCCGCATTCCCGCGAGGCCGCGAACGCCGGAGCCCCGGGCGAGGCGCATCAGCAAGGTCTCGGCCTGGTCCTCGGCATGGTGGGCGGTCACGATCGCCGCGAGCCCACGTTCCTCCGCCCAATAGCCGAGCAGGCGATAACGCTCGCCCCGAGCGCGTTCCTGGATCGCGGTTTCCGGAGTCTCCACCCAACGTGCGGTGAGGATGGAGTGCGGCACGCCAAGGCGCCGGCACAGATCGGCCACCATTTCCGCCTCTTCGCGAGCACCGGCGCGCAGCGCATGGTCGATGGTCGCGGCCTCGATCGCACCCGGCCGGGCGGCTGCGGCAAGCAGGAGCAGAGCGACGCTGTCGGGGCCGCCGGACACGGCGATACCGATCGAGGGCCCCGGCGCAATAAGCGCGTCGAGAGCGGACGTGAACCGTTCGAGGAGTGCAGGCTCCATCTGTCACCCTGAACTCGTTTCAGGGTCCATTTATGAGCAGGTTACGGCTTTCTTCACAATGGATGCTGAAACAAGTTCAGCATGACCTCTCACGTCAGCTGCACTGAGCCTGAGCCTTGCCGTCGCTTTCGAGCTTCTTGACGTCCGGCCGGATCTTCGCGCCGTAGACAGCGTCGAGCTCCGCATAGGCCTTGCACGCCTGCCCCGGCTGGCCGAGCTTCATCAGCGCCTGGCCCAGGTAATAGAGACTGTCCTGCGCCCGCTCGCCCGACGGATTGGTGCGGTAGTTGGCGAGCAGCGTCGAGGCTGCCGCGCGGGCGTCGCCCTTGTCGAGCAAAGCGCGGCCGATGAGGTTGTTGGCGTAGCTGACACGGCGATGATTGGGATAGGTCTTGAGGAAATCCTTCAGAGTGCTGATTGCCTGGTCGTACTGACCAGCCTCCCACAGGTGAAAACCTTGGCTGTAAGCGTCCTCTCCCGGATCGCTGGCCTGAACGGCCTCGGCCGCCGTGGCCGCGGGGCCGCCCTCCACTGGCGGCGATGCCTCGGCCGTCTTCTTTGCCGGGGGCGTTTTCGCTGGCGGAGTCTTCGTCTTGCCGGCCGGGGGAGTCGGCTCGGGAGCCGTTTGCGCAGGCGCGACGGGTGCGGCGGCGGCCTCGGCCATGCGCTGCTCGAGCGCCGAGATGCGCTGGTCCTCGTCGCTCTTGAGCTGGCCGAGGCCGGTCTCGACCGAGCGCAGGCGGTTTCCGTTGTCCTCCGACGCCCGGACCAGGTCAGCCATCTGCTTTTCGAGCGCGTCGAGGCGTTGATCGAGAGTCACGACCGAGGACTGGGTCGCCGCGGGATCGTCGGCAAAGCCAGCGGTGTCGGCGGGCCGGCCCTTTGGAAAGACCTGCCGCTGCATCTGCTGCACTTGGCGCTCGAGGCGGTCTAGGCGCTGCTCGGGAGTCGGCTGCGGCTGGCGCTGCGCGAAGGCGACCGAAGGGACGAAGGCCATTGCGGCGCTCGCCGCGAGTGCGGTGATCAGGCGAGTTTTCACGAACATTTCCCCACGCTTGGCTAATCGCGACTGTGACCGACGGCAGCTTTCCCGCCGATGAATCTATTGTGTCGTGTTGGTCGGCGCCGGCGTTTCCGCCGGAGGAGGAGGCGCCGCCGCTGCCGGGGCCCGAGTCGTCGCGCGCGGCGGCGTGGCTGCGGCGGGCTGGGCGGCTGGTCCCTTCATCAACGCTGCAGGAGCAAGGCTGACGGTAGTCACCTTTCCTGCCGGTCCAACCGGCGGAGCGGCCGCGCCGCCGACGGTCACGTTGAGCGCCTCGGGCTTGCCTGCCTTGAGCATCGGCGCGCTTGCGGTCGCCGGGACCGTGTAGGTCTGGCCTGGCTGAAGCATGCCCTCGAACAGTTTCTTGCCCTGGTCGGTGACCTGGATCCACGCCGGTGCCGTGGCGGCGAGGACGACCGGCCCTTGCGCCGGGGCGGCGACGGGCGCCGCCTGCTGCGGCTTGGGAGTTGTCGTCGAAGATGCAGTCTGCGCGGCCGGTTGGCCTGACTCGTCGCTGGGCTCGAGCGACCGGTTGTTGAGCCAGGTCATGACGATGACCAGCACGATCACCGCCGCGATCGCGCCAAGGACCAGCGACTTGGGCATGGTACGCCGCGGGTCGGCGGGCTCGAACACGTCGGTTGCGTTCGACGCAAACCGCTGGCCACCCATTTCCTCGCGCAGCTGGTTGCCGATCTCGAACCGGTCGAGGCCGACAGCGGCCGCGTAATTCTTGGCGAAGCCGATGGTGTAGGTCGGCGCGGGAAGATTTTCCCAGTCGCCGGTTTCGATGCTCGCGAGGTGCCGCTGCGGGATCCGAGTCTGTGCCGCGAGATCCTCGAGGCTGAGCTTCTTCGCCTCGCGCGCCGCGCGCAGCCGCTCGCCGACCGGCGGGAGCTCGGCTTCGAGCTGTTCCTCGTCCAGCGGCTCAGGTTCGGGATCGCGATCGCGCTTGGCCATGGCCCTTGTTCGAGTGGTCGGAAGCGAGTGTCAACCGCTCCTAGCCGATTACGACCGAATGCCTCCGCGCCCAGTCTCCGAGCGCCTTGCGCATGTCCTTGGGCGGGCGGGCGAGCAGCTGGTCCATGCGACCGCGTATGGCCGACGCATCGAGCGAGCGGATCATGGCCTTCATCGGTCCGACACCGGCCGGAGTGATCGAGAAATTCTCCGCGCCCAAGCCGACCAGCGCCATGGCTTCGAGCGGTCGCCCGCCCATCTCCCCGCAGATTCGCGCGGGCACGCCGGCGGCGCGGCATTGGTCGAGGACACGCTTCAAGAAGCGCAGGATCGCCGGGCTCAACCAGTCATAGCGCTGGGCGAGACGAGGGTCGGAGCGGTCGGCCGCGAACAGAAACTGCGTCAAGTCATTCGTGCCGATCGAGATGAAATCGACGCGCGGCAGGAGCTGGTCGAGCATCTCGGCGAGACTCGGCACCTCGAGCATGGCCCCGAACTCGATCCGCTTCGGAAGCTTGCGATGGCTTTTGCGCGCCCATTCGACCTGTTCCTCGAAAAGAGATCGCGCCTGCTCATATTCCCACGGCTCCGAGATCATCGGGAACATGACGCGAAGCACCTTCCCCGCCGATGCTTCGATCAGCGCGCGCGCCTGTGCCTTCATCAAGGTCGAGCGATCGAGCGAAAGGCGAAGTGCGCGCCAACCCATCGAGGGATTCTCGGCCTGCTCCTCGGCATCGTCGGTCAGATAGGGCAGCGCCTTGTCGCCTCCGATATCGACGGTCCGGAAGACGACCGGCCGGTCCCCGACGGCTTCGAGGACCTTCGTGTACAGCCTGAGCTGCCTGTCTCGGCCGGGGAGGGTTGCGGAGACGAGGAACTGGAACTCCGTGCGGAACAGCCCGATGCCGTCCGCGCCCGTGATCGGCAGCGTCGCCGCGTCCTCGGCGAGGCCCGCGTTGACCATCACGCTGACCTGCACACCATCGATCGTCTTGGCCGGCAGGTTCTTGACCGCCGCGAACTCGGCACGGCGCTTCTGGCTCAGCGTCATGCGATGCTCGAAGCCGGCGAGCAGCTGGCGGGTGGGGCGCACGATCACGCTGCCATTGTCACCGTCGACGAGGATCGTCTCGCCGTCCTCGACGCTGTGGCGGATGTCGTGGAGGCGGCCGATCACCGGCACGCCGATCGCGCGCGCGACGATCGTCATGTGCGAGGTCAGCGAGCCTTCCTCGAGCAGCACGGCCTTCAATCGGCGGCGGTCATATTCGAGCAGCTCGGCGGGTCCGAGGTTGCGCGCGATCAGGACCGAATCATGCGTGAGACCGGTCTGGGCCGCGGTCCCCATCCGTCCCGAGACAATGCGCAGCAGCCGGTTCGAGAGGTCCTCGAGATCGTGCATCCTCTCCTGGAGCAGGGGATCGTCGATGTCCTGCATCCGCGCCCGGGTGCGCTGCTGGACTCGCTCGATCGCGGCCTCGGCGGTGAGGCCGCTGTCGATCGCCGCATTGATCCGCCGTGACCAGCCTTCGTCATAGGCGAACATCCGGTAGGTCTCGAGGATCTCCTGGTGCTCGCCGGTGGTCCCGAATTCTGCGTCGCGAGTCATGTTGTCGATCTGCTCGCGCATCTTGCGGAAGGCACCGTAGACGCGGTCGCGCTCGGCCTCGATGTCCTCGGCAACCGTATGCTCGACGATGACGCGCGGCTCGTGGAACACGGCCTGGCCCTTTGCCATGCCGGCGACGAGCTTGAGGCCAGGAAGCCGCAGCGGTCCAGAGCTGCGCAGGCGGCTGCGGCGCGATCCATCGACCAGCCGCGCACCGGCGATCATTTCCGACAGCACCATCGCGACGGTCTGGAGCGCCTCGATTTCGACGTCCTCGTAGCGGCGGGGCTCGGCATGCTGGACAGCGAGTACGCCGATGGGACTTTCGAGGCGGACGATCGGCACGCCGGCGAAACTGTGGAAGCGCTCTTCGCCGGTTTCCGGCTTGTACAGGAAGGCCGGGTGCTCGGCTGCTTCGGCGAGATTGAGGATGCGACCTTCTGCCGCGATGGTCCCGACGAGGCCCTCGCCGAGTCGGAGGCGGGTCACGTGCACGGCCTCCTTGCGAAGACCGTGGGTCGCGAACAGCTCCAGGAAATTGTCGCGGAGCAAATAGATCGAGCAGACGTCGCTATCCATTTTGGTGGCGATGAGGTCGACGACCTGATCGAGCTTGGTCTGCGCCGAGCCACGCTTCGCCATGATCTCGTGCAGGCCGACGAGAATCTCGCGGGCGGAGGTAGCGGCGGACTGGGGCATTGGCATAGCGGCTATCAGATGGACGGCGCGCGTGTCACGCACCCGATGGCCGTTCGCAGAAAGGCGCCCGTTAAGCCACTTCGGCGCAGGGTCCGACGCGCCATTTCACCAGATTCGGAACGCAAAGCGACGACGCGCCTTTCACATCAGCAATGCCGCGCATATGCCAAGGCCCATGACAGCATCCCTTGATTCCCACGAGCTGAACTTCCCAGGCTCCGGCCAGTCCGGCGGCGGTGCGTCGAACCCGAGTGGAAAAGACTGTTACGTAAATCCTGTCCTCGACGAGGATTTTCCCGACCCCGCCGTGATCCGCGCGTCCGATGGCTATTATTATGCGTACGGCACGCAGACGCTGCGCGATGGCGAGTGGCTTAACATCCAGGTGACGCGTTCAAAGAACCTCGTCGAGTGGGAGCATGTCGGGGACGCGCTGCCGAAAAGGCCGTCGTGGGCGCAGACCACGCAGGACTTTTGGGCGCCGAGCGTGATCTTCGACGGCAAGACCTACTTCATGTATTTTTCGGCGACGCCCGACGTCTGCCATCACCACGAGCGCGGACATGCGCTGGCGGTTGCGACATCCGATTCGCCGACGGGTCCGTTCACCGACATGGGCATGCCGCTGCTGCTCGGCATGGGCTTCGAATATATCGACCCGATGGCCTTCGACGACCCTGTGACGGGCAAGCATTTGCTCTACTGGGGATCGGGATTTCAGCCCATCAAGGTTCAGGAGCTCGCACCGGACCGGATGTCGTTCGCTCCGGAAAGCGCTCCAATCGATCTCATCTGGCCCAACGGAAAGCACGGCGCCTTCCCGCGGCTGGTCGAAGCCTCCTGGGTGATCCGCCACGGCGGCTTCTATTATCTGTTTTATTCGGGCGATAATTGTTGCGGCCCCGATGCTGACTATGGCGTGATGGTAGCCCGTTCGGAGCATGCGACAGGCCCCTTCGAAACGCTCGAGCAGGCGAAGGGTGTGCCGCACAGCCTGATCCTGTTCAAAAACGACCGGTGGCTCGCGCCCGGCCACAATTGCATCGTCGAGGACAGCGACGGCGAGGTGTGGATCGTCTATCACGCGATCGACGTGAACAAGCCGCGCCAGACGCAGGAGGACGAGATCAACAGCAGGCGGATCCTGCTGATCGATCGCGTCGAATGGCATGACGGCTGGCCATGGGTCGGCACGCCCTCGCACGAGCCGCAACGCGCGCCTGTACCCTGATCACGGCCGGAACGTTTCGGCTATGCCTGACGACCGGCCGTTCTTCACAATCGGTCATTCGACGCGATCGATTGGGGAGTTCGCCGAGCTTCTTCGGCTCGGGGCGGTCGATCTCGTTATCGACGTTCGGACGGTTCCGCGCTCGCGGCGCAACCCGCAGTACAACGAGGACGTGCTCGGCGTTGAGCTCGCCCCGTATCAGATGGATTACACGCGCATGGCTGGTCTTGGCGGCCTTCGCGCCCGCTCGAAAGACGTTCCGCCACTGGTCAACGCCTACTGGGAGAACCAGAGCTTTCACAATTATGCGGACTACGCCCTCTCGTCCGAGTTCGCCACGGCACTGGACGAGCTGCTCGATCTTAGCTCAGCGCACCGCTGCGCGATCATGTGCGCCGAGGCGGTCTGGTGGCGCTGCCACCGCCGGATCATCGCTGATTATCTGCTCGCGCGTGGCCGAACCGTTTTCCACTTGATGGGCGAAGACCGGCTCGAGGCGGCGAAGCTGACCCCCGCAGCGAAGGTCATCGAGGGGAAGATTACCTACCCTGCACTCTCCTAGCGGCGGCCGGCGGCCACGCGGCGCTGCTCATCGTGAGCGCCGGCGAATTGCTCGCGCTGCAACTCGAACTCGGCGAGCAGTCGCTCGTCGACATGGCGGGTGCCGTTCGCAACGACGGGGGAGAACAGGCCAGTCTCGGCATGACGCGAATTGTCCCACCCCGGGTAAGCGGTGATCGGGTACCAGCAGATGCCGCGCATATCGACTCCGCGGCCAATCGCGTCGCGCACCTCGTTGCAGACATAATGCAGCCACGACGGCTTGCCCGTTCCTTCCGCGCCGGTCTCGGAGAGGAACATCGGCTTTCCGTATCGCTCGGTCATTTCGACGAGCATGTCACCAAGCGGCCGATACTCGTGATGACCCATCGGGATGGTTGGGCCTTTCCAGTACCATTGGTTGTGCGGGTAATAGTTCCACCCGACCACGTCGACGAGCGAGGCATCGCCCCCCAACTCAGGTTTCGCGAGTCCCGTGATCCAGTCATAGGCCTCGTACATGCCCTGTAAGTTTTGGTGGGCGCCGCGGATGGTCTGCCTCCGGTGGTCATGGGGAGCGATATGGATCAGCGGTTCGGCCCAGACGATCGTCGATCGTGGCCAGCGTTCCTTGATGGCCCGCGCTGCGCTGATCGCGGTCCTCACCAGCTGGCCCTTGAACCAGCCGCGCTTGTCGGGGCCGACCTGCGGGAAATAGCCGTCGTCAACCGCCCATGACAGGAAGTTGATCTCATTGAGCGGGCAGACCAAGGGCGAACGCTTGCTCACCGACTGATGGATTTCGAGCGCGGCCACCGCGAAGTCCGTGAAGCGCTGCGGAAAGTCTTCGGCGGCCTGGTCGATGCAGTCGGGCGAGCCATAGTGGAACAGATCCCAGATGACCTGGACGCCGGCTTCTTCCGCAGCCTCGAGCATCGGCAGCCAGCTCGACCAATCGTACTTGCCTGCGCCCTTTTCGATGAGGTGCCAGCGCAGGCCGTCGCGGATCGTGCCGAAACCGAGACGCTTGCACTGGCGATAATCCTGCAACGCGTGCCGGTCGTGCGCCGTCGCCCGGATCAGGTCGAGGCGAACGCCGTCCCGCCGCCTATGCGACGAGCACTCGAAGCCGGCCATGAAGAAGCTGTCGAAGCTCGACTGATCCATCGTGTCACAAGATGCTGTTGAACCGCTGCAACGCAGCAAAACCCCCAAACGTGTCCTTAGGTTGCGAATTGCGACGCTTCACCGTTGCCCGCAGTCAATTCGGCGCGAGAAGGGAAACGGCGAGCCGACCCCGCTCGTTGTGCCACCGTCACGTGCGGGATGTTTGCCGCACGAGCGTCTGAATGAGGCCTCTTATGTTCAAGTCAGCATTGCTCATCGCCGCTGGAGCCTCGGCCGTGGTCGCAACGCCCGCCGCCGCCAGGTACCGTCACCATCGGCACCACTACCGGCACCACATCTACTATCGCTACAGCTATTATTCGCCGTACCGCTATTACCGGTACAGCTATCCGGCCTACGCTTACTCATACCCGGTCTACTACAGCTACCCGATGTACTATCCGTACCCGGCGTACAGCTATCCGACGTTCGGCATTTCGATCGGATTGGGCGGCTATCGCTACCGGCGCTGGTAGCTCTAGCGCACCACGAGCAGCTCGACGGAGCCCGGGACTATCGGCGGCCGGCCTCCGCCCGCCGGCGGCGGACCGAACTTGGCGCCCATCAGATACACCGCGCCGGTCGACGGATCGACCGCGCCGGTCCGCGCTCCGACTTCCGTCTGCACGGTCGCGATCTTGCGCGGCAGCGGCCCACTGGTGTCGATCACCGCCAGCGTTCCGTCACCGCCGCTTGGAATGTAAGCGCGATTGCGCGCCGGGTCGGCGAAGGCACCGTCCGGCCGTGGCCCGATGGCGATCTCGCCAAGCGGCTTGAGGTCGCTAGCGCGGGTCATCTTGGCGATGCCGTTGGCGCAAGCGGAAATCAGGACGCCGGATTTCACGTAAGCGAGGCCGGTCGGATGCTGGCAGCCCGCAAGCGGGACCGTCACGATCACTGAACGCTTGGCGATGTCGACTTCGGCGAGATCGCCCTTGTCGGACAGGTTGACGAAGAGGTGCCCGCGCCCGTCGATCGCTGCAAATTCGAGCGCGCTGCCAAGGCTGATCTTGCCGACGGCCGTGCCGGCGACAGGGTCGACGATGCTGATCGTGCCGCTATCGCCGTTCATCACCCAGGCGGTGCGTGTCTTTGGCTCATAGATGGTCGCGTCCGCGTCGGGGTCGGTCTTGACCTCGGCGGTGACCTTGCCGGTCACGCGGTTGAAGACGATCGCGGTGCCTGCCGCTTCGGTTGCGACGGCAAGCTGCGTTCCTGGCACCGCGATTACGCCATGGAAACGCGTGCCCTTGATCAGGTCGGCCGTGACCGCGTCCGTCCCGGTGTCGATCGCATCGACGCCGTCGCTGCGCGAGACAAGCACGCGGTGCGTTTCTGGATCGACCGTCAGGATATCCCAGCCACCGTCGTGAAGCGGGATTCGCTGGACCACTGATGGGGGGGTATTGGCGGGCGCTGCCGCGACGATGAACGCGGCAGACAAGGCGAGCGTCAGTGATTTCATGGACAGAACCCTCTCCGGCCCAGCTGTTCCACGGCAGCCTCGGCGCGCCAAATTAAATAGCGGTCATCCGCGGCTCTCGAGCGCTGCGGCGGCCTCGTCGATCAGCTCCTGGATGATCGCGGCGACCGGCTCCTCGCGATTGACCATTCCGACCGATTGGCCAGCCATCACCGAGCCGCTCTCGACATCCCCGTCGATGACAGCCCGACGCAGGGCGCCCGCCCAGTAATGCTCGATCTGCAGCTGGGCCTCGGCCATCTCGATCGCGCCCTTGTCGAGCAAGTCGGCGACCTCGCGCTGCTTGGCCGCGAAATTGATCATCTCCTGGTTCTTGAGCGCGCGGACGGGAATGACAGGCAGGCGAGGGTCGATCTGAACCGATGGAATAGCGTCGCGCGCCGATGCCCGGATGAACGCCTTCTTGAAGTTGGCATGGGCGATGCTCTCGGTCGCGCAGACGAAGCGGGTGCCGAGCTGGACACCCACGGCACCCATTTCGAGATAGGCGGCGATCGCTTCTCCGCGGCCGATGCCGCCCGCGACAAACACCGGGATGTCCTTGCTGACGTTGGGCAGGATCTCCTGCGCGAGCACCGAAGTCGATACCGGGCCGATATGGCCGCCGGCCTCCATGCCCTCGATCACCAGCGCGTCGACGTTCGAGCGCATCAGCTTCTTGGCGAGCGCGAGCGCGGGCGCGAAGGCCATCAGCTTGGCGCCGCGGCCCTTAATCTTGTCCATTGCCCATCCCGGCGGGAGGCCGCCCGCGAGCACGACATGGCCGACATCGTGCCTCGCGCAGACATCGATCAGGTCGCTGAGCTGCGGATGCATAGTGATGAGGTTGACGCCGAACGGGCGTGACGTGCGTGCCTTGGTCTCGGCGATCTCGGTGTCGAGCAGTTCGGGCGTCATCGCCCCGCAGGCGATCACCCCGAAGCCGCCGGCGTTTGAGATGGCCGAGACGAGGTTCCGCTCGGAAACCCAGCTCATCGCTCCGCCCATGATCGCGACGTCGCAGCCGAGGAACTCGGTGCCGCGGTGCATCAGCTCCTTCAGGCGCGCATGGCCGATCGAGGCATGGACCGCGCGGGGCTCGGCGATCAGGCCCTCGCCGCTCACGCGGCCTGCTCCGCGTCGAGGCCGAAAGCGCTGTGCAGAACCCGCACGGCGAGTTCGGTATATTCCTCGGGCAAGAGCACCGAGACTTTGATCTCCGAGGTTGAGATGGCGAGGATGTTGATTCCGCGCTCGGCGAGCGTCTCGAACATCTTTGCGGCGATGCCGGCGTTGGAGCGCATTCCGATGCCGACCGCGCTGACCTTGACGACTTCGGTATCGGTCATGATCCGCTCGAACCCGATCGTCTCCTTCGCTTTCTCGAGCGCCGCGACGGCGTGTGCGAGCGAAGAGGTCGGCACCGTGAAGGTCAAAGTGCTGACTCCGCCCATTCCGGCGCCGCTCTGGACGATCATGTCGACGTTGATGTTGGCCTCCGCCAGTGGCGCGAAAATTGCCGCCACGGTTCCGGGTCGATCGGGCAGACCGATGAGCGTGATCCGCGCCTCGTTCTTGTCGTGGGCGATGCCCGTGACGAGCTGGCGTTCCATGTTGAGCTCCTCGATTTTGTCGTCGGAGACGATGAGCGTTCCGGGCCTGTCCTCGAACGAGGAGAGGACCTGCAAGGCCATGTTGTAACGCATGGCGAGGCCTACCGAGCGGGTCTGAAGCACCTTGGCGCCGACCGACGCGAGCTCGAGCATCTCCTCGTAGGTGATCGCGCTGAGCTTCCTGGCGCGCGGCACGATGCGCGGATCGGTGGTGAAGACGCCCTCGACGTCGGTGTAGATGTCGCAGCGGTGGGCATTGACGGCCACGGCCAAGGCAACTGCAGAGGTGTCAGAGCCGCCGCGTCCTAAGGTCGCAAGGTCGCCCTCTGCCGTGACACCCTGGAAGCCAGGGATGACGGCGATCCCGCCCTTGGCGAACACGTCCTCGAGGATGTTCGCCTCGATATGGTCGATCAGCGCAGAACTATGGCCGGACGCCCGGATCGGCAGCTGCCAGCCCATGTAGGAGCGTGCGTTCGCGCCCATCCCCGAAAGGGTGATCGCCAGAAGGCCGGAGGTCACCTGCTCTCCGGAGGCGACCACAACGTCATATTCGCGCGGGTCGTAAAGCGGCGCCGCTTCCTTGCAGAGCTGCACGAGGCGGTCGGTCTCGCCGGCCATGGCGCTGACCACGACGGCGACATCGTTGCCGCGGTCGGCCTCGCGCTTCACGAGGCCGGCGACATGGCGAATGCGCTCGATGCCGGCCATCGACGTACCGCCGAATTTCATCACAATCCGTTGGTTTGGCCGCACCATGCGCGGGGCTTTAGCTGCTGCTTGGCTGCGCGCAACCGGAGAGCCATTCGGGTATGCGGTCGCCGGCGATCAGCCGGTCGACGTCGATGCGCGGACGAACCACGGCCCATTTGTTGCCGTCGACCAGCACTTCGGGCGTCAGGGGGCGGCTGTTGTAGGTGCTCGACATGGCGGCGGCATAAGCCCCGGCAGTGCGGAAGACGACGAGATCGCCGGCGGCGACTTCATCCATCCGCCGGGCGGTGGCGAACGTGTCGCCGGTCTCGCAGACCGGGCCGACGACATTGGCGACGCGCATCTCGCTGTTGGGCCGGACGGCCTCGATCCGGTGCCAGGCATCGTAGAGCGCGGGGCGCATCAGGTCGTTCATCGCCGCATCGACGATCACGAAGGGATCGGTCGCTCCGGGCTTCACGCGGATCACGCGCGAGAGGAGAACGCCCGCATTACCGACGATCAGCCGCCCCGGCTCGAACACCAGCCGAGCGTTCCAGCCTCCGGCGATCCGGCGGACCATCTCGCCATACTCTTCAGGGCTCGGCGGAGGAGGCTGGTCGGGGTCATATGGAACGCCGAGACCGCCGCCGAGGTCGGCGACGGCAATGTCGTGGCCGGAAGCGCGAAGCTCGGCGATCAGCTCGCCGACCCGCCTAAAAGCCCGTTTGAGCGGATCGAGGCTCGTCAGCTGGCTGCCGATATGGACCGCGACACCCTGGACCGAGATCCCGGGAAGCACCGCCGCGCGTGCATAGGCCTCGATCGCCTCGCCGATCGCGATGCCGAACTTGTTCTCGGCCGCTCCGGTCGTGATCTTCGCGTGGCCGCCCGCGCCGACATCGGGATTCACCCGGAAGCCGACCGGCGCGGTGCGGCCCATCGACGAAGCAACGGCCGACAGCATCTCGGCCTCGGACAGCGATTCGAGGTTGAATTGATAAAGCCCGCCTTCGAGCGCGAGACGCATCTCCTCCTCGGTCTTGCCCACGCCGGAGAAGACGATCTTGTCGGACGGGACCCCGGCCGCGATGGCTCGGCGATATTCTCCCCCCGAGACCACGTCCGCGCCAAGGCCCGATTTCGCCAGCGTCGCGATCACGGCGCTGTTCGGATTGGCCTTGACTGCATAGGCGATCAGTGGGTCGGGCAGCGGCTCCAGCGCGGAACGAAGCGCGGCGGCATGCCGGCACATGGTCGCAGTCGAATAGACATAGACCGGCGTCCCCACGTCGCGCGCGATCTCGGCGAGCGGCACCCGTTCGCAATAGAGCTCGCCGTCCCTCAGCTGGAAATGGTCCATCGATAGCTCCAACGCATGAGGTGCTTCCCCTTTGCAACCCTTGGGAGCATGGAAGCGCAAATGGTCGAGAGCAGCACAAGTGAGGGCCTGACCCGAACGGCACCGACAATCCTCGCCGAAGAAGTGAATCAGTTTGCGAGTCACGCCGGCGATTGGTGGGACCCGAACGGGTCCGAAGCCATGCTCCACAAGCTCAATCCCGTCCGCCTGAAATACATCCGCGACCAGGTTGACCAGCACTGGCAGGCCGACGAATGCTCAAGGACGCCGCTTCAAGGAAAGACGGCGCTCGATGTGGGATGTGGGGCCGGTTTGTTGGCGGAACCGATGGTCCGACTGGGGGCGCAAGTCACCGCGCTTGATGCGTCAGCCGACCTTATTGGCGTCGCACAGAAGCACGCGGCCGCGATGGGCCTCGACATCGATTATCGCGTCGGAGACGTGCAGGCGCTGGAAGGCGAGTACGACCTCATTACCTGCATGGAGGTGATCGAGCATGTCGCGGACGCAGGCGCGTTCGTGAAGGCCCTGGCCAAGAGGCTCGCTCCCGGCGGCCTGCTGATCATGTCGACCCCAAACGCGACGAGCTGGTCGCGACTGCTGATAATCACCATTGGCGAGGGTTTGGGCCGAATCCCGCGCGGGACGCACGATTTCGAGAAGTTCATCGCGCCTGAGCGGATGAAGGCGCTGCTTTCAGATGCTGGTCTCAAATGTCTCGATGTCGAGGGCATAGCCTGGTCGCCGACGCGTGGCCTGCACCTTAGTGACGACGTCCGCCTCAACTATTTGATTGCCGCCGCTCGCGCCTAGCCGAAACTCAGCTCAACCTGATTCAACCACGGCCCGCGTCTAACGGCCATTAACCATATGGCCCATTTTGGGACGTGGCCTAAGCCTTTGAAATTCCGAATCTTAGGCCGGGGGGCCGTCCCATGGGTTTTCTGTTCAACTTCTCCTCGCGCGACATCGCGATCGACCTCGGCACGGCCAACACAGTCGTCTATGTCCGCGGCCAGGGAATCATCACCAGCGAGCCGTCGGTCGTCGCGATGGAGATGGTGAGTGGCGTCCGGAAGGTGCGCGCCGTCGGCGATGACGCCAAGCTGATGATGGGCAAGACGCCCGGCAACCTTCAAACGATCCGTCCGCTGCGCGCCGGTGTGATCGCCGACCTTGAGGTCGCGGAGGAGATGATCAAGCATTTCATCCGCAAGGCGCACGGCGGCCCCAACCGCTTCTCGCGCGGGCCCGAGGTCGTGATCTGCATCCCGTCGGGCGCGACCAACGTCGAGCGCCGCGCGATCCGTGACGCGGTGACCAACGCCGGGGCGGACCGAGTCTCCCTGATCGAGGAACCGATGGCGGCGGCGATCGGCGCTGGTCTTCCCGTGGCCGAGCCGATCGGCTCGATGGTCGTCGATATCGGCGGCGGCACGACCGAGGTCGGGGTGATCTCGCTCCAGGGCCTGGCGCTATGCCGCTCGGCGCGCGTCGGCGGAGACAAGATGGACGATGCGATCGCCTCCTACGTCCGGCGCAACTACAATCTGCTGATCGGCGAAGGCACTGCCGAGCGGGTGAAGCTGGAGATCGGCTCGGCGGTCCGGCCGGGCGACGGTGAAGGCCTGAAAACGCTCGTGCGCGGGCGCGACGTGGGCCGGGGAATGCCGGGCGAGATCGAGCTTACCCAAGCTCAGGTCGCGGATGCACTATCCGAGCCCGTGAACCAGATCGTCGAAGTGGTCCGGACCGCGCTCGAGCATACGCAGCCTGAGATCGCGGCGGACGTGATCGACCAGGGAATCACCATGACGGGCGGCGGGTCTCTCCTGCGCGAATTCGCGACCGTGCTGCAGGATTCGACAGGGCTTCCGGTGCATGTCGCCGACGATCCGATGAGCTGCGTCGCGCTCGGCGCAGGGCGGACGCTCGAGGACCAGGTGTATCGTGGCGCGTTAATCGCCGCTTGACCTTCCAATGCTATTGAGTGGGCAACCGGAGGTTTCTCCAATGCCCACGAGCTTCCTCGGCCTGTTCCTGTTCTCGACCGCGCTGTCGCTGGTCGCGACCTTCATTGCGGTCGTGGTCCAGGCGGTGGTCCGCCGTTTTAAGGCGCGGCGCCTCTAGAAATCCACCTTGTCATAATGAGCGGGAGGGACGATCACCTCCATCCGCTCGGCGAGCAGCGGCCGGAAGCAGGGTCGCGACTTCATCACTGCGTACCAGTCCTTGGTCTGTTTGTGCCCGCGCCAGTCGAGTGCCCCCAGGTAATCGATCACCGACAGGTGCGCCGCCGCGGTGAAATCGGCGAGGCTGAGTCCCGGCCCGGCGAGCCAGCGGCGATGGTCGAGCAGATAATCGAGGTAATCGAGGTGCTCGGACGCAATCCGCATCGCCTCGCGGAGCACGCGCGTATCCGGGCTTTCGCGGCTGACGAGCCGTTTGCGCATCCGCTCGTTCATCAGCGGCTCGACCGCCTCGCGATAGAGCTTGAGGTCGAACCATTCGGTCATCCGCCGAATCTCGGCGCGGAGCGCGGCATTGCCGTGAATCATCGGCATCCTATCCACCGTCTCGTCGAAATATTCGACGATCGGCTGCGAACCGATCAGCGTGACAGCCTGGTCGGGCTCGACCATCACCGGAGTCTCGCCGGCCGGGTTCAGGTCCATGAACTCGTCGCGCTTCTCCCAGGGGTTCTCGCGCACGAGCTCATGTCCGACGCCCTTCTCGGCGAGGACGAGCCGGACCTTGCGGGAAAAGGGGCAGAGCGGGAACTGGAAGAGCTGCCACATGGCGGGGCAGCTTTAGCGGTGTCGTGACGTCTCACAACCCGTCATGCTGAACTTGTTTCAGCATCCATCGGGAAGACGCATTGAGGCCTTCTCGAAAATGGATCCTGAAACGAGTTCAGGATGACAGATCAGCGCCTGGGATAATTCGGATCGGGTAGATTCGATACCGCCCGATCGAGGGAACGCTGGGCGTCATCGACATCGCGCATCAGCTCGGGAAGCGCGCGGTTGATCGCCCGCATGCTGCGCTGGATCTTCGGGCCGACAGTCGCGACCTGACGCTGGACGTCGCGGTCGAAGTTCGGGTCCTTTTGTCGAACGATGTCGCCGACGGTTATCTCGCGCTCGGCCGGAGTCGACTCACGGCCCTCGATCGCCGCGCGCATGTCGCCGACTCGGATATTGAGCAGAGCGGTCGAGAGCGCCTGCATCGTCCGGGCGAGCTTCATCGCCGCGGCCGGGTCGGTGAGCTCGGGCGGAAGCTGGAAGGCGGGCGGCGGCGCTTCCTGGGCAAACGCCGGAGTCGCGCAGAAAAGCAGCGGGACGATCAAAAGGCTCTTGTGCATCGCGGTCACCGTCTAAGTGACTGAATAATCAGCTCTCTACTTCAGCGGCGCAAGTTAAATCAATGTCCCAGAGTGAGCCATGCGAGGGCCGCCGCGCCGGCGATGATCCGATACCAGGCGAACGGCGCGAAGCCATGGCGCGAGATGTAGTGGACGAAGGCGCGGACAACGACGAGCGCGACGACGAAACTGACGACGAAGCCGACCGCAACGGTTCCGAACCCGACCCCGCTCGCGCCGGCGAGGAGCTCGTGGCGGTGCTTGGCGAACTCCAGCGTCGTCGCGCCGAGCATGGTCGGAATCGCGAGGAAGAAGCTGAACTCCGCCGCCGTCCGCCGCTCGACCCCGAGTGACAGCGCGCCCATGATCGTCGCGCCCGAGCGGCTGACTCCGGGGACCATGGCGAGGCATTGGACGATCCCGACGCCCAAGGCTGTCGTGGCGGGCATTTCGGCGACCCCGATGACGTCCGATCGCTTCACCAGCCGCTCGATCGCGATGATCGCGATTCCGCCGAGAATGAACATGACCGCGACGACTTTGGGATCGCCCAGAAGCGCCTCGATATATTTGATCAGGAGGAAGCCGAGCACCGCCGCGGGTAGGAAGGCGATGAGGACGTTGCGGACGAAACGCCAGCTTACCGCCTGGTTACGGATCAGCCCCTCGATTACCGCCCAAAAGGTCCGCCAGTAGAGGACGACGATCGCGAGGATCGCGCCCAATTGGATGATCACATTGAACGCCGCCCATTTCTCGGCGTCGAACCCGAGCAGCTCCGTCGCGAGGATCAAATGTCCGGTCGAGGAGACCGGCAGGAACTCGGTGACGCCCTCGACGATGCCGAGGATGATCGCGATCAGCAGGATTGGCATGCGTTAGGCGTCGCGGCTCAGCTGGTCGCTGTCAAATTAATCCGCCGTCCAGCAAACTTGCCGCCCTTGTGGAAGCGCCCGAGCCATTCATAGCCGACCGCGGCGAGCGGCGTGGGGCGAATTCCGAACGCTTCGATGCCGGGCAGCTCGCCCGACGGCACGTTGTCTTGGCTGAGCATCAGCCACTGGTCGCGAGTGAGCGGCGCGCCGGGCAGCCAACCCAACTTCGACAGAACGCTCCCGAAGAGGTCCGGCATCGGCATGATTTCCGGCTTCTGCCCGGTGAGCTCGAGAATCGCCCGGTGCAGCTCGATCATGCTCATCACCTGCGGACCGCCGATCTCATACGTGTTGCCGCCGTAGGTCTTCGGATCGAGCGCAGTCATGGTGATGGCACGAGCGAGGTCGCGCACATAGACGGGCTGGAAGTTCCGCCCACCGGCGATCACCGGAAGGAACGGCAGGCGGGCCATGGCGGCGAAGCGGTTGGTGAGTTCGTCCTCCGGTCCGAACACCAGCGATGGACGAATGACGCTAGCGTTTGGAAAGGCCTTCCGAACGGCTTCCTCTCCCTCGCCTTTCGTTCGCCCGTACCGCGATTTCGCATCGATGTCGGCGCCAATCGCCGAAACATGGACGAGCGCCCGAGCGGCGGCCTCGGCAGCGGCCTCTGCGACGTTCCGGGCCCCATCGACATGGAATGGCTGCATCTTGGAGCCGAAGGTGCCGACGAGGTTGATGACCGCAGTCGCGCTCCTGACGGCGTTGCGAACGCTGGCGGCGTCGCTGATGTCGGCTTTCTCGAAGCCGAATTGCCCGACCTGCCCCAGTGGCTGAAGGAAATAATCGTTGCGCGGGTCGCGGGTTGCGACCCGGACCCTGACGCCGCTCCTGAACAGATATTCGCAGACATATCGGCCGATGAAACCGGCGCCGCCGAAGACAGTGACAAGCTGCTCATTTCGCTCGATCATGGGCTGGCGCGATAGACTTCCAGTTCCTACGTTGACAAGGCGGGCCGGCGACCCTTAAGCGCCGCGGCCTGCCAAAAGCTTGCACGTGCCCAGGTGGCGGAATTGGTAGACGCACCAGCTTCAGGTGCTGGCGCTCGCAAGGGCGTGGAGGTTCGAGTCCTCTCC
>Ga0207657_10000589_pt1 | contig 38460 bp, 29 predicted proteins | sample KBSC33metaG_FD_184316 | JGI IMG/M metagenome (GOLD analysis project Ga0207657, IMG submission 184316) | Corn rhizosphere microbial communities from Kellogg Biological Station, Michigan, USA - KBS C3-3 metaG (SPAdes) (version 2) | ecosystem: Host-associated > Plants > Roots > Rhizosphere > Soil ... | reverse complement strand
GCCGTTGTTCCTAACGGTAATTTTACCTCTTGAGCCCAATAGCGAACCCCAAAGCCGCGCCTCCCTCGCAAGGGGGCACGGCGGCAAGGTTCGAGGCTCAAGGGGAATTCAAGCGATGCGCGCACTGAAACAGACCCGGATCACCCTCCTTCTGGGAGCGGGCGCGGCGGCCCTCGGCGGCTGCGCCACCGGCGGCTCCACCGGCAATGTCCTGCCGCCTGCCACCTTCGTCGGCAGCGACGATTTCAAGGCCGAGAAATATGTCATCGGCCCGCTCGACCAGCTGTCGATCTTCGTCTGGCGCAATCCGGAGCTCGGCGCCAAGGTCCAGGTCCGCCCGGACGGGATGATCACCACGCCGCTGATCACCGACCTTGCCGCCGCCGGCAAGACACCGGCCCAGCTCGCCGACGACATCCGCCTCGCGCTCACCAAATATGTCGAGGACCCGCGGGTCTCGGTGATGGTCGACAGCTTCCAGGGCACCTACGCCCAGCAGATCCGCGTCGTCGGCGCGACCGAGAAGCCTGCCTCGCTCCCCTATCGCGCCAACATGACGTTGCTCGACGCGATGATCCAGGTCGGCGGCCTCAGCCAGTACGCCGCCGGCAACCGCGCCCGCCTCATCCGCCACGACAAGGCGACCGGCGAGCAGAAGGAATATGATCTGAAGATCGCCCGGCTCCTGAAGCGCGGCGACACCAGCGCGAACGTCCGGCTCGAGCCGGGCGACGTCATCATCATTCCGGAAAGCATGTTCTGACCCGCCGGCGCCGCCGCCGCACCCTCTCCAGCAGGACACGAGCCGACGAATGGACGGACTTTACGAACAGGCCCGGATCGCGCTCCACCAGGTGTGGCGCCGGCGCTGGCTCGCGCTCGGCGTCGCCTGGGGCATCTGTCTCGCCGGCTGGCTGGTCGTCGCCCTGATCCCGAGCAAGTACGAAAGCACCGCCAAGGTGTTCGTCCAGCTCCAGTCGGTTCTGCCCAACCAGGTCGGAATCAGCGCGCAGGAGCGGGCGAGCGACCTCACCCGGCTGCGGCAGACCATCGTCTCGACCGCCAATCTCGAGAAGGTGGTGCGGCGCACCGAGCTCAACGGCCAGGTCGCGAGCGAGCGCGACATGGCGGCCGAGGTCGAGATGCTGCGCCAGGCGATCGAGGTCACCGCTCAGCAGGACAATCTGTTCCAGATCAGCGCGACGGCGAACGTGCGCGGATTCTCGAACGCGCAGAATGCCCGCCTCGCCCGCGACATCGTCAGGAACCTGCTCGACCTGTTCGTCGCGCCGGGCGGGGGCGGCGGTGACGAATCGACCCAAGGCATCGCCTTCCTCGACCAGGAGCTGAAGCGCCGCGAGGGCGCCCTGCAGGAGGCGGAGCAGAAGAGGGTCCAGTTCGAGCAGCAATATCTCGGGCTGCTGCCCGGCCAGGGCTCGGTCGAATCGCGCCTCGCCGGGTCGCGGGCCGAGCTCGGCAATGTCGAGGGCCAGCTCGTCCAGGCGCAAAGCTCGCTCGCCGCCCTGCGCAGCCAGCTCGGCTCGACGCCGCCGACCCTGCCGGGCCTCGGCGGGACGACGGGCGGGCCGGTCACCGCCCAGATCGAGGCGCTGCAGGCGCAGCTCGCCCAAGCCTCGGCCCGAGGCTGGACCGAATCGCATCCCGACGTCATCGCGCTTCGCGCCCAGATCGCCCGGCTGCGGCCGCTGGCTGCCCGCGAGAGCCCCAATGCCGGCGGCATTTCGAACCCGTCCTACGTGTCGTTGAAGACCACGATCGCGGAGAAGGAAGGGCAGGTCCAGGCGGCGAGCGCGCGGCGGGCGCAGCTCCAGGCCGACATCGCCCAGCTTTCCTCGAAGCAGGCGTCGGAGCCGGGCGTCGCCGCCCAGCAGGCGCAGCTCAACCGCGACTATGACGTGCTGAAGCGCCAGTACGACAAGCTGGTCGAGGACCGGGAGCAGCTCAGGCTCCGCAACGACGTCCAGAGCAAGACGGCGTCGATGACCTTCAAGGTGATCGACCCGCCGAGCCTGCCGACCATTCCGGTGTCGCCCAAGCGGCCGCTGCTGCTGACTTTGGTGCTCCTCGCCGCGCTCGGCGCGGGGGTCGGCGCGGCCTTCGCCAAGGGGCAGCTCCAGGCGACCTTTCCGACCCAGAACCGGCTCGCCGCCGCCACGGGCCTGCCCGTGCTCGGCACCGTCACGGAAGTCTGGACCGACGCGAAGCGGCGGCTGGCGCGGCAGCGGCTGGTCTGGCTGCTCGGCGGGGCCGGCGCGCTGGGCGGCGCCTATGCGGTGCTGATGGCGGTCGAATTCTGGCAGCGCAGCACGGTCGCGTGAGGGGCATGAGATGAACCAGCACAGCCCCTTGAAGCAGAGCGGCTCGCTCCTGGAACGCGCCGCCGAGCTGTACGGCTTCGGCCAGGCGCAGGTGCCGGCGCAGGCTGAGCCTGCACCCGTCTTCGCGGCCCCGCGTCCGGCGCCGGTGACCGCGCCGCCCGTGGCGGAGCCCGCGCCTGCACCGGTCGCCAAGCGGGAGCCCGCGCCGCGGCGCGCGCCGCCGCCGCCGCCGCAGACCGGGCCGGTCCATCCGATCGACCGCCGGCGGCTGCGCCAAGGGGCGCTGATCGAGCCGGAGGCGCCGGTCGGCGCGCTCGCCGAGGAGTTCCGCATCGTCAAGCGCCAGCTGCTGCTGAACGCGCGGGCGATGACCGGCGTCGCGGAGGCCAAGGCGCGCACCCTCCTCGTCAGCTCCGCCCAGCCGGGCGAGGGCAAGACCTTCTGCGCGCTGAACCTCGCCCTCTCCATCTCCGGCGAGCCCGACACCGAAGTGCTGCTCGTCGACGGCGATTTTCCCAATCCGCAGGTCCTGAACATGCTCGGGCTTTCGGGCGAGGCGGGGCTGGTCGACGCGCTCGCCGACCCGCGCCTCGACCCGGAAAGCCTGGTGCTGCGCACCGACTTACCCGGACTGTCGGTCCTCCCCGCCGGGCGCCAGGTCGCCAACGTCACCGAATTGCTCGCCTCCGAGCGCGCCCGCGACGTGGTCGAGCGGCTCGCCGGGGCGCGGTCCAACCGCATCATCCTCATCGATTCCCCGCCCGTCCTGATGGCGTCGCCCGCCACCGTCCTCGCCGGCCTCGCCGGCCAGCTGGTGATGGTGGTGCGCGCCGACGCGACCCGGGAAAGCGATCTCCGCGAGGCGCTCGAGCTCCTCTCGGCCTGTGAGCGTGTCAGCCTGCTGCTGAACGGTGCCGGCTTCGCCGCCGGCGGACGCCGCTTCGGCGCCTATTACGGATATGGCCAATGAACCGCGCCGCCTTCCCCTTGCACCGCGGGCTGCTCGCCCTCGCCGCGCTCGCCGCCTCGGGCCTGGTCCTTGCGACCCCCGGCGACAGCCAGACGCACACCAGCGTCCACCCCTATCTCGAGATCCAGCAGGTGCTGACCGCCGACTTCAACGGCGGCGACGTGCTGACCTACACCGGGGTGGGGGGCGGCATCGACGCAACCGTCACCGGCCGACGCGTCACCGCGACGATCAACTACGATTACCAGCGGCGCATCGAGGAGACGGGCACGCTGCGCTCCCACGACGTGCATACCGGCCTCGCCGCTGCCCATGTCGACCTCGTGCCGAACGTCCTCGCCTTCGACGCGGGCGCGATCGCGACCCGCGGCCATACCGACATCTCGGCCCCCGCCGCGGCGCTGAGGACCAGCGACGACGGCCGTCTCGCCGACGTCTACAGCGCCTATGCGGGGCCGACGCTCAACTCGCACGTCGGCCCGGTCACCGTCGGCGCCGCCTATCGCCTGGGCTACGTCTATGTCGACGACCATGACGTCGCCGGCGGCACGCCGCCGCCGGGCGCCGGCCGGGTCGAGCATTATCGCAGCAGCACCGTCCAGAACGCCACCGCCTCGGTCGGCATGGCGCCGGGCGTGCTGCCCTTCGGCTGGACCGTCGGCGCCGGCTACGTCCGCGAGGACATGAAGCGCTTCGATTCCAACTACGAAGCCAAATATGTCCGCGGCGACGTCGTCGTCCCGCTCGGCCCGACCTTCGCCGTCACCGGCGGGGTCGGCTACGAGAAGGGCAAGGCGAGCCAACAGGACATATTGCGCGACGCCGGCGGCGTGCCCGTCGTGGGCCCGAACGGCGAGGTCTATGCCGATCCTTCGAAGCCGCGCCTCCTCTCCTACGACGAGAGCGGCCTCATCTGGGACGCCGGCGTGATCTGGCGCCCGAACCCGCGCACCGAGCTTCAGGCTCGGGTCGGTCATCGTTACGGTGGAACGACTTACACGGGTTCTCTCGAACATCGTATCAATGAGAGCTACGTCCTCACCGCCGCCGTCTACGACGATGTCAGCAGCTTCGGCCGGCTGATGGTCGCCGACCTCTCCAGCGTCCCCGGGGCCTTCCAGACGCCGCGGACCGGTCTCGGCGGCATCGGCGGGCTCGGCAGCTGCGTGTTCGGCGACAAAGGGAAGGGCGCCTGCTTCGACGATGCGCTCCAGTCGATGGCCAACTTCAATTTCCGCAACCGGGGCGCGACCGTGCGCTTCACCGGCGAGCGGGGCGTGTGGAGCTTCGGCCTCGGCGCGACCTACGCCAACCGGCGCTATTTCGCGCCGCCGGGCACCGATTTCGTGCTGCACGGCGTCACCGACCAGAGCTTCACCGTCGACGGCCGTCTCGGCCGCCGCCTGACCCGCGCGTCCGGTATCGACTTCGACGTGTTCGGCGGCTGGTTCGATACCGGCCGGTCCGGAGTCGGCTCCGGCAGCAATGCCGGCGCCACCGCGACCTATTACCGCACCGTCTTCGGCGATCGCATCCAGGGCACGCTCCAGGCCGGCGTCTATACGGCCCACGGCCAGGATTACGACCGCACCTACGGCACCATCCTGTTCGGCCTGCGCTACGGCTTCTGAGGGGCAACGCATGTACACCGACCATTTCGGCCTCGCCGCCCAGCCGTTCCAGCTGACGCCGGACGCGCGCTTCTGGTTCGACAGCCGCACCCACAAGAAGGCGATGGCCTATCTCGGCTACGGCCTCGCGCAGGGCGAAGGCTTCATCGTCGTCACGGGCGAGGTCGGCGCCGGCAAGTCGACCCTCGTCCAGCACCTGCTCGCCACGATCGATCGCGAGCGGCTGAACGTCGTCAGCCTCGTCTCGACCCAGGTGGAAGGCGACGACATGCTCCGCCTCGTCGCGCAGGGTCTCGGCGCCCCGGCCGACGGCCCGAAGGCGCGGGTGCTCGACGAGGTCGAGCGCCGCCTTTCGGACGAAGCGCGGCGGGGCCGCCGCACGCTCATCGTGGTCGACGAGGCGCAGACGCTCGGCGTCTCGGCGCTCGAAGAGCTGCGGATGCTTTCGAACTTCACGAGCCAAGGGCGTGCGCTCGTTCAGATCTTCCTGCTCGGCCAGCCCGAATTCCGCGACAAGCTCGCCGACGGCGGCCTCGAGCAGCTGCGCCAGCGGGTCATCGCCACCCACCATCTCGCGCCGATGGAGGCGAGCGAGATCGAACCCTATATCGTCCATCGGCTGACCGTCGCCGGCTGGACCGGGCGTCCCGGTTTCACAGCGGACAGCTTCGCCGCCCTCTATCGCCATTCGGGCGGCATTCCGCGCCGCCTCAACCAGCTCGCCGCCCGGCTCCTCCTCCACGCCGCGGTCGAAGGCGTCGACGCGCTCCGCGCCGACGATGTCGAAGCGGTGGTCGCGGATCTCTCCGCCGATACGCCGCAGCGGGCCGAGCCGCGCGTCCATGCCGTGGCCGCCACGCCTATGCCGGCCGCGCCGCAGCGCGACTTCGCCCTCGAGCGTCGCCTCGCCGCGCTCGAGGCGCGCGCCGACGAGCAGGAGAAAGCCGTCCGCCGCGTCTTGACGCTGCTCGTCGAGTGGGTGGAGAACGGCCAGAAGGCGCCGGGCTACACGAACGCCGCCTGAGTGGGGGCGCCTTGCATGCTGAACGCGCTTTCCTGCGACGTCGAGGACTGGTTCCAGGTCGGCGCCTTCGAGACCGTCATCGCCAAGAGCGACTGGGATTCCCTGGAGCAGCGCGTCGAACGCAACGCTGACGCCGTCCTCGCGCTGTTCGAGGAAGCCGGCGTCAAGGGCACCTTCTTCACCCTCGGCTGGGTCGCGGAGCGCTATCCGGCCCTCATCCGGCGGATCGCCGCGGCCGGGCATGAAGTCGCCAGCCACGGCTGGGACCATGACCGGGTCTTCACCCTGACGCCGGACGAGTTCCGCGCCGACCTGAGGCGCGCGCATGCCGCGATCGAGGCGGCGGCGGGCGTCGCGCCGCTGGGCTATCGCGCGCCGAGCTTCTCGATCGACGCGCGCACTCCCTGGGCGCACCGCATCCTCGCCGAGGAGGGCTATGCCTATTCCTCCAGCGTCGCCCCGCTCGCCCACGACCATTATGGCTGGCCGGAGGCGCCGCGCTTCGCCTTCCGGCCGCTGGCGGACGCCGCGCTTATCGAGTTGCCCGTTACCACGGTCGACGTCGCCGGCCGCCGCCTCGCCGCGGGAGGCGGGGGCTTCTTCCGGCTGCTCCCCTACGCCTTCTCGAGCTGGGCGGTCCGGCGGGTGAACCGCGCGGAGCAGCGGCCCGCCGTCTTCTATTTCCACCCCTGGGAGATCGATCCGGATCAGCCGCGCATCGCCAGGGCGCCGCTCAAGTCGCGCCTGCGCCATTACAGCCGCCTCTCCGCGATGCGTGGTAAGCTCCTGAAATTGCTGGGTTCGTACGAGTGGGGCCGCACCGACATCGTGGTCGCCTCCGAGGCGGCGAGGCTGCAATGAACGCCTTCGCCCCCCTCGTCACCGTCCGCGCCGCGGAACCGGGAGATCGCGCGGCCGTCCGCGGCTTCGTCGACTCGCATCCCGACGCGACGCCGTTCCACCTGCCGGAATGGAGCGAGGCGGTGGAGCGGGGCTGCGGCCAGAAGGCGCTGACCCTCCTCGCCGAGCGAGCCGGGCGGATCGTCGGGGTCCTGCCGATCAGCGAGGTGCGTTCGCCCCTCTTCGGCTCCGCGCTCGTCTCCACCGGTTTCGGCGTCGAGGGCGGCGTGCTCGGCGAGGGCGCGGACGGACTCGCCGAGGCGGCGTGGGTGCTGGCGCAGGCGCGCGGCTGCGCTTCGGCGGAGCTGCGCGGCGGCCCGGTGCCGACCGGCTGGCAGCGCCGCGAAGGCCTCTATTTCGGCTTCGCGCGCGATCTCCCGCGGGACGAGGAGGCGATCCTCAAGGCGATCCCGCGCAAGCAGCGCGCCGAAGTCCGCCGCGCCCTCGGCTTCGACCTACAGGTGGAGGTCGGCCGCGATATCGGCGCACACTATCGCGTCTATGCCGAGAGCGTGCGCAACCTCGGCACCCCCGTTTTCCCGCGCGCGCTGTTCGAGGCGGTGCTCGACACGATGGATGCCGACATCCTCACCGTCCGGCGTGAGGGAAGGGCGCTCGCCTCGGTGCTCAGCCTTTATTTCCGCGGGACCGTCTATCCTTATTGGGGCGGCGGAAGTCGGGCCGCCCGCGCCGCGCGCGCCAACGAGCTGATGTATTACGCGCTGATGTGCCACGCCGCTCGCCGCGGCTGCACCCGCTTCGACTTCGGCCGCTCCAAGGCCGGCACCGGCGCTTTCGCCTACAAGAAGAATTGGGGCTTCGAACCGCGCCCCCTCGTCTACGCCGCCAAGGGCGCAGCGCGGGAGACCAACCCGCTGTCGCCCAGATACCGGCTGCAGGTCGCGCTGTGGAAGAAGCTCCCGCTTTGGGCGGCCAACCGGCTCGGGCCGCCGATCGCGCGGGGACTGGGATGAGCGAGATTCTCTTCCTCGCCCACCGTATCCCATTCCCACCCGACCGGGGGGACAAGATCCGTTCGTGGCACATGCTCAAGCATCTCGCTGGGCTGGGCGGGGTCCACCTTGCTTGTTTCGCCGACGATGACGCCGACGCCGCCCACCTGCCGGCGCTGCGCGAGGCTCTCCGGGGCGCGCTCGGCGAGGCGCATGTCGAGGTGCGGCGGACGGGAAGGGCGACCGCCGCCGCGCGGGCGCTGATCGAGCGCAAGCCGGTGTCGCTGACGCTGTTCGACAGCGCCGCGATGCGCGGCTTCGTCGGCACAATGCTGGCAAAGCCGGAGGTTGAAACGGTCTTCGCATTCTCCGGGCAGATGGCGCAGTTCGTGCCCGAAGGCGTTCGCCAGCGCTTCGTCATGGACTTCGTCGACATGGATTCGGCCAAGTTCGAAGCCTATGCGGCCGCCGGCGGGCCGCTCGCCCCGCTGCACCGCCGCGAGGCGAGGCGGCTGTTCGCCTTCGAGCGCAGCGTCGCCGCCCGCGCCGACGCGAGCCTGTTCGTCAGCGAGACCGAAGCGGCCCTGTTTCGCGCCCGCGCCGGCCCGCCGCGCGCGGACATCCGTGCGGTGGGCAACGGAGTGGATGTCGATTTCTACCGCCCCCGCGCCGTCCCGGCCGCCGATGGGCCGCATCCGCTCCTCGTCTTCACGGGGCAGATGGACTACCAACCCAATGTCGACGCGGTGACCTGGTTCGCCGCCGAGGTGCTTCCCAGGCTGGCGGGCGCGACCTTCGCGATCGTCGGCCGCAATCCCACTGCCGCCGTCCGGAGCCTTGCCTCGCAGCGGGTGATCGTCACCGGCGCGGTGCCCGATCCGCGGCCTTGGCTGGCGGCCGCCGACGTCGTGGCGGCACCGCTCCGCATCGCGCGGGGAATCCAGAACAAGGTGCTCGAGGCGATGGCGATGGGGCGGCCCGTCGTCGCCACGCCGGCGGCGTTCGAAGGGATCGAAGCCGAGCCGGGGCGGGATCTGCTGGTCGCGGATGGGGCGGCGGGCCAAGCGGAGGCGGTGGCGAGCCTGCTTGCGGATCCTGCGCGTGCCGACGCGCTCGGCGCTGCCGCCCGCTGCCGAATCGAAACTGCGTATCGTTGGGAGTCTCGTCTCGAGCCGCTGGCCGCCCTCTGCCTCCCTGCGCGCGCAGCGCGTGGGGAGGGGGACCACCCGAAGGGTGGTGGAGGGGTCGCCGACGAGGCCTGCGCAGGTCACCCCTCCACCACCTTCGGTGGTCCCCCTCCCCATCTGGCGATGGGGAGGCACGGGCGCGCCGCATGACCGCCGTACTTCCGATCAGCAGGGCCGAGCCCGATACCGCCCCCGGCTGGCGTGAACACTGCACCGTCCTGGGCGCGCTTGCGGTGGCGATCCTGCTGCTGTTCCGCCAGGACGCGGGCGACATCGCGGCCATCTGGTATCAAAGCTCGACCTTCAACCACTGCCTGCTGATCGTGCCGCTGATCGGCTGGCTGGTCTGGCAGCGCTGGCCCGAGCTCAGGCAGCTCGCCCCGGCCGCCTGGGCGCCGGGGCTCGCCGTCGTCGCCGCCGGCGCCTTCGTGTGGCTGCTCGGCCAGGCGGGCGGCCTCGCCCTCGCGCGGCATACCGGCCTGGCGCTGATGCTGGAGGGCGCCGTCGTCGCCTGCCTCGGCAAGGCGGTGGCGCGCGGGCTCGCCTTCCCGCTCTTCTACGCTTTGTTCCTGGTCCCGGCCGGCGAGGAGCTGGTGCCGCCGATGCAGACGCTCACCGCGAAGATGAGCATGGCGCTGCTCGGCCTGTTCCACGTGCCCGCGCGTCTCGAAGGCATCTTCATCACCACGCCGACCGGCCTGTTCCAGGTCGCCGAAGCCTGTTCGGGGGTGAAGTTCCTCGTCGCCATGGCTGCCTATGGCGCGCTGGCGGCGAACCTGTGCTTCCGCTCCTGGCGCCGCCGCGCCGCCTTCTTCGCCGGTGCTCTGCTCGTGCCGATCCTGGCCAACGGCATTCGCGCCTGGGGGACGATCTACATCGCCTACCGCGCGGGCAGCCTCAGGTTCGCGGCGAGCTTCGACCATGTCGTCTATGGCTGGATCTTCTTCGCGATCGTCATCGCCATCGTGATGAGCGCGGCCTGGCCGTTCTTCGACCGCAAGGCGAACGATCCCTGGTTCGATCCCGCCGATCTTCAGGCGCCGGGGACGCCGCCGGGGCCGCGCGGCCGGCTGGCGCGGACGGCGCTCGCGGCTTTCGCTTTGGCCGCGGCGGCGCCTCTGTGGTCGGCGGCGATCGCCTCCACCGGCGCGGCGGCGGTGCCGACCGAGATCCGGATGCCGCAGGTCCCCGGCTGGGCGCAGGTGACGGCGGAGGACGAGCGTCCGTGGCAGCCCCATTTCGCCGGCGCCGACCGCATCGCCTCGGCGCGCTACCGGGACGCCGCAGGGCGCGAGGTCGACCTTTGGCTGGTCGTCTACGCGAAGCAGGAGGCGGGGCGGAAGCTGATCGGCTTCGGCCAGGGCGCCGCCGAGCCCGGCGGCGCCTGGGCCTGGACCACCGACGCGCCGCCGCCGCCCCAGGGAAAGTCGGAGCGCATCTTCTCGAACGGCACGGTGCGCGAGGTGGCGAGCTTCTACCGTGTCGGCGGCATCGTCACCGGGAGCCCGGCCAAGGTGAAGCTGGAGACGATGAAGGTGCATCTCCTCGGCGGCCCGCAGCGTGCGGTGGCCGTCCTCGTCTCGGCGGTGGAGCCGGCGGGGCAGGGGAGCGCCCGCCCGTCGATCGATGCGTTCCTCGGTGCGCTTGGCGCGGTGGACCGGCTTGCCGACGGCGCGGCCGGCGTGGGAGTGCAGCGCTGATGTGCGGCATTGCAGGCCTCTTCCACCCCGACGTGCCCAAGCCTGTCGACCCGGCGCGGATCCGGGCGATGGCCGACACGCTCGCCCACCGCGGCCCGGACGGGAGCGGCGTGTGGACGGCGCCCGGCGTCGGCCTCGGCCACCGACGGCTGTCCATCATCGATCTCGAAGGCGGGGCGCAGCCGATGGTCTCGGCCGACCGCGAGCTCGCCATCACCTACAATGGCGAAATCTACAATTTCCGGGAGGTGCGCGGCGAGCTGGAGCGGCTCGGCCACGGCTTCGCGACGCAGTCCGACACCGAGGTGATCCTGGCGTCATGGCGGCAATGGGGGCCGTCCTGCCTCTCGCGCCTGAACGGCATGTTCGCCTTCGCCCTCTACGACGCCGCGGAGGACGCGCTGTTCCTCGCGCGCGACCGGCTCGGCGTGAAGCCGCTCTATCTGGCGACGCTGCCAGACGGGGCGCTCGTCTTCGGCTCGGAGCTCAAGGCGCTGCTCGCCCACCCGCGCCTGCGCCGCGAGCCGGATCCGCGGGCGGTCGAGGATTATCTCGCCTACGGCTACGTGCCGGACGATTCCTGCATCGTCGCCGGCGTCTCGAAGCTTGCCGCCGGTCATTATCTGCTGGTGCGGCGGGGGAGGGCGGTGCCGGCCCCGGTCAAATGGTGGGACGTGGACTTCTCCAGCCCATCCGCCGCCAAGGCGGGGGCACTGGAGGAGGAGCTGATCGAGCGGCTGGGGGAGGCGGTGCGGTCGCGCATGGTCGCCGACGTGCCGCTCGGCGCCTTCCTCTCCGGAGGCGTCGACAGCTCGGCGGTGGTGGCGTTCATGGCCGAGGCGAGCCGCAAGGCGGTCGAGACCTGCTCGATCGGTTTCGACGCGGCGGACCATGACGAAACCCGGTTTGCCGCCCTGGTCGCCGAGCGTTTCGCCACTTCGCACCGTGTCCGCACGGTCGTCGCGGACGATTTCACCCTGATCGACACCCTGGCGGACGCCTTCGACGAGCCTTTCGCCGACGCTTCCGCCATCGGCACCTACCGCGTGTCCGAGCTGGCGCGCGAGACGGTGAAGGTCGCCCTCTCCGGGGACGGCGCCGACGAGGCCTTCGCCGGCTACCGCCGCTACCGGCTGTACAGCGCCGAGGATCGGGTCCGGCGGCTCCTCCCGGGAGGCGCGCGCAGCGCCGCCGGCGCGGTGGGGGCGGTCTATCCCAAGCTGGACTGGGCGCCCCAGTTCCTGCGCGCCAAGACCAGTCTGGTGGCTCTCGGCCGCTCGGCGGAGGAAGCCTATGCCGACGCGGTGACCGCCACCTCTCTCCCTGTGCGCTCAAGGCTTTACAGCTCGCACTTCAGGCAGCTTCTGCAGGGACATCGGGCCGAGACGCGCTATATCGAGACGATGCGCTCGGCGCCCGCCGGCGATGCCTTGTCGCGGGCGCAATATGCAGACCTCAAGCTCTGGCTCCCCGGCGACATCCTCACCAAGGTCGACCGGACGTCGATGGCCGTGAGCCTCGAGGCGCGCGAGCCGCTCCTGGACCACCGCCTCGTCGAATTCGCCGCGCGGCTGCCGGCCCGCCTGCGCCTGCGCGGCGGCTCGGGCAAGTGGCTGCTCAAGAAGGCGCTCGCCTCGCGGCTGCCCGCCGAGATCCTCCACCGCCGCAAGATGGGATTCGTCACGCCGGTCTCCGCCTGGTTCCGCGGGCCGCTGGCGGGCGAAGCGGAGGCGATCGCCCGCAGCCCCGTCTTCGCCGAGCTCGGCTGGTTCGATCCCGCCGCCCTCGCGCGCATCGCCTCCGACCATCGCGCCGGCCGCGCCGAGCACGGGCGGCTCCTCTGGCAGCTGGTGATGCTGGAGCGCTCGCTCCAGCGCCTGTTCGGCTACGGCGCGGCGTCCTCTGCATATGCCGCCGCGGCGAAATAGAGACCGTCCGGCGGCGCGTTGAGGCCCAGAGCGGCGCGGTCCGCTGCCTCAAGCGCACTCTTCAGGTCCTCGGCGGTCCACTTGCCACGCCCGACCAGCTGCAGGCAGCCGACCATCGAGCGGACCTGGTGGTGGAGGAAGGAGCGCGCCGCGGCGTAGATTGCGATGGCGTCGCCGGCCCGCGCGACGTCGAGCCGGTCGAGGGTCTTCACGGGGCTGTCCGACTGGCAATGGGCGGAGCGGAAGGTGGTGAAGTCGTGCCGGCCGACCAGCGCCTGCGCCGCCTCGTGCATCGCCTCCGCGTCGAGAGGCACCGCCACCTGCCAGGCGCGCCCCGCCTCCAGCGCCAGCGGCGCCCGCCGGTTGACGATCCGATAGACGTAGCGCCGCCCGATACAGCTGAACCGGGCGTGCCAATCGTCGGCGACCGGCTGTGCGTTGAGGATCGCCACCGGCAGCGGACGCAGCCGCGCGTTCAGCCCCTCGGCGAGCCGGAACGGCGCGATCGGCTTCGCGATGTCGACATGCGCCGCCATGGCCAGCGCGTGGACTCCGGCGTCGGTGCGCCCCGCGGCGTGGAGCACCGCCGTCTCGCCGGTGATCGCCGCCACGGCCTCCTCGATCGCCTGCTGGACCGAGGGGCCGTGCGCCTGGCGCTGCCAGCCCATGAACGGCCGCCCGTCATATTCGACCGTCAGCCGGAAGCGGGTCAAAGCATGGTGCCCGGCGCGATCGGGAAGCCGCGCAGAAGCTCCTGCACGGTCATCGGCGCCCGCCCGGCGCGCTGGACGGACGTCGGTCGCAATGCCCCTTCGGCGCAGGCGACGGTCAGGGCGTCGTCGAGGACCGTGCCGGGCGGGCCGCTCGCTTCGACGGCTTCGGCGGCATGGACCTTGAGGCGCTCGCCAGCATATTCGAAGAAGGCGCCCGGAACGGGGTTGAAGGCGCGCACCTGCCGCTCCGCCTCGACGGCGCTTTTCCGAAAATCGAGTCGGGCTTCATGTTTTTCGATCTTCGCCGCGTAGGTGACGCCGCTTTCCGGCTGAGGGCGCGCGCCGACTTTCGGCCAGCGCTCCAGCACCGAGGCCATCAGCTCGGCGCCGATGCCTGCGAGCTCCGCCGTCAGCTCCCCGGCGGTCTTGCGGCCGATCTCCGCCGGCCAGTTGGCGAGCATCGGCCCCGTGTCGAGCCCCCGCTCCATGCGCATGATGGTGACCCCGGTCCGCGCGTCGCCGGCGAGGATGGCCCGCTGGATCGGCGCGGCGCCGCGCCAGCGCGGGAGGAGGGAGGCGTGGACGTTGAGGCAGCCGTCGCGGGGGGCGTCGAGGATCGGCTGGGGCAGGATCAGCCCGTAGGCGGCGACCACCCCAAGATCGAGCCGCAGGGCCCTGAAGGCCTCCTGCTCCTCCTCCCCGCGGAGCGACGCGGGCGTGCGCACCGGAATGCCCGCCGCTTCGGCCCGCTGCTGGACGGGGGAGGGCCGAAGCGCCTTGCCGCGCCCGGCGGGCCGCGGCGGCTGGCAATAGACCGCCGCCACGTCGTGCCCCGCGGCGAGGAGGGCGTCGAGCGTCGGCACGGCGAAATCCGGCGTTCCCATGAAGGCGATGCGCATGGCGCGCTGCTTAGCCCGCCGAAGCGGCTTGGCAAATGCGGAGTTCCGCCCCTACCTGTCGGCCATGGCTTCCCCCGAGATCGACGCGCTCACCCAGGCGCTGGCGCGACTTCCCGGGCTCGGGCCGCGGTCGGCGCGGCGGGCGGTGCTGCATCTCCTCAAGAAGCGGGAGACGGCGCTGACGCCGCTGCTGCGCGCGCTGGAGCGGGTGGCCGAGGCGCTGGCCGTGTGCGGGACCTGCGGCAATGTCGACACGACGGACCCGTGCAGCGTCTGCGCCGACCCCCGCCGCGACGCGCGGCTGCTGTGCGTCGTCGAAGAGGTGTCGGATCTGTGGGCGCTCGACCGGTCCCGCCTGTTTCCCGGACGGTTCCATGTACTCGGCGGCCGCCTCTCGGCTCTCGAGGGTGTGCGGCCGGAGGACCTTACCATCGACCGGCTGGTCGCACGGGTGGCGCAGGGCGGCATCGACGAGGTGGTGCTGGCGATGAACGCGACGCTCGAGGGCCAGACCACCGCCCATTACCTTGCCGAGCGGCTGGAGACCTATCCCGTCCGCCTCACCCAGCTCGCCCACGGCCTGCCGGTCGGCGGGGAGCTCGATTATCTCGACGAAGGCACGCTCGCCCAGGCCCTGCGCGCCCGGCGCCCGGTCGCCTAGCCGGCGCCCGTCCGCGCCGGCCGCCACATGCCCTGAATCCTTGATCTCGGCCGCTTAAATCCTTACTTCCAGCCCATGGCGATCCTCCCGATCCTCGAGACTCCCGACCCCCTGCTGCGCCGGAAATCGGCGCCGGTGGAGGCGGTCACGCCCGAGCTCCAGACGCTGATCGACGACATGTTCGAGACGATGTACGCGGCGCCCGGCATCGGCCTTGCCGCCATCCAGGTCGGCGTGCCCAAGCGCATCCTCGTCATCGACCTCCAGGAGCCTGATCAGGAGGGCGGCGAACCGGTGCGGCGGCCGCTCGTGTTCATCAACCCGGAGATCGTCACCGCGTCCGACACGGTCCAGCCCTATACCGAGGGGTGCCTGTCGGTGCCGGACCAATATGCCGAGGTCGAGCGGCCGGACCGGGTGCGCGCGCGCTGGCTCGACCGCGACGGCACCCAGCATGACGAGGAGCTGGAAGGCCTGCTCGGCATCTGCCTCCAGCACGAGATGGACCATCTCGAGGGCGTGCTGTTCATCGACCACCTCTCGCGCCTCAAGCGCGACATGATCCTCAGGAAGCTCGCCAAGGCCCGCAAGGAGCGGCTCGCCGCCTGATCCGGGCCGCCGCGCCCGCGGCCCTTTTCCTCCCCCGCACCCGCCCCTAAGAGGGGGCGATGCTGACCCTGACGCCCACCGCCGCCGCGCTGATCGCGCTCGTCTGCGGCGGCTGGCTCGCCGTGGCGGCGTGGGCGACGCTGCGCGCTCTGGGCCGCAGCCGCGAGGCGGTCGGCCAGGTCGGCGCTGTGGTCCGTTCGGATGCACTGCTGGCCGCCTCGCCGGCCATACCGCTGTTCGTTGGCCGCGACGGCAGCCTCCACGGCAGCGAGCGCGCTGCCTTCGCGCTCGGCCTCACCAAGCTTCCCGACGACGTCTCCGCCCCAATGGGTCTGGCCGAGGAAGACGCGTCCGCCCTTCGCAGGGCCATCGCCGACGCCCAGGCCTCTGGAGCCGGTTTCGTCCTGACGGCGCGCCCCGAGACCGGCGCGCGGGCGCTCGAGCTGCGCGGCGGACCGGCGCCGCCGGCGCTTGGCGACGGAATCCTGGTCTGGATCCTCGACGTCACCGACATCGCCTCCGAGCGGTCCGCGGCCGAGGCTCGCGCCGGACGGCTGGCGACCGCGCTCGATGCGCTCTCCGGGCTGATCGAGGCGGCGCCCTTTCCGATGTGGCACCGGGGGCCGGATCTCCGACTCGCCATGGTCAACAGCGCCTATGTCGAGGCGGTCGAGGCCGAGGATTCGGCGGCGGTCGTGGCCGGCGGCATCGAGCTGGTCGACGAGCCCGGCGATGCGGCGGCCGACCACGCGGCGGCCGCGCGCGACAGCGGCGCGTCCCACGTCCGCACCGTGCCCGCGACGATCGCCGGCGAGCGCCGCACCCTCCAGGTCGTCGAGGTGCCGCTCGGCCCCGCCGGCGTCGCCGGCTACGCGCTCGATGTCGAGGACCGGGAGCAGGCGCGGGCCGAGCTCGCCCGCTTCGTCCGCGCGCAGCGCGACATGCTCGATCGCCTTTCCGCGGGCGTGGCGCAGTTCGGGCGGGACCGGGCGCTGATCTTCTTCAACCAGCCCTTCGCGCGGACCTTCGGGCTGAGAGCCGACTTCCTCGCCGACCGCCCCGAGTTCAACCGTCTGCTCGACGCGATGCGCGACATGGGGTGCCTGCCCGAGGTGCGCGACTATCCGGACTGGAAGAAGGAGCATGGCCGCTGGTTCACCGGCGGCCTTGCGGCCGAGGAGGAGGAATGGAACCTCCCCAAGGGCCAGCACCTGCGCGTCGTCGCCCAGCCGCTGCCCGACGGCGGCCTCCTCCTCATCTTCGAGGACCGGACGGAGCAGCTCCGCCTCGCCTCCGCGCGCGATACCCTGCTCCGGGTGCGCACCGCCACGTTCGACAATCTGTTCGAGGCGATCGGCGTCTTCGCCTCCGACGGCCGGCTTCACCTCTGGAACAACCGCTTCCGCGCCTTGTGGGGGTTCGAGGAAGAGCAGCTGGGCGAGCATCCGCGGATCGATTCGCTGGCGCCGATCATCGCCCGCAGCCTCAAGAACCCCCAGCATGCCGGGCTGGTGCGCGAGCTGGTGCGCAGCGCCACCATCGAGCGCAAGCAGCGCACCGGCCGCGTCGCCTTCCTCGATGGGCGCGAATTCGAATTCGCCGCCGTGCCGCTGCCCGACGGCAACGCCCTCTTCACCATGCTCGACGTGACCGCGAGCCGGACCGTCGAGGCGGCGCTCAGGGAACGCACCGCCGCGCTCGAGGAGGCGGACCGGATGAAGACGGCGTTCGTCTCCAACATGAGCTACGAGCTGCGCACGCCGCTCACCTCGATCGCCGGCTTCGCCGAGATGCTCGAGGGCGGCTATGCGGGCGCGCTGCCGGCGCCGGCGACCGAATATGTCGGCGCCATTCTCCAGTCGGTCGCGCGGCTCGGCACGCTCATCGACAACGTCCTCGACCTCACCCAGTCGGACAGCGGCAGCCTCGTCCTGGCCGACGAGGAGGTCGATCTCACAGCCCTCTGCCGCGAAGCCGCGGAGGCTTTCGCGCCGCAGGCGGCCGCCAAGGGCATCGACTTCGCGGTCGAGCTCGAAAAGGGCCTCGGCAGCGTCACCGGCGACCGCCAGCGCCTGCGCCAGTCGCTCGACAACGTGCTGCGCAATGCCGTCGCTTATACGGACGAAGGCGGGCGGATCCTGCTCCACGGGATCGGCACGAAGCGGGAGGCGACCGTAACCGTCTCCGACAACGGCCGCGGCATCGCCCCGGCGGAGCAGGCGCGCGTCTTCGACCGCTTCCATCGCACCGCGGAGGGCGGCGAGCCGGCGCTCGGCCTCGGCCTGCCGCTCGCCAAGCAGTTCATCGAAGCCCATGGCGGCAAGGTGACCCTGCAGTCCGAGCGGGGCGAGGGGACCACGGTCACCTTCCGCCTCCCGAGGAAGAAGGGGTGAGGCTGGAAGTCGTCGAAATTCCCTCTCCCCTGCGGGGAGAGGGCAGGGTGAGGGGGTTCGGCGTCCGAGGTTGTCTTCTGAGGCCGTACCCCCTCACCCCGACCCTCTCCCCCCGGGGGAGAGGGCGCAGGAGGGTGGGGTGGTGACCCTGACCGGTCCCGACGAAACCGAGGCGCTTGGCCGCCGCCTTGCCGGGATGCTCCGGCCCGGCGACGTGGTGGCGCTGTACGGGGACCTCGGCGTCGGCAAGACGACGCTGGCACGCGGGGTGCTGCGCGGGCTCGGCTTCGAGGGCGACGTCGCCAGTCCGACCTTCCCCATCGTCCAGCCCTATGACGAGCTCGCGCCGCCGCTCTGGCATGTCGACCTCTACCGCATCGAGGACGCGGCCGAGATCGACGAGCTCGCGCTCGACGAGGCGCTCGACGGCGGCGCGCTGATTGTCGAGTGGCCGGAGCGGCTCGGCGGCGCGCTCTGGCCCGAGGCGCTGCGGCTCACCCTGGCGCGGGACGGGGACGGCGCGCGCGCCTTGACAGCGATTGTGCCCGCCGCTTGGGAGGGCCGATGGCCCCCCCGATGATTCCGCCCGCGACGGCGCCCGCCTTCCTCGCCGCGCATGGCTGGGAGGGGGCCGAGATCCTGCCGCTGGCGGGCGACGCGAGCTTCCGCCGCTATTTCCGGGTGGTGAAGGACGGCCGCACCGCCGTGCTGATGGACGCGCCGCCGGAGCATGAGGATGTCGGGCCGTTCCTCGCGGTCGCCGGGCACCTGCTCGACCGCGGTTTCCTGCCGCCAAGGCCGCTCGCCGTCGACCGGGAGCAGGGGCTGCTGCTGCTCGAGGATTTCGGCGACGACAGGGTCGGCCCGCTGCTCGCCCGCGAGCCGCACCGGGAAGACGGCATCTACGCCGAAGCGGTCGACATCCTCGCCCGCCTCGCCCGCCACGCCGCGCCGGAGGATCTCGCCCCCTACGACGAGGCGGCGATGACGCGCGAGGTGCTGCTCTTCACCGAATGGTACGCGCCGGCCGCCGGCCTGGACCTCGATGCCGACGCCTTCCTGGCCGCCTGGCGGGAGACGTGGGAGGGGCTGCTCCCCGCGGTGCGCAGCGATCCGGTGCTGGTGCTGCGCGATTATCATGCCGACAACCTGATGGTGCTGCCGGACGGCGGGCTCGGCCTGCTCGACTTCCAGGACGCGCTCGCCGGCCACGCCGCCTACGATCTCGTCTCGCTGCTCCAGGACGCCCGCCGCGACGTCTCGGCGGACCTCGAGGAGCGGATGATCGGCCGCTACGTGGCAAGCGCGAAGGTCGAGGATCCGGAGGTGTTCCGCGCCCATTACGAGATCCTCGGCGCGCAGCGGAACGTGAAGATCCTCGGCATCTTCACCCGCCTGTGGAAGCGGGACGGCAAGCCTTCCTACCCGCTCATGCACCCGCGCATCTGGGCCTATGTCGAGCGCAATTTCGCGCACCCCGCGGTGGCGCCGATCCGCCGCTGGTTCGACGCCAACGTGCCGCCCGAGGCGCGCGGCGACGCCTGCATCCGCGCGATGGCGGCATGAGCCGCTATCGGCGCCCGCTCGCGCTCCGGCCGGACCCGCGGGGCGCGGTACCGGAGGTGGCGATGGTGATGGCGGCCGGGCTCGGCAAGCGGATGCGGCCGCTCACGGCGACCCGGCCCAAGCCGCTGGTCGAGGTGGCCGGCAAGACCCTGCTCGACCACACGCTCGACAAGCTCAAGGCGGCCGGGGTGCGCAAGGCGGTGGTCAACGTCCACTATCTCGCCGACGCGCTCGAAGCGCATCTCGCGAACCGCGTGCAGGGCATAGAGATCGCCGTCTCGGACGAGCGCGCGCAGCTCCTGGAGACCGGCGGCGGCCTGGTCCAGGCGCTGCCGCTGATCGACGCCGATCCGTTCCTCGTCGTCAATTCGGACAATCTCTGGGTCGACGGGCCCGTCGACACGCTCCGCCTGCTCGCCTCCGCCTGGGACGCGGACCGGATGGACGCGCTGCTCCTCCTCGTCCCCTGCGCCCGGGCTTATTGCCACAAGGGACAGGGCGACTTTCACATGGACGCGGGCGGGCGCCTGCGCCGCCGCCGGCCCGGGGCGGTGGCGCCGTTCGTCTTCACCGGTCTGCAGATCGTCTCGAAGCGGCTGCTCGAGGGGGAAATGCCCCACGGGCCCTTCTCGACCAACCTGCTGTGGGACCGGGCGATCGAGGCCGGCCGCCTCTACGGCGTCGCCCATGAGGGCCTCTGGTTCGACATCGGCGCGCCGCCGAACATCCGCAAGGCGGAGGAAGTCCTTGGGTCGCTCTGAGACCCCGGCTAGGCTTCGCCAGTGCCGACGATGCACCCCAACGTCTTCTCGATCCCGCCGCACCGGGGATTCGCCGACGCGCTCGCCGCGGGGCTGATCGCGCTGCACGGCAAGGAGAAGACCGGGCTCGCCAGGGGAATCGCCCTCGTGCCCAACAACCGCGCGGCGCGGGCCATCACCGAGGCGTTCGTGCGGCGGTCGGGCGGAGGGCTGCTGCTGCCGCGGCTGGTGCCGGTGGGAGACCCGGAGCTGGACGAACGGCTCGGCAGTGCGCTGGAGCCGCTCGGCGCGGCGCCGGTACCGCCGGCGATCGAGCCGATTGAGCGCCTCTTCCTCCTCGCCGGCCTCATCGAGCGCCACATGCCCGGGACGGAGCCGGCGGAGGCGTTGCGCCTCGCCGAGGATCTGGCGCGGACGCTCGACCAGCTGATCGTCGAGGATGTCCCACCGGAGCGCTTGCGGGCCTTCGCCGCCGAGCTGCCCGATCTGTCGCTCCACTGGCAGGCCTCGCTCGAGCGGCTGACCGTGATCCTCGACCAATGGCCCCGGCTGCTCGCCGAGCGCGGCCGCATCGATCTTGCCGACCGCCGCAACCGCCTGCTCAAGGCGCTGGCGCAGCGCTGGCGCGAGGCGCCGCCGACCGGCTTCGTCGTCGCCGCCGGCATCAGCACTGCGGCCCCCGCGGTCGCCGGGCTGCTCCGCATCGTGGCGCGGCTGCCCGAGGGGCGGGTCGTCCTGCCGGGCCTCGACGGCGACATGGTGCAGGAGGAATGGGACGCACTCGGGCCGCACGAGCCGGACCCGGAGACCGGCCTGCGCCGCCGCTCGATCGAGACCCACCCGCAATTCCAGCTGAAGCGGCTGCTCGACCGTATGGGGGTCGCGCGCGCCGAAGTCCGCCGCTGGCGCTGGGGCGGCGGCCGCGACTCGCCCGCAGCGCGCAGCCGCGCGATCTCCAACGTCATGGCGCCGGCCGCCTTCACGGGCAAATGGCAGCTCCTGCCGCCCGCATCGCGGCGTCTCAGCGGCGTTCGTGCGCTGGAGCTGGCCGATCCGGCCCAGGAAGCGCAGGCGATCGCGATCGCGCTGCGCGAGGCGCTGGAGACGCCGGAGCGGACGGCGGCGCTGGTTACTCCCGACCGCGCACTGGCGCGGCGGGTTTCCGCCCATCTGCGCCGCTGGGGCATAGAGGCGGACGACAGCGCCGGGCGGCCGCTCTCGGAGCTGGCTCCCGGCACCTTCCTGCTCGCGCTCGCGACGGCGGCCGCCGAGCAGTTCGCGCCGGTGCCGCTTCTCGCCTTGCTCAAGCATCCGCTCGTTCGCCGCGGCGAGGCCCGGCTGGCATGGCTCGAAGGCGCACGCGCGCTGGACCTCGCGCTGCGCGGCCCGCGTCCTTCCGCCGGGCTGGACGGGATCTCGCAGCACCTTGCCGACGGGAGCGGACGCGATCGCGACCTGCGCCGGCGCGCCCTGGCCTGGTGGAAGAGCGAGGCGCTGCCGCAGCTGCGGCCGCTCGAGCAGGCTTTCGGCCCGGAGCGTTCGCCTCCTGCCACCCTCCTTGCGGCGATCCGGGAGGCGGCCTCCCGTCTCGCGGGCGACGAAGCCTGGTCGGGGCCGGCCGGCCGCGCCGCGGCCGACCTGCTGGCCGCCGTCGAAGGCGCCGCGGCGGCCAGCGGCGCGGTCGTCCCCGGCGCGCTGGTGCCGATGCTCGAGCAGTTGCTGCGGGGCGTCGCCGTGCGCCCGCCTTACGGCCAGCACCCGCGCCTGTTCATCTGGGGCCTCCTCGAGGCGCGGCTGCAGCAGACCGATCTTACCATTCTCGGCGGGCTGAACGAAGGCGTATGGCCGCCGCTGCCGGCGCCGGATCCCTGGCTCGCGCCGCGTCTGCGCCACGAGCTCGGCCTGCCGAGCCTCGAGGGGCGCATCGGTCTCGCGGCGCAGGACTTCGCCGGCGCGCTTGGCGGCCGCGAGGTGCTCGTCACCCGCGCCCGGCGCGACGCACGCGCCCCCGCCGTCGCCTCCCGTTTCTGGCTGCGCCTCGAGGCGATGACCGGCGGCCTCACCCGTGCGCGCGCGCACAAATGGTGGGCCGAGGCGATCGACCGGCCGGACGCTTATGCGCCGACCGGCCGGCCGAAGCCCGCGCCGGAGCCGCGGCTGCGGCCCCGGAAGATATCGGTGACGGAGGTCGATCGTCTCAAGGCAGACCCTTTCGCCTTTTACGCGCGCAAGATGCTCGCGCTGCCGGCTCTCGACGAGGTCGACGCCGAGCCGAGCGCCGCCTTCCGCGGCAGCGCGGTGCACAAGGTGCTCGAAACCTGGATGAAGGAGGACGATTGCGACCCCGCGCGCCTGCGGCCCCGCGCAGAGGCGCTGCTCGCCGACACCTCCGCCCATCCGCTGCTTCGGGCGCTGTGGCAGCCGCGGCTGCTCGAGGCGATCGACTGGATCGCGTCCGAGGTGGCCGCCAATCGCGATGCGGGGCGGCGGCCGCTCCGCGCCGAGGCCTGGGGCGAGCGCGAGGTGGCCGGGGTCATGCTCCAGGGCATGGCGGACCGCATCGACCGACTCGCCGACGGTGGCCTCGCCATCGTCGACTACAAGACGGGCACGCCGCCCGGGCCCAAGGCAGTCGCGGAGGGCTATTCGATGCAGCTCGGCCTGCTCGGCCTCATCGCCGAGGAGGGAGGCTTCGACGGGATAGAGGGGATGCCGGCGGCGTTCGAATATTGGTCGCTTGCCAAGGATCCGCGCAGCGGCCGCCTGGGCTATGTGAAGAGCCCTGTCGGCGGGCGGACGGGCTTCGATGCGGGCGACTTCACCACCCGCGCCGCCCGCAACTTCATCGCGGCGGCGGAGGCATGGCTGACCGGCGCCGCCCCGTTTACCGCGAAGCTACATCCGGAATATGCCCCCTACGGCGAATACGACCAGCTGATGCGGCTGGAGGAATGGTACGGGCGGGAGGGCTGAGTCGCCCCCGGTCAGCTTCCAGAGACGGACGTGTTCACCGTCTGGAACGTATTGTTGATGTTGCCGCCCAGCGCCTGCATCGAAACGATCGCCGCGACGGCGATCAGGCTCGCCACCAGCGCATATTCGATCGCGGTCGCGCCGCGGCGGTCCTTCACTATGGCCCGAAGAAGGCGCATCGCCTGGCTCCTCTCATGGAAGCCGCTGGATGCGCCCGCTGCGGTTACGGAAGCCTTAAGAGCGGCCGCGATTGCGATTGGCGTAGAGGAGGGCCGCGACGATCGCCGCCGAGCCGATGCCGATCGCAGCACCGGTCATGATCTGCTTGCGCCGGCGCGAATCGCCCGTCCTGGCAGCGGAACCGCCTTCCGTCTCTGCCGCCGCCTCCTCGTTCGCGGTGGCGGCCGACGACGGCGCGGCCACGGGGGCGTCCTTCGGATAAGCGGGCTTACGCGACATGGCGGCACTCCTTGGCTCGAATCGCGCCCTTCCTAGTGCGGCGAAGCGGAACGAGCCAGTGCCGCGCCGGAGTCGGGCAGCGCCTCGGTCTTTCCTCGTCCACAAAGAAAAAGCCCCGGCCTTTCGGCCGGGGCTGTGCGGGATCAGCGGGGAGGGGGGAGGGGGGAGCTGACCGCCGCGTGGGGTAATCGCTCAACGGCCTTCCCGCCGGAGGGTTCCGGAAAAAATCGGCGGCGATGAAAATTTTTTCCGCGGCGGCAGCGGTGTCTCCACAAACGAAGCGCCCCGGCTCGATCCGAGGCGCTTCGCCGACAGCTGCCATCGCAGGCGACTATCTCCCGTCCCCGAGTCTCTTCTACCGCATTTTCGCCGTGCGCAAAAGGACTTGGCGGTGCGGTTCGTCGCAAGCGCCACCGTCACAAAAGTGTCTAAGACGGAGCTAACTACGAAGGCGCTGGACAGCGGCGCGGCACATGGTCAGTCTAAGCATTCCAACACGCGCAGGCCGAGTCGCGCCCGAGCGCCGAAGTCCATCGGCGCGACGACCGCGACCGCGACTGATCGTGAGGGGGGGAATTCAACATAAGGCGGGTCCGCCTCGGCGGTTCATCATCAGCGTTACCTGATTCATCGCTTTTGGATGAATTGTCTGCTTCGGCCCGCTGAAAAGCGAGGGGAGATCGCGCGTGACGACCATCAGCGGCGGATCGGGCAACGACACCATCACCGGCACCAGCGGCAACGACGTCCTGATCGGCGGCGCGGGGGACGATACCCTCATCGGCGGCGGCGGCGATGACTTCCTGAACGGCGGGGCCGGCACCGACACGGCGGTTTTCTCGGGCTCCATCCTCAACTACACGTTCGTGCAGAACGGCGCCCAGAGCTGGTACGTCACCGATCATGTCGGCACCGATGGCACCGATCACCTGATCAGCATCCAGAAGCTCAAGTTCAGCGACGCGCTGATCGATCTCACCCAGAACAATGCGCCGATCGCGTTCGACGACAGCGCGACCGTCGGCGAGGACGCCGGCACCTATCACAGCGCGACCAGCGTGCTGGCCAACGACTTCGACTGGGAGCACGACCATCTGACCGCGACTCCCGGCACCTTCATCGGCACCTACGGCACGCTGACGCTCAATGCCGACGGCACCTACACCTACGTCCTCTCCGCGAGCGCGCAGGCGCTGGCGCAGGGCGAGACGGCAACGGACGTCTTCACCTACACCGTCTCCGACGGCAGCCTCAGCGACACCGGCACGCTCACCATCACCCTGAACGGCGCCAACGACGCGCCGGTCGCCAACGCCGATACGGCCGCGGGGACGGAGAACCAGACGCTCGCCATCAGCGTGCTGGCCAACGACACCGACGTCGATCATGGTGCGGTGCTGAGCCTCGTCTCGGCCTCCGCCCCGAACGGCAAGGGCACGGCGACCGTCGCCGGCAACCAGGTCCAGTTCAACCCGGGCACCGATTTCGACCATCTCGCCCAGGGGGCGACCGAGACGGTGGTCCTCACCTACACGATCCAGGACGAGCATGGTGCGCAGTCGTCGTCGACGGTCACAGTCACCGTCACCGGCACGAACGACGCGCCGGTCGCACATGCCGACACCGCGGCGGGCACCGAGAACCAGGTCCTCTCCATCGCCGTCCTCGCCAACGACACCGACGTCGACGACGGCCATGTCCTCAGCCTCGTCTCCGCCTCGGCCCCGGCCGGCCAGGGCTCTGTGAGCCTTTCGGGCGGCAACGTCGTGTTCAACCCCGGCACCGACTTCGACCATCTCGCCGCCGGCGCGACCCAGACCGTCGTCCTCACCTACACGATGCAGGACGAATATGGCGCCCAGTCGAGCTCGACGGTGACGGTCACCGTCACCGGCACCAATGACGCCCCGGTCGCTACCGCCGACAGCGCCACCACCAGCGAGAATGCGGCGGTGACCGTCGCCGTGCTCGCCAACGACCATGATGTCGACGACGGCGCGGTGCTGACCGTCACCGCCGCCTCCGCGCCGCTCGGCCAGGGCAGCGCCAGCGTCGTCGGCAACCAGGTGAAGTTCGACCCGGGCAGCGACTTCGACCATCTCGCGGTCGGCGAGAGCCAGGTCGTCAACGTCAGCTACACGATTTCGGACGAGCATGGCGCGACCTCGACCGCCACGGTCGCGGTCACGGTCACCGGCACCAACGACGCGCCGACGATCGTCGCGGGGGGCACCACCGCCACCGGCGCGGTGACGGAGCTTCCGGACGGGGATCCGCAGGAGAATGTCGCCGTCCACCATGCCGACGGCTCGATAGCCTTCACGGACCCGGATACGAGCGACACCCACACCGCCACGGCGACTCCCGCCGGCGGCGGCTATTATGGCAGCTTCACGCTCGATCCGGTGAACGACGGCAGCGGCACGGTCGCCTGGCACTTCAGCGTCTCCGACGCCGACATCAACGGCCTCGCCGCCGGCCAGGTCGTGACGCAGACCTACGGGATCGACGTGTCCGACGGCCATGGCGGCACCGCCCACCAGGACGTCACCGTCACCATCACCGGCGCCGCGGACAATGCGCCGCCGGTGGCCAACGACGACAGCTATGCCGCGACCGGCAACGTGACGCTCACCGTCGCGGCGGCCAGCGGCGTGCTCGCCAACGACAGCGACGATCAGGCGCTGGGCGGCGGCGCGGGCCAGACCCATGTCGGCGCCTACGACGCGACCTCCGCCCATGGCGGCACCGTGTCGATGAACCCCGACGGGTCGTTCAGCTACACGTCGGCGGCCGGGTTCAACGGCGTCGACACCTTCACCTACACGCTCACCGATGCCGACGGAGCGACCGACACGGCGACCGTCTCGGTGACGGTGACCCAGCACGTCTGGTTCATCGACAACAGCGCGGGCGGCAGCGCCAACACCGGCACCGAGAGCGATCCGTTCACCAGCATCGCCTCGTTCAACGCGGCGCAGGGCACGGCCAACGGTCCGCATGCCGGCGACACCATCTACCTGCGCGGCGGCACCGGCACTTATACCGAGGCGGACGGCATTCACCTGCTCAACGGCCAGACCCTGGTCGGCGGCGGCGAGGACCTGGTCCTCGGCGCGACCACCATCGAGCATGCCGGCACCCGGCCGACGATCGTCGTCACCGGCGCCGGGCATGACGGTGTCGACCTCGCGCAGAACAACCACGTCTCCGGCTTCGACATCGGCAGCGTGACCCGGGCCGGCATCTCCGACTCGAACGGCAGCGTCGGAACGGCCACGGTCACCGACGTCGGCAAGTCCGGCGCCGGCCAGATCGTCGACATCGATCAGGGCGGCACGGTCCACATCACGCTGAACGGCGCCGCCTCCACCGGCTCCACGGGCGGCGCGGTCGATCTCGAGGGGGTGTCCGGCGATTTCACCGTCAGCGGCGCGCTCGGCATCTCCGGCACCCAGAGCGGCGGCGGCGTCATCGTCGCCAACAACAGCGGCCTCGCCGTCGCGCTGCAGGGGGCGAGCAACGTCTCGACCGGCAGCGCGGCCGGTGTCGCCTTCACCAACAATGGCGGCGGCTCGTCCTTCGCGGCGAGCGGCGGGCTCAACGTCACCACCACGTCGGGCGCCGGGTTCACCGCGTCCGGCGGCGGCACGGTGACGGTGACGGGGGCGAACAACTCCGTCACCTCGACGACGGGCGGAGCGATCTCCGTCCAGAACAGCACGATCGGCAGCGGCGGCATGACCTTCCGCAGCGTCTCGTCGAACGGCGGCAACGACAACGGCATAACCCTGATCAACGCCGGCAGCGGCGGCTTCACCGTCACCGGGGTCGGCACGACCGCCGGATCGGGCGGCGACATCCTCAACAAGATCGGCGCCGACGGCTCCCAGACTCAGGGCAGCGGCGTCTACATCGTCAACACCGACAACATCTCGCTGTCGAACATGAACATCGGCGGCCACTCCAATTACGGCATCTTCGGCCAGCTGGTGACGAACTTCGGCCTCCACGACTCGGTCGTGGGCGCGACGCCGAACGGGACCCTCGTCACCGAGGCCTCGGTCGCCTTCGTCAACCTGCTCGGCACCGCCGTGCTGGACGGCAACACGATCTCCGGCGGCCGCGGCGACAATCTGCGCGTCGTCAACAGCCTGGGCAGCCTCGACTTCACGCTGAAGGACAGCGCCGCGCACCAGGCGGTGATCGGGCTCAACAACGTCAACGGCAATGACGGCGCCCATTTCGAGACGAACGGCGCGGCCTCGCTGACGCTGAAGGTCGACGGCGTCGACTTCCTCGGCGCCCGCGGCGACGTGCTGGAGGTGATGGCGAGCGCCGCCTCGTCGCAGAACATCACCGTCACCAACAGCAACTTCCACAACACCCACACAAACATCGCCGCCGGCGCGGGCGGCGTGTTCCTCCACGGCGGCGGGGCCGGTTCGACGATCAACGTCAATTACGACATCGAGAATTCGAGCTTCACCGGCGCCAAGGGCAGCGCGATCAATGCCTCCTACAACCAGCAGGCCGGCACGATTCAGGGCTACATCGCCGGCAACACGATCGGAACGCCCGGCGCAAGCACCGGTACCGGCTCGTCGGGCGGCGGCGACGGCATCACCGCGGGGCTCGACAAGGCCGCCGGGGCCGGGAACGCCCTTTATCTCCTCACCGTCGCCGACAACCATATCACCGACATCGCCTTCGGCCTCGGCGGCGTGGCGCTCAGCTCCTCGGGCGGCGACGGCACCAACTCGTCGGTGATGGAAGTGTCGATGCACGACAACGTCATCGAGAACCTCGGCGATGGGACCTTCTCGGCGCTCTATGCCATGGTCGGCGCGCACGACGGGGACTCCGCCCGTCTCGGGCTGGAACTCGACGACAACACTCTCGACGCCAGCAACACGTCGGGCGACAATGCCATTTACCTCGACCAGATCTCGTCGGGGGCCCATTACTACTTCCCGGGCTACGGCGGCTCGTCCGAGGGCGAGTTCAGCGTCGGAGGCGGCAGCGCCAGCGACGATCTGTCGACCTACTTCGGGAACCGGGGCAACGAGATGGACAACGGCGCCTTCGCGACCTTCCCCGGCGGCGTCGATGCCGGGTTCATCGTCGGCGCGACCGGCGATCCGCTCGTCCACCCGCCCTACCATCCCTGACGGCGTGCGCCCGCCGCGGCACCCTCTTGCCGCGGCGGGCGAAGGCGCGTAGCGACCCGCCGCCCGGGGCCGGACGCGGAACGAACCGCTCCGCCCGGCTTTCCTGCCGGTGAGCTTCCGCTTGCCGGAGCACGCAAGGGACGAAGATGAACGAAGCGTCGGCCGACGCCGCCGTGCCTGAGGTTCGCGATGGTGCCGCGGGCCATCACGCGCACGGCAAGCTCGTCGCCTTGACGCTGGGCGCGATCGGCATCGTCTTCGGCGACATCGGCACCTCGCCGCTCTACGCCTTCCGCGAGACGTTCGCCGGCCACCACCGGCTGCCCGTCGACCGCCTGCACGTCCTCGGCGTACTGAGCCTCATCTTCTGGTCGATGATGATCGTGGTGACGCTCAAATACGTCACCATCCTGATGCGCGCCGACAACAAGGGGGAGGGCGGCAGCCTGGCGCTGCTCGCCCTCATCTCGCGCAAGAGCGAGGGCGCGCGCTGGGGCCGGTCGATCGTCCTGCTCGGCGTCTTCGCCTGCGCGCTCTTCTACGGCGATTCGATGATCACGCCGGCGGTGTCGGTGCTCTCCGCCGTCGAAGGCCTCGTGGTCGTGCAGGCGGGGCTGCAGCCGTTCGTGCTGCCCATCGCGATCGGCATCCTGCTCGGCCTGTTCATGATCCAGCGCCACGGCACGGCGGCGGTCGGCAGGCTGTTCGGCCCGGTGATGATGCTCTACTTCGCCTCCATCTCGGTGCTCGGCGCGATCAGCATCGCCACCGCGCCGGACGTGCTGTTCGCGCTCAACCCGCTCTACGCGCTGCATTTCTTCACGACCGAAGGGTACCATGCCTTCGTCGCCCTGGGCTCGGTGGTGCTGGCGGTGACCGGCGCCGAGGCCCTTTATGCCGACATGGGCCATTTCGGCCGCCGCCCCATCAAGGCCGGCTGGCTGTTCATCGTGCTGCCGGCGCTGATGGTGAACTATCTCGGCCAGGGCGCGCTACTCGTCCACAATCCCGGCGCGATCGAGAGCCCGTTCTTCATGCTGGCGCCGGACTGGTTCCGCCTGCCGCTGGTGCTGATCGCCACCGCCGCCACCGTCATCGCCAGCCAGGCGGTGATCTCGGGGGCCTTCTCGGTCACCCAGCAGGCGATCCACCTGGGCTTCGTGCCGCGTCTCAAGATCGATCACACCAGCGAGTCGGTGGCGAGCCAGATCTACATTCCGGCGATCAACTACGCGCTGATGGTGATGGTGATCGCCCTCGTCCTCGCCTTCCGCACCTCGTCCAACCTCACGGCCGCCTACGGCATCGCCGTCACCGGTGCGATGTTCATCGACACCTGCCTTCTCGCGGTCGTGCTGTTCACCTTGTGGCACTGGAACAAGCTGATCGCCTGGCCTCTGCTCGCCCTCTTCTTCATCGTCGATGCCGGCTATTTCTCGGCCAATCTCCTCAAGGTGCCGAGCGGCGGCTGGTTCCCGCTGCTCATCGGCTTCATCGCCTTCACGTTCCTCACCACCTGGGCGAAGGGGCGCCAGCTGCTGCGCCAGCAACTGAAGCATGGCGAGATCCCGATCGACCTGTTCATCCGCTCGGCGACCGGCTCGGCCTCGCGCGTCCCCGGCACCGCCGTCTTCATGACCAGCCAGGCGGACGGCGTCCCCCACGCTCTCCTCCACAATCTGAAGCACAACAAGGTGCTCCACGAGCGCTCGATCTTCCTCAAGGTGGCGATCGAGGACGTGCCCTTCGTCGACGCCGAGCGCCGCTTCAATGTCGATGAGCTCGGCGACGGCTTCTTCCGCATCACGCTGCATTTCGGCTTCATGCAGGAGATGAACGTGCCCGAGGCCCTCGCCGGCATACGCTGCTGCGGCCTGCCCTTCCGAATGATGGACACCAGCTTCTTCCTCTCCCGCCAGACGCCGCTCGCCACGAAGGACGTGCGCGGCATGGCGCTGTGGCGCGAGAAGCTCTTCGCCTGGATGATGCGCAACGCCGAAAGCCCGATGGAATTCTTCGGCCTGCCCGCCAATCGGGTGGTCGAGATGGGCAGCCAGATCAAAATCTGAACCCGCCTTGCGCGCCAGCGTTGAGGTGCGGCGAAGGAGAGCGAGCTATGACCAAGCACAGCGGCGGCCCGACCATCAACCAGGGCGGGGCGCCCGATCCGGACAAGGAGCGGCCGGGCGAGTTCGACATCGCCGGCAATGTCGCCGAGAAAGGCGAAGAGCCGTCGCCCGGCAGGCGCGCGCGCGGCGAGACCACCAGCGCCGACACCGCCAGCCCCGTGGACCTCGACCTCGCCCACGACCGGGCGAGCTGACGGCGTGATCTTCGTCGTCATCGGCAAGGACAAGGCGGGCGGCGAGCCCCGCCGCCGCCACCGCGCCGCCCATCTCGAGTTCATCGCCGACCACCAGGCGCCGGTCATCTATGCCGGCCCGCTGATCGAGGACGGCCGCATGGTGGGCAGCCTCTTCGTGTTCGAGGTGGAGGACCGCGACGCCTTGGGCGCCCACCTCGCCCGCGACCCCTATTTCGCGGAAGGCATTTTCGAGACGGTCGAAGTCTACGAGAGCAAATGGATGGTCCCGGAGCGCGAACCCGGCTTCCTCGCCCGCGAGGCGGAGAAAGCGCGGGCTCAGGCCTGAGGCCTCACTCCGCTATCGAGGCCATGTCGATCGAGAAGCGGTATTTGACGTCGCTTTTCAGCATCCGCTCATAGGCCTCGTCGATCTGCTGGATGCGGATCGTCTCTACGTCGGCGACGATGCCGTGCTCGGCGCAGAAGTCGAGCATCTCCTGGGTCTCGGCGATGCCGCCGATCAGCGAGCCGGCGAGGCTGCGGCGGCGCCAGATGAGGTTGAAGACGCCCGGCGACGGGTGAGGCTCCGCGGGGACGCCGACCAGCACCATCGTGCCGTCGCGGCCGAGCATCTGCAGGAAGGGGTCGAGATCGTGCGGGGCGGCCACCGTGTCGAGCATGAGGTCGAAGCTCTCCTTATGCGCCGCCATCTGCTCCGGATCCTTGGAGACGACCACTTCGTGGGCGCCGAGCGCCAGCGCGTCCTCGCGCTTCGAGGGGGAGGTGGTGAAGGCGACGACCTCGGCGCCGAGCGCGCGGGCGAGCTTCAGGCCCATATGGCCGAGCCCGCCGATGCCGACGACCCCGACCTTCTTGCCAGGGCCGACGTTCCAGTGTTTCAGCGGCGACCAGGTGGTGATGCCGGCGCAGAGCAGCGGCGCGACGCCGGCGAGTTCCTCCGGCCGGTGACGCACGTGGAGCACGAACTCCTCGCGGACCACGATCCGGTCGGAATAGCCGCCCCAGGTATTCCCGCCGGTTCCCTGCTCGGGGCCATTGTAGGTCCCGGTAAAGCCGGGCTCGCAATATTGTTCGAGGCCTGCCCTGCACGCGCTGCAGCTGAGGCAGGAATCGACCATGCAGCCGACGCCGACGAGGTCGCCATCGCGGAACTTCGTGACGCCGGCGCCGACGGCGGTCACCTCGCCGACGATCTCGTGGCCGGGAACGCAGGGGTAGAGCGTCCCGCCCCATTCCCCGCGGGCGGTGTGGAGGTCCGAATGGCAGACGCCGCACCAGCGTATGGCGATCACGACGTCGTTCGGCCGCGGGTCGCGCCGCTCGAACGAGAAAGGCTGGAAACGGTCCTCGGGGCCGTGGACGGCATAGGCGCGGGCGGCGATCATCGGCGTGCTCCTCGGCGAAGGTCGGTGCAGGGGCGGTAGGGGCCGCGGGGAGGCGGGGCAAGCCGCCTGCTTGCATCGCGCGCCCAAAGGCGTGAGGGCGGCGGCGAATGGGACAGTCCGCTTCCTACGATGCGATCGTGCTCGGTGCCGGCGGAGCGGGGCTGATGTGCGCGGCGGTCGCCGGCCGGCGCGGGCGGCGGGTGCTGCTCCTCGACCATTCGGACGTGCCGGGGCGGAAGATCCTCATCTCCGGTGGCGGCCGCTGCAACTTCACTAATGTCGGAGCGGTGCCGGAGCGCTATCTCTCCACCAACCCGCATTTCGCGCGCTCCGCGCTCGCCCGCTACACGCCGTCGGATTTCCTCGCCCTGGTCGAAGGCTACGGCATCTCCTGGCACGAGAAGACGCTGGGCCAGCTCTTCTGCGACGGCTCGGCGCGCCAGATCCTCGACATGCTGCTTGCCGAGTGCGCCGCCGGGGGCGTCGACCTGCGGCTCGGCCATCCGGTCGAGGCGGTGGAGCATGGCGACGGCCGCTTTCGCCTCAGCCATGGCACCCGCCGTTACGAGGCGCCGGCGCTGGTGATCGCCACCGGAGGGCCCTCCATTCCCAAGCTCGGGGCGACCGGCTTCGCCTACGATGTGGCGCGGCGGTTCGGGCTCAAGGTGGTCGAGCCGCGGCCGGCGCTCGTGCCGCTCACCCTGCCGCGCGAGGAGGCGCTGTTCACCTCCCTCTCCGGCGTTTCCGCGGAGGTGGTGGCGAGCGCCGGCGGCGTGGCCTTTCGCGAGGCGGCCTTGTTCACCCACCGCGGCCTCTCGGGGCCGGCGATCCTGCAAATCTCTTCCTACTGGCGGCACGGCGAGCCGATCGCGATCGACTTCCTGACCGACACGCGGCCCGGGTGGCTGCGGGACGCGAAGCAGGCGGAGCCGCGGACCTCGCTCAAGACCCAGCTCGCGCGCCGCCTTCCGGAGAGGCTGGCGGAGGCGCTGGCGGAGCGGCTTGGCGTGCGCGGCGAGCTTGCCAACGTTCCCCACCGCGCCCTCGAGGAGGCCGAGCGCCGGCTCGCCGGCTGGCGTTTCGCGCCGAACGGGAGCGAGGGTTTCGCCAAGGCGGAGGTGACCGTCGGCGGCATCGCCACCGCCGGCCTCTCGTCGCGGACCATGGAAGCGACCGTCGTGCCTGGCCTGTTCGCGATCGGCGAGGCGGTGGACGTGACCGGCTGGCTCGGCGGCTACAATTTCCAATGGGCCTGGGCGAGCGGCTGGGCCGCCGGACAGGCGCTCTGAGCCGTCAGAAGCGCGTGGCTATGCCGGCGTAGAGCTCCCAGTCGGGCGCGCCGCCGGAGATTCCCCTGTTGGCGCCGACGTCGAGCTGGAGCGAGGGCTTCGCCATCCAGGCGAGCGACAGGGCCCCGACGACTGGCGTCGCGTGTCCGGCGGGGTCGAGCGAGCGCTGGACCGAGAGCTCCGCCGTGCCGGTCAGCGTCTTCGTCACGGGCAGATCGACGCCGAATATGCCGCCATAAGCGAGGTGGCGGCCGTGGCGGCTCTGGTTCGGCTCCGCCTCGACCCGACCGGTGAAATCGAACTGGATCTTGCTCGGCAGCTGGTAGGTGACGGGAAGCAGCATCCCGGCGCGCCAGGTGCCGGCGCCGATCGTCCGGCCTCCGGTGGGCAGCCCGACATAGGGCATCGCCGCGATCGACAGCGCATCTCCGTCCGGGTGGAGGAGGTTGCGGCGCAGCGCGATGCGCACGTCGCCGGTGCCGCTCGCGTGCGTGACCCCGCCCGCATCGCGCTCGCGCTGGCTGCCGAAGGCCGTCCAGCCGAGCTGCAGCTCGAGGCTGGGCGTGAGGCCGTAGCGCACCAGGGTATCGCCCAGGACGAAGGTGTCGGTGCGGCTGCCGGGCTGGCGGTCGAGCGTCCAGTCGACGAGGCCGATCTCGACGTCGCCATGGCCCGGATCGAAGGTACAGGGCGGGGTGCCGAGCCCGGGCCGGTCCGGGCAGAAGTCACGCTGCTTGTCCTGCGCCGCGGCGGGGGAGGCGAGGAGCAGGATGAGGACGGCGATGGCGCGGCGCATGCCGGCCCCTCCCATTCTCCGGCCCCGCGCGCAAGAGGCGCTGGCGGGGCAGGGGCACGCTTCCTATAGCAGGGAGGTGGTCGCCCGCCTGAAGTCGCTGAAGAAGCTCGAGGACGAGCAGGAGCGCGCCTCGCGGCCCGGCCACCATGCCGCGCTCTCGGCCTCGGCGGGGACGGGGAAGACCCATGTCCTCACCGCCCGCGTGCTGCGCCTGCTGCTCGCCGGGGTCGACCCGTCGGCCATCCTCTGCCTCACCTTCACCAAGGCCGGCGCCGCCGAGATGGCCCACCGTATCCACGAGCGGCTCGCTTACTGGGTGCGCCTCAAGGACCCGCTGCTGTTCGAGGAGCTGGAAGCGCTCGGCGAGGAATCGGGCCCCGAGGCGCGGCGCCGCGCCCGCACCTTGTTCGCCAGGGTCCTCGACGCGCCGGGCGGCGGCCTCAGGATCCAGACCATCCACGCCTTCGCCCAGAGCCTGCTCGCCGCCTTTCCGGCCGAGGCGGGGCTGGTGCCCGGCTTCCGCGCGCTCGAAGGACGCGAGGAGCAGCGGCTCGCCCGCGAGACTCTTGCCGAGCTGCTGGTCCGTGCCGAGGCCGCGGGCGACGAGTCGCTGATCGGCGACGTCCAGGCGCTCAGCCACCGCCTTGGAGAGGGCGGCGCCGAAGGTTTCCTGCGCGCCTGCGCCCGCGCACCGGAAGCGATGGCCGAGCTCGGCGCGCCGGAGCTGGTCGAGGACCGCCTCCGCCGCGCCTTCCACCTGCCCGCCGGCGACATCGACGCGGCGATCGCCGGGCAATGCTGCGACGACCTGTTCGACGTCGCCGCCCTCCGCCGCATCGGCCTCCTCAACCGGCAATGGGGGACGAAGAACGGCCTGGAGCGCGCCTCGTTGTGCGAGCGATGGGCCGAGGCCGGCCCGGAGGAGCGGGGGCGGCTGCTTGAGAAGCTCCACCTCGTCTGGTCGAAAGCCGACGGCGAGATCCGCAGCTTCGCCAGGGGCCAGGCGCCGCAGGACGAGGAGTATCTCCGCCTCGCCACCGCCGCCTTCGATTGCTGCTCGAAGCTCCTAACGATGCGGGCCGTGGCCCGTCTCGTCGCCTGCCTCGCCTGCGGGCTGCGCGCCGGCCAGCGCTTCGCCGAAGCCTATGGCGCCGCCAAGCGCACCGCCGGCGTCGTCGATTTCGACGACCTCATCCGCTGGTCCGAGCGGCTGCTGCTGACGCCCGGCATGGGCGAATGGGTCCGCTACAAGCTCGACCAGGCGACCGATCATATCCTCGTCGACGAAGCGCAGGACACCAATCGGGCCCAGTGGGAGATCGTCGGCGCCCTCAGCGAGGAATTCTTCGCCGGGGCCGGTGCGGGTCCGCGCCGCCGCACCTTGTTCACCGTCGGCGACTTCAAGCAGGCTATCTTCGGCTTCCAGGGCACGGATCCGCGGCAGTTCGAGAATGCCCGCGCCTATTTCCAGGCCAAGGCCGAAGCTGTCCGCGATGCGGCCGAGACGATGGACCTGCCGGCCCGCGCGTTGCCGCCCGAATTCCTCGACCTTTCCATGGACCGCAGCTTCCGTTCGGCGCCCGCCATCCTGCAGGCGGTGGACGCCGTCGTCGCCGGCCTCGGCCACGAAGCGTTCGGCCTCCCGCGCCCGCCGCGTCCGCACCTCGCCTTCCACCGCACGCGCTCCGGGTCGGTGACGCTCTGGCGCCCTTATACCGGCGAGGAGGCGGGCGACGAGGAAGCCGGCGAGGAGGGCTGGGTCAGCGACGCGGTGCGCGAATATGCCGGCAAGCTCGCGCGGCAGATCGCGGCCTGGCTGAAGAATCCCTTCCAGGTCGAGGCGAAGGGGCGGCCGCTCAGGCCAGAAGACATCCTCGTCCTGGTGCGGCGCCGCGGCGATCTCGCGGCGCTCATCGTCGCCCGCCTCCACGCGGAGGGCGTGCCCGTGGCCGGCGTCGACCGGCTGTTGCTGACCGCGCCGCTCGCCGTGCGCGACCTGCTCGCCGCCGTCCGCTTCGCCGTCCAGCCCCTCGACGACCTGAACCTGGCGAGCCTGCTCGTCTCGCCTCTGTTCGGCTGGAGCCAGGACCATCTCTTCGCCGCCGCCTACGGCCGCGACGGCGCACCGCTCTGGCCGCGGGTTCGCGACAGCGGGGATCCCGCTGCCGCCGGGCTCTCCGCCCTTCTCGCCATGGCCGATTACGCCACGCCCCACCAGTTCCTCGAGACGATCCTCTCCGGTCCGATGGACGGCCGGCGGCGCCTGCTGGCACGGCTCGGCCCGGAGGCGCGCGACCCGATCGAGGAGCTGCTCGCCTCGGCAATGGAGTTCGAGACCGGCTCGGCGCCGTCGCTGCAGCGCTTCCTCGACTGGTTCGCGCGCGGCGACGTCGAGATCGTCCGCGATCCGTCGGCGCCGCTCGACGCGGTGCGGGTGATGACGGTGCACGGCTCCAAGGGCCTGCAGGCGCCGGTGGTGATCCTCGCCGACGCCTGCGCCGACCCCGACCGCAAGGGCGGCGGCTTCGGCGGCCGCGTCGCCCGCCTGCGCCTGGACGAGGCGGGGCCGACGGTGCCGGTGTTCCGGCCCAGGAAGGACGAGCTCGCCGAGCCGCTCAGGAGCCAGATCGAGGCGCAGGACCGGCTCGACCGCGAGGAGCATTGGCGCCTCCTCTACGTCGCCATGACCCGCGCCGAGGAGCGCCTCTATGTCGGCGGCGCGCTGGGGCCGATGGACCGCAAGGGGCCGCCGGAGGCGAGCTGGTACGCGGCGATCGACGCGGCGCTCGCCGGCCTCGGCGCCGAGGATGGCCCGGACCCGTTCTTTGCGGGAGCGAAGCGCTGGGGGCAGGGGGAGGTGCTGACCAAGGCCGCCGCACGCGCCGCCGACCGCGGGCGGACCTTGCCGGTCTGGCTGCGGCGGCCGGCGCCGCTCGAATCGCGCCCGCCGCGCCCGCTCGCGCCGTCGGCGCTCGGCGACGAACCCTTCTCCGACCCGCCGCCGTCGCCCGCGCTGCGCGCCGCCGCCGAGCGCGGCAAGCTCATCCACCGCCTGTTCGAGCGGCTGCCCGAGGTGCCTCCCGCGGAGCGCCGGGCCCGCGCCGATGCCTGGCTGCGCGACGGCGCGGGCATCGCCGACGCGGCGGTCCGCGCCGAGTTGATCGAGCACGCCGGCGCGATCATCTCCGATCCGGCCCATGCCGCGCTGTTCGGCCCCGGCGCGCTCGCCGAGGCGCCGATCGCCGCCGTGGTGGGGGCAGGGGTGGTCGTCTCGGGCACGGTCGATCGGCTGCTGGTCCGCGACGAGGATATCGTGCTCGCCGACTTCAAGACCGCCCGGAAGGCCCCGGCCAGCCTGGATCGCATCCCGGCGGCGCACCTCCGGCAGATGGCCGCCTATGTCGAGGCGCTGCGGGCGATTTTCCCCGGCCGCGCCGTGGCAGCGAAGCTCCTCTATACGGCGGCGCCGGTGCTGTTCGACCTGCCGGAAGCGCTGCTCGCCCGCTACGCGCCGGTGGTTGAGGCGGCGCCCGGCCTTTCCTACATGGGGAGCGATCCCGCAGGAGACTTTGCATGAGCACCAAGACCGTCACCGACGACAGCTTCCACTCCGACGTCATCGGCTCCGACAAGCCCGTCCTCGTCGACTTTTGGGCCGAATGGTGCGGACCCTGCCGGATGATCGCGCCCGCGCTCGAGGAGATCGGCAAGGAGCTGGGCGACCAGGTGACCATCGCCAAGCTCAACATCGACGACAATCCCGACGCGCCGGCCAAGTACGGCGTGCGCGGCATCCCGACGATGATCCTGTTCCGCAACGGCGAGCC
>Ga0207657_10000588_pt1 | contig 38480 bp, 39 predicted proteins | sample KBSC33metaG_FD_184316 | JGI IMG/M metagenome (GOLD analysis project Ga0207657, IMG submission 184316) | Corn rhizosphere microbial communities from Kellogg Biological Station, Michigan, USA - KBS C3-3 metaG (SPAdes) (version 2) | ecosystem: Host-associated > Plants > Roots > Rhizosphere > Soil ... | reverse complement strand
TTAGGCTCAAGAACCTTAGCCTTTACAAGGGCTCGTTTCAGACTACTCGGTGTGAGGCTGCATACAGTTACGCAGTCTCGGTATTCGCGAAGGAATTGCTCGTCCTGAGCGAGTTTGTCTGCCGCGCGCCCGGAGCCACGTACCAGAATAACCGGCCAGTGCTGTTCGGCTATTAACCGCGCCTCATACTCCGTGGTATTGCCGCCGTTGTAGACAACGAGTGCGGAAGACCAGTTCGCATGTCGGCGGAGCGGCTCAGTAATCCGAGCGCAGAAGTAGGCTTCGTCGTGCCAGATCGATGGCAGGTCAGGAAGGTGTTGCCCTAGTACTACGACGCCGTCCATATAGGACTGCACGAGAATACGCATGCCGTCGTCAGTACCATGAGGGTCGGTTAGTCGCGATCGTTCAACGACCAAAGCGCCGGTTGCAAAATCCCAGCTTACACTTTCCGCGAAAGGGATTATTCCAAGCAATACGCTGGAAGGATTATCCTGACGGATAAGTGGCCCTACCTCGGTAATGCCAGGAATGATAATTCGCGGGCTAGCTATGCTGACCATGCGGGTACCGCCGATCAGTAAAGCACCGCCAAAGCCCCTAAAAGCCTTGCGGAACAATTCTCCCATTGCCGCTGCGTCTGCTTCGGCCATATTCGCGCATCCGCCAGTAATACGCACAATAGCGTGCTGGTCTGCGCAACTGATCTGGGCAATGCAGGCGGGTGGGGGAACGTCGACAGTGGTTGCGTGGATTAACTCTACGCGGAGACTTTGCTCAAGCAAGCCGTGTCACCTCCTCTCTAGTAAATTGTCAAAGAACTGCGCGATTATACTATGAAATATACAAAAAGTCAAAGCTAAGCATTAAGAATAACAGGGGCGGGGAAAGAAGCCGTATCAATGTGTCGGTGTATCACCATAGTAGAAGAAGCTAGAAATCCGCTTGCTCTAGGCCGGCTCCCTGCCCTAGACGTTATAGATAGTGTTGACAATACACCTATTAGGAGTATACCTGATACTATCAATATTAGTGTACAAAACACACTAAGATTGATTGTTTCTTCTGGTTTATGGCTTTGAGCCTGCACTAGGTTCGGCCACAAGTCGAAAGGAGGAACTGCCTGAGATTGGAGTGGCATAGGACCACTCGCCCTTTGACAAAGGAGCAACTATGACAACGGACCTGACGGATGCGTCATCGCGCGTCTGCGCGGCGGCTGACTACACGGCACTGTTTGGTACCTCGAGCGGTGATAACGACGCCCAAGCCCAACTGGTGAAAGCGGCTTTCCGCGAACTGGCGCTCGTGCTCCATCCTGACCTTTACAGTGACGCGGCGGACAAAGCTACGGCTGAAGCGGCGTTCATTCGCCTGCACCAGCTGTACACCGAGGCGTTGAAAGCACTCGAGCACGATGTCTATGGGCAGACTGCCCCGCTTGCGACCATCACCACCAGACGTGCCGAGCACCAGCTGCTCCGCACACAAGCCGGCGGTGATCTGTGTGACTGCTATATGGCACTCACGACCTCGAAAGGAGAACCCTCGTGGCGGACAATCGTCAAGATTACTCGGGACGTAGCCGATAACGATCTCCTGAAAGTGGAGGCCGCCGCACTGAAGCATTTGCGCGGGCCGGACGGCGACCCGAAACGGTATCCATTTATTCCGGAGCTTGTCGATTCGTTCGCTTACAGCGAGCCCCATCAGGCCGCCCGGTCTGTCAACGTTCTAGCGATGCTTGACGGGTTTTGCGACCTCACGCAAGTGAACGCAGCGTACCCAAGCGGTATTGACCCGCGCGACATGGCATGGATCTGGCGACGTCTGCTACTGGTACTTGGCTATGCCCACAGTATGGGTGTCATCCACGGCGCGGTTCTACCGCAGCACGTCATGATCTTGCCCGAACAGCACGGCCTCGTACTCGTTGACTGGTGTTACTCGGTACGGGAAAACGTTAGCTATCCACCGATCAAGGCGATAGCCGAAACCTACCGTACGTGGTATCCGTACGAAGTGCTGCAAAAGCAGCCACCGAGTGCGGCAACCGATATCGCTCTGGCGGCACGCTGCATGGTTTGGCTGATGGGAGGCAACCCGGTTACGGGAAATGTGCCTGATACTGTGCCACGCGCGTTGCGCGCGTTCTTCAAGGGCTGTTTGGCGACTGGCCAGACGGCACGGCCGGACGATGCTTGGCAGTTGCTCGGCGAATTCGACGAGCTGCTCGAGCAAATGGGAGAGCCGTTTTATCCGCGGCGCTTTCATGTTTTCAGCATGCGTAGGTAGGCATGGCATCCCGAAAAGGGAAGAAAGGTTGGCCAGAAATGGGTAGCGGAGGCTGGACCGTGTCGGATTTCACAAGACGAGCTGCTAGTAAAGCAGCTGCCGGCAAACCGACGTTCGATTACGACAGCGACCTGCGCAGCAGGCCGCGCAGCAGTTGGCATGTCCATTCGGACCTCGACCCAAGTGCGCCGAATTCGCTTGGCGAAAACGTGCGCGAAGCACTCGATTCGGCAGAACACCCGAACGCGACACCTATCGTCATTCTGTTCGACGTCACTGGTTCGATGGGCGATATTCCCCGGGTATTGCAGCAAAAGCTGCCACAACTTCACGGGGTGTTGCAGCGCAGAGGCTATGTCGAAGATCCAGAGATCTTGTTCGGCGCCGTGGGCGATGCGTACTCAGATCGCGTGCCGTTGCAAATCGGCCAGTTCGAGAGCGATAGTCGCGGAGACGAACAGTTCGAGCACTTGGTGCTCGAAGGCGGCGGCGGTGGTGGCAACCACGAGTCCTACGAACTCGCGGCCTACTACTTCGCGCGCCACTCGCGGCTCGATTGCCTCAAGCGGGGCAAGAAGGGCTACTTGTTCTTCATCGGTGACGAACGCGTCTATGCGCACATCAATCGCGCACAGGTGCGGGCGGTCATTGGAGACACCCTGGCAGAAGATCTGACAACCGAGCAAGTCTTTGCCGAGCTGCAACAGCAGTATCACGTATTCTTCCTCTTTGCCGCTCAAGGCAGCTATCAGGAAGGTGATACGTTGGACCAGAGGTTGGTTGCCAGCCGCTACGGCGACAACGATACTTCGATGCCGGTATGTTACTGGCGCGACCTGCTCGGACAAAATGCCCTCGTCCTAGAGGATGCCGATGCCGTGTGCGAGACGATCGCTCTGACGCTCGGTGTCATGGAAGGAACAGTCACGCTCGAAGAGGGGCTGGAGGATCTGAAAGCAGTCGGCGCAACATCAAAGGCTATCGGTGCTGCAGAGCACGCGCTCGCTCTGGTGGAAGCTCCGGCTACCGTTGTCCGTGGTACCGGTCTCCTGCCCCCGCCGCGTGGTATGGGTGGAACGACTCGGCTATAGCAACCGTCTATCGGCAGCCTGGCAGAGGCGTCTGCTTATTGCCAGGTTTGCCACTTGCTGAAAGGGCAGGTACATGGGTACGCGGCATGCGACTATCGTCACCGACATCAGCTACGGCGATGCCGGCAAAGGCACAGTCGTTGACTATCTGGTGCGCCAAGCGCGTTCATCGGTTATTGTCCGCTACAACGGCGGCTGCCAGGCTGCGCACAATGTGGTGACGCCGGATGGCCGCCACCATACATTTGCCCAGTTCGGCAGTGGCAGCTTTGCGCCAGGGGTGAAAACTCATCTGTCACGCTTCATGCTGCTGAACCCCGGCAACATGTTCCGCGAAGCGGAACATCTCCGGCATCTGGGTGTCGATGACATCTGGCAACGGCTGAGTGTTGACCAAGACGCGATCATCATCACTCCGTGGCATATCGCGGCTAACCGCCTGCGTGAGCTTGCTCGTGGTGACGGCCGCCATGGTAGTACCGGCCAAGGGGTCGGAGAAGCCAAGGTGGATGCGATGAACGCGCCAACCATGGCTCTAAGGGCTGGAGAATTACTCCACCCCGCTAGCTTGCCCGATCGTCTGCGTGCTATCCGTGGCTGGAAGTACCAGCGGCTCGCTGAGCTGCACGAAACCGAAGCGGTGCGGAATGCGGATGAGTGGCACGTCTTCACTGACGACTCGTTCGTCGATGATCTGGCTGTCGAGTATGTCGACTGGACGCGTCAAGCGCTGATCGTTCCGAACGACTACCTAGGAACCCTTATGCGGGAGGCTGAGCTGACCGTATTTGAGGGTGCCCAAGGGGTGCTGCTCGACGAGTGGTACGGCTTCCAGCCGTATACGACGTGGAGCAATACGCTCTACGACAACGCGCTAGCGCTCATTGTCGATGCATCCTACGATGCGCCGGTTACCCGCCTAGGTGTCATGCGAGCGTACACGACGCGTCATGGCCCGGGGCCGCTTGTAACCGAAGACCCGATGCTGACTGAAGCATTGCCCGACAAGCACAATGTGCATGGCGTTTGGCAAGGCGATTTCCGTGTCGGATATCTCGACCTCGTGGCTCATCGGTATGCACTCAGCGTTCTGGGTGGCGTCGACGAACTGGCGGTAACCTGCTTGGACCGTTTGGCATGGATTCGGGACTGGAAGCACTGCGATGCGTACCGTTTCTACGGCGATCGTCAAGCAGCTTCCCGTTTTCTGGAATTCAACGACAGCGGTAATGTTGTCAACATCAAGCCGCCGGATTACGGCGACTACGAACAAGGGTGCACGCTCACCCAGCTCCTATTGTCTTGCGAGCCTGTCTATCGAACGATAGATATGCCGCCGGCCGCCTCGTACGGCTCGGACGTTCGCGCCCCTGCCTTGCTTGAGGCAATTACCGGCAGTCTCGGCTCACCCGTTTCCCTCATCTCTGTTGGCCCGTCTGCGGCTGACAAACGGGCGCTCGTCGCCTGCTAGAGGGAAATCCCCCACCTACATATGTGCGCGCCATCATGGCATACGCGTATCTCGGGTGGGGGTTTAACTTTTTATAACTAATCGAAGCTGCGCTCTAGCTCCTGGAGACCGGTTTCACGGAAGCGGTACAGCATTGCCGGTCGGTGCGCACCTTCCTTATGCTGTTGGCCGGTTGGCTCGATGGCGTCGTACGATAAGAACTTCTTACGGAAGTTGCGTTTATCAAGCGGGTGTTCGAGGGCGGCTTCGTACGCTTGCTGTAACTGCGTCAGCGTAAACGTGTCGGGCAAAAGAGCGTACACCGCATTAGTGTACGATACTTTCGACTGCAGGCGTTCCAATGCGTAGTGGATAATATCGTCATGGTCGTACGCCACTTTGGGCAAGGTATCGACAGGGAAAAATTGTGGCGTTTGCGTGTGGCTTCCTACTTCTAATTGTAAGTCGCGCCCAAGCCCCATATATGTCACGCTGACAGCATGGCCGCGTGGATCACGTGCCACCGTATCAAACGTATAGAGTTGTTCAACCAGGCCCAATTTGCCCGTCTCCAGACCTGCTTTATTATTCAGAATACGTGCCATGGCATCGCGGGTCGTCTCACCGGCCGCACAGTAGCCGCCGGGCAGTGCCCACCAACCGATGAAGGGTTCGCGGGCTCGCTTAATCAGTAATACAGATAGTTTGTTGCCGTCGAGTTGAAACACCACGCTATCTACAGTAAGTGTCGGCGGTACGTATTCTCCCATATGATTTCCAGTATACGGCACTTCCCCTGTTGTGCGGCTTGATTGTTCCAACTATATGAAAAATGTTACAGACAGATTGGCAAGAGGAAGCGGATATTTTGGCATAAGAAGTATTACCGAAAGGGGGGAATATGGACACAACGGCCAGCGTATCGGGAAGCATGATACTAAAGGGTCTACTGCTCATTTTGTTCGGTGCGGCGGCGGTCTTTTGGCCGGGGGAAACGCTCGTGACGCTCGCCTACCTATTCAGCGCGCTTGTCCTTGTCAACGGCATCTTCGACATCGTGTTCGGTATCGGTCGTATGGTTGGCGGGGCGGAGTTTATATTCAACCGCGCTTTGCTCCTGCTCTTTGGCATATTCCAAGTTGGCGTTGGTATCTATCTGCTTCGCCACCCGTCAGTTAATTTTCGGACGTTTATCCTGCTGATCGGCTTTACACTGCTTATCCGCGGTTTGTTTGAAATTGTAGATGGCCTGTTCGAAGACAGTACCTACATGTATCGAGCCGTTATGGTTATCGGTGGGGTGTTGGCTGCGTTGGCGGGAATACTCATATTCTTTCAGCCCGTGGCTGCAGGTATCGCATTCGTATGGATACTTGGCGTGTACGCTTTAATCGTCGGGCCCTTACTCATCGCACTTGCACTTGATGTGGCGAGGATGAATCGCTTAGAAGTACGCTCGCGGGCTCGCGCGTAGGCTTGCTAACTTGGCATAAGCATGTTGACAAATATAACTATTTGTGTATAATAGTAATCGTTAGTTAGCAAAATAAAAACTAACAAAAATCAAACATTTATCTAAAACAAACAAGGAGCTGGTGACATGAAACTCACAAGCGGGCTAGCGTTTGAATACGTGGCCACTTCTGACAGCGATGTCCTCAAGCTGGACAAGCTGTTACGCAAGCTGTAAAAGATAACCCCGGAATTCCGGGGTTATCTTCATCCTGGCCACAAACTAAAAGACCCACGCTGAAGGTGAGTCTTTTAGTTTTGGTAGCAGGGGCGAGATTCGAACTCGCGACCTCGGGCTTATGAGTCCCACGCTCTAACCGACTGAGCTACCCTGCCGCGAATTTGAGACCAACCGAAGGTTTTTCTCTAGCGGTCCTTTTGGGATGAATCCAAATCTGCCTTTTGGGCAGGCCGGCTCTGCTCTTTTCCTCGGCAAACTACAAATGCTAAGGAAAATAACAGAGGCGATTGTAGCAGACTTTCTATCTTATGACTAGTTGGATCGGGAGTAAGATTATAGAAATGGAACTTCATATTATACCGGGGACATATGTGGTAGCGGTGAGTGGTGGCGTGGATTCGATGGCACTGCTTGATATGCTTGCCAAGCAAACGACTGTCGCGCCGAGTGCAGATGGCAAGCTGCGTCTGGTCGTGGCACATTATGACCATGGCATCCGTCCGGATTCGGCCGAAGACCGGCTGCTCGTGCAGATGACGGCACAGCGCTACGGCTTGCCGTTCGTGTATGAAGAAGGGAAGCTAGGCGTGGGCGCCGGTGAGGCGGAAGCCAGGCGGGCGCGGTACGCGTTTCTAGAAAAAGTGCGGCGAGCCGCCGCCGCCCGGGCAATTATCACGGCTCACCATGAAGACGATATGATTGAGACGGCTATACTGAATATCTTGCGCGGTACGGGCCGGAAAGGGTTGACGTCGCTTGCCGACCGCCGGTATGTCCTGCGGCCGCTGTTGCAGCGTACGAAGCAGCAGCTCGCGGCGTATGCTCGAGAAAATAGCCTGCAGTGGCGCGAGGACAGTACGAATATCGACGAGCGTTACGCTCGCAACTACATCCGCCACCGGTTGCTGCCGCGCTTTGGCGCGGAGGACCGCGCACGGCTGCTCGCCATTATCGAGCACACGCGGCAGGTTAATAGCGCTCTGGACGCGGAGCTAGCCAACCTTATGCACGTCCAGCCGGCAACGCACGTGCTCGAGCGGCAGGCATTCACCTCGCTGCCGCATGCGGTAGCGAGGGAGTTCCTAGCGGCGTGGTTTCGTGCCCGTGGCATCCGTAGTTTTGACCGGGGTGTGCTCGAGCGGGTAGTTGTTGCCGCCAAAACGCAGCACGCGGGCACAAGTATCGATATAATGGAACGTGCATCCTTGCGGGTGGAGAGAAAGACGTTGGCACTCATCACGCACGAGCGCTAGCAAACAGTGCGGCAACACGTTATAATACGGGGTACATATGGATAAGAAATTTCGAAAACCGAATGGAGCGACCAGCGGCTCTAAAATCCTGAAAAACTTGGGGTTCGTGGCAATATTGCTTGTAGTGGGGCTCATTATTCTTGCTATGACGAACCAAGGGGGCACGCTCAAAGAGGTCCCGCTTACGCAAGCCGTCCAACAAGCCAATGCCGGCGACTATGCGAAGATCACTGTTGATGGCAACGAATTGGATATCACGAAAAAGGGCGACAAGACGCCGACGCTCAAAGCCTTTACCGAGCCGAATGCGACGCTCAAGGACGAAGGCTTCGACTATTCGAAGGTAGAGATTGTGGCCAAGCCGGACTCCTCTACTCTGTCTACTTGGCTAACGATCGGTAGCACGATTGGCGTACCGATCATCATTATTGCTTTCTTGTACTTCATGTTGCGGAGTGCACAGGGTCAAGGTAACCAGGCGCTCAGCTTCGGCAAGAGCCGTGCCAGGTTGTACGGCAACGAGAAGAAGAAGGCGACGTTTGGCGATGTAGCCGGCAGCAGCGAAGCGAAGCAGGATCTGCAGGAAGTTGTCGAGTTTTTGAAATTCCCGAAAAAGTTCGCGAGCATCGGCGCGCGCATTCCGAAAGGCGTGCTGCTCGTTGGGCCACCTGGGACCGGCAAGACGCTGCTGGCTCGCGCCGTTGCTGGCGAAGCGAATGTGCCATTCTTCTCTATCTCTGGCTCTGAATTTGTCGAGATGTTTGTCGGTGTTGGTGCAAGCCGTGTCCGTGATCTGTTTGCCAAAGCCAAGAAGAACGCGCCGTGTATTATCTTTATCGATGAAATCGATGCTGTTGGACGGCGGCGTGGCAGCGGCATGGGCGGCGGCCATGACGAACGTGAGCAGACGCTGAACCAGATCCTCGTTGAGATGGATGGCTTCGAACAGGGGCAGAACGTTATCGTCATCGCCGCGACGAATCGTGTAGATGTCCTTGATCCGGCACTCCTCCGCCCGGGCCGGTTTGACCGGCGTGTGAATATCGATCTGCCCGACCGCAAGGACCGGCTGGCGATATTGAAGGTCCACTTTGCGCACAAGCCCTTGGCTAAGACGGTCGACCTCGATTCTCTGGCGGCGAAGAGCGCCGGCAGTTCGGGAGCCGATCTCGCAAACATTGCCAACGAGGCGGCCATCATTGCCGCCCGCAACAACCGGACAGAAATTACCGAGAAAGATGTCACCGAGGCCTTCGAGCGCGTGGCGATAGGCCCGGAGCGCAAGAGCAAAGTGATGAGCGAGAAAGAGAAGGAGCTAACAGCGTACCATGAGGCCGGTCACGCTATCGTCGGCCATGTCCTACCGGACAGCGACCCTGTGCACAAGGTAACGATTATTCCGCGCGGCGGCACTGGTGGTGTGACCTGGTTCCTGCCGCCGGAGGACCGCGTCTATACCTCGCTGATTGAATTCAAGGACGTACTGGCCCGCGCGTTGGGCGGCCGCATCGCCGAAGAGGTGGTCTATGGCTCCGACCGTATCACAACCGGCGGCGGCAACGACTTACAGAAGGCGGCCGAGATTGCCCGCGATATGATCGTAAATCAAGGTATGGGTAAGAAGTTGCGCGACCAGGTATTCCACGTTGACGACGGCATGATGCTCGATAAGCTCGTGCACGAGCGCGAGTACTCAGATGAGACAGCGAAAGTGATCGACGACGAAGTTGAGCAGCTCATCACCGAGGCGGCGAATCGCGCGCGGCTCATCATCAAGGCTAATCTCAAGTACTTGAAGGCGCTGAAAAACGTCCTACTCGAGAAAGAGACGGTCGAGGGTCGGGAAGTTGGCGAAGTACTGAAGGGCTCGCTGATGCCCAAGACCGCAGCGCTGTACTAATGCTGTATTTACCCAGTAAAAGGTGAGAAAATAGGGGAGTACCACCGCATATGGTGGCTCTATTTGCATACACATGGATAACGGCCAAACGGTAGTCTCCGACTCACAACCACAAGCCGACGAAGAGGGTGTCGTCCTGTTATTGCAGGTGCCGCGGGCGAATGAGAAGAAAGAACTCGCGGCCGAACAAATGTTCGCGAGCCTGTACGGGCTACTCACTGTGCCGACGCAGCGCTGGTTCAGCCCGATCAAGCGCGAACGGCTGAGCTTTGAGGTTGCTGTACTGAAGAAACGCATCGGCTTTTATGTCTGGACGCCGAAGTATCTCAAAGGCTATGTCGAGGAGCAGATCTACGCGCAATATCCCTCTGTGCAGATATCGGATGTACCCGACTATACGATGACGCCCGATGGCGGTTTCGCGACGACGCTGGCGACCGAGATGAGGTTTGTCGGGCCGGACGTGCTGCCTATCAAAACCTTTCAGAGCTTCGAAGTCGACCCACTAGCGGCAATCACGGCAACATTGTCAAAGTTCACCGATGAAGAGGAGGCCTGGATACAGCTCGTCATCCGTCCCGCCTCAAACAACTGGCATAAACAGAGCGAGAATTACATTGCCGGTATTAAGCGCGGTGGCGGCATGCAGATGACGGGATTGCTATCTGCCCTGTGGGCGCCCCCCGAGTTCAAGGAGACACCAGCTAAGCCGGCCGAGTACGACCAAGTGCGCGCCACTGGGGCAGAGACGAAGAGCCAGAAGTTGGCATTTGAGGCGACGGTGCGTATCGTCTACCGTGGCCACTTGCCCATGCCCCAAGCGAAGCTCCAGATGCAATCTATAGTAGCAAGCTATAAGCAGTTCAACACGACGTACCTCAACGGTTTCGAGCAGAAGCGTGTCGTCAGTGACCCGCTTCTGCTGGCATATTACCGTGCGCGAACATTCAACCGGCGTGGATTGCTGCTTAATATCGAGGAAATGGCGACACTGTATCACTTACCCCACACCAATGTCGAAACGCCGTATATTCTGTGGTCCAGCGCCCAGACTGCCGAACCACCGGCGACCCTGCCGGTTGTCACCGCCGTCTACCGTGAAGACTTAAGCCCCATTGCTAATACGAATTTCCGTGGCCACAACACGATGTTTGGGATGCCGCGCGACGACCGTGGGCGACACCTCTACATTATCGGGCAGACTGGCACCGGTAAGTCCGGTACCTTGGAGCTGCTGACGATATCCGACATTTATAGTCCATATGGTTTTGCAGTCATTGACCCGCACGGCGACTATGCTATTCATGTCTTGGAACGGATTCCGCCGGAGCGACTGCAAGACGTGGTGTATTTTAACCCGGCCGATGTTGAGTACCCGATTGCCTTCAATCCGATGGAAGCACCCGATGACCGGCTGAAAACACATACTGTTTCAGAGCTGATCGGCGTACTGAAGCGTATGTTCGAGAGCTGGGGACCGCGTCTGGAATATATCTTGCGCTACTGCTTGCTCGCGCTCATGGACTACCCCGAAGCCACGATGCTCGACATCACTCGTCTCCTTACGGACAAGAAGTTCCGCGCTGAGGTCTTAAAGTATGTCAACGACCCCGTTGTACGCGCCTTTTGGACGGTCGAGTTCGTCAGCTGGAACGACCGGTTCGCCGCCGAGGCGGTCGCGCCAGTACTGAACAAGGTTGGGGCTTTCACGGCAAACCCGCTCGTACGTAATATCATCGGTCAGCCGAAGAGTAGTTTCAACATACGCAAAATCATGGACGAACACAAGATCTTGATCGTCAATCTCAGCCGCGGCCTCGTCGGCGAAGACAATGCCTCGCTCCTGGGCGCTCTGTTAGTCACCAAAATCCAATTGGCTGCGATGTCGCGGGCCGATATTCCGCCTGAGGAGCGAACGCCGTTCTATCTCTATGTCGACGAGTTCCAGAATTTTGCGACTGACAGCTTTGCCACGATTCTCAGCGAAGCCCGTAAGTACGGCCTGAGCCTGACGGTGGCGAACCAGTATATTGCCCAGATGTCTATGGAGGTGAAAGACGCGGTGTTTGGCAACGTCGGTTCGATTATCTCTTTCCGCATTGGGGCGGATGATGCCAAGGTGATGCTGCGCTACTTCGAACCGAAGTTTACCGAGTATGACCTAATCCATCAGCATACCCGCCACTTTGTCCTGACGATGACGATTGACGGGGAGAAGGTGCCAGCTTTCTCAGCGGTGACGCTCAATCTACCGCCGCTCCAGTTCAGCCACGTAGACGAGATTGTCGAACACTCCCGCTCTTTGTATGCCAGCAGCCGTGCCTATGTCGATAAGTATGTTAGCGAGCGCTACCTCGTAAACCAGAACCTACCGAGCCCGCAACCGAAGCCGCAGCAGAAGCAGGCGCCACTGCCAGCGGCGTCACCGGAAAAGATGCCGCCGCAGCCCGTTACGCGTCCCTCATCGCCGCCGGCCGTTACTCAAGCTCCGGAGCCATTGCCAACCGTTATTCCTGTTGGTCCCCAAGCTGCTCAGACACCCTCATCGGCTCCCACACCACAGCCGGCTACTCAGGAAGGGAAGCGCAAACGCAAGCGTAACCGGAAGCGCAAACGCCACAATGATGCGGCGATGCCGAGAACTCCCGAACAGAGCTTCCACGCCATCGACGACGAAGGTACGATCAGCCTTCACTGACCGCGCAAGGTGCCTATTCATGGTAGAAGGGTGTTCGCGCGCGCCGCGCTGCATTATACTTGTCTAGAGTGATTAACTCCTTAGATTGCTGACCACTGTATGAATTCTATGACGCCTGATGCACCCAAAAAAACGCGGCGGATTCCGCTGAGCAGTATCGCCATACTGCTCATGGCGACGAGCCTAAGCGGCCAAGTCCTCGGCTTTTTGCGCACGAAGCTTGTTAACGCCAACTTCCCGGCACTTGGCCCGCATAGTACGGATGCCTATTTTGCGGCATTTAATATTCCCGATTTCTTTTTTTTCACGGTGGCGGCCGGCGCACTCGGCGTCGCCTTCATGCCGGTCCTCTCGGATTACTTGCACCGGGGCGATCGTAAGGGGATGTGGGAGATTTCATCGAGCCTTCTAAACCTACTTGCCGTGATTATGGCGGCCGTCGGCGTGGTGATCTTTGTATTCGCGAGGCCCCTCGTACAATATATCGTGGCGCCAAGTATGACGTCCGACCAGCTGAACACAACGGTAGCGATTATGCGTTTGATCGCCTTCAATCCGTTGCTCTTTACTATATCCGGCATTTTAACGAGCATGCAGCAGACGCTCGGCCGGTTTTTCTTCTATGCCATGGCACCCTTGTTTTACAACCTGAGTATCATCATGAGCGCGGAAATATTCAGCTTGGCAGGCGGTGGTGACGGCGGTCCCGGACACCTGGGTTTGGTGGGTCTGGGAGTCGGGGCGCTAATCGGGTCGGTCCTGCAGCTACTCGTCGTGCTGATCGGTATGTCGCGCACACGCTTTCGGTGGTCGCCGCGTATCATCTGGCGGAGCGCAGATTTCCGACTCGTCCTGCGTCAGTTGCCGCCGCGCAGTCTCGACCAGGGGATTGATCAGCTCGAGTCAATCGTTGAGACGCACTTTGCCCGCGGGCTCGGCCCGGGCTTCATTAGCTACTACAACAACGCTTATATTTTGAGTACGGCCCCGATTCTGCTTATCGGTACCGCGATCTCGACGGCGGCATTTCCTCGCCTCAACGCGCGTCTCAGCCAGGGCAGGCCTGACCTGTTTCGCCATGACTTCTTGCGTGTGCTGCGGGCAATGATTTGGCTGACCTTGCCCGTTGTTATCGTGGCTTTCTTCGCTCGTGGTTACCTTGCTCGTCTCATCTTCAGCAGTGACGCACCGGAGATCGCTCTTATCTTCGGCTATCTGGCGCCAGCCATATTCTTCGGTACGCTCTACACGCTGGTATCCCGCTGGTTTTACTCTCAGAAAGATACTAAAACGCCACTTGTTGTATCGATTTTCGCTATATCGCTGAATGTACTATTGGTGTACGAATTGGCCAGTAAAACTGCATACGGCATCGCCGGTTTAGCTATGGCGCAGTCGCTGGTGATGATGGGGCAGGTAGCGGCCCTGATGCTCATTATGCTCGTGCGCGACCATCACCTATTAAACGGCGCTTTCTGGGGCGGTGTAGCGCGAACGATATCTGTCAGCGGCTTCAGCTTGATGGCTGGCTATATCATGGTATCTATCTACCCGTTGGGCTTGAATGACCGGGGCTTCATTACGCTTGGCGGTAAACTGCTGATCATTGCTTTAGTTGTGTTTGTCACGCATATTTTCGTGTCGTCGCTGTTCGGCCTGGAAGAGGTGCGGCCGCTGTTCCGCCGGTCACGACACCTTATCAATCGGTTGGTCAACAAACCGATCCGGATAGATATCTAGTACAATATCTAAGAATATGAAGCAAGATCATATCCGCAATTTCTGTATAGTCGCGCACATTGACCATGGGAAGTCGACGTTGGCTGACCGTTTGCTTGAGCTGACAGGCACCGTTGAAAAGCGCAACATGAAGGCGCAATTGCTAGATCGCATGGACTTGGAGCGAGAGAAAGGCATTACTATCAAGCTTGCGCCGGTCCGGATGGAATACAAAGGCTACGAGCTGAATCTTATCGACACACCCGGGCACGTCGACTTCAGCTACGAGGTATCGCGCAGCTTAGAGGCGTGTGAAGGAGCGCTGTTAGTGGTAGACGCGACCCAGGGGCTACAGGCGCAGACGCTCGCCAATGTCTATCTCGCCATAGCAGCCGATCTCACCATTATCCCTGTGATTAACAAGATCGATCTAGCCGCGGCTGACGTAGAGCGGGTGAGCGCGGAAATTGTCAGCCTACTTGGCTGCAAGCCGAAAGATATCCTGAAGATTTCAGCCAAAACGGGCAAGGGCGTAGAGGCGGTGCTAGAGCGTATCATTGCCGACATGCCTCCGCCGAAGACTTCGGGCCGGGATCGGACGCGAGCCCTTATATTTGATAGCTACTATGACGATTACCGCGGCGTCATCCTCTACGTGCGGGTATTTGACGGTCAAGTGGACAAAAGCGACCACATCCGTATGTTGGCAACAGGAGCAGATGGTATCGCGCTGGAGGTCGGCGCACTCAAGCCGGATATGGTACCCGGTAAGGAACTCCAGGCGGGTGAGATTGGCTATATCGTTACCAATCTCAAGTCGACGCGCGAGGCTAAAGTCGGCGATACGGTGACGCTTGCCAGGGAGCCGGCGGTCATCCCCCTGCCCGGTTACCAGGACGTCAGGCCGTTTGTCTACGCCGGCTTTTTCCCTGAAAGCAACGAGCAGTATCAAGATCTGAAAGATGCCATCGAGAAACTGAGCCTCAGCGACTCGGCACTGCAATTCACACTGGAGAATTCACCGGTGCTCGGCTTTGGCGTGCGGGTGGGCTTCTTAGGGCTACTACACATGGACATCGTCCGTGAGCGACTGGAGCGCGAGTATGATCTGACCCTTGTCGTCACTAACCCGTCGACTGACTACCAGATAACACTCACGACTGGCGAAGAAATAGACATTAAGTCGGCGGCCGATCTGCCGGATGTAGCCCAGATCAAAGAAATCCGCGAACCCTGGATTCGCGGCGAGATTGTCCTGCCGCAAGAGTATGTCGGCCCGGTCATCCAGCTGATCGTCAGCAAGCGGGGGCTGCACAAGAACCTCAGCTACGTCGATACGCGAGCGGTTATTACCTTCGAGGCGCCGCTAGCTAACCTCCTAACTGACTTCTATGACAAGCTAAAGAGTTTGACAAGCGGCTATGGATCGTTCAACTACGAACTGGACGGCTACCGCGCAGAGGATCTCGTGAAGGTTGACTTTTATGTTGCCGGCGAGCGCGTTGATGCGCTGAGTATCATGGTTCACCGTTCGGAGGCGCAGAGCCTGGGACACGAGATGGTGGCGCGCCTGAAGGAAGTTATCCCGCGCCAGAATTTCCAGGTATCTCTGCAAGCGGCCATTGGCGGCAAATTCATTGCCCGCGAAGATATCAGTGCCTACCGCAAGGACGTGACCGGCTACCTCTACGGCGGCGACGTCTCGCGTAAGAAAAAGCTCCTCGCTAAGCAGGCCAAAGGCAAGAAGCGCATGAAACGCTTCGGCAAGGTCGATATTCCGAGTGAAGCCTTTACGGTAATGCTCAAGCGTGACTAGGCTGATTCTGTGATTCTTTGAGATCAGCGATGATCTCGGCAGCATGGGTTTTGGGATCGACACCAATGTATTCTTTTGCGATCTTGCCATCCGGGGTGATGATGAACGTGTTGCGCTGTGTGCCCATGTATTCGCGACCCATGAACTTTAGCGGCTTCCAGCTGTCGTAGGCTTCGATCACCTTATGCTCGGGATCACTGAGTAGCGTGAAGTTGAGATGATATTTATCGATAAATTTCTTGTGCGAGCGCACGGAGTCCTTGCTAATGCCTACGACTTCAGCATTGCCAAGATCGGCAATTGCTTCACGTTCGTCGCGGAAACTGCAGGCTTCGGTGGTACAGCCGGGCGTATCGTCCTTCGGGTAGAAATAGAGCACGAGCCATTTGCCGGCATAATCTGCGAGCGTTTTGGCGTCGCCGTTCTGATCTGGCAATGAGAAATCCGGAGCTTGTTTCATAACTCTAGTATAGTCTGCTGCGGCTGTGGTGAAAGTGGCTATTTGTCCTGGTTGCCATGAGCGTTGCGCCTCTGGTACGCTAGATGTACATGAACCAACTCGTGCACGCTGCCGAGTTCCGAGAAGCGCTTACTGGCTACCGGCTCTCCGACTCTGCGAAACAGGTATTACGTGATACGCGCCTTGCTTTGTTTGTCGCCCCGTCCGCATCAGGTCGCAATACGATCATCCGTGAGCTGATTAAGACCGGCTGCTATCATTTCATCGTGTCCGACACAACGCGTCGTCCACGTGTGAATAACGGAGTTATGGAACAGAACGGCAGTGAATATTGGTTTCGTAGTGAAGAAGAAGTACTCGATGAGATTAAAAACGGTGAATTCCTGGAAGCTGCCGTTATCCATAACCAGCAAGTATCGGGTATTAGTATCCGTGAATTACAGAAAGCGCACGACGACAATAAAATTGCGATTACTGATATTGAAATTATCGGCGCGGCAAATGTCCATCGCCTGAAGCCGGACGTCACCGCCGTTTTCATGGTGCCGCCGAGCTTCGACATCTGGTTGGAGCGCATCCATTCCCGCGGACAAATGGAACCGGATGAGTTCATGCGTCGTATGGAAAGTGCCGAACGCGAGCTTTCTACAGCGCTCCGGGCCGATTATTATCGATTCATCTTGAACGATACGATAGAGGGTACTACGGCAGAGGTAGACAAGTTCTTGACATCCGGCAACTACGATCCCTTCAAAGAACGGATGGTGCGTGAAACGGCAGGCTCCTTGTACCAAGAAGTCGAGCAGTATCTGGGCGAGCATGCCCACCACCTTCTCGCCTGACCTTCCCTCCTTGGCACTCTTGACACCTGAGTGCTAATTATCTATGCTAAAATTGATTTAGCACTCTAATGCACTACTTGCTAAAAGAAGGGAAAACACGATTATGGGTAAAATTATCGGTATCGACCTCGGTACAACCAACTCGGCAATGGCTGTCATGCAGTCTGGCAAGCCGGAAATTATTGCCAACTCCGAAGGCGCGCGCACCACGCCGAGCGTTGTGGCCATCAACAAGAACGGCGAACGACTGGTCGGCGCAATGGCGCGCCGTCAACAGGTAACCAACCCAAAGAATACGATTTATGAGGTGAAGCGCCTCATCGGCCGCAAATGGGATGACCCCGAAGTGCAACGCGACCTCAAGCTTATGGGCTACGAGATCGTCAAGAGCGGCAGCGGCGTCAAGGTTAAGATGGGCGACAAGGAGTATAGCCCCGAGGAAGTCAGCGCGATGATCCTCAGCAAGCTAAAGGCCGACGCCGAAAGCTTTTTGGGCGACAAGGTGACGGAAGCGGTCATCACCGTACCGGCGTACTTCGACGACTCACAACGCCAGGCGACGAAAGACGCTGGCAAGATCGCGGGCCTCGAAGTGCGGCGCATCATCAATGAGCCAACGGCCGCAGCACTGGCATACGGCCTGGACAAAGAGAGAAGCGAAGAGAAGATTGCCGTCTATGACCTGGGCGGCGGTACGTTCGACGTATCTATCCTGGAACTGGGCGACGGCGTATTTGAAGTAAAGTCGACCAATGGCGATACGCACCTTGGCGGCGCCGACTTCGACCGCGTACTGGTCAATCACTTTGTTGATGAGTTCAAAAAAGAGAACGGTATCGATATCAGCGGCGACAAGGCAGCGATGCAGCGCTTGCGCGACGAGGCCGAGAAGGCCAAGATTGAGCTGTCCACTGCCCAGGAGGTAGATATTAACTTGCCGTTCCTGACGGCAGATGCGGACGGCCCGAAGCACTTCGAGCACAAGCTGACGCGCTCCAAGCTGGAAAGCCTGGTGGGCGAGCTGATCGAGAAGACGGCTGTTCCGTGCGAGAAGGCACTCGAGGACGCCGGCCTTAAAGCCAGTGAAATTAATTCTGTCGTATTGGTGGGCGGCATGACCCGCATGCCTGCCGTGCAGGAGAAGGTCAAGAAAATCTTCGGCAAGGATCCAATGAAGGGTGTTAACCCGGATGAAGTCGTCGCTGTCGGCGCGGCCATCCAAGGCGGCGTGCTGCAGGGCGATGTCAAGGATGTATTGCTGCTGGATGTCACGCCATTGAGTCTCGGTATCGAAACCATGGGCGGCGTGTTTACGAAGCTCATCGAGCGCAATACGACCATCCCGACGAGCAAGAGCGAAGTATTCTCGACGGCCGCAGACAACCAGCCGCAGGTAGAGATCCACGTTGCCCAGGGCGAGCGCGAGATGATCGACGGCAACAAGAGCCTCGGGCGCTTCATCCTGGACGGCATCCCGCCGGCACCGCGCGGCATCCCGCAGATCGAAGTAACATTCAATATCGACGCGAACGGCATCCTGAACGTGACCGCCAAGGATAAGGGCACCGGTAAAGAACAGAGCATCACCATCCAGGGCTCGGGCAACCTATCTAAAGATGATGTGGAGAAGATGGCTAAAGAAGCCGAAGCCCACGCCGAAGAGGACAAGAAGAAGAAAGAAGCCGTCGAAGCCCGCAACCTGCTCGACAGCGCTCTCTACCAAGCCGAGAAGCTGAAGTCTGAGCACAAAGATAAGCTGTCCGACGACGACAAGAAGGCGCTGGACGATGCTATCGATGAAGCCAAGAAAGTAGTCGGCGATGACAAGGCCGACAAGGAGAAGCTTGAGGACGCAGCCAAAGCACTAAACGACAAGATCATGCCTATCGGCGCGAAGATGTACGAGAGTGCCAAGTCTGAGGCCAAGCCGGAAGACGGCGGTTCATCCGACAAAAAGGATGACGGTCCCGTCGAAGGCGAAGTCGTCGACGATAAGAAGGAATAGATCGTGAGCTTCACGACCCAGGAAGTTAAGGTGACCGATAATATATCGGCTGTCTGTACGTAGGTACAGCCGGACAAGTGGGGCGCGGACGATGGGATGGATTCGTACGAGCCGGAGAAGCTGCATGCTTTTCTGAAGGCCGGCGGTATCCTCATGCTCGCCAAGGATGGCGACAATATCGCAGGCGTAACAGTGGCGCATATCCTACCTGATCCGTCCGGCAAAGACATGCTCCTCGTCTTCGGCCTTGACACTCATCCTGGCTACCGTCGGCAAGGCGTAGCAACAGCCGGCAGTATTCGGACGGCGAACGGTTTGCTATGTGGTTCGGGGGATGTGCGCCGCGGCTGGCATATAGAGCACTGGTCGGCTAACCGTTTTACCCCATCCTCAACAGACGAGCAAGAATATGCCAGTATTGCTGCGCAGCGGGGTATAATAACCTATATGGCAGGTAAGAGTTCAAGTCAGCCATCACCTGTGGACAACTTCGCCAAAGCCGTGAAGTATATTGTCTAGGTGCCGAAAAATACGATCAAGAAAAAGTGCGGTGTGCTAAACTTAGACACATGACAGATATAAATCACAACTCAGAGATAGTCCTTGACAAAAAATTACAAACTGCCGCCGAACAAGTACCCATTGGAGGGATATACGCCCACTACAAGCATCCTGAGTTACTCTATGAGATTGTCGGCCACTGTATGGTTGAAGCAACCGAGCGGCCTGCCGTCATTTACCGAGCGCAGTATGGCAAAAAAATTACCTGGGCTCGCGAACTCGGCGTATTCCTTGAAACCGTGGAGTATGAGGGCAAAACTGTGCCACGCTTTACGAGAATTGCGAACGAGTCAGCTTCTGAATAATTAAAGCGTAAAGAGAAAATGCAGACAAAATATTTACTGTTCAGCTAAAGTATGCCAGCTGTAAAAAATCACTTGAGTCCTATAGTGGAGTGAGTACTGGCTCAAGAAACACAGTGAGCATAACCAGAGAAGCGGAATGCAGAATCACTTATTTGACCTCATGCAGTGTCTGATTGACTTCCAACACGTCGAGCGTGTTATTAACGTACCGGGCACTGATCGCAAAGAAAACGACACGGAGCATAGCTACAACCTCGCCATCGCCGCGTGGATTATTATCCTGAAGGATAATTTGCCTCTCGACATTGGCAAAGTACTTCGCTATGCACTTGTACATGACCTTGTTGAGCTCTATGCTGGCGACAGTAATGCTCTTAGCGCCAGTGAAACCGCTACAAAAGCCGAACGTGAAGCCGCTGGCCTTCAACGGCTTGAAGCACACCCAGTACTGGGTGTGCTCTATCCGTATATCCATGCCTATGAGAATCGCTCTGACGAAGAGGCGAAGTTCGTCTACTCTCTTGATAAAATTCTGCCAGGTCTCGAGATTATTTTGAGCAAGCAGAAAACCTGGATCGAGCACAACATTAGTCCGCAGCAATGGCAGGCTATTTTCAAAGAAAAGGCCACCCTCTCACTTTATACACAGCCCTACTTTGAAGCGTTGATCGATACACAAGCCAAACATCCCGAGCTTTTTCTTGGTCACAAGGATTGACTACCAAATAAATACGCTTGTCAGGAGTGGCGTAGTCTTAACCTGAGGCAACTACAGAGAAAGTGCCATGGGGGTAGCCTAGTACAAAACATCAAGTACGCTTATCTACAGATACACGTCACATCTACTTATAATGACTTTGATTAGGTAAGTCTACTAGTGTCCTAGTATTAGTAAAAATATCCTGTATCAAAAGAGGTACCCTCTTGGTTACCGAAATGAGAAGCCTATTGGCACTCTGATAGTTAAAGTGCTAGAGTATAGGGTAGTTTATGGCATCTAAGCGTGACTATTACGAAATTTTGGGCGTTAGCAAGAGTGCCAGCGCAGACGAGATCAAAAAAGCGTACCGACGCCTGGCTATCAAGTACCACCCTGACAAAGAGGGTGGCAGCGAAGAGAAGTTCAAGGAAGTCAACGAAGCCTACGAAGTCCTGAAGGATGCCGACAAGCGCAAGCGCTACGACCAGTTCGGCCATGCCGGCGTGGGCAGCAACGGTGCGGGTGGCTTCAATGGTTTCGAAGGCTTTGGACAAGGGCAGGAAATGCACTTCGACTTCGGCGACCTAGGCCTGGGCGATATTTTCAGTAGCTTCTTCGGTGGCGGCACGGGCCAGCAACAACGCCGGCAGCGGCGTGGCCGCGATGTCGAGACAGAAGTAGTGATCACCTTCGAGCAAGCGGTATTCGGCACGGAGGCTAAGTTGTCCCTGAATCTTGAAGATGTTTGTGGGCACTGCAAAGGCACGACCGTCGAGCCGGGCTACGAGATGAAGCAGTGCGACCAGTGCGGCGGTAGCGGGCAAGTGGTAACTGTCACGCGTACGATATTTGGCAATATCCAACAGGCGAGCGTCTGCCCGAAATGCCATGGCACGGGCAAAATTCCCGAGAAGCCTTGCACCGTCTGCAATGGTCGCGGTACGCAGATGAAGAAAGGCACGATCACACTGAAGATCCCGGCCGGTATCGACGACGGTACGACGATCCGCCTGCGCGAGCACGGCGAGGCGGTGGCCAACGGTCAGAAGGGCGACCTGTTCGTAGGTGTGCGCGTAAAACCGCACAAGAAGTTTACGCGCGAAGGCGACCTCATCCTCAGCAAGGAGCACGTCGGCATGGTCGACGCGGCCCTCGGTACGACGATCAAGGTTGAGACGGTGGACGGCATGGTGGAGATGAAAATACCGGCTGGTACACAGTCCGGCTCGGATTTTAAGTTGTCCGGCCATGGCGTGCCGCATATGCGCGGCGGGACGCGCGGCGCACATATCGTAACGATTGTCGTCGATACGCCAACCGATCTGACCAAGCGCCAGCGCGAGCTGCTCGAAAGCCTGAAGGCGCCTGAGAACCGCAAGCGCGGCCTGTTCTCCTAATTCCTTGCATTATGCTGCTTGTAGCTCGATAATGCGAAGCATGCAGTACCGTAATCCCCAGTCCGGTCTCATCCCGCTTCTGCTTACTGTCTTATTCTGTATTGTCGCCATCATTGTCTTCACCTATCTCCGCGTACGTGCTGTACAGTAAAAGCTCATGCCCAGAATATTTACATTATAGATACATTCTGTTATAATATGCGATTATTGCCCTAATATCACATTATCTAACGGAAAATGAGGCCATGATGAAGCAGGCAAGCACCAAGCGAGTGCCCACGATATTGCTGCTGTCCTCGGCGGAATCGGACCACAATAAGGCAATTAACGACCTGTTCGTGCGACAGCTCAACGAACGGATGGCAGGAATCTGTCGACTGGAATGGCAGAATTACGCCAATGTTGGCTTGCGTATGGGTCCCGGTAAGCTGGAGGCCTTTATTGTATCTGACGAGCGCACGCTCGATATGTTTTCGCGCGTGTATTTCAAGTCATACTTCCGCTACCATGAGCAGGCAGCTGCGATTAGTGAAGCACTTGCAGAGCACAACGTACCCTATGTGGGTAATGAGCTGCACGAATATATTCCCGCGTACAAACTGAGCCAAATGGCGCGGCTCGTACGTGCCGACTTGTCCGTGCCCGAAAGCGTCTATTTGCCACGGGATAAGTACGCGGAGCACTTCGAACAATTAGGTGCGGAGCTTGGCCTGCCGTTCATCTTCAAGGCGATCGACGGTTCAACGGGCAACTTCAATTACTTGATTCGTACCAAAACGGCACTTGAAGCGGCACTAGCGGCTAACCCGGTGCGGCACTTTGTGGCGCAGCGCTTCATCCCGAACGAGGCGGACTTGCGCGTTTTAATCGTTGGCGGCAAAATACGGCTTATTATCGAACGTCGCCGCACTGACCCGAATACCCATCTCAACAATACCTCCAAGGGTGCGAAGGCTCGCTTGGTATCCGTAGGCGTGCTGGATGCTTCCTTGCGCAAAGTTGCATTGCGTGCTGTACAGACGATGAAGCGCGACGTAGGTGGCGTGGATCTGATGGTCGAGCAAGGAACGGAACGCCCGTATATCCTGGAAGTCAATGCGAGCCCGCAAATCGGCAGTGGAGCATTCACCGCGGAGAAACTAGATGTATTTGCCGACTACTTTAAGGAGCTTGCGTCATGACCGCGAAGCCGTTAACTCCTATCGGCCGCGCCGAACGCGTACGGTTGCCGCAGCATGGCGATATGCTGATACCGGCTAAGATTGATACCGGCGCCGACACAAGCAGTATCTGGGCGTCTGACGTTCGTGAGCGTGGTGACATGCTAGAATTCATGCTGTTTGGCAAAAGTAGCCAATACTATACAGGTCGGACGATTACCGTGCCGCGCAGCGGTTATCGTGTGACGACCATCGCGAATTCATTTGGCCATCGCGAACTACGTTATGTCGTGAAGCTGTCAATAGTTCTTGGGGGCCGGCTGGTCCGCGCATCCTTTACCCTGGCAGATCGGAGCAGCAAGGTATACCCTATACTCATCGGCAGGCGGCTGCTTAAGAATAAGTTTGTTGTTGATGTTGCCCAGGGCAGTCCTTTGGTTGCCGAAGAAAAAGCAGAATTGCGCCGGTTGTTGCGTGAAGCTGGAATAGACGAAGAGGAGTAAATATTTATGCATATTGTCATTTTGTCGAAAGGCGTATTGAACTACACAACCAAGCGGCTGAAGGAAGAGGCCGTGGCACGCGGACACACCGTGCGCGTGGTGAACTACGCCAAGTGCTACATGACGATCGAGAAGGGGAACCCGGTCGTGTATTACAAGGGTGAAAAACTAACCGGCATTGATGCGATAATCCCGCGCATCGCGCAAAGCTATACGAAGTACGGCACGGCTGTCGTACGGCAGTTTGAGATGCAAGGCGTCTATACGACCGCTAGCTCAATCGCTATCAATCGCAGCCGCGACAAGCTGCGCGCATACCAGTTGCTTGCGAAGTATGGTGTGGGCATACCAAAGACCGTCTTTGCCCGAGAGACGGCTGATTTTGAGGAAGTCTTAGAGCTGGCCGGCGGTGCACCGGTAATCATCAAGGTAGCGCGTGGCACGCATGGCAACGGCGTCGTGCTAGCCGAGACGCGCAAGGCGGCAAAGGCAGTGATGCAGGCCTTCTATGTGGAAGGCGTGAGCTTTGTCGTGCAGGAGTTTGTCGAAGAGTCAGCCGGTACGGATATCCGGGCGCTCGTGGTCGGTGGCCGTGTCGTTGCAAGTATCAAGCGGCAGAGCCTCACGGATGACTTTCGCTCTAATACCCACCAAGGCGGTGTCGGCCGCAAAGTAAAATTGACCGAGCTGGAGGAAAAGACGGCAGTGAAAGCGGCCAAGGCTATGGGTTTGCCGATCTGCGGCGTGGATATGATGCGCTCCAAGCGCGGCCCACTTCTGCTTGAGGTCAATTCGTCAGCAAGCTTGCGGACGCCTGAGATGCTGACAAAGCGCAACGTCGCTGCCCAAATTATCGAGTACGTCGAGCGCAACGCCAAGGCACGCCACAAAAAAGATAAAGTCGGCGCCTAAAGCCCCGCGAACAGTTCGCTGTACTTCCTCCTTCAACATGAAATAGGCTTTCGTTGCGCGAGGCTATATACTTTTAGCATGAGCACGAATGAGATCGTGTTAATCGGCCTGTTTGCGATACCGGTGCTTTTGCTCATGTTGCTGCGTGTCAATGCGACGCTTGTGTTCTTGAGCCTCTGTCTTGGCTACGTAGTCATGCAATTTTTGGGTAACGAGGCGCGGTCATTTGCGGACATGTTCTTGCCGCAGGCTTCGCTGAGCACAAACGTCATGGAACTCGGATTACTGTTGTTTCCGGCGGTTTTTACGACGCTCTTCATGATGCGCACGCTTCGCGGCGCGAGGTTGGTGTTCAATGTGCTCCCCGTAGTTGCTACTGGTTTCCTAGCGATATTTCTTATTGTGCCATTGCTATCCCCTGGTATCAGCTATGCCATTATGAGCTTGAGCTTGTGGCACCAGCTTGTTCGTACGCAGGCACTAGTTATTGGCATTGGCGCGCTCGTCAGTTTGTTTTTCCTATGGGTGCAACGTCCCCATAAAAGCGACGACGATCACGACAAGCATCATAAGGGTTGATTGACTTTTCTCTTGAAAAACGGATAATGTAAGGTGTTATTTTTTCCTGCCCGTTCACTTCATAGCGAGCGTTGATGCGGGCCCATAGCTCAGCCGGTTAGAGCACCTGCCTTTTAAGCAGGGTGTCGTGGGTTCGAACCCCACTGGGCCCTCCAAATGAAGTTTACAGATAGAGTAATGCGTCACCAATTTGGTGGCGTTTTTCTCTTACAGAGATAAAAGATGTGAATGCTGGTGGTGAGTAAAACGGGTCCTGAACTGCTATGATGAAGCAATGCAAACAAATCAAACTATCGAAGCCTACGATAAGTACGCTCAAGTATATGACGAAGAAGTTATTGAGTTTTGGAACAACTTTCCACAAACCTTCATTGATAAGTTCACCTCATCTTTATCTGGCAAGCGTGTACTCGACCTAGGGAGTGGTAGTGGTAGGGATGCTGTCTTATTGCGAGAGCGGGGGCTAGAAGTTATCTGTGCAGACGCTTCAAAAGCAATGGTAGGAATAACCAAAAAACTTGGTTTTGAGAGCTACCAAACAACATTTGCAGACCTTGATTTTCCTGAGGCTTCTTTTGATGGCGTTTGGGCCTACACTTCACTTATTCACATTTCTAAGAACGATGCACAAAGGGTCGTTACTCAAGTACGTTCTATGCTCAAGCCAGATGGAGCTTTCGCCATGGGAGCTATTGAGGGCAACACCGCAGGTATGGTTGAGCGGAAAACTATGCCTGGCGCGACAAGGTACTTTAAGAATTACAATAAAGACGAGCTACGACAACTCATAGAACCGCTAGGCTTCACTTTTGCATATGAAGAAGACTACAAACCACATAATAACGTCTACTTAAATCAGCTATACCTTCGAGCCCAATAGTTTCTTACCTGACACATTAATGGGTGTTAATCTTACAAGGAATATATCAAGCGTAGTTGCTAGGTCTAGCTAAGGTAAATATCACCGATAATACCCCTCCAACGCTCCATTTCAGCTACTAAGAGGTGTAATTATCTCTGCACTACCCCATACCTGTGTTACATTTAGCAGTAAGGAATAGGCGATGGACAACAATCTTGACCCGAGTGTATTGTATGCATTGCGGCAGCACGGCATAACATATGAAGTGCTGGAGTGCGACCCGGAGCTGGCCGATACGGCGGCTTTCTGCGAGCACTACGGATTCTCGCCTGAGCAAGCCGCTAATACGATTATCGTTGCGTCGAAGAAAGTTGAGCCTGTGCGCTATGCGGTGTGTGTTGTGCTAGCGACAACACGTCTCGATGTGAATAAGAAAGTAAGTGGATTGCTGGGTGTAAAACGGCTGTCGTTCGCTGATGCGGAGACGGTGAAGTACCTGACAGGTATGATGATTGGCGGCGTGACTGCCATAGGAATTAGCACGCTGTCTGTGTATGTTGATAAAGCAGTTATGGAACAGGTGCAAGTAATCATGGGCGGCGGTAACCGGTCGAGCAAGCTGCTGCTTGATCCTCGGGAGCTCTTGAGAGTGCCCGGCGTGAGAGTAGTAGAAGGGCTGGCTCTTCCCCGGGCATGAAATTACTAAAAACAATTTACCCACATGAGGTTGATCCTATGTCGCCGGACTATAACTATGCGTCATTCGTGCCGCGACTCGCAGTCCGGGCCGTCGTATTCGACGGAGGTAAAATAGCGCTTGTCCATGTCAAGAACGACGGGTACTACATGTTGCCTGGGGGTGGCATAGACAACGATGAAGAGGCCGCCGCGGCGTTAGCGAGAGAGGTTTGTGAGGAGCTGGGCTTTGAAGTAGACGTAGATGAGGAGGTGGGTATGATTATTACGTATATTGATCGTTGGCATAACAAGCAGATCGACCGTTGTTATACTGCGCGCCTTGTGGGTACTGGCGGTCAGCGTGAAATGACCGATTTTGAGGTTCAAGCAGGATTTGACCTAGTGTGGGCAGCGGATATTAAGGCTGCCGTCATGCTTATGCGACAGGTCACACCGACAGGTCGTGACGGCTTACTAATTCAGGAGCGTGATACGACCTTCTTGGAATTTTTGCAGAACAGCATGGATTCACGCATAATTTCTTAACAAGTTAACTATTCCTTACGATTCTTAGCTAGCTGAGCAGAAGGGCAGTGCGCCTAGATAACTGTGACAGGACGTCATCTATCTCGCCAGGTGTAACGGTCTCTTTGATAGCCTCCCAGGCGGATAGCAGCTGCTTCTTGGCATGTGCCTCGCTAATGTCCTCTTTCTCCATGAATTCCTCGAGGATGTTCTGGCCGTGCCGTTCTTCATTAGGCCGGGTATCCAGCACAATCTGCCGCAATTCGGCGGGTAACTGGCTGGCGAAGTCTTCACGTTCGCCTTCTTGCAGCCGTTCGGCGACGGCTTCTACCGTTAGCTCCAGCGCGGCCTTCGACTCGGCGTCCGAGAAGCCTGACTTATGCTGCACGGTCTTTATAAGTTCTCGAAATCCCATATGTACTTTCCTTGTTACTAAAGCTTATTCTCTAACAGTTATTGCCGTATGGCAGTAAATATTGTTACGCACCACCTGGCGACCAGTAGGTAATTTTACAGCGTTATAGGCGAACGGAATCATACACTATGGGTGCCAATATAAAGAGGAGGGTTAAGATGTCGGATAAGAAAGATAGCAAGGACCGTAAGCGTGGCCAGAATAACAACCGCGGCGGCCGGCCGCGTTCGCACGAGTCACAGGGTTATGACAATCGTTAACGAGTACTAGAATTAAGCGTGCTAATTTGCAGCGGGAGCTGTCGCAGGGCTTCCGTTTATGTTTAGGTAAGGGAGGAATCTATGGCACGGAAATACGACACGCGCGCAGGTAAAGAAGTAGAGAGGGCGATGGACGAGTACAAGCATGGTAAGTTCAAGAGCAGGAAGCAAGCTATCGCTGTCGGTCTGAGCGAAGCGCGGCGCAAGGGCGAGCACGTACCGAAGAAAAGCTAACGTTAGGCATCCTAGCTATAAGGAAGTGCTACTATCAAGTAACTGGGTGGCGGCTATGAACCGTAATTCGTCAGCAAGATTGATAAATCAAGGATGTTGACTGCACCGTCGTGGTTGAGATCGCACGAGGCGGTTGTACCGCCGTAATTCGTCAGCAGTATTGATAGATCAAAAATGTTCACTTGATTGTCGCCGTTGATATCACCGGTCTTACCGGAAACCGGATTGACGATGACCGAAGCGGCATTGTTCGCGCTGCCGCCCGCGCCAGTACAAGTAAGCGTGTACGAGGTTGTAGCTGTCGGCGAGACGGATTGCGTACCACTTGTCGCTTTGGATCCGCTCCAGCCGCCACTTGCCGTACAAGAGGTAGCGTTCGTACTGCTCCAAGTCAGTGTTGCGCTTGATCCGGCGGTTATCGTCGACGGGTTGGCGTTAACCGTGACGGTCGGCGCCGGATTGGTAGTGCTGTTATATATGTTGGCGAGCATGGTGTTTGCCATGAGCTGCCGGTACAGTCCCATACCCGCGTCATTGGGGTGTATGCAGTCGTTATTCTGGATGTAGCTCTTGTTATTGCTGAAATAGCTGTAGAAGTCAGGACCCTTGATAATTTGCGGAAATGCCGCGTAGAGCGCCTGTATCTTTTGGTTGAATGATGGCACATTGGCGGTTAAATTGCCCGTGCACCCCCACGGGATAGTCGGAACAATCGGGACTTTGCCGAGGTTCAGCACCTTCTGCACAAGCTGCACGTAGTTGTTGTAGAAGGTATTCAAACAAGTAGCCGAACCGCAGCCGGCGTCGTTGGTGCCGAAGGCTAGACCAACGTACTTGCCCGGGAAGAGCGCTAGTTGGGTATCGATGTACGTCAGCGCAGAATCGGTCGTCTGGTAGCCGATGCCGCCATTCTCCTCGACGGGGAAGTTATTTGGTATCTGCGCGTTGATCATATCCTGGAAGGATTTGATGCCGTTCGATGTCGTACCCTGGCCCATGGCTCCCTCGGTGATTGAGTCGCCATAGAATATCCAGTCGTCATTCGTTCCTGCCGAGGCGTCGCGTACCTCGAGGTTAATCGATACATCCGTGTTGCCCGCTGAACCGTCAACGGCAGTGACGTTCATCCGGAGCCAGTTATACCCGGTCAGATTTAGAATGTGCTGACGGGAATGGTATGTGTTATTGGTGACCGTTGCGAGTGTTACCCAGCCGTTAGACGGTGCCGATGAGCCGCCGCCAGCGGCCGCGTTTGCCTGTATAGTGTATGAACCGGGCAAATTATACGCACCTGTTCCGGAAATGGAATTGTCGTATGAGCAACAGCCGCCATACCATACGACGTCTACGATGCTGCGTTTTGCGGTCGGCACAGAAGACAGGTCGTACGCGATCCATCCCGTGCCGTTGGATCGCCACTCGGTGTCATAGCTGCCATCGTTTGCGTTCGAAGCAGGGTATTGTTGGGACGAGGCATACACGGGCACGCTCTTGCTTATGAGCGGCACTGGAGTAATGGTCGTGGCCGCCAAGCTTCGAAAGATTATGTATGTACCGATGAGGCCGAACAGTAGCGCAAAGAGCGATAGGCGTACCCTGGAAAAGCGCTTTATATCAATATCTCGTGGCCGCCAATGTTTGCGAGACTTCATATGCTCAACGCTCGTCGTTACTTATTGAAATGCGCTTGGGCAATGCAACTGCCTCGCTAGGTCCCAAAGTTAGTGAGCAATATGGACAGGTCGAAGATGTTAACGGTACCGTCGTGGTTGATGTCCGCGGTCACGTCTGACGTATTGTACTTTGATAGGAGAATCGACAGATCGAAGATATTGACGGCGTTATCGCCGTTGAGATCGCCGGTCTTTGTACCGCCCGAGCCGCCGGTACCGTTTGTGACAACTACTTTATCGATCGTAACTGTGTTGCCACCGCCGGTGCCATTGGTGCCGGTGACGCGTAGTTCGAGAGTGTGCGGACCGCTGCTAAGGACCGGGCTGGTGTAGATGAGCACTTGGTAGGCGCGTGAAGCGCTGTACTCGCTGACCGTTGTCTCGGTACCGTTATCGATAGAGAAGGCGGCCAGGCCATGATGGGTATCGGTCGTAACGTACACGGCTGCTTGCGTACCATTGAAGAGCATGGTAACGGCACTGTTAGCGGTAGAGGAGTAATGGTCATCGCCCTGGTACTTGTTGGCATCGGTGTTGTCGTAGCTCCATGTGCCGCTGTAGTTCATTTGGTTCGTGCCAGTACCAGTCGTGTTGTCGTTGATGGTAGTAGTGCTATTGTTGACCGTGACGCTTACGGCACTGGAGGTAGTACTATTACCGGCTGCGTCGCGCGCTACTGCCGTCAGTGAATGCGTCCCGTTCGTGACGGCAGTGCTATCCCAGGACACGCTGTATGGTGAAGACGTATCTTCGGAGCCGATATTTGTGCCATCGACCTTAAACTGGACACCTGCAACACCGACATTATCTGAGGCATTGGCAGAGATGGTTACGGAACCGGAAACTGTGGCGCCGCCCGATGGCGCGGTGATGGAAACAGTGGGCGGTGTCGGATCGGTTATGGTCACGCTTGCCGATGCCTGGGCGCTGCCACCGCTACCGGTACAGCTTATAGAATAGGTCGTCGGTGTCGTGATATTGGTGACGTTTGCGGAGCCGCTCGTAGCGGTCGAGGTAGTCCATCCTGAAGGAGAGGCTGCCGCACAAGACGTAGCATTCGTTGATGACCAGGTCAATGTCGAACTGCCGCCGCTGGAAACCGATGTGGGGTTAGCGGTAAGCGTCACTGTTGGGGGCGGATTCGTGCTCAGACTGGCAAGGTGGTTCTTGAAATCCGTGCCCCACGGCGACTTAACGGTGCCCGGATAGGCGCTGATAAGGTCGTCAGTCTCACCCCAGTTATCCCATACCCAGGCCATATATCCGGCGTTGTGTTGGTCAAGCCACGTGAGGAGGCTGTCAACGGGCGCCATGTTGGTACTGGCCATATTGACGTCTGGGCCGATCTCGCCTGAGACGAGAGGCATAGCTGCAGCGATGGGCGCCAAGTAGGTGTCGTAGTCGGACGTATTGCAGGTACCGCTGTCGCAGCCGTTACCGATAGGATAAATATCCGCTGCTGCCATCAGCTGCGCTGGATTGAGAGTGTCACTGACCTTATACGTAGGGTTCAAGAAATTCCGGAAGTAGTTGGACCAGGCGATGCCTGGCACTTGAATGACGTTCGTCGCGCCGGTGCCGCGGATAATGTTGATCATCGACTGCATGCCGATGGTCTTAAAGCTTTCGCTACAGTGGGCAACTTGCGAGACCGGTGTCAGCGTACCGTCGGCTGCATACTGCACATCGCCGTTTTTCCAGCAGTCCCAAGCAGCGTTTGAGCTGTCGCCGCCGCCTGGGTGCGGTTCCTCATCGATTCGGAAAACGACGTAAGGGTCGGTCTTAAAGGTATTAGCGACAGACTGCCACATGGTCGGCGTATGGTCGGCGTCAGGCATTGTACCGTGTCCGCTTGCTAGTTGAGAGCCAGGAGCTGTCCAGAAGAGTGCCAATACCGGTGTTATACCGTTAGCTTCTAGCTGCGAGACGTATGTTTTCATAGTGTTTTGGTAACTAGTGCCGCCATATGCTGCGCCGTTGATACCGAGCCAGCAGTCTTCGTTGAATGGAATGTTGACGGTATTAATACCCCACGTCTTCATGGCGGCTATCTGTGCGCTGTCGTCGGTGCCGTTCGGGCCATCAAAGAAGCTCGCACTGGTCCGGCACATATACTCGGACCCCGAGCGGTTCACGCCGCGCATAATAAACGGCTGTCCGTCCTTCAGGGTCTGATTGCCCGATACGGTAACCCCTGTAGTGGTGGCAGCCATACTCTTGAAGATTATGTATGTGCCGATCAGACCGAAGAGCAACGCAAAAAGCGTTAAGTGTGTCCCAGAGAACCGTTTAGTGGTTATGCTGCCGGGAAGCCAATGTTTCCGAGACTTCATAGGGTCCGTACCATCGTTTAGTTTGTTACTAGCATAAGCTTGATCCCGCACGACTGCAATATCTTTTACGTAATTCGTAAAGCTCTAGCGCTTATTAAGTGATACTTTATAATCAGATATATGCACCCTCGTCGCCTGTTTGTGCAATTATTGATCCCGTCGGGCGCTGAGTTGTTTCTGGGAGTGGTAGCAGCAAGTGCGATTCTGATTCTGAGCAATATCACGTCGCTTGCTGCTCTCTTGGGAACGCCCGATAGCCACTTCACGTTCAAGGGTGTTGTTGGGAGCTATACGCACGCGGCGCTTGGCCAATTCGGTCAATCCGCTACTCTGGCGCGGCTTACCAATTTCTTGTTATGGGCTGGTGCGGGCGCACTGGCGTACCTTGCCGTCTGGCTGGTTTTTGATTCATATACGATGATCCGGAACGATGTCGTCATCGGTACGACCTACACCAGCACATACCGGAACACGCATATACGTTATTGGGCTGAGCTAACCGTACGTAGCATTGTACGTGTTTGCGCGGTGCTGCTCATTCTGTCGTTGACCACCGTAGTTGTACAGATCTGGTATCCATTATCGATCCTGATGTTTGGCATGTGGGTGAGCGATTTTACAGTGGACCTGCACTGGCTGTACATGCTCGAGGCCTTTGCCGGTTGGATTGTCGTACTCCACCTCGGGACAGTATTTTTGCGCCTGAGCTTGCTGCGGACGCGTATCTTCGGCTCGACAGCCGAATACGAAAAGTAAGCCTTTAGCGTTGTTGCACGACAGGCAGCACTTGGGTGGGGCAGGTGGATAAGATACGCGCCATGGCGTCATGCTCAGCTTGCGTGACCCATAGGTGATACTTGGCTTTCACGGCGATTTGCCGCGCGATGTAGCGGCAACGATACGCTTTATTCGCGGGAAGCCAGGTAGCGGCATCCCCATCACCTTTTTGTTGATTGGCCGCGCCGTCAACGGCAAGCAACTCCAGCGGATCGTTATAGAGTTGTTCGCGTGTTTGCGGGGCGAGTTGTTGGGCGCCCTTCTGCCAGGCGTCACCTAGGGCAACGACATGATCGATCTGGACGGCCTGACTGGTACTAGGGCCACGAGTAAAGTGGACTGTCTTGCCGGTATATGGGTCAGCGAGTAAGCCGTTAAGTACGGTGCAGTTGTCATCCGGCCGGAACGTAACCTGGGTAAGATCACGGGCCAGGATGTACTCGCGCATATCGCAGGCATTGACCGTCGACCAGCCACTGCCGAATTGACCACGACTGTAGCCGGTCATCGGGGCGCGGCCTTTTATCGGTAACCGTGCTAATATCGCTGATGCTAGCTGCGAGGTAACGGTTGAGCTGGGCGGCGGCGGAGCAGCCTGATCCTGCTGCTGCCGATAGGCATTCCACACCGACAAGATCGCAAGTATGATGCATGAGGTGAGAACGAGTGCTAAGCGCTGCCTTCTCATCGTCAGCCCTCCTCTGCGCATTATATATGGTATAATAACAGATGAGAACCAAAACGGTTTAGAGCCGGAGGTTAATGGATGTCTGGTCATAGCAAGTGGTCTACTATCAAGCGCCAAAAGGGTGCCAAAGACGCCGTACGCGGCGCCGTATTTACCAAGCTCGGCAATACAATCGCTGTTGCGGCTCGCGGCGGCACTGATCCTGATATGAATTTTGCCCTGCGTCTTGCCATAGATAAGGCAAAAGCGGCCAATATGCCGATGGCAAACATCCAGCGGGCGATCGATCGTGTCAAGGACAAGAATGCTGCCCAGATCCAGGAAGTGTTGTACGAGGGATACGGCCCGGGCGGAACGGCCATCCTTGTCGAAGCGGCAACGGACAACATCAACCGAACCTACCCCGAAGTGCGGCTAGCATTTTCTAAGCACGGCGGCCGTTTGGCGGAGAAGGGTGCTGTTGCGTTCCAATTCGACCGCAAAGGAATAATTCGTGTGCAAGGCAGCGCTGACGAACTGCTACTGCAGGCTATAGAGGCTGGGGCCGAAGACGTTCAGGATGAATCCGAACCCGGCAAAGAGGAGTCGGTTGTGTACACCGCGCCGGCAGACCTAGCGAGAGTGCGTGATGCGCTCAATGCCGCAGGCATAAAGGTGCTCGAGGCGGAACTGACGTACGTTCCGAATAGTACGGTGGTAGTCACCGACAAAGAAACGGCCGGCAAGGTGATGCGTCTTATGGAGGCGCTCGATGACCTCGACGATGTAGCGAATACGCACGTTAACTTCGATATTCCCGAAGAAATTATAGCCGCACCATAGTGTTGCTAATTGTTACCTGAGATTATGTAATATGCGCCAACTCCTTATTTAGGGAGACGGACAGTCGTCGCTCTTTGACATCTGCAAGCAAGTAAGACTGCTTGCAATGGAGGTGCAATGTGGATGCTTTGCTAGCCAATCTCAAGTCAGTACCCATGAGTTATTACCTTGCCCTGGGTGCGATCTTCGCTCTCGTGGTACTTCTCATCGTTGGGCGCATTTTCGGGGCCCCGAAGGCTGCATCGCCGGGTCGCGAAGGCTGCTTTATTCGGCAGTGCTAGGCTGGCCTTCCTTTACGGGGTATTGCTCAGGCTGTTCGAGTAGACTGCCAGACTTCTGTCACCGGGTTGGAGACTTCTTTTGTATTAATTTACAATTGTGAGTCTTCAGCCCCGTTTTTTATGGTTTTGTCTGTATTGTAATGAAGAATGGCGCGGCTTGCCTGCGTTATCTGATCTTTTATGAATGAACGGAGTGCGAGCGCAAGTGCCGTGTCGCGACCGTGCAGCGCCACCTCGGCAGTGCCGAACTGCACGCCCTGGATTACGTAATTATGGCTGCCGACAAGCGCTTCGTGCTCGCTCGCCAGGATCTTGGCGTGAAGCTTAGCTATTTGTTTATCAAGCTTGCCAGAGAAGAAGCTTCGTGGCAGCCGCTTGGCATGCTGCGAAAGCTGGTGCAATTGGTGTAATGGCGCATCCTTGCCTTGGCTACGGGGATGGCTATAAACGATTTCTACCTCTACACCTCGTTTTGCAGCGGCAGCCAGGTGTTTGGCTGTCGGGCCGCCCGGAAAGTATTGGCAGGTGATGTATAGCCATTCCTTCGCGTCATCAATAAGGCGGAGCGCCGTGTCGTAGATGAGTGACTGGCCGGGTACGCCCGCATCGAGTAACAGCTCGGTCGTATCGTCGATACGTGTTTCCGTATCTACGTCGCCAAAGCCATCGCGCACACGCCGTGCCTGCACCATTTTCCGGAACCATTTTTCCATGACATCGGCTGCATATTTGTCGCGCCAAGCGACCATCACATCGATATGCTCGGGGCGTTCAAAGTTGCATCCGCCAATGAAAACCTGATCGCCGACGACAGCACCTTTTATATGGGAGCGCCCGATGGAAGGGGGGTTAAGCCGCCGCTTGGGAATGTTCGTGATGTGGAACGACCCGCCGGCGGTTTCGAGCCCGCGCAGTAGCTGCAGGGTGGCATTAAATTTGCCGCGGAGCGTTTCGAGCGAATGCTTGTAGAAAAGCGGTCCGGGCAGGAGATTGTCCGCCTGTAAGAAATTGTGCGCGTCGACAATCAGGTGAACATTGGCACCCTGACGAGCCGCGATCTGTAAGGATTCTACCAGGCTGATGACGGCCGGCTCAAACGGGTTGATATCCATGGCGGCAGCCAGGACGCGTTGGCCACGCGAAGCATGGCGCGCTGTCGCTGCAAGCGTCTTGAAGTATTCGGCACGGGTCAGAAGGGTGTAATCTTTCACAATACTAACTCTCTCTATTCTATACTAGGCGTATGAGGATTTTGGGTGTTGACCCGGGAACGGGCATATTAGGCTTCGGGATAGTAGAGGCGGAGAAGGGGAAGGCAGCCCTTGTTGATGCAGGCGTTATCCGCACGCCGGTTAAGGAAGACGATGCGGTGCGCTTGCAAACGATTTATGAGGAACTGACGGATATTATTACGCAGACCAAGCCGCAAGCGATGGCGGTCGAGAGGCTGTTCTTTGCCCGCAACGTAACGACGGCAATCACGGTAGCGCAAGCGCGCGGCGTGATACTTCTGTGTGGCAAGCAAGCAGGGTTAGAGATTTTTGAGTATACACCGCTGCAAATTAAGATGGCGCTAACTGGTTATGGCCGTGCCGACAAGAAACAGATGCAGGAAATGGTGCGCATTGTGCTGCAATTAGTTGAAGTGCCCAAGCCCGACGACGCTGCCGATGCCTTGGCCGCCGCACTAACGCATGCCCAAACGGTGCACTAAAGGCGATATAATAAGCGCTATGATTGCAAGCTTGCGGGGCACGGTAGCTGAGAAACTCGGCAGCACGCTTGTGCTCGATGTTGGCGGTGTTGGCTATGGCTTACAGGTGACGAGTGAAGACTTCGGCCGTCTGGCTGCTGGTGAACAAGCCAAGTTGTATATTTATGAGCACATTCGCGAGCAGGCGCACGATCTGTATGGATTTACAAGGTACGAGACAAAGCTCTTGCTCGAACAATTGTTGGAAGTAAAGAATGTTGGTCCGAAGGTGGCAATGGCGGTACTGGACATCGGAGCATCTGAAGTAGTGCGGGGCGCTATCGCGAGCGGCGACGTGAAGCGTCTGCAGACAGCCAAGGGCGTGGGTAAGCGCGCCGCTGAGCAGATTGTGGTAGAGTTGCGGGACAAAGTCGGCGTTGCGGCGACTGATGCAGCAGAGGGGATTGTCGCCCGACCAGGAGTCAACGCTCAGGATGAAGCAGCAGCAGCCTTGGTGTCGCTCGGGTATACCCCGCAAGACGCTACGATAGCGCTGCAGCACGTAGATCCCATCCTGCCCGTGGAGGACCGGATCAGGCAGGCGCTAAAAAATAATCGATAAAGTCCGGATATATCGATATAGCCAGGCATGAATCAGCAACATACGCCTAACCAACCGATTCTGCCGGCTAAACTGGGTAATTGGTCGGGCCATAGCGACCAAGAAGCCCGGTTTGAATTGCTGCATATCGACTCCGTAGATATGAGCGGATCTAAATACCTAGATGTGCGTGAATGTTCGCTCGAAGGATGCAGCTTGACGGAAGCAAAGCTAGAGTGGCTTGAAATGCTCGATACTCTCTGCAGAAGGCTTGAAGCTGCAGCGGTACAAGTCTACCGGACAAGTTGTTTGCGCACGTGCTTGGAAAGCAGCCGCCTGAGCGGAGCCAATATGCCCGAAGCAGTATTCGAAGACTGTGTGTTTAAAAATGTGAAGTTGGATGGCGCCGGTTTCCGGTTTGCCCGCTTCAAGCGGGTCGCGTTTGACTCGTGCGTGCTACGGGATACCGACTTTAGCCACGCTTCGTTCATAGATGTCCGCTTTACCGGATGTGAGTTAGCCGGGGCAAACTTTGACGGCGCGTCGTGCAAGCGAGTAGACCTGAGCAGTGAATCGTTGGGTGAATGTAAGGGGATACTTGGATTGAAGGGCGCGACTATATCCGACGAGCAACTTATCCAGATTGCCCCGCTGTTAGCCGCAGAGCTGGGCTTCAAACTAGTGGCGTAACCTGCCGTATAATAGGGGTAATGATCGAGCGCATTGTACAAACTGCCCAAACCCAGGACGATACGACAGAAGAAGAGTTTGAGGTTCGTCTCAGGCCGCACGATTTTGCGAGCTACATTGGCCAGGAACGCTTGAAACAGAACCTCCGCCTGGCCGTTACTGCAGCTAAAAAACGAGGTGAGCCCATAGACCACCTGCTGCTGTATGGGCCACCGGGCCTTGGTAAGACCACGATGGCGAGTGTCATTGCGCACGAAATGGGCGCGCAGATACGGGTAACAAGTGGGCCGGCGATTGAACGCGCCGGTGACCTAGCAAGCTTGCTGACGAACCTGCAGGATGGCGATATATTGTTTATCGACGAGATTCACCGCCTTCACCGGACGGTAGAAGAAGTGCTATACGCCGCGATGGAAGACTTCAAGCTCGATATCATGCTTGGCAAAGGCCCGTCGGCGCGTTCGTTGCGGCTTGACCTGCCGCGTTTTACCCTCATTGGCGCGACGACACGGACGGGTGCGTTGGCTGCGCCATTACGCGACCGTTTCGGGCATATTCACCGGCTCGAATTCTACACGCCGGAGGAAGTAGGTCAGATTATCGAACGGG